>Ga0182735_1001459_pt1 | contig 15745 bp, 14 predicted proteins | sample eDN5th30CKraftMG_FD_128524 | JGI IMG/M metagenome (GOLD analysis project Ga0182735, IMG submission 128524) | Enriched Miracle-Growth compost microbial communities from Emeryville, California, USA - eDNA 5th pass 30_C Kraft MG (version 2) (version 2) ... | reverse complement strand
TTTTCCGCCTCGCCGACCGCCTCGCCGACAAGCGCGTCGAAGGCGGCAAGCTCGATCGCCAGCGCGCGGTCGGCGGCGTTGGCGATCTTCGATTCCAGTTCCGCCAGTTCCGTCGTAGTGAAGCGCATGGCGTTGGCCATGGTCTGGCGGTGGATGAATCTCGCCTTCGCCTCGTCGGTGCCGGTCATGATCGCGGCGTGGTTGGCGGTCACCTCGATATAGTAGCCGAGCACGTTGTTGTGCCGGATCTTCAGCGACCTGATGCCGGTCTCGTCGGCCAGCGCGCGCTCCATGCCGGCGATGACCTTGCGCGACTCGCTGGCCAGCGCCCGCATCTCGTCCAGTTCGGCATGGTAGCCGGCGCGCAGGAAGCCGCCGTCGCGCTTCAGCAGCGGCAGTTCCTCGGCCAGCGCCTCGCCGAGATGGCGGCCGAGCGCTGCCGGCAGGCCGGCGATCGCGGCCAGCGCCTGCGCCAGTTCATGGGGCGGCTGGACGCCGGCAAAGGTATCGGCGACCGCGACGGCTGCCTCGAAGCCGGAGCGCAGCGCGCCCAGGTCGCGCGGGCCGCCGCGGTTGAGCGCGAGCCGCGTCAGCGCGCGCGGCATGTCGGCGACGCCTTTCAGGGCCAGCCGCACCGCCTGGCACAGCCGCGTCTCGGTGCGGAAGAACGACACCGAATCCAGCCGCGCCGCGATCGCTGCCGGATCGGTCAGCGGCGCCATCAGCCGGTCGGCCAAGAGCCGCGCGCCGCCGCCGGTCACGGTGCGGTCGATGGCCTTGAACAGCGAGCCCTCGCGGCTGCCGGACAGCGTGCGCAGCAGTTCCAGGTTGGCGCGCGTCGCCGGATCGATGAACAGGCTCGAGCCCTGCTCCTCGCGCTCGGGTCGCGACAGCGGCGGCCGCTCGGCCTTCTGCGTCTTCTCGACATAGGCGATGATGCCCGACACCGCCGACAGCTCGGCGCGCGAAAAGCTGCCGAAGCTGTCCGGCGTCGCCACCTCGAAGAAGCGGGCGATGCGCGCCGGCGCCGACGTCGAATCGAACAGGCTCGCCGGCTGCGGATTGGCAACGCGGCCGAGAAGATCGAAGACCGGCTTCAGATCGGGATCGTAGAAGACGGGTTCGGCGACGATCAGCTCGCGCGGATCGACGCGGAAAATATCGGCCAGCAGCCGCTCGGAACTGGTTTCGGCGACCCGGAACGCGCCGGTGGAAATATCGACCCAGGCCAGCGCCAGCGCGGAATCCGAACTCGCCTTCACCCGCCCCAGCGCCATCAGGAAGCTCGACTCCGACGGCGCCAGCAGCTTGTCCTCGGTGATGGTGCCGGGCGTCACCAGCCGGATCACGTCGCGCCGCACCACCGACTTGGAGCCGCGCTTCTTGGCCTCCGCCGGATCCTCGATCTGCTCGCACACGGCGACGCGGAAGCCCAGCGCGATCAGCTTCTGCAAATAGTCGTCGGCGGCGTGCACCGGCACGCCGCACATCGGGATATCGGCGCCTTGGTGCTTGCCGCGCTTGGTGAGCACGATGCCGAGCGCCGCACTCGCCTTCTCCGCATCGTCGAAGAACAGCTCGTAGAAATCGCCCATGCGGTAGAACAGAAGCGAATCCGGGTTCGCCGCCTTGATCTCGATATACTGCTCCATCATCGGAGTGACGCCGGCGGCGGCTGGCATCGGGGTTACGCCGCCTGTGGCGGCGGCCGCGGGCGGCGCCGTCGTCCCGGCGCGGATCGGCGTGTCGTCGTTCAAGAAACTGTTTCCAAAATTTCCGTACGCATTGGTTTGGCGATTTACATTTGCAACGTGTAGCCTTACCCGCGAACAGTCCACAAGAAACGTGGATCGCGCGTACCACCGGGAGGAACCAGCAAGCATGGCACGCAAGGACAGGCAGGCAGAACAAGGTCCATCGGTCAGCCCCGAGGAGGCGCTCGAATTCCACGCCATGGGACGGCCGGGCAAGCTGGAGATCGTACCGACCAAGCCGATGGCGACCCAGCGCGACCTGTCGCTGGCCTATTCGCCCGGCGTCGCCGTCCCGGTGCAGGCGATCGCCGACGACGGCAGCCGCGCCTTCGACTATACCAGCCGCGGCAACATGGTCGCCGTCATTTCCAACGGCACCGCCATCCTCGGCATGGGCAACCTCGGCGCGCTCGCCTCCAAGCCGGTGATGGAAGGCAAGGCGGTGCTGTTCAAGCGCTTCGCCGACGTCGACGCCATCGACCTCGAGGTCGACACCGAGGACGCCGACACCTTCATCAATTGCGTGCGCTACCTGGGGCCGTCCTTCGGCGGCATCAACCTGGAGGATATCAAGGCGCCGGAATGCTTCATCATCGAGCAGAAGCTGCGCGAGTTGATGGACATCCCCGTCTTCCACGACGACCAGCACGGCACCGCCATCATCTCGGCCGCCGGCCTCATCAACGCGCTGGAGATCACCGGGCGCGACATGAAGACGACGAAGATGGTGTGCAACGGCGCCGGCTCGGCCGGCATCGCCTGCATCGAACTGATGAAGGCGATGGGCTTCGCACCGGAAAACATCACGCTGTGCGACACCAAGGGCGTGGTCTGGCAGGGCCGCACCGAAGGCATGAACCAGTGGAAGTCGGCACATGCGGTGAAGACCGACGCGCGCACGCTGGCGGAAGCGCTGGAGGGAGCCGACGTATTCCTCGGCCTGTCGGCCAAGGGCGCGCTGACCCCCGACATGCTCAAGTCGATGGCGCCGAACCCGATCATCTTCGCCATGGCCAACCCGGACCCGGAAATCACCCCGGAAGAGGCCGCCGCGATCCGCACCGACGCCGTCATGGCCACCGGCCGCTCGGACTATCCGAACCAGGTCAACAACGTGCTCGGCTTTCCCTATATCTTCCGCGGCGCGCTCGACGTGCGGGCCACCACCATCAACGACGCCATGAAGATCGCCGCCGCCCAGGCGCTGGCCGAACTCGCCCGCCAGGACGTGCCCGACGACGTCGCCGCCGCCTACCAGGGCAACCGGCCGAAATTCGGCCCCAGCTACATCATTCCGGTGCCGTTCGACCCGCGCCTGATCTCGGCCATTCCGGTCGCCGTGGCCAAGGCCGCGATGGAAACCGGCGTGGCGCGCCGGCCGATCCTCGACCTCGATAAGTACGCGCTGGAGCTGTCGGCCCGCCGCGACCCGATCGCCTCGACGCTGTCGCGCATCTACGACCGCGTGCGCCGCCAGCCCAAGCGCATCGTCTTCGCCGAGGGCGAGGAGGAGCAGGTGATGCGCGCCGCCGTCTCCTACGTGAACCAGCGGCTCGGCACCGCCATCCTGCTCGGCCGCGACGACGTCATCAAGGAAAACGCGAAGAACGCCGGCGTCGATATCGACAAGCCGGGCATCGAGATCATCAACGCCAGGCTTTCGCGCCGCAACGGCCTCTACACCGACTATCTGTACGAGCGCATGCAGCGCAAGGGCTTCCTGTTCCGCGACTGCCAGCGCCTCATCAACAACGACCGCAACCATTTCGCCGCCTGCATGGTGGCGCTGGGCGACGCCGACGGCATCGTCACCGGCGTCACCCGCAACTATTCGACGGCGCTGGAGGACATCCGCCGCGTCATCGACGCACGCCCGGGCCACCGCGTCATCGGCGCCTCGATCGTGCTCGCGCGCGGGCGCACCGTCATCGTCGCCGACACCGCCGTGCACGACATGCCGGATGCGGTGCAGATCGCCGACATCGCCGAGGAAGCGGCCAACTTCGCGCGCCGCATGGGCTACGAGCCGCGTGTCGCCATGCTCGCCTACTCCACCTTCGGCCATCCGCAGGGCGAGCGCTCCGAGCGCATCCAGGAGGCGGTGCAGATCCTCGACAAGCGGCGCGTCGACTTCGAATATGACGGCGAGATGTCCGCCGACGTGGCCCTTAACCCGCGCGCCATGGCGCAGTATCCGTTCTGCCGGCTGACCGGGCCGGCCAACGTGCTGGTGATGCCGGCCTTCCACTCGGCCTCGATCTCGACCAAGCTGTTGCAGGAACTGGGCGGCTCGACGGTGATCGGCCCGCTGCTGGTCGGCCTCAACAAACCGGTGCAGATCGTCAACCTCAACGCCAAGGATTCCGACATCGTCAACATGGCCGCGCTCGCGGCCTATGCGGGGACGTAAAAGAGCAACCTTGTCGGCAACAAAGCAGGTCCCCGAAAGCTTGGCTACGGCGCGGCTTCCGGGTACCCGATTCTCATTTTGTAGCTAAAGCTCTTCCCGCTTCGAGGCAGGCGGCTCACGCCACCATCTGCAAGGCGGCGGACACGCGGTTGCGCCCAGTGTTCTTGGCCCGGTAGAGCGCGGTATCGGCGCGGCTCAAAATGGCGTCGAAACTCTCGCCGGCGAACTGCGCCATCGCGACCCCGGCGCTGGCGGTTCCCTGAATCAGGCCCTTGTCGGTTTCGATATCGAGCGTCGCGAAAGAGGTCCGGATGCGCTCGGCGACGTCGATCGCGGCGGAGAAGGTCGTGTCGCGGACGACGAGCACGAACTCCTCGCCCCCGGTTCGCGCCGCCAGATCGTCCGGCCGAACATGCTGGCGCAGGACATCGGCGAAGCGGCACAGGACCTGGTCCCCGCCGAAATGCCCGTAACGGTCGTTGATGGCCTTGAAGCTGTCGAGGTCGAGGCAGATGACGGCATCGCCCTGCCGAAGCCGGCCATCGGACAGGTCGTCGAACAGCGCGCGCCGGTTGAGCAGCCCGGTCAGCGCGTCGGTGCGCGCTTCATGCAGGTGCCGACGGGCGGCCCGCGACTGGTTGAGCCCGAGCGACAGCGCGCCGATACCGGTGATGCCGACGATCGACATGATGGCGTTGAAATGCTCGGCCCAGTTGTCGGGACGGCCGTCCAGCACCCAGGCGCGCTCATGCAGCAACACGGCTCCGCAGGCCAGGAACGAAGACGCAGCCAACAAATAGAGGACGGTGACGCCGGCAATGGAAGCGGGAGCCTCAGAGCGGACCGACCAGTATCGCCACGCCGTCGCGCTAAGCAGGCCCGCCACGAGGAAATTGTAGACCATGATGCCGAAGCCGTCGAAGCCGAAGGCGATCGGCACGGCGACGGGGAGGGCAACCGCGAAACCCAGTGTCGCCACGCCAGTCCAATCCACGGTTTTGCCGCAGAACTGCCCGGCGGCGACGAAGACCGCGACGAAACCGACGATCTCCAGCGTGAAGGCGAGCGCTGCCGCCTCGACATATTTGGGCGGAACGGTCGCGTAGAGGATGACGCCGGCTCCGATCAGCGCCATGCCGGCCATCCAGCCGATGAGGAAGCGATCCATGCGGTTCTGGAACCACACGCCGAGCATGGTCATGGCCAATGCGGCCGAGCAGATTCCCGCAGCGAAAAACAGCGTGTCGGGATCGAATGACACGAGCACCCCCATTGTATCGTCTGCCTTTGTACCATGCGGGCGCGACTGCGGGCGCACCCTATGGAAACGAGGTGAACGAAGCGTATCCGGCCAGGAGGGCGTCGTGGGAAGGCCGCAGGCTACAGCAGCCCGGACGCCTTCGCTTCCTCGCGCAGGTTCTGGCGCGGGCGCGGCCCGATCTGCTGGATGACCAGCCCGGCGGCCAGCGAGCCGAGGTCGCCGCAGGCCTTGAGGTCGCGCCCTTGGGTGTAGCCGTGCAGGAAGCCGGCGGCATAGAGATCACCCGCCCCGGTGGTGTCGACCAGTTCGCGGATCGGCGCGGCCTTTATCGTCACCGTCTCGTTGCCGCGCACGATCACCGAGCCTTCCTCCGAACGGGTGACGGCGGCGAGCCTGCAATCCTTGCGGATCAGTTCCACCGCCCCGTCGAACGATTCCGTCTGGTAAAGCGAGCGGATTTCCTGGCTGTTGGCAAAGACGATGTCGACGGTGCCGGAGCGCATGAGGTCGAGAAACTCGTCGCGGTAGCGGTCGACGCAGAAGGAGTCCGACAGCGTCATGGCGACCTCGCGGCCCGCCTCATGCGCCAGCCGCGCCGTCTGGCGGATCGCCTCCTTGGCCTTCGGCGGATCCCACAGATAGCCCTCGAAATAGGTAACGCTGGCGCCTTTCGCCTTGTCTGCTTCCACGTCGTCCGGGCCAAGCTCGACGCAGGCGCCGAGATAGGTATTCATGGAGCGCTCGCCATCCGGCGTGACGAAGATCATCGAGCGCGCCGTCGGCGGCGTGCCCTGCAACGGCTTCGTATCGAAGGCGACGCCTTGGGCATGGATGTCGTGGGTGAAGATGCCGCCAAGATGATCCTTGGACACCTTGCCGAAATAGGCGGCGCGGCCGCCGAAGGAGGCGATGCCGGCCGCTGTGTTGCCGGCGCTGCCGCCCGACGCCTCGACCGCCGGCCCCATGCGGGAATAGAGCAGTTCGGCGCGCCGCGCGTCGATGAGGTTCATCGCGCCCTTGACGATGCCGTTGGTCTCCAGAAAGGCATCGTCGCATTGCGCGATGATGTCCACGATCGCGTTGCCGATGCAAAGCACGTCATAGTCGGCCATCAATATCTCCGAAGAAGCCCCGAAGCCGGCGGCTGCGTGCCACGCGGACCGCGTGCGGTCTATCGCATCGGCCGCGCTTTGCAAACCCGCCCCTGGCGCTCAGCGCAGCAGGAAGCCGCGGCCCAGATCGTCCTGCGGCTCGACGCTGAACTCGGCCTTGCCGCTGTAGAACGCCCGCCCGCCGACGCGCGCGACGATAGCATCGTGGCCGCCTTCGGTCGTGGTGCGTTCCACCGCGCCGGAAAACCGCGAGCCGGTGATGCTCTCGAACAGCCGCGTCTGGCCGAGGCCGATCTGGCCCTTGGCGTACATCGCGGCCAGCCGGGCGGTGACGCCGGAGCCGGTCGGCGAGCGGTCGACCTCGGCCTCGGCGAAGACGCAGACGTTCTTCGTCGGCTCGCTGGAAAACGCGTCCTTTCCATCGGTAAGGATGGTTCCGTAGAGAAAGCCGAGATCGGCATGGGCGGGATGCGAAAGCGGGAACTCGGCCTTCAGCTTGTCGGTCAGCGCGGTCGCAGCATCGACGAAATCGCGCACGCGGCTCTTTCCGAACTCCAGTCCGAACTGCCGGCAATCGGCCAGCGCGTAGAAGGCGCCGCCATAGGCCACGTCGAAGCCGACCTTGCCGACGCCGGGCAGCGTGACTTCCCGGTCGCGGGCATAGAGGAAAGCCGGCACGCTTTCGAACGACACCGCGCCGGCCTTGCCGTCGCGCACCTCGACCGAGGCGACGACGAGGCCGCACGGCGCCTCGATGTTGACGACCGTCACCGGCTCCTTTTTCTCAACCAGGCCCTGGTCCACGGCGTAGCGCCCGAGCGCGATGGTGGCGTGGCCGCACATGGTGGAATAGCCTTCGTTGTGCATGAACAACACGGCGAGGTCCGCACCCGGCAGGTCCGGTTCCACCGGCAGCACTCCGTACATATCGTAGTGGCCGCGCGGCTCGAACATCAACACCTTGCGCAGGTGGTCGAGATGGTCGCGCACATAGGCGCGCTTCTCGAGGATCGTGCCGGCCGGCACGGCCGGATAGCCGCCGGTGACGATGCGCACCGGCTCGCCGCCGGTGTGCATGTCGGTTACCGTCAATGTCTGCATCATGCCTGACCCGAAAACATCTGCTGCAGCCGCGCGAACGGCATGGCGTCGCGGCTGAATTCGAACGTGCCGTCCTGCAGCATCTCGTTGGCTGCCCGCTCCAGCATGCCGAAGGCGAAGTTGGTCAGCTTGGAGCCAACCGAAATGCGCTTCGCCCCGGCCTCGGCTAGCGCCGCCCGCGAGAAGCCGGGCACGGCAAGCACGTTCACCGGCTTAGACACGGCCGAGCAGATCGTGCGCACGGTTTCGATGTCGGTGATGCCCGGCGCGTAGAGAACGTCGGCGCCGGCCTTCTCGAAAGCCTGCAGGCGCTTGATGGTGTCGTCGAGGTCGGGGCGACCGTGCAGGAAATTCTCCGCCCGCGCGGTGAAGACGAAGTCGTTCTTCAGCGCGCGCGCCGCCTCCGCCGCTGCCGCGACCCGTTCCACGGCATGCGAGAACTCGTAGATCGGCTTGTCGCCGTCGCCGGAAAAATCCTCGATCGAGCAGCCGGCGAGGCCCGCCGCGTCGGCGGCGAAAATCGTCTCGGCGGCGCGCTCGGCGCTGTCGCCCTTGCCCTTCTCCAGGTCTGCCGACACCGGAAGGCCGGTCGCGGCCACCAGTTCCTTGCAATGAGCGATCATCGCCTCGAAGCCGACGCCGCCGTCCGGCAGGCCGCGCGAGAAGGCATAGCCGGCGCTGGTGGTGGCCAGCGCCTTGAAACCGAAGGCTGCCAGAAGCTTCGCCGTGCCGGCGTCCCAGGGATTGGGAATGATGAATGTAGAAGCGTGAAGGTCGCGGAAAATCCTGCCCTTGTCCATGGAAGTCCATCCTTGTCCGAGCGATACAGGCGCAGAACCTAGTCCCTCGGCGGGCGCCGGGCAAATGGATGTGATTGGCTCAAGGCCGGCTTCTTGCCGCGTGCTGACAGGACGACGGCAGCACGGTCACGCCAGCGGCACCAGGGCCGCAAGATTGCGCATGTCGTCGAACAGGATGCCGCCGGCCCGGGCGAGCCCTTCCCGGTCGGAATGCGGGTCGCCGTGATAGGAAAACACGCGCATGCCGGCTGCGATCCCGGCCTGCGTTCCCGGCACGCTGTCCTCGATCACGATGCAGTCGGCCGGCTCAAAGCCCATCTTGCCGGCCGCGTGGAGGAAGAGATCGGGAGCGGGCTTGCCGCGCTCGACCATCGAGGCGCTGAACAGCACGTCGCGGAAATGCGCCAGGAGGCCGGTCTGGCCGAGCGTCATCAGCATCTTTTCGGTACGGGCGGAGGAAGCGACGCAGTGGGCGATGCCCGCAGCCTTCACCGCTTCGATGAAAATCTCGACGTGAGGAATCATCTCGACGCCGCTGCCAAAAGTCTGCGGCAGTTCGCGGTACCAGCGGCCGACGAAATCGTCGCCGACATCTGTGCCGGCGGCCTTCAGTTCGTCGCGCACCGAGGCCAGGCTGCGGCCGCAAAACCGCAGCCGGCATTCCTCGTAGGTGATCGGAAGGCCGGCCTCGCAGATCAATTGCGCCAGCCGGCGATTGGCGAGCGTCTCGGTGTCGACGAGCACGCCGTCGCAATCGAAAATGACGAGCTTCGGCGGGGCCATTCAGGCGATACCGGTCGAGCCGAAGCCGCCGGCCCCGCGCGCCGTGCCGCCGGCCGCGTCGCGCTCCTCTACCCCAACCTGCGTCACCGGGGCAAAGACGACCTGGGCGATGCGCATGCCGCGCGTCACCAGAAAGTCCTCGTCGCCGAGATTGACCAGCAGCACCTTGACCTCGCCGCGATAGTCGCTGTCGACGGTGCCGGGCGTGTTCAGGCAGGTGATGCCGTGCTTGAAGGCCAGCCCCGAGCGCGGCCTGACCTGCCCTTCCATGCCCTGCGGGATTTCCATCACCAGCCCGGTCGGCACCAGCGCGCGCCGGCCCGGCAGGATCAGGAGGGGCCTGTCTTCCGCGACGGCGGCGCGCAGGTCCATGCCGGCGGCACCGGCGCTCTCATAGGCGGGAAGCGGCAGGTCGGCGCCATGCGGCAGGCGAACGATGCCGACGGCGGGGCCGATGACGGAGGATTTCAGGGAAGCAGACATGGCGAACCTATCGGACGGAGCGGCGTCGGGGTCAATCGCCGCGCCGCGCCATCAACGGCTTTGTTTCCGGCCACACCATGGCAACAACTTGATTTCCGTTCGACACGGCGGAAGGGGGCTGGTAAAAGCCGCCGCGACAACGGATTCCCGAAAATGACCGAGACGATAACAGCCGCCGTGCCGCGCCGCCGTACCTTCGCGATCATCGCGCACCCGGACGCCGGCAAGACGACGCTCACCGAAAAGCTGCTGCTGTTCGGCGGCGCCATCCAGCTTGCCGGCGAAGTGAAGGCGAAGAAGGACCGCATCCAGACGCGCTCCGACTGGATGAAGATCGAGCGCGAGCGCGGCATCTCGGTCGTCACCTCGGTGATGACCTTCGAATATGGCGACAACGTCTTCAACCTGCTCGACACGCCCGGCCACGAGGACTTCGCCGACGACACCTATCGCACGCTTTCGGCGGTCGACAGCGCGGTCATGGTCATCGACGCGGCCAGGGGCATCGAGCCGCGCACGCTGAAGCTTTTCGAGGTCTGCCGGCTGCGCGACATCCCGATCGTCACCTTCGTTAACAAGATGGACCGGGAGGCGCGCGACACCTACGAGATCCTGGACGAGATCGAGCAGAAGCTGGCGCTGGACACTGCGCCCATCACCTGGCCGATCGGGCAGGGCAAGACCTTCGCCGGCACCTATCACCTGGCCGAGAACGCCGTGCGGCGCGGCGACGCCGAAAAAGAACGCACGCCGGTCAATGGTCCCGATTCCAACCGCGCCGCCGGTCTCCTGCCCGAGAACGACCGCCCCACCTTTATCGAGGAAGTGGAACTGGCGCGCGAGGCGTGCCGGCCGTTCGACCTCGAGGCCTTCCGACAGGGCCACATGACGCCGGTCTATTTCGGCTCGGCGCTGCGCAATTTCGGCGTGCGCGACCTGATCGAGGCGCTGGGCAGCTACGGGCCGCCGCCGCGCGCGCAGGAAGCCGACATCCGCACCGTCGAGGCGACGGAAGACAGGATGACCTCCTTCGTCTTCAAGATCCAGGCCAACATGGACCCCAACCACCGCGACCGCATCGCCTTCGTACGCGTGTGTTCTGGCAAGCTCGAGCGCGGCATGAAGGCCAAGCTGGTGCGCACCGGCAAGCCGATGAGCCTGTCGGCGCCGCAGTTCTTCTTCGCCCGCTCGCGCATCACCGCCGACGAGGCTTTTGCCGGCGACGTGGTCGGCATCCCCAACCACGGCACGCTGCGCATCGGCGACACCCTCACCGAGGGCGAGGAGCTCCTGTTTCGGGGCGTGCCCAATTTCGCGCCGGAAATCCTGCGCCGCGTGCGCCTCGGCGACGCCATGAAGGCCAAGAAGCTCAAGGAAGCGCTGCACCAGATGGCGGAAGAGGGCGTGGTGCAGTTGTTCTCGCCCGAAGACGGTTCGCCGGCGATCGTCGGCGTCGTCGGCGCGCTACAGCTCGACGTGCTCAAGGAACGGCTGAACATCGAATATTCGCTGCCGGTCGATTTCGAGATGTCGCGCTTTTCCGTCTGCCGCTGGATTGCCGCCGAGGACAAGGCGGAGGTCCACCGCTTCATCGAGGCGCATCGCGGCGACATCGCCCGCGACCTCGACGAGGACCCGGTGTTCCTGGCGCAGCACGCCTTCTCGCTGAACTACGAGGCCGAGCGCTGGCCGCAAATCCGCTTCACCGACGTGAAGGACTATCAGGTGCGCGACGCGGCCTGACGGCGGCGTTTCGCCAGCGCCTCGCGGACCGACGCGGTCAGGCGAAGCAAGTCCTCTTCGCCAAGTTTGCCGATCTCGCTGGCCAGCAGGTTGGCGAGTTCGGTCGCGGCCGGCGTCAGGCCGGAGGTGTCGATCACCACTCGCGGCTGCGAGGTTTCGGCCAGTCGCTGAAGCTCCTCCGCGTCGTCCCAGATGATGTTGAAATAGCCGATGATCTTCTGGATCATCGTCCAGTTCGGGGCGCTGCGGTGGCCGTGTTCGAGGGCCGAAAGATAGGCCGCGCTCACGCCAAGGGCCGCCGCCATGTCCTTCTGGCTGACGCCACGCTCGCGCCGTAGCGCGCGGATCCGCTCGCCAAGCGGGGTCATGGCCGCTCCCTCATGGCCGCGTCCGCCGCAGCCGCACATAAAGCGCGCCCGAGCCGCCATGCTGGCGCGACGCATGGTCGTGGCTGGAAACCAGGTGGCGGAAGGCTGGCGTCGACAACCAGGCCGGAACGGACCGGCGCAGCACGCCGTCGCCGCCCGACGACGAGCCCTTGCCGGTGATGACCAACACGTAGCGGGCGCCGCCGGCATGGGCGCGGTAGAGGAAGGAAAACAGCAGCGAATAGGCCTCCTGCTGCGTCAAGCCGTGCAGGTCGACGCGGCCCTCGATCGGCAGCCGCCCCCTGGACAGTTTTTCCAGCGTCGGCTCATCCAAGTTGTGCGAGACACGCGGGGCCTTTGCCTTCGGGGTGGGTGCGGCAGTGCCGGGCACAGGTCTTGTCGCAGCAACGGGCGGCTCGGGCGCCGACGGTAGCGGCTCCGGCACCGCGACCGCCACCTTGCCCTTGAGCGGCGTGGCTGTTTTCGCCACGAGTGACCAGAGAACCCGGTCCTCGTCCTTCAAAGCGCCGCGAGTCATCGATTCGTCCCCGAAACGAGGCTTTTCGGCAGCAGCGCATGAAAGGTCGCGGCATGACGAACCACGCCGGCGATCTCGCCGGCCGCATCGCCGCTGCCGGCGAACAGGTCGCCGCGCGCCGGACCGGTGATCGCCGACCCGGTATCCTGCGCGATCATCAGCCGCTGGAATTTTTCGCCGCCAAAGGCCGTGAGCGCCGGCGCATCGATGTAGAACGGGGTGCCGAAGGTATGCAGAAGCCGGTCCACGGCGATCGAGCGGCCGGGCGCCAGCGGCACTTTCGCCGCCGCAATCGGGCCCAGCGCCGGATCGTCCACCGGCGCCTCGCGGAAGAAGATGTAGGAGCGGTTGCGCCACAGGATTTCGTCGACCCGGTCCGGATTCGCCTTGAACCAGGCGCGGATCGACTGCATCGTCACCTCTTCCAAGGGGATCTCGCCAAGATCGGCCAGCACCCTGCCCGGCCCGGTAAAGCGCTGCCCGGATTTGGCGGCGTAGGTGACGCGCAGCAGCCGGCCATCGGTCATGGCCAGCCTTGCCGCGCCCTGCACGTGAATGAAAAAGGCATCGACCCTGTCGGCCAGCCAGGCGATCTCCAGCCCCCGGCCCGCCAGCGCGCCGCGTTCGATCGATTCGCGGTCGAAATAATCGACCAGGCCGTCCGGCGTCGCACGGGCGAAAGCGAGGTAGGAATCCATTCCTTGCGGTCGATTGCCGTCGTCGACGTCGACGAGGTCCGACGGCCGCGCCAACAGCGGCACGCGATGGTGGCTGGTCGGCACCGGCGAGGCCTCGACCTCCGGCTCGTAAAACCCGGTGACAAGACCCGGCTCCGCGCCAACCCGCGCCGGGACAAAAAATTCCTCGAAAAAGGCCCGCGCCTGCCATCGATTCGCCGGCGAAACGTTGCGCGCCGCCTCATGACACTCGGAGAATGCGTCGAAAACGACGCCGAGCGAGCCGCTTCGATATGGTTTTTTCAGCCCCTGAAAGGCGCAACGCCGGAAGGCCTCGAAGGCCGCAAGCTGGTCGTCCTCACGCCAGCCGGCCAATGCGGCAAAGGTTCCGGGTTGAAAAAGAGGGGGAAGCGACACGGAAGCCTCGCCGCCGCCAGGGATCAGTCTTCCTCTTCGGTCGCCACCAGCTTCCAGTTCGGATCGCGCGAGCGCGTGTCGCGGGCGAAGGTCCACACGTCCTTGACCTCGGCCACGGTTTCCGGATCGCCGTCGATGACGGTGCCGGCCTTGTCGCGGGTGGCCGAAATCAGTTCGCTGACGATACGCAGCGTGACATGGGCCTCGCCGCCCTTCATCTCGGCCGATACGATGTCGGCCTTGTCGATGCCGACGAAGGAGGACTGGATTTTTTCGGACTTGGACTCGCGCTCGCCGATCGCCGCGACGAAGCCGTCATAGACCTCCTTGGAGAGCAGGTTCTTCAGCGTCTTGCGGTCGCCGTCGGCATAGGCCATGACGATCATCTCATAGGCCATTTTCGCACCGTCGACGAAAGTCTTGGGGTCGAAGGACGCATCGGCGTCCTTGATGGCGCGCAGGCCCTTGTTGAGGTCCGTGTCCGGCTTGGCGAAGGCGTCGATCGCCGCATAGGGATCGGCCGCCGGATCGCCCGGCGCGCGCTTGCGCGGCAGCGAGATCACGTTTTCCGACGTGTTGGCGGCGTTCTTGGCCGGATCGGCGGGAGAATAGGGATCGAAAGGCGGACGCTCGTTGCCCGTCCGACGACCCAGCACGTTGCGCAACTGGAAAAAGATCACGACCGCCGCGACCAGAAAGAAAATCGTGCCGAAGTCGAAAAATCCCATGTCTTGCGCCATCAATCCCTGTTGCGGCCCCGCGGGCCGTTCACGCCGCAGCATGGCGTTCCACTATCAAAGCATATAGAACGCGCGGTGCAATCATTCAAATCACGGGCAGCCATACCTATCTAATGGCCTCAATGCCAGCCGCGAACGCCCGCAGGCCGGCCAATTCGAACCGATCGGGTTTAAGGTGCGCTTCTTCCCCCTTCCCCTGCTGCTGCTTGCGCTTCCGCTGCTGGAAATCGCCGGTTTCGTCATCGTGGGCCGGCAGATCGGCGCGTTGGCGACGGTGGGGCTGGTGCTCGCCTCGAGCGTCGCCGGGTCGCTGCTGCTGCGCCACCAGGGGTTCGGCGTCATGCGCCGCGTCCAGGCCGAACTGGACGCCGGCCACGACCCGAGCCGGCAACTGGCGCATGGCGCGATGATCGTGCTGGCCGCGCTGCTGCTCATCATCCCGGGCTTCATCACGGATATAGCAGCACTCCTCCTGCTGCTGGCTCCGGTACGCGACTTCGCCTGGCGCGCCATCGGCCGGCGCCTCGCGGTTTTCAGCCATGTTCGCGGATTCGGCAAAGGCGATTTCGGCGAGCGGCGGCGCGGCACGACCATCGAGCTCGACGAAGACGATTTTTCGCGTACCGGCTCGAAGCCCGATCCCAATTCGCCCTGGCGCCGTCTCGACGACAAGTGAACCGGCAGGCGCCGCGAGCGGCGGAAAACCTTGTCTTGTCCTGCTGGCCATGGTAGCCAACGCCCGATTTTAATCCGGGCCTGAACGGTCCAGGCAAAAGGACAGGGCTGATGGCCGAAGATAACGAAGCGCCCGCCAACGCGGCAACCAACGGAAACGGCGCGCCGTCTTCGCTGAGCGTGCTTGCCCAGTACATCAAGGACCTGTCGTTCGAGAGCCCCGGCGCGCCCAACTCGCTGCGCGGCCGCGACAAGGCCCCCGGCATCGCCATCAACGTCAATGTCAACGCCAACCCGCTGTCGGATGACCAGTTCGACGTCAACCTGACGCTGAACGCCAAGGCCTCCTTCGACAAGGAAGTGCTGTTCAACGTGGAACTGGTCTATGGCGGCGTATTCGCCATCAGCGGCTTCCCGCAGGAGCACATGCTGCCGATCCTGTTCATCGAATGCCCGCGGCTTTTGTTCCCGTTCGCCCGCCAGATCATCGCCGACGCGACGCGCAACGGCGGCTTCCCGCCGCTGATGCTCGACCCGATCGACTTCGCGCAGATGTTCCAGCAGCGGATGGCGGAGAACCAGGCGGCAGCAAAGGTCAAGGCCAGCTAGGCCTAGGGCTCGATCCTGCACGACAGATAAAACCCGGCCTCGCGCCGGGTTTTTCTCATTGTGGCTGCGCGGTCTTGAGCCAGACGGCCTTTTCGCCCAGCGTTTCCACCATGAGGGCGTGGGCGGCGCGGTCCTGCTCGGTCAGGCGCGGCGCCAGCGCGGCCGGGCGCGGGCGGATCGTAACGACGACCTGCCCGATCTCCGGCCGCCGTGCCGCCTCAGGCGCCGCCGCGCTGTCCAGGCCGAGCGCCGCCTGCTTGCCGCCGATCAGCTC
>Ga0182735_1001457_pt1 | contig 15757 bp, 9 predicted proteins | sample eDN5th30CKraftMG_FD_128524 | JGI IMG/M metagenome (GOLD analysis project Ga0182735, IMG submission 128524) | Enriched Miracle-Growth compost microbial communities from Emeryville, California, USA - eDNA 5th pass 30_C Kraft MG (version 2) (version 2) ... | reverse complement strand
TACATGGAAGCAGACCAATCTACCCCATCACCATGTCGGCTATCGGCCACATTTCCTGTTTCCTTATTGAAAAGATGTTCAACAGCCCAGCCATAAATTTCTTTTGCATTTTGAAGATAGGTATCTCGGCCATGCCATCTCGGATAACGGGGATCACCGTTAAATCCTATTTTATCGTCTGTTTGATGCTGCTTATCCGACGGGTCTATGTTGTTGTAAAGTGTAAGCGCTGCAATTACCGTAGGAAAATTGATGCATGCCATCTTGCCATTATCGCGATTTTCTGGCGGATTTGCGTTGTTCCAGTTCCAGAACATGCCGCCATGTTCTTCATCATAAGACCCCCTGTCTTTCAACAGATAGGACCCATGCCAAACCCTACAAAAACTCTCATCTGCCTTTTTCAGGTATTCAGGGTTTTTAAAAATGCCGTATGCGCGTGAGAAAGAGATGGTCCACCACATGATATCATCATATATAAACCATCCATTATGGGGGTCCTGATTATGCCAGTCAAAATGAACATAATGATCACCCGCACCCTGATACATTTGTTCTACAAGTGCTTTATATTTTGACTGCTTAGCTTTATCTCGTTCTGCTGAAGCTTTTTTATACGCATTCATCGCCATATCCCAATACATGGCCTGGGTCCATATCGCACCGACCTGAGCCTTTGTATCGGCACCATTCGCTATAGCTGTATTTACTTTATAGATGTGCGTTTGGGGGTCGAACAGGTACTTGTTAAAGGCATCGTAGGCTGTCCAAACATCCGAATTAGATATTCCGGCTGACAAGTTAGATCTGTCAATACGCGACTGGTTATTAAGAGATTCGTGATGGTAAGCATTTACATGCAATCCAACGAACAAGCTTATAGCTGTGATAAACATTTTCATATTACTTCTTTTATTATCTTGAATGGAACTATCCTCTACTTGAATGTACAGACCCGCTCAAACCATGTTCAAAAAACACCCAAAATGTTCGGTTTTAATAAAAAACCAATGCGCAACATACTGGTATGTTGTTTGTAGTCGATTAAACTCTCGCCATTACCCTGAAACCACTGCAACATCAGGTATTGATTTTCATCCTTAAATGGCCGCCAATTGAGCTGCACCTGCATAGATCCTTTATTGTTCCAACCTTTACCTTTCTTCAGTATGATATCGGCACTCCATATATCAGGCTTGATGATGTAAGAGCTAGACAGTTCACCGAGTCCCACGTAGGTTAGCAAATCCGGATTGTCATCTTTATAAGCCATCGGTAGCCAAAAACGGAGTCCTAGCGTCAGGCGCTCTGTCCACTGCGATCGTAAGCTAACTGCGAAAAAGTTCCAACTGCGCGAATAGATAGAATCACGACCATTAGATTCATGTTCCAAGGAAGCAGAGAGGTAACTTAAGCGATGTCCTTTGAGAAAAAATGGCCTTACTAAGGCAAAACCGGGATTGAAATTAATTTCATCGAACGGTTTGGAGCTCTTGTAGATATCCCAAAAAGCCTTTTGGGTATACATCAGATAAGGAAAAACCCCACCCGGCAGGGGTGTTCTCCTCAAGCGCTGCTTGAAGCTTATCTGGTATTTCACATCTGAATTATCCCTAGAAGGTTTTTTGTTGAGCGGTATCCCGCTGATAAAATAATTATCCCGATGCATGGAAAAACCTGGCTGATCGATCATCAGCTCACTCGCTTGAAAATCTGCGTCTTTCTCAATGATCTGCGCGTTGGATGTTCTTATCAAGCCTAAGAGCACAAGGTTTAGAATCAACATGAATTTACGCATGACCAAACATAACAATTAATATGTTGGTTACAAAACCCTATTTTTTCAAATAGAAAAGGTCCCCGGATACAAACAAATGTATTCCAGGGACCTTACCAAGATTCAAGAAAAGTTACTCCCGCTATGGAAGTATAAGCTCGATTGTCTTACTATAATTTACTTGGTTATTTACTTTCGCAGCAACCCGTACATAAACGCGGTTTCCGTTTGCTTGGATTTTGTATAGATTGTTTACAAAATTCGCATCCTTCGTTAAGTCAAATGTAAAAGTCCCTTGAGAAGCCGCCCCTAAAGAATTCTTAGCAGCATAGTTAGAACTATTGATATCAACACCTGGTGCGAAATTCCACATAACCGAAACCTCTGTCAGATTAAAATTCTCATCCGTTTTATGGATTTCATAATCGACTTCAAGACGATTATTCTCATCCGCATGAGCGTGTATGTCAATCCGACTAAAAGGCACTGCATGTAAGTCTAACTGTGTTTGTCCGTCAATTGTTACATATCCTTCACAACCATTAACGAAAGGGCCGTTAATCACCACTTTATAGTCGCCGTTAAACACCGTGCTATTTTCGTATGTACCATCTTGTTTTGCCCTAAAGTCTACGGATTTTGTTGCATTGGTTTGTTGTTCAATTAAATTGACTAACACCCCCGCATTACCTTGTACTGGCAGCGGAATCGGTTCATGTGTTTCCTCATCATAGACAGTACCGTGTATTCCACCATCTGGCGCTCCGTAGTTGTCAATATCGTTTTTACAAGCACCGAATAAGGAAATAAAAATTCCGAACGCAAATATTAAGCATTTATTAGTTTTCATAACCTGGATTTTGAATAAGTTTAGGATTAGTACTAATGTCCGTATTATTTAAACGGATGTAATAATTTTTTTCTAAAAACGAACGCAACTGTTTAGGAGGTACACCCGTTGTAAATGTGTATTTACCATCGCTCACATTATACCAAGGGTATAGTGCAGTACCTCTAAAGTTGGTTAAACCACCTTGCTTAACATCCAAATGAGCAATATGCCAACGCTTCATATCCCAATAACGCTGTTTTTCAAAAGCAAGCTCAACACGGCGTTCATGGCGTACTTTTTCGAGCGAAATCTCATTTAATAATTTAATCCCTGCTCTTTCCCGTATCGCATTAACCGCATCAAGGGCTTCACCATCTTTCCCTCCAATTTCCATACAGGCCTCAGCCAAATTAAGGTAAATCTCACCTAGGCGAAAAACCACCCAAGGGGTTTCTGATTTGCCCATATCCATATTGGTTTGGGTTTCATCAAAGAATTTTCGTTCATAGAATCCGGTTTTGGATGCATCTCCGATATCTGCTCCCCCATCTTTGCCTGAAGCTGAGTACTTCTTCCCATCAACCATCACACTGTTATCCTTATCCGGTTGATTATAGGCCTGATAACGGGTTCCGTCCGCTCCTATAATTCCACGCAACCATTCCACTTTAGAATCTTTCAACGGACTTCCCGGCACGTACACCGAACCGAATAAACGTGGATCTTTTCCGTCAAACAGCTCATAGGGATCATCATACCTTATGGGTGTCACCCCGTCATCTTCAAACAGTTTTAATTTTCCATCTGTACCATCTGTATACTCAAATTCCTCTACCATTTCCAAGGTTGGAGCCATTCCGCAGCCCCATCCTCCTCCACGGTATGAAAAAGGTGCATTCATTTTATCCCAGCTGTGTGCTTTCCCACCTGATAGGCTGTATTGTTTTTGAAAAATATATTCACCATTATTCCCGTTCACAGCCTTTGAAAACAAATCATAGAAATTCTGTGCTTTATCGGCATTTTCATCATATAGGTGATACACATTTAAAGCAAAAATCTCTTTCGATGCATTATATGATTCAGTGAAATAGTGCGTTGCCTCACTGGAAGGAATACCTACCAAACCGTTGATCTGAACAGATCCGTATTTGGCAATAGACCCGGCATAAAGTGCTGCTCTAGACAATAAAGCGAGGGCTGCACCTTTTGTTGCTCTGTACTGTTCACTGCCTGACCTCGTTACTGGTAAAAAGTCAGCAATTGCTTTACATTCATTAATGATAAAATCATAACATTCCTGCTCGGTATTACGAGGCACCTGAAGCACGGTAAAATCGCTCGGATTGAACTCCTGTGGCTCTACCAATAACGGAACGCCGCCATAGCGCTTTACAGAGGAAAAATACTCCATTGCTCTTACAAAACGTACTTCCGCATTATATGCTTGCTTTTGCTCGTCGTTAACTGCATCTGTATTCTCCAGGTTCAACAAAAATTCATTGGCTCTTCTTATATGCACATATCTGTCTGAAAATTTATCTTCAAACAAATAATCTCCATAAGTATAAACGGTATTAGCATTGCTAAAAGCAGGATCTTTTTGATAAGATCCTTGTGCTTCGTCAGATAAGGCAGTTGGGTTCAGGTTATTTTCCTTACCGGTATACCAATCGTCAAATTCATCTAAACGCAGTCCGCCATCGTAGAGATTGACTAGTACAGCGTCAATAGCCTTTGAGTTTTTCCAAATCTGATCGTTTGTTATAAACCCACTGGTATCTTCACGATCTAAATAATCCTTGCAGCTACTCAGTCCTGCAGTGTATAAAGCCAGCAACAAGAATCCCTTATATATTTTTGATATCTGTTTCATTTTATTAACATTTAAAAACTTACATTAACACCGAAGTTCATGGTTTTCATCTGAGGATAATAACGCAGGCTACTATTATCCGCTTCCGGATCAATATACTGCATCAATCCATCCTTACTTGTAAAAGTCAATAAGTTATTACAATTCAGGTAAACCCTCAACCGTTCAACACCTTTATCTGCAAGCCATTTACCGGGTAGCGTGTAGCCAATCTCTATGGTCTTCAGTCTTAAGTAATCAGCTTTGTGCAAAGACCAGGTGTTATTAGATCGGTTATCTCCAAAACCGCTCACGCGTGCAGCAGGCATTGTCCCTGGAATCCATTCGCTGTTCGGGTCGGTAGGATCTGCCCGATGCCACCGGTCCATCATAAAAGCAAAACCATTTCCCAAGCCTTGCTGGATGAACGGATCCAACACATCTCCAGAAAGGTAAATATCATGTCCGGCAGCCCCCTGGAAGAACAAGGTCATGTCAAAACCCTTAAACTGCGCACCAATATTTAACCCATAATACATGCGTGGTGTAGAACCATGGCCAATTGGCTGCACATCATTATCATCGATAATGCCGTCATGATTCACATCTTCAAACTTTAAATCACCTGGCAATAGTGATTTATTGCCATTGTTATCCTGTATCGGTGAATTCAGAATATCCTCATACGAAGTAAATTGTCCTATTGCCTTTTTCCCCCACCGGATATCTTTATAACGATCATTGCTGTTATTTCTCCAGTTATCATATTGGTTGGTAGATGCTGCTCTTTCTACATAATCATTTTTTATACGAGTAGTAGAAAAATTGGCCGACACATTGTACTTGAATTCACCCACAGCTCCGCGATGGCCCAAACTTAGTTCGAAACCTGTATTAATATCAGAATTCAGATTTTCCTGCGGCATAGACTGTCCGAATGTTGTAGGTAAAGATCCTTGCCGAGTCGCGGGTAGGCCGGACCGATTTCTTCTGAACCAATCGAATTCAGCTGTGAGCAATCCGTTTTTATAAGATGTTTCGAATCCAAAATTCATGATTTTTGATTCATACCAACTTAACCAGGGGTTAGCCATTCCGCGGGAAGCCAATCCAAGTGTCAGACCTTGGTTTCCGAAAACATACCCACCGCTGTAGTTGTAACCATCCAGGTACTGATAAGCATCAAAATCCCCTTCATCACCCACTTTGGCGTAGGAGCCTCTTAATTTGAAATTATCGAAATCAGGTAGAGACTCTTTGAAGAAATTCTCCTCGGAAATACGCCAACCTAGCGATAATCCAGGAAAAAAGCCCCAACGATTATCAGAACGGAACTTATAAGAGCCATCATATCGGAAGCTCAACTCTGCCAAATACTTGCCTGCGTAAGCGTAATTAAATCTACCTACCAAACCGGCATGGGCTGTTTCTGCAGAAACCCCACTTGTATTTTGGTTAACTTTGTCACCATAATCAATATCATCAATTAACCCAATAGTATACTGTCGCCCACCAAGAATTGAAGTTTTCCGGTCATTATACATTTCCCAAAGCAACATTCCGCCCACATCATGTTTACCTCCAAAGGTATGGTTGTAGTTTAACGAGTACTGCTGTGTAGGCATGTAATAGTTTTCCATTTTGGATTCTAAACTACCTAGGCTACGTATAACTTTTTCATTGTATGAATCGGCGGCAGCATCATAAGTGTATTCAGAAAGTTCTTTCTTCCATGTTTTCCATTCACTATTCTTATAATCGTAGGCAAGCATAGCTTTTGCGCTTAAACCTTCTACCCAAGGAAGTTGCCAATTCAGGGTCACAGAACTATTAAATTCCCTTCGCAAGCGTCTTTCATAACCGGCATTATCTATATAAGAAGTGTGTACCGGATTAGGCTTATCTCCAACTGCTTGCCAATAATCCGGATTATTATTAGCAAAAACATCAAAAGTAGGAACAGCCATCTGCGCCTGTCTAAACAATTCATCACCTTCTGCCGGCTTGTTTCTATCTTGAAAGATGCCCCCTAGCTTCAGGTCTACAGAAAAGCCCTTTGCAACCTGCATGCTGATATTCGATCGCACATTGTATCTGCTGAATTTCCAATCGCCCGATCTTAAAATCCCACCTTGGTTCAAATAACCGAATGAATTGAAGTATGAAACTTTCTCATTCCCACCAGAAACGCTTACATCGTGAGACATTTGAGGTGCTGTTCCGCGCACCATCTCGTTCCACCAATCCGTTCCGCCACCGTTTTTATAGCTAGCCAATTGTTCATCAGTAAAAGCGGGGGTTGCTGTTGGATTTACATTTAGAATAGCCTCATTATATAAAGAAGCGTACTCGTAAGCATTCATCATCTTAGGGTAACGGGTAACCTTTTGTATTCCGGCAAAGCCGTTGTAATCAATCTTTGGCTTCGATTCGGCGCCTTTTTTTGTTGTCACTAATAATACACCATTTGCGCCCTTAAATCCATATACAGCGGCAGCGGCATCTTTCAAAATAGATATAGACTCAATGTCGTTTGAGTTAATCTGTGCAAAATCGCGCTGCACCCCATCTACGATTACGAGCATATTGCCATATCCACGAATATCAACGGATGCGCCATCATCCCCAGGGGCACCTGAACGTTGCACAGCTCTCAGACCAGGAAGACGACCGGCCAACATGTTGGTCACGTTCGGTGTTTTAACTGTATTTAGCTCTTTGGATTGAATAGAAGCTACAGACCCCGTAACTGATGCCTTCTTTTGCTGCCCATATCCTACAATTACTATTTCATCTAGTTGTTCTGTACTTTCTTCCAAGGTTATCTTAACGGCCTGTTGATTATTTAGGGGATAATCAACCGTCTTATAACCGGTGTAAGAGATCGTTAAGGTAGCCGAACCCGGAACGCGTAGAGAAAAATCGCCATTCGCGTTCGTGGACACACCAACGCCAGCAACATTTTTCTGAACAATAGAAGCTCCGATTATGGGTAAACCTTGTTGGTCTACAACCTGCCCTTTCACCGTTATTAAGGATGCTTCCTGCGCCTTAGCGGCAATAAATAAAACGAGCATGCAGCACATGAACAGCACTGCTTTTGGCATAAAATGGCACAAAGGAGGCCACATACCAGCATTTTTTTGCTTATAACAAATTTTCATTTTCGTACGATTTTTGGTTAATGTCTTTTTCTAGACAATTTGATTAGCATTTGATTTTACATAGAGAATTAAAGGTTATATGAACTATTTAGTTTCAAAAAAATTCCCGCCTTGCGGATACAAGTTTTTTGATCTTATCACACTTTTCATTCAGCGCTCTAGCTCTAATTGTATCTGTTCTAAAGTCTTTCCTTTTGTCTCTGGCATAAACCGCCAAATAAACACAAAAGATAGACCCATCATAAGGGCGTAGAAAACAAATGAATACATACCGCCGTTTACATTCCCCTCAACAATGATGGGGAACAACCAAGAAATAATGGCTGCCATGATCCAGTGTGTAAAGCTTCCGAGCGAACTTCCCTTCGAACGTACTTGGTTTGGAAAAATCTCGGAAATGAATACCCAAATCACTGCACCTTGGGAAAACGCAAAAAATGCGATAAAACCAATTAAATAAATTAGAATCAGCATATTGCCCGCCAATTTCTGGCTAAACGTATAGGCCACTAAACCCAAGAAAAAAACCATCCCCAAGCTTCCGATGAGTAAAAGCTTCTTCCTGCCAAATCTATCTATAACAAACATGGCCAAACAGGTAAACAATAGATTGGCTCCGCCGATAAAAACAGGTTGTAAATAAGCCAATGATTTAGAAAATCCCGCCATCTCAAAAATCCTCGGCGCATAATACAATATCGCATTGATACCACTCAGTTGGTTAAACATGGCCAGAAGAACGGCATATAGGATTGGTTTAACATATTTCTTTTGGAACAGGGGTTCCTGATGACGAACAGCAACATGTTCGGCTGATGATAAGACCTTATCACATGCATCAACATCTCCTAGTTTGAAAAAAATCCGTTGTGCTTCTGACACTTTTCCGTTGATTGCCAACCATCGCGGACTTTCCGGAACGATGTTGAGCAATACGAAAAAGGCCAATGCAGGAATCACCATAATACCTAACATCCAACGCCAGGCTTCGTCGCCCAGACCTACAAAAGCAAAGTTAGTGAGATATGCCACAAAAATCCCCAATACAATCATCAGCTGAAAAGAGCCCGTTAATCGGCCTCGGATCCTTGCTGGTGCAATTTCAGCAATATATATAGGTCCAACCACAGAAGAAACTCCTACTGCCAAGCCTCCCAAAAAACGGAATCCTACAAACCATAACCATATGTGTGCTGTGGCGCAACCAACGGCCGACAATAAATATGCAACAGCTACCACCAATAACACACGTTTTCTACCATACTTTTGAGCTGGTTTGCTTGCTACCAAAGAGCCCATGACAGTACCTATCAAACTTGCAGAAACGGTAAATCCTTGCCAAAATGAGCTAAGTGCCCACAATTCCTGTATCGTTTTTTCAGCACCGGAAATCACTGCCGTTTCAAACCCGAAAAGAAAGCCTCCTAAAGAAGCAATTAATGCATATTTGACGGCTAATTGATAATTTGTTTTACCCTCCATAAGATTCGGTTCTATGCGTTAGCTTGAAATAAGATGATGCTCCAGAAAGCGCAGCACATTCCCCCATTTGTGCCAGCTTAATCGGAACATGAACACGATTATCAGATAATAATTCCAAACATGTTGGAAGAAAATAAGCATGTCCCAGCGTGATATTTCCTCCTATAATAATTATCTGTGGATTCAGGTTAATGACGTATTGCATAATGAAATCCTTTAGCCATACGCTTAATTGCCTCATTGCATTTTTAGCCGGGGGTGAATCTGATAATTGAATTTCAGAAACAACCTGTTGAACATCATTCGCTTTTTTGCCTCCTACCGATCGATAATGTTTCAAAACACCCCTTGTAGAGATATAATCTTCCGAAATCCCGGATAGAAAGGGTGATGATCCAAAATTCAAATCTACGGTTACATTATTTTCGTGAAAACCTGTTCCCAGACCAGTACCTAAAGTCATCCCGAATACCCGATTATATGTTTTTCCAGCACCGAAGAGTACCTCTCCCCGCACAAATGCTAGTGCATCGTTGATAAACAAAATATGATTTTCCGGAATGCGGAATCGTTCGGCGAAAATTTGTCGAATAGATATACCATACAGGTTTTCATACTTATTCATGCCCTTTATAAGGGATATACCATTGGCATAATCAAAGGGGCCAGGCATAGAAAACGCTAAGTAAATTTCATCGGCGGAATGCTCACGTTTAGAAAGCACTGCAGCTATAGCATCCAGCCAAACGTCTAAAATTTCACTGGCCGAACCCTCCGCATTAACAGTACTTCTCACAATACTTTCTATTTTTACCGTACAGGTTCTGGGGCACACAAGTGCAGCAGTAATGTGCGATCCACCCACGTCGACACCAATAATTGTCACTTTTTCTTGCATGGCATTCGGTTACGGCAACAAATCCGCATTAGTGGGACGCGCAGGGTCGTACACCGCTACAGCAACCTTAGAATCGGCACAACCATAATACAAAAACCATTTATTTTTGAAGAAGACCAAACCTTCAATAAAGACCGTACCATCTACGTATTGGCCACTTTTTTCGAAAGCTTCCATTGGCCGTAAGAAGGGTACATCCAACCGCGCCACTACTTTCGTCGGGTCTTCACTCGAAAAAAGCACTTGCCCTGCACTATAAGTCCCTTTATTGAATCGGGGATCCCCCGATTTAGGACTGTTTTTGCCATTATACAGTAATACGATACCTTTATCAGTTAGCACTGCGGGCGGCCCGCATTCGGTTAAACTACTATCAAAATATCCTGGTCTTGGACGGATAAAGGCTTGTAACTGACCCGATTGATCTACTACAGGCTCCCAATCTATCAAGTTATCTGAGGTAGCACCAAACACGCCCGATTCGCCCCAATACATCCAATACTTACCATTTATCTTCGTAATTACCTGCTTGCCATCGTTTAAAGTTGTCAGAATGGAGGCCGATTTATGCGATTTGTTCAATATCAAATCAGCATGCTTGGCTTTGGCAAAAATGGGCCCATGCTTCGTCCAATGCTCAAGATCGCGCGATGTTGCCACTCCTAATCGAGGTACTTTTCTGTTCCATTGTGTATAAAACATTACGTATAAACCATCTTCCGTTACAGCCACACGTGGATCCTCTGTACCTCCGGGCCATTCAAACTCCTTTTGGTTATCGTCACCAGGATAAAAAACGGGTTTGCTTTGTCGCTTAAAATGCAGACCATCCTTACTGGACGCATAACCCAATCGGGATGTCCGATGACCAATACCTACTCCGGATTTATCTTCGGCACGGTACAATACCACAATTTTACCATCTTTAACGGCAGCCGCTGGGTTAAAAGTGTCATTGTTTTCCCAAGCCACCATTTCCCCTGTCATGGGATCTTTAAACTGCGTATGTGTTAAAGGCGATATAACCGGGTTTACACCGTCTGGCCTAACAAAGCCACCAAAAGCCCAATCCGGCAATACATTCTGCTTGCCCTGCCCCATTACAGCCAAATTCCAAAAGAGGAAACAGCTTACAATAAAAAAGTACTTCTTGTTCATTCGTTTAATTCTTAGTTCCCATTTCTTTTGCCCCACCTACTTTATCACCGTAATTAAAAATCAGCAAGAAAACCGGTTTTGCAAAAAACATAAAAAAAGGTTAGCCTCTCAATCTAGTTCACAAACATAACTTTAAAAAACCAGTTTAGCAAGCTAAAAAACAAATTATTTTCTTCGTATGGTTGACTGTCTAACGATTAATCTGGATGGAATAATTTTTTTTGTATAAACAACTCTATTGCTGCCACGCAAAATACGTTTTTGCAGTGTCTGAAAAATAGCCTTGCTTAAATCTTCCAAGGGTTGTTCGATTGTGGTAATAGCCGGATCAAACAATCTAAATAAATCATTCTCATCAAAAACAGCCACACCTATATCCTCTGGAATATGTTTTTGCAAATCGCGCAATGTTTCCAATCCGGCTACACAAAGGTAATTTGTAGCAAAGAAAAGTGCATCTACTTGCTGATGTTCTTGCAGAAACTGCTTTATTTCATTCTTATAATCACTTCTATTTGAGCAATAATTCACACTCAAAACGACCTCATTTCCATTATTTTGATCAATGGCTTGCTTATATCCGTTAAGCCGTTCCACCATTTGGCTCTGACTGGAATCAAGTGTAACAAAACCAATGTTTTTAAATCCCTCTTCAACCAAGTGCATACAGGCTGCATAGGTAATTTCCTGATTATTTGTCCCGATATAATCTACTTGTACCCCATCCAACATCCGGTCAAATACCACCACGGGTTTACCCTCTCGCATCACTTCCTCAACGGCTTCTTCCATACCTACAGGAGGCACAATGATATATCCATCAACCTGAGTCTCACGAAACAATTTCAAAATATCGATTGCCTCCTGTGTATTACCCAGCGTACTGCTATATACCACGCGATACCCCATGGATTTTGCCCGTTCTTCAATTTTTAAAGCAATGGGACCAAAAAAAGAGTCGCCGATATTTTCTACAATCAAACCAATACTGTTCGATTTACCTGTGGCCAAACTCCGAGCCAGGTAATGAGGCTTGAACCCGATTTCTTCCACATAACCCAACACCCGCTTTTCCAACTCTTTACTTATCCGCCTTTCCTCTGCCTTACCATTGATAATAAACGATACGGTTGATTTTGCAATCTGAAAGTGCTTGGCAATATCATTAATAGAAATCTTTTTTACTCCCATAACCGGCAATTGGTAAACGGCTCAAACTTAGGAAAAAATCCGTTCCTCTTAAAACGAACTTACCCACATCTTTCCTTTTCCAAATTCCTTTGGTGTTTCTGATGCTTCTACAACCAGGGTACCACCTCTTGCTATTTCATCGTGCTTAAGCCACACACGATCCAACGACTTACCATTTAATTGTATACCTTTTATATAGGGTCGTCTATCGCCAAAATTTTTCACCCTTATAACGAATGGCTTACCGTTATTTTTTAGCACTATTTCCGGAAATAGTGGTACGTTTAAATAATATATAGGTTCTCCTACACAGGCAGGCTGCAGTCCGATAGCAGTAAGCACAAACCAGCCAGACATGGCTCCAGCATCGTCGTCCATGGTACGGATGTAGGCTTTGGGTTCGTTTTTATAAATGCGGTCTATAAATGCACCCGTTCCCCTGCTATTATCGTTAAAGTAATATTGAATAACCGTATCCAATGCCAAATGATGGGTGAGCCATTGATACTTCCAAGGTTTATCACTTGCATAGTATAATAGCTGCGATTGCATATCCGGCTCGTTGGCCCGATTAAAGTAATGGTTATCAAAAAAATCATCCAATTGTTCGGTAAAAGCCGCTTTCCCTCCGGCCAGATCAACGAGCCCCTTCATATCGAAAGGCACTGCCCAACGATATTGGCGAATGGTTCCTTGGTACATCCCACGGGCCGACATCCGATCGACATCGCCTTTCGACAAATCTTTAAACTCTCGGTTCCAAACGGTTTGATACTCGGCAGCACGTTGCATGAGCGAATCGCTACGTTGTTTATCTTTCAACACATCAAAAATATGTGATAAAGCCCATAAGTCGTAAGCTGATTCGAGCGCACGGTCGGGTTTACTAAAATTAAACCGCGTGGCTTCGAGCAATAGCGAGTCTTTTATGGCTTCGAAATTGACCGCGTAACCTTTCCGATAAGCGTCTAACAAAACCACCTCGGTATGCTCCGTACGCACCGTATTGCTCGGCTCGGTTTGACCGGCAAAATCATGCTTACCATGCGCATACAAACCTGCAAGGGACTGGACGATATCGCCATAAATAGCTGGATAGGCCAGACTAAGCAAAGGTAATTGTGTTTTGTAGTTATCCCACACGGCCCATCCATGGTATCGTTTCCCATTGGCCTGATCAGTTTTGCCATCTACACCTCTGAAAGTACCGTCCGGTTCGCTGATCAGGTAAGGCGATTGTAGGGTACGATACAGTAACGAATAGAAAAGCTGTGTTCTTTCCTTTTCTCCTTTCACGACTATCTGTCCCAGCAATTGATTCCAATCGGTGGCGCTCGACTGTTTGGCTGATGCTATTCCTTTCTGCTTCGGTGTAGCTTTTACTGCATAGCTGGCCCCTACGGTAGAGGTACCTACATACACTTCTAAATCCTCCACTTCATCTGCTGGAAAGACCAGTACTTCATGTTTACTTAATGGAGTGAGCTTGACAGGGCCAGAAAAAGCCAAATGGTAAAACCATTGATAAACACCAGCGTGGCAGACGGTCTTTCCCTTGATCCAGCCACTCAGTGTTTGATCTTCCAGCTGATGATATTCATCTACAAACGTACGATTAATGCAATAACCTAAATCTATGCGGATACCCTTCTTTCCTTTGGGGAAATGATAGTGATGTACTCCTCCTTGTTGGTTTACCGTAAAACTGGCCTGTATGCCATTGGTAAAAGAAACCGCATAATAGCCCGGCTCTGCTTGGTCAGCAACTTTCATCAATGGTTTCTCATCATCAGTATCACCCAAAAAGGGCTTTACTAAGAGCAGACCGCCACTTCCCTGGCAACCTACCCCCTCGAAACGATTATGTGTAAAACCCAAAAATTCTTTTGCGAAATACTCATAACCCATGTGTGTGGTAGGATTGGTTTGTGGACCAATACTCAACATACTGAACGGATACGATGCAGCGGGCGATAGTTGTCCGTGATCACCGGATGAGCCGAGAAAAACATTGACCAGGGGTTGTTTATCCAGACCAGCCTGTTGTGCTAGCGCGCAACCGCCCATTAATAAGGCCAAACAAATACTTATGCCACGGAGCAGGTTATAATGGTCAATTTTCATTCGAATAATTTGTTTATTCATTACTTGTACGTTTTTAAAGGCATTCATGCTGCCTTCGGCGGTTTTAATGGTGATGAAGCTTGCATACATTCATCATGCCTTTTGTTTATGGCAATTTATGCAGGTTTCATTACTTAAATTATTTAAATCGTTTTAGCTAATTTAAATCACCAAATGCTTTGCAGTTTAAAAAGAATCATACATGATGGGCAAAAACAAATTTGGTTTCTGGCAAATGTACAAATGTAAATTGATTTTCTGCACCATTCTATGGAGATTTCAGTAGGAAAGATGAGGATAACCCATTTTATTTTATTGCAAATTTCATAATGCTTCCTGCTGCATGCATTATGAAATTTACAATTGTCATTTACCAAGCGTTATGAAATTATTAAAAATTCAAAAATAAGGTATTTTTTTTACCATTTTTCTTGCAAATAAAGCAAATGAGTGATATTTTTGATATTATAATATGGACAAGATGGATATACCTTTACATCGATTATCAGTTTTTACTGCTGATCTGTCCTGCATCACGGGCAAAAGCATGCGTTCTTGCCAACGATATATGCAACAGATCAGGGACATGTTCAATTTAGGGAAGCAGCAGCCCGTAACAGTATACCACTTTGCTGAATACCTGGATATACCGGTATCCAAAATAGCTGCTTTTTTGAATATATCCCGACAACGGTAAAACGGATAGATGAGCAATGGGATTGCTCGTGTAAAACATTTTCTTGCTTATTTTATAAAGCCGCGGCCGGACAGGTACCGCGGCTTCTTTATGCTTAAACTGAGCTAGCTGCCTCCTACTTAACCATGTATTCATATTCAGCTGAAACAGGCACAAGTCATAATGGATCAATCACACTTCATATTTACCTTAATTCACAGGAGCACGCATCAAGGACACATACGGTTACTTTTGTTCCAAATGAACGCCTCATAGTTGTATATGCATTTTACCTGATTTCATGTAACATGATGGTTCATGTATATGATATTATCTTAAAGTTTAGTGAGACGATTGATTTCTATAGGTATTATAGGTACTATTTATCCACCGTTGTGTTCATGGATCATCATATGAAGTCTATATTACCTAACATCGGGATTTAGTTATATCATATAAAACTCCATTAACCTTAACTCGGTTGAGTTATCCATAACAAAAACGTTCGTTCACCTAACATATAGTTAACCGTAGCTGACTTTAGCCTAACTTGATGTGTGTTTGTGGTTGTTTGATGTAACATTGGCTGCAATATCGGAG
>Ga0182735_1001454_pt1 | contig 15771 bp, 13 predicted proteins | sample eDN5th30CKraftMG_FD_128524 | JGI IMG/M metagenome (GOLD analysis project Ga0182735, IMG submission 128524) | Enriched Miracle-Growth compost microbial communities from Emeryville, California, USA - eDNA 5th pass 30_C Kraft MG (version 2) (version 2) ... | reverse complement strand
TGGCGCGCCGCAGGCGTGAACATCACGATGCGATGCGTGGCGTGGGCGATGGCGCGCTCGCCGAATCCCAGCACGGCTTCCGCGCCCAGCGCGTGATCGATCACGACGGCATGCCAGTCGCGCTCGGGCAGCAGCGCCTCGGCCACTGTGAGGTCGGATGTCTCGCAGATCTGCGCGCCCCAGCGTCCCAGCCGCCGCGCCACCAGAGAGGACGAGATCGCCTGCGGCATCACGACCATCACGGCCTTGCCGGTAAGGTCCGGCGCGTTCCACGCGGTCGCGGCCGACGTGTCGGACGCTTGCAGCGGAATCGAGACCTCGAACGTGGTGCCTTCGCCGGGCGTGCTGTCCAGCGCGATCCGCCCGCCCATCCGGCGCACGATGCGCTCGCTGATGGCAAGGCCGAGGCCCGAGCCGCCATACTGGCGCGCGATCTGCGCGTCGGCCTGCTCGAATTCGCGGAAGATGCGCTGCTGCGCGTCCGGCGCGATGCCGATGCCGGTGTCGCGCACGATGAAGCTGATGTCGCCCGGCCAGATGCCAGGCTCGACGATCAGCGCGACGCCGCCTTTCGAGGTGAATTTCACGGCGTTGCTGGCGAGGTTGAGCAGCACCTGCCGCAGCCGCGCGGCATCGCCAGCCACCTCGAGCGGCAGGCGCTCATCGACGTAGCAGGCGATCTCGATCCGCCGCGCCTGCGCGCGCGGCGCCAGCAATTCGGTGATTTCCTCGATCATCGCGCCGAGATGGAAGGGCCGGTGTTCGAGGTCGATCTTGCCGGCTTCGATCTTGGAGAAGTCCAGCAGCTCCTCGACGAGCGACATCAGCGCCTCGCCGGACGTCTTCACCGCCTTGGCGTAGGCCGCCTGCTCGGGATTGAGCGGCGTGTCGAGCAACAGCGCGCTCATGCCGAGGATGCCGTTGAGCGGTGTGCGGATCTCGTGCGAGGCGACCGCGAGGAATTTGGATTTGGCGCGGTTGGCGGAGATCGCGTGGTCGCGCGCGAGCCCGAGCGCGTGCTCGCTCTCGGTGCGATCGGTGACGTCGCGGCCGACACACTGGAATTCGGCGGGCTCGTTGGCGTGGGGGCGAACGAGCGTTTCGCGCCAGGCGATCCAGCGCGGGCCGAGCGCGGTCTGTGTCTTCTGGTCGTGGACGCGGGTGCCGCCGGATTCGGTGGCGTCGTCGCCCTGCTCGATCACCGGCAGGCAATAATCGGTGCCGATCAGCTCGCCGCGATTCTTGCCGGCATAAGCGCAGAAGGTGTCGTTGACGAAAGTCAGGCGCTGGCGCGCGTCGCGCAGCACGACGAGGTCGCTTTGCGATTCGAACAGGCTGCGCGCGCGCTCCTCGGCTTCCTTCAGCTCCCAGTTGCGGTCGATCAGCGCCTCGTTATGCAGCGCGACCTTGCGCATGCTCTTCTTCAGCCAGCGCATCCGCATGCTCAGGGCGGCGAGCGCAAGGCAGGCGAGTGCGAACAGAAAGCTGATCCCGATGGCGAACGCCTGCGGATCGTAATTCGCCGATGACGAGAGGCTGCCGCGGATGAAGCCGTAACCGGCGCCGAAGGTCGCCATGAAGATCAAAGCGAGGCGCATGAGGCCCGCGATCCGGCGGTGGCGGCGGGACAGCCTGCGCAAACGCGCCTTCAAACGCTTCACCCCGCCCATGACGGTGTTCATGGCAGCATCCCCGTTTCGTCACCCCGATCACCCGGGCGCAGAGTGCCGCCGCAGCCATTGCAAATGGCTTGCGGCGGGCGGCATTGGCGGCTCGCGATGAAAAGATGGCTAATGGACTCTTAAAGCTGCGACAGGATCAGTCTGCCGTGCTCCGGCGCGGCCCCGACCAGCAGCGCGGCAGCGTCGCGGACCGAGACCGTGGCCGAATTCACATAGAGGCGATAGTCGCCGGGCTGTTCGGACAAATAGATGACCGGCTCGGACGCCTTCTCATGACTTGCGATGGTGACATAGCGCGTCGCCGCCGTGATCGGGCAGCCCTTGCGCGTCGGCGCGGCATCATCGGACGCATCGACATCGTCGGCCACCGTGAAATCCGCAAGCTCGGGACGATCGACGATCTGCACGCGCACGGTCGCGCGGCCCGCATCGTCGGTGAAGGAGACATGCTGGGTTGACTGCCACGGCGCGGTGGCGAGCTGCACGGAGGTGTGTCCGATCGCGATGCAGGGCTGCGAGGCGGAGGTGAATTGTCCGCCCGCCAGAACACCGATGGCGAGAAGGGGAATGGCTGACGCCAGCATTCGAAGATGCAACATGGGACGCTACTCAACGCTTACACAACAACAGGCCGGACTGCGGCCATGGTTCGTAAAGTGTAAAGAGCGATCGTTACTTTCGCGTTATCAGGCGGCGCGCTGCAGGTCTTCGGCCAGCACGCGGTACGACAGGGCTTCGGCGAGATGGACGCGGCCGATCCTGTCCGCGCCGTCGAGGTCGGCGAGCGTGCGCGCCACTCGTAGCACGCGATGATAGCCGCGCGCGGACAGCCGCATGCTGTCGGCGGCTTCACGTAACAGCGTGGAGCCTTGCGCATCGAGCGTTGCGATCTCCTCCAGCGCAGCGGCGGGTGCTTCCGCGTTGGTGCGGATCTGCGGCAGGCCCAATGCCGCGTAACGGGCGAGCTGGATGTCGCGCGCGGCGGCGACGCGCGCCGCGACCTCGCGCGATCCTTCCGCCGGCGGCGGCAGGATCAGATCGGCGGCGGTGACGGCAGGCACCTCGATGCGCAGGTCGATGCGGTCGAGCAGCGGTCCGGACAGCCGCGCCTGGTAATCGGCGCTGCAACGGTCGGCGCGTCCGCGCTTGCAGGAATAGCCGGGCTCGTAGGCGTGGCCGCAGCGGCAGGGATTCATCGCCGCGACCAGCATGAAGCGGGCGGGATAGGTCAGGCGGTGGTTGGCGCGCGACACCGAGACTTCGCCGTTCTCCAAAGGCTGGCGCAGCGAATCGAGCACGCGCGCGTCGAATTCCGGCAGCTCGTCGAGAAACAGCACGCCGTGATGGGCGAGTGAAATCTCGCCGGGCTTTGCGCGCATGCCGCCGCCGGTGAGGGCCGCCATGCTTGCGGAGTGATGCGGCGCGCGGAATGGCCGCTTCGATGTCAGCGCGCCGCCGTCGATCTGTCCGGCGACAGAGGCGATCATCGAGATTTCCAGCAGTTCGGACGGCGACAATGGCGGCAGGATCGAGGGCAGCCGTGCGGCGAGCATCGACTTGCCCGCACCGGGCGCGCCGATCATCAACAAATGGTGCCCGCCCGCAGCGGCGATCTCCAGCGCGCGCTTGGCACTTTCCTGGCCCTTGATGTCGCGCAGGTCGAGCATCTCGCCGACAGGGTCGGCGATCTTCGGTTCGGGACGCGACAGCAACTGCGTGCCCTTGAAGTGGTTGGCGATCTGGATCAGCGAACTTGCCGCGACGATCTCGAGATCGGGGCTCGCCCACGCCGCTTCCGCGCCGCAGGCCGCGGGGCAGATCAGTCCGTGCTCGCGCGCATTGGCGCCGATCGCGGCTGGCAGCACGCCCGCCACCGGCGCGATCGAGCCGTCGAGACCCAATTCGCCGAGCACGGTGAAATCCGATAGCGCATCGGGCGGAATCGCGCCGATCGCCGCCATCAGGCCCAGCGCGATCGGCAGGTCATAGTGGCTGCCTTCCTTCGGCAAATCGGCGGGGGCGAGATTGACGGTGATGCGCCGCGCGGGCAGCGCCAGCCCCGAGGCGATCAGCGCCGAACGCACCCGCTCGCGTGCTTCGGAAACGGCCTTGTCCGGCAGGCCGACGATGGCGAAGGCCGGCAGGCCCGGCGCGACCTGAACCTGGACATCGACGGCGCGTGCCTCGATGCCCTCGAAGGCCATGGTGGAGACGTGCTGAACCATCGGAAAGCCACCTCGCCGGAACAGGCTGGTGGAACTTTACCCTTTTGGCGGATCAACGCAAGAACATTAAAAGAACAAAAGCGGATTATGTGGCCTGAAAGACTCATGCCCCATGGGCGCCCGGGTCACATTCCGAGACGCGGCCGAGATCGCTGCGTTCGCAGGCGGTCTCAGGCCCCCGTGGGCGCCAGCGTGACCCTGTCGGCGATGCGCGGCGGCACTTTCGGTTTCAGCTTGAGGCCGAAGACATGCGGGAAGCGCATCAGCTCGATGTCGAAATCGGCGGCGGCGATCGGGATGGTTTCGTTGGCGGCCTTGGTCGCGTAGAGCCGGCCCCAGACATCGATCTTGGCGAATTGCGGCACCTGCGACAGCCGCAGATTGCCGATGCTGCCGGTGAAGTTCAGCATCTCGCGGGCGCGGTCATTCATCATGATGACCCAGCCGTCCTTGGTGTGGCCGACATCGTTGGCGATCGGGCACGCCACCACCATGGCGTCGGGCGCGGTCTTGAACAGCTGATCGTACACCTCACGGTGGTGATCGATCAGTTCGGAATAGACCACGATACAAACGGCGGCGCCGGTGATCGGCACGGGCAGCACGAGGCGCTGCCAGATCTTGCCGTTCTGCGTGGTCGGCAGCGTGTAGCGCAGGCAGGCGGGAATCAGGCTGTCGGCGACCTTGCGATAGACCTGCGCGTATTCGCGGCTCATCGGGTTGCCATTGCTGGACAACAGCGATCCGGCGCGGTCGCGGCCGATCGCCTTCTGCACGTTTTCGCCCACGTAGGTGTAGACGAAGTCGTCGCCCGCGGTCATCAGGTAGACAAGGTTGCCGCGCAGCGGGAAACTCGATTCCTCGGTGAGACGCTGCAGCGTCAGGTCACCGGTGGCATGCAGGGTTTTCCATTTGGCCCACAGAAATTCCATCGCGGCTGTCGTGAGCTCGCGCGGGATCGATGTGCCGCTGAAAACCTCGAGGGACATGAACCAACAATCTGCAATTCAAGACGGCGCCGTTTGCCAGCAATGCAACCAAGGCAAAGGCGGTACGAATCTGTCAGATGTTCGTCAGTAATTCCTTAAAGCTGACCGCAAAACCTTACCTGCGCCGGGCTTCGATGGCGTTCCAGATATGGGCGGCGACATCCGGTCCGCCGAGGTTGGCGATGGCGCGGATACCGGTCGGCGAGGTGACGTTGATCTCGGTGAGATGGCCGTCGATCACGTCGAGGCCGACGAACAGGAGGCCCTTTTCCTTCAGGCTCGGGCCGACGCGTTCGCAAATCTCGCGCTCGCGCGGGGTGAGATCGGTCGCTTTCGCGGCACCCCCGCGCACCATGTTGGAGCGCAGATCGTCGGGAGCCGGGACGCGGTTGACCGCGCCCGCGAATTCGCCGTCCACCAGAATGATGCGCTTGTCGCCCGCCTTCACGCCGGGCAGGAATTTCTGCACCACCCACGGCTCGCGGAAGGTGACGGAGAACAGGTCGTGGAGCGAGCCGAAATTCATGTCCTGCGCGGCGATCTTGAAGACGGCCGCGCCGCCATGGCCGTAGAGCGGCTTGAACACCACGTCGCCATGAGCCTTGCGAAACAGCTCGATCTCCTCCTTGTCGCGCGAGATCAGCGTCGGCGTCATCAGGTCGGAAAATTCCATCACGAAGATTTTTTCCGGCGCGTCGCGCACGCTCACAGGATCGTTCACCACCAAAGTTTTCGGGTGGATGCGCTCCAGCAGATGCGTGGTGGTGATATAGGCAAGATCGAACGGCGGGTCCTGCCGCAGCAGCACCACGTCGAAGGACTGCATGTCGGTGCGTTTGGCGTCGCCGAGCGTGAAGTGATTGCCCGGTTCGTCGCGCACGGTGAGCGGCTGCACGAAAGCCACCACATCCTTGCCGGACAGCGAGAGGCGCTCGGGCGTGTAGTAGAACAGTTGATGCCCGCGCTTCTGCGCTTCGAGCAGCATCGCGAAGGTCGAATCGCCGCGCACGTTGATGCGCGCGATCGGGTCCATCTGAACGGCAACTTTCAAGGTCATGGTCGGTCCGGCTGTGGGGATGAATCGATAAATCAGAAAGAAGAAGTCTCGAACGCTGCTTCCAGATGGCGCGGAAGCCGTCTCGGCGCAATCAGTATCACGTCGAATCGACAGTCCAGATTTGCATGGTCGGGATGCGCCGCGAGCCAGAGCGAGGCGGCGGCGGCGATGCGCTGCTGCTGGCGCGGCGTGACGCTGTAGGCGGCGTCATCGAGCGTGCCGCGCGCTTTCACTTCGGCGAACACCAGCGTCGAGCCGCGCTTGGCCACCACATCGATCTCGCCATGCGGCGTGCGGTAGCGCCGCGCCAGGATGCGATAGCCTTTGGCGTTGAGATAGAGACAGGCGCGCTGCTCGGCGGAAAGGCCGGTCTGGAATGAGGTCGCGCGTTCGGTTGCGGGATTGTCGGACGGAGTACTCATTCGGGCTCGTCCTTGCGGGCGAGCGCCAGCGCGCGGGCATACACTTCGCGTTTCGGATGGCCCGACAGTTCGACGGCGGCAGCGACAGCATCCTTGACGCTGCCATGCGCGAGCTGCTCGCGCAGAAGCGTGTCGAGCTGATCCTCGCTCATGCGCCCGGCATCTTCCGATGGCGGGCCGATCACCAGCACGAACTCGCCGCGTGTCTCCAGTTGGGCTGCCTGAGTGGCTGCGTCCGCAAGCGAGAAGCGGCGGATGTCCTCGTGCAGCTTGGTCATCTCGCGGCAGATCGCGATGTCGCGCGGTCCGAGAATTTCGGCGAGGTCGCGCAGACAGTCCTGCACCCGCGCGCCGGATTCGAACAGCACCAGCGTCACGCCGATGCGCGCCAGTTCGTGGATGCGGTTGCGCCGCGCGCCGTCCTTCGCGGGCAAAAAACCCTCGAAGAAGAAACGGTCGGTCGGCAGGGCCGCGACCGACAGCGCCGCGAGGATCGAAGACGGCCCCGGCAGCGCGTGAACCGGAAAACCGGCGGCGCAGGCTTCGCGCACCAGCTTGAAGCCGGGATCGGAAATCAGGGGCGTTCCGGCATCCGACACCAGCGTCACCGAATCGCCTTGCGAAAGGCGCGCGAGAATCTTCGGGCGCATCGCAGCCGCGTTGTGCTCGTGATAGGGCGACAGCGGCGCGGTAATGCCGTAGCGGTCCAGCAGCTTGCGGGTGACGCGGGTGTCCTCGCAGCAGATCACGTCGCTGCCCGCCAGCGTCTCCAGCGCGCGCAGCGTGATGTCGCCGAGATTGCCGATCGGCGTTGCGGCGAGATGCAGACCCGGCGGAGCCTTTGGGGCGGCGATCGTGTGCCCGGCCAGCAGAAATTGTCGCGTAGCTGTGGCGGTGTCGTTATCCGGGCGGGGTGAAGGGCGGGACATCGGGTCAGTGTAGCCTGTCCGCGCGAAATCGTCTTGTCATGCGCGCAAGGAATGAACGGTCAGGAACGGTGCTGTGCAGGGGTCACAAATTGTTCGTTTTCCCGTATGGTGGCCGTCAAGAAGTCTGAATTTGGCTCCAGATCGGTCCGTCATGATGTCCGGGCCGATCTGGGAGCCGGTCTGAAAGCGAATAGATGACGGCCCCGGTCTACCCTCCAAAACCAACTATCCTGACCACCCGCCGCAGCGCCGTCGGGCTTATTCTCGGCGCGCCGCTTTTGGCAGGGTGCGCCGGCATGTCGGGCCTCACCGGCAACGATCAGCCGCCGCCGGGTCCCTCCGGCCCGCAACAGGAAGCGATCGCCGTCGGCAAGGGACAGGTCAAGGTCGGCCTGATCCTGCCATTGTCGGGCGCGGGCAATGCGGGCATCGCCGGCAATTCGATGAAGAACGCCGCCGAAATGGCGCTGGCGGAATTCCAGAATCCCGACATCCAGCTTCTCATCAAGGACGATGCCGGCACCCCGCAGGGGGCGCAGACCGCCGCGCAGCAGGCGCTAGGCGAAGGCGCGGAGATCATTCTCGGCCCGCTGTTCGGGTTGTCGGTCGCGGGCGTGGCGCAGCAGGCGCGCTCGCGCAACGTTCCGGTGATCGCGTTCTCCACCGACGCCAGCGTCGCCGGGCAGGGCGTCTATCTGTTGAGCTTCCTGCCGGAATCCGACGTCAACCGCATCACCGATTATTCCACCGGCACCGGCAAGCGCTCGTTCGCGGCGCTGTTGCCGGAGAACGCCTACGGCAATGTGGTCGAGGCCGCATTCAAGCAGGCGGTGGCGCGCAAGGGCGCGCGCATGGTGGCGTTCGAGAAATACACCACCGATCCGAACCAGATGCAGACCGCCGTGCGCAATGTCGCGCAGGCGCTTGGCAGCGCCGATGCGCTGCTGCTTGCCGATGACGGCGACATGCTGGTGCAGTTGTCGGCGCAACTGTCAGGCGCGGGCGCCGATCTCAAGCGCGTGCAATTGCTCGGCACCGGGCTGTGGGACAATCCGAAAGTGTTTGCCGATTCCCATCTGCAGGGCGGTTATTACGCGGCGCCCGATCCGTCCGGCTATCGCGCGTTCTCAAAACGTTATCGGGCGAAATACGGGCAGGACCCTGCGCGCACCGCGACGCTTGCCTATGACGCGGTGGCGCTGGTGGCGGCGCTGTCGCGCGTGAACTCCGGCGGCGGGTCGCGCTTCTCGCCCGAGGTGCTGACCAACGTCTCGGGTTTCACCGGCATCGACGGGCTGTTTCGTTTCCGCCCCAACGGCACCAACGAGCGCGGCCTTGCCGTGCTGCGTGTTGCGGGAAGCGGCGGGCAGATCGCGTCGGCGTCGCCGAAGAGTTTCGGGGCGTAATTTTCCGATTACGCCGCGAGGTCGGCGACCACCGCATCGAGCAGCGGAAAGCCGTCCTGCGTCACCCGCAATCGTCCGCTGTCGTCCATCACGATGGCGCCGTCATCCTTGAGCGCGGCGATGCGATGCGGATCGAGCGAACGCCCCGCGAGCGCCGCGTAGCGTTCCGGGTCGATGCCTTCGGCGAGACGCAGGCCCATCAGCAAAAATTCGTCGGCGCGCTGTTCGTTGTCGAGCAGCTCCTCGCTCGCGATGCCGTGGCCGTCCTCCTCGACGCGCAGAAGCCACGCTTCCGGCCTTTTGTCGGTCGCGGTGGCGTGACGGATGCCGCCGATGTCGAGACGGCCATGCGCGCCGGGGCCGATGCCCGCATATTCCTGTCCGCGCCAGTAGACGAGGTTGTGGCGGCATTCCGCGCCGGGCCGCGCGTGGTTGGAAATCTCGTAGGACGGCAGGCCATGCGCGGCGCAGACTGACTGCGTCACGTCATAAAGTGTGCGCGCAAGATCCTCGTCAGGTGTTTTCAGCTTGCCCGCGCGGTGCAGGCCGAAGAACGGCGTGCCTTCCTCGATGGTCAATTGATACAGCGACAGATGCTCGGCGGCTTCCGAGATCGCGAGTTTGAGTTCGCTCGTCCACGCCTCCGCGCCCTGGCCGGGCCGCGCGTAGATCAGGTCGAACGAATAGCGGTCGAAGGAATTTCGCGCGATCGCCACGGCATCGAGCGCCTCCTGCGCGCTGTGCATGCGCCCCAATGATTTGAGGGAGACATCGTCAAGCGCCTGCACGCCGAGCGAGACGCGGTTGACGCCCGCCGCGCGATAGCCCGCGAACCGCGTCGCCTCGACGCTGGTCGGATTGGCTTCGAGCGAGACTTCGACATCGCTGTCGACGGTCCAGTGCTGTCCGATGGCGTCGAGGATGGCGCCGACTGTCTGCGGCTTCATCAGCGACGGCGTGCCGCCGCCGAAGAAAATCGATGTCACCGTGCGGCCGGGCGTGCGTGCCGCGGTGGTTGCGATCTCGCGCACGAAGGCGCGGGCAAAACGCCCCTCGTCGATCGCGGTGTGGCGAACGTGGCTGTTGAAATCGCAATACGGGCATTTCGACAGGCAGAACGGCCAGTGCACGTAAACGCCGAAGGCATTTTGCGCGTCAGCGCCCAAGGCAGATCTCCGCGAGCTTCACGAAGGCTTTGGCGCGATGCGACAGACCAAGGCCCAGCGGCGGCAGGCCGTGCTTCTCGATGCTGGTCATCTCGCCGAAGGTGCGTGTATGCCCGTCGGGCAAAAACGCCGGGTCGTAGCCGAACCCCGCGTCGCCGCGCGGCGGCCACACCATCGTGCCGTTCACGCGCTCCTCGACCTCCTCGATATGCCCGTCGGGCCACGCCACGCACAGCGCGGAGACGAAATGCGCCGTGCGTTGGGCGGGCTCTGTCGCGCCGCGCTCCTGCAGCAACCGCTCGATCTGCGCCATCGCCGCCATGAAATCCTTCGATGGCCCGGCCCAGCGCGCCGAATAGATTCCCGGCTGGCCGTCGAGAGCATCGACGCACAGGCCCGAATCGTCGGCGAAAGCAGGCAGCCCTGTCGCCTTCGCCGCGGCTTCCGCCTTGATGCGCGCGTTCGCGACAAACGTGGTGCCGGTTTCTTCCGGCTCCGGCAGATTCAATTCGCCCGCCGACACCGCCTCGATGCCGTAGGGCGCCAGCAACTCGCGCATCTCGGCGAGCTTGCCGGAATTATGCGTCGCGATGACGAGGCGGCCGGTGATTTTACGATGATCGGGCATTACGCCATCGCGATCTTCTGCAATTCGACGAGACGGCCGATGCCGCTTTGCGCCAGCGCCATCAGTTTCAGGAACTCATCCTGCGAGAACGGCGTGCGCTCGGCGGTGCCCTGCACCTCGACAATGCGTCCGTCGCCGGTCATGACGAAATTCGCATCCGTCTCGGCTTCCGAATCTTCCGCGTAATCGAGATCGAGCACCGGCGTGCCGTTGAAGATGCCGCACGAGATCGCTGCGACGTTGTCGCGCAGCACATTCTCGCTCTTGAGCATGTTGCGCGCCTTCATCCATTGCAGGCAGTCGGCGAGCGCGACCCACGCGCCGGTGATCGAGGCGGTGCGCGTGCCGCCGTCGGCCTGGATCACGTCGCAGTCCACGGTGATCTGACGTTCTCCGAGCGCCACGAGATCGACGGTGGTGCGCAGCGAGCGGCCGATCAGCCGCTGGATTTCGACGGTGCGCCCGCTCTGCTTCCCGGCGGAAGCCTCGCGGCGGACGCGGTCGTGCGTGGCGCGCGGCAGCATGCCGTATTCGGCGGTGACCCAGCCGCGGCCCTGGCCCTTGAGCCACGGCGGCAGCCGTTCCTCCAGCGTGGCGGTGACGAGCACATGGGTGTCGCCGAATTTCACCATGCAGGAACCTTCGGCGTATTTCACCACGCCGCGTTCGAGCGAGACGGGACGCAGTTCGTCGGGCGCGCGGCCGCTGGGACGCATATGTTTCTCCAAAGCAGGACAGGATGTTGGGCTGCTTTTAGGGGCCCGCGCCGTGCGCGGCAAGGCCGAACAGGCATTCGGCCTTGTCAGCAGGGCGTGGCGGGAACACATTAAGCGCCGGACTGGATTGAGGAGTTATTGGGTGTCGCACCACGACCCGAAGGATTCGCTGATTACGCCGGGCGCGGCGCTGTCGCAGCTCAACGAACGGTCCCGCGATATTTTCCGGCAAATTGTCGAAAATTATCTCGCCACCGGCGAGCCGGTCGGTTCGCGCAATATCTCGCGGATGATTTCGGTGCCGCTGTCGCCCGCCTCGGTGCGCAACGTGATGGCGGACCTCGAACATCTCGGCCTGATCTATGCGCCGCACACCTCGGCGGGACGGCTGCCGACGGAGCTTGGATTGCGTTTCTTCGTCGATGCGCTGATGCAGGTCGGGGATTTGACGGAAGACGAGCGCCAGTCGATTCAGGCGCAATTGGCGGCGATAGGCAAGCCGCAGTCGATCGAGGCCACGTTGAGCGATGCGATGACGCGGCTGTCGGGCCTCACCCGTGCCGCCGCCGTGGTGCTGACCGGTAAATCCAACACGCGGCTGAAACATATCGAGTTCGTGCGGCTGGAGCCCGAACAGGCGCTCGTCGTGCTGGTGTCGGAAGATGGCCAGATCGAAAACCGCATCCTGCCGCTGTCGCCCGGCGTGCCGTCATCGGCATTGGTGGAGGCTTCGAATTTTCTCAACGCGCGGATTCGCGGACGAACCCTGAGTGAAGCGCGCGCCGATCTCGAAGCCGCATTGGCGCAGAGCCGCAATGAACTCGATCAGCTCACGCAGAAGATCATCTCGGCCGGTATCGCCTCATGGTCGGGCGGCTCCAGCGACGAGCGCCGCCTGATCGTGCGCGGCCACGCCAATCTGCTCGAAGACCTCCACGCCATGGAGGATCTCGAGCGGGTGCGCCTGTTGTTCGACGATCTCGAAACCAAGAAGGGCGTCGCCGATCTGCTCGGTCTCGCGGAACGCGGCGACGGCGTGCGGATTTTCATCGGCTCGGAAAACAAATTGTTCTCGCTGTCGGGCTCCTCGACGATCACCGCGCCCTACCGTGACAGTTCCGGCCGCATCGTCGGCGTGCTCGGCGTGATCGGCCCGACGCGGCTGAACTACGCGCGCGTGATCCCGATGGTGGATTACGCCGCGCGCATCGTCAGCCAGATGCTCGGCAAATAGGTATTTCCGGTGAGCCGCCGCGCTTGATTTTTGGCGCCCAAACGACGATATGCCAGCAAGAACATCCTCAATTCAGACAGTGGAAGCGTGATGACCGACAACGACGGCCAGAAGGAATTTTCTGAAGCGGCGGAGAACGCAGGCAGCAAGCCCGGCGAGCCGCGCGTCTCCAAGCCGTACATCATGCCCGACGATCCGGAGGAAACGCCCTCCGAGGCGCTCGTCAAGGAAGCGGCCGAGGCCAAGGACAAGATGCTTCGCACGCTGGCGGAGATGGAAAACCTGCGCAAGCGCACCCAGCGCGAAGTCGCCGACGCGCGCGCTTACGGCATCGCCGGGTTCGCGCGCGACATTCTCGAAATCGCCGACAATCTGCAACGCGCGCTCGACGCGGTGCCCGCAGAAGCGCGCGCCGGTGCCGATGCGGGCCTCACCGCGCTGATCGAAGGCGTCGAATTGACCGAGCGTTCGCTGCACCGTTCGCTGGAGAAGAACGGCGTCAAGAAATTCGATCCGATGGGCGAGAAGTTCGATCCGAACGTGCACCAGGCGATGTACGAGGTGCCGGACAATTCCGTCGCGCCCGGCACGGTCGTTCAGGTGATCCAGACCGGCTACATGATCGGCGAGCGGATGCTGCGCCCGGCGCTGGTCGGGGTTTCCAAGAACGAGCCGAAACCGGCGGCCTGAGGTCGTTTGAGCCTTACTTCGCGCTGATGCCGTCGCGCACGGCGCGGAAGCGGGTGAAGGCGTCGGACCATTCGGACTGAGGCGCGCTGGCGACGATGCGCAGCGTCGCGGACCCCGAGCCGAAGCGCAGCCACTGCACCACGCGCACCGGCGTGTTGTCCTTGCCGGTGACGCCCTCGATCCGCGTCTCGTAGCCCGCCGTGCTGTCGATCCGCAGCGGCTCATTGTTGGTCATCTTGGCGTCGCGCAGGCCCGCGATGTTGGCGGCGAGGTCGCGCGCGAAGCGGCCGCGATCCTCCGGCTGGGCGGGCGCGCCCTGCATGATCCCGACCATGATGTAGGCCGCGCTGTCGAGCTTGGCGTCGTCGTCGCCATCGCTGAGCAGCACCGCCGAGCGCGGCGCGATGGTGCGAACATGCTTGAAGCCTGCGAGATCGCCGAGCTTGAAGCCGAGTTGCGCAAGCTGCTCCTGCACCGGAATTTCGGCGCGCGTCACCGTGGTCGCGAGCATCTTGCGGATATTGGTTTCGGAATAGGCGTCGCCCGCGTCGCCGCGCACCTGCACGATGACGTAGCCGGTGAATTTGTTGCCGGGCAGCAGCAGCGTGTAGTTGGCGACCTCGGTGTCGCCGTCCTTGCCCGTCTCGGTCAGCAGGTAGCCCTGCCGCGCGGTGGTGGGAAACGCCTGCGGCTTCGGCGAGCCTGCGGGCGTGGAATTTTCCTTCACCGCGGTCTCGACCGCCGTGAACGCGGCCTCCGGGATTTCGGACAGGCCGACCCGGACTTTCTGGTCGGCGCTGATGAAGCCTGAAAACTGGGTCGAGGCGGCAAGCCCATCCAGCGGCACGATGCCGACACGGACACCCGCCGGGTAAATGGCATCGGCGGCCCGCGCCGGAGCGGCCAATGCGAGGAGCGTGGCCAGCAGAAGCGCGGTCGCGGCGGCGGCGCCGCGCAGAGTGAGGGAGATCTTTGTCATGGTCAGGCTCCCTGACGCGCGATTGAGGCGGATCGATGAACGGAGGCGTTCGATAGCAGCTTCCGTGGCGCGCCGACAGGCCCGGCGCGGCGTTCCCGAAACACCCTCTCCGGGATGTTAACCGGAGAAAACAAATGCCTCCGAATAACGGCTTTCCGCTGCTTCAGTCCTTGCGGCCCCTGCCGTCCCTCCTATATGAGGCGGAGCGTCGCAGGGCGCATTTGGATTCTCAGGGGGTTGGGTGCGGTGCGCCGTCAGGGCCCGGCCAATCCGCCGCAAAAGAAGGATAGAGGGACGATGGGAAAGGTCATTGGGATCGATCTCGGCACCACCAATTCGTGCGTTGCCGTCATGGATGGCAAATCGCCGAAAGTCATCGAGAACGCGGAAGGCATGCGGACGACGCCGTCCATCGTCGCCTTCACCAATGACGGCGAGCGCCTCGTCGGCCAGCCGGCCAAGCGCCAGGCGGTCACCAATCCGGAAAACACGATTTTCGCCGTCAAGCGCCTGATCGGCCGCCGCTACGACGATCCGACCGTCGAGAAGGACAAGAAGCTCGTCCCCTACAAGATCAACAAGGCGTCGAACGGCGACGCATGGGTCGAGGCCGCGGGCCAGACCTACTCGCCGTCGCAGGTGTCGGCTTTCATCCTTCAGAAAATGAAAGAGACCGCCGAGGCCCATCTCGGCCAGAAGGTCGAGCAGGCCGTCATCACCGTTCCCGCCTATTTCAACGACGCCCAGCGTCAGGCCACCAAGGATGCCGGCAAGATCGCCGGCCTTGAAGTGCTGCGCATCATCAACGAGCCGACCGCGGCCGCGCTCGCCTACGGCCTCGACAAGAGCAAGCAGGGCACCATCGCGGTCTACGACCTCGGCGGCGGCACCTTCGACGTGTCGATCCTTGAGATCGGCGACGGCGTGTTCGAGGTGAAGTCCACCAACGGCGACACGTTCCTGGGCGGCGAGGACTTCGACATGCGCCTCGTCGGCTATCTCGCCGATGAATTCCAGAAGGAGCAGGGCATCAACCTGCGCAACGACAAGCTCGCTCTGCAGCGCCTCAAGGAAGCTGCGGAAAAAGCCAAGATCGAATTGTCCTCGACGACGCAGACCGAAATCAACCTGCCGTTCATCACCGCCGACGCTTCGGGTCCGAAGCATCTGACGATGAAGCTCACCCGCGCCAAGTTCGAGGCGCTGGTCGATGACCTCGTGCAGAAGACAATCGAGCCGTGCCGCAAGGCGCTGAAGGACGCCGGTCTGTCGGCCGGTGAAGTCGGCGAGGTGGTTCTGGTCGGCGGCATGACCCGCATGCCGAAGATCCAGGAGATCGTGAAGCAGTTCTTCGGCAAGGACCCGCACAAGGGTGTCAACCCGGATGAAGTCGTCGCCATCGGCGCGGCCATTCAGGCGGGCGTGTTGCAGGGCGACGTCAAGGACGTGCTGCTGCTCGACGTGACGCCTTTGTCGCTCGGCATCGAAACGCTGGGCGGCGTGTTCACGCGCATCATCGAGCGCAACACGACGATCCCGACCAAGAAGAGTCAGGTGTTCTCGACCGCGGAAGACAACCAGAACGCGGTGACGATCCGCGTCTTCCAGGGCGAGCGCGAAATGGCGGCCGACAACAAGGCGCTCGGCC
>Ga0182735_1001453_pt1 | contig 15783 bp, 17 predicted proteins | sample eDN5th30CKraftMG_FD_128524 | JGI IMG/M metagenome (GOLD analysis project Ga0182735, IMG submission 128524) | Enriched Miracle-Growth compost microbial communities from Emeryville, California, USA - eDNA 5th pass 30_C Kraft MG (version 2) (version 2) ... | reverse complement strand
CTCTGGTAAGCGTTGCGTAGCGTTCAGTGCCGGTTGCGTGCGTAGCTGTAGGCGTAGCGTAGGTAAGTCGCGTAAGCGGTAATGTCCTCGCGGGCCCGGCGCGAATGCCGGGTCCGTGATGGATCGGCGCTTCCGCGCCGATCGTTTTCCAAGCCCATCGCTTTCCAAGTCCATCGCTTTCCAAGTCCATCGCATCCACGCCGATACCCGCCGGAACCATCGCGGTTCTCGGTCGTTGTCGCGGCAAGGCGATTCGCCGCACTCACCACGACAATCGAAAGAAGGAATCCGATGGACAAGGACCGTATCGAAGGCGCCGCCAATCAGGCCAAGGGCGCGCTCAAGGAAGCCGCGGGCAAGGTAACCGGCGACGCGAAGCTTGAAGCCGAAGGCAAGGGCGACAAGGCGGCCGGTAAGATCCAGAACGCGGTCGGCGGCTTCAAGGATACGCTCCGCGGCAAATAGGCGGAGCGTGGTTTCAGAACACGTTGAGAACCAGCAGCTCCGGCTTCGGCCGGAGCTTTTCTTTGCTCGGCGTGTCCTTGCTCGGCACCCATGCTCAATGCATCGGCGCGATCGCGCCGGTGCGGGCCAGCGCTTTCAGGTCGGGCGCGCAGCGCTTCTCGTCGGAGACCTGCCGCAGCGCGATCTGGTCCGCCTGCAAGCTGTTGTACTCGTCCTTGTAGACCATGTTGCTGACGAGGCGCCCGCCCGCGCCCTGATTGGCCCGCTGCATCAGCGCGTCGAGCTCGGCCGCGCGCCGGGCGTTGGAGGCGGTGCGGTCGGCGATGCCCTTGCAGTCGAGATAATCGTATTTGCCGGGCGCCGCGGAGAACACGGGACTGTTGTCGTCGAGCACCATCGAGCAGCCGGCGCATATCAGCGCGATCAGGATGACGGCGGCGCGACTGCTTCTCATCTCACATCCCCGGCATGCGGCCCGGCCTCGCGCACCGGCTTCGTGGAGTATGCGGGCAAGATTAAGGCCGTGCGGGCGATCGGCAAGTCCCGGCTGCAGGGCCGCGTCCTCCTGCGATGGGATGTGTCCACGCAACGCGCACCGGATGTAGCCGCGCGATCCTGTTTCGTTCTGGCGTGGCAAATGGCGGCGCCATGCCTACATTGCGGCGGAACCAAGATTGCCCTTAGCAGCGCGGCCCCCTATGGTCGCGCCCCCGTTCCGCCCGGACCTCTTCCTGCATGGCCCGCGACCAGATCGACATGACGCCTATCGAATCGCGCGACGAGCTCGTCGCGTGGTTCGCCGCGGGGTGCAAGCCGCGCGCGCAATTCCGCCTCGGCACCGAGCACGAGAAGTTCGCCTTCAATCTGAGCGACCGCTCTCCCGTTCCCTACGAAGGGCCGCGCGGCATCCGCGCGCTGCTCGACGGCATGCAGCACCTGCTCGGATGGGAACCGATCGTGGAAGGCGACAACATCATCGGGATGTTCGACGTCACCGGCGGCGGCGCCATCTCGCTCGAGCCCGGCGGCCAGTTCGAACTCTCCGGGGCGCCGCTCGAAACGGTGCATCAGACGTCGGCGGAGCTCAACGCGCATCTCGCGCAGGTCGGCGAGATCGCAAGGCCGCTCGGCCTCGGCTTCCTCGGCCTCGGCATGGCGCCGACCTGGTCGCGCGCCGACATGCCGAAGATGCCCAAGGGGCGCTACCGCATCATGACGGCCTATATGCCGAAGGTCGGCAGCCTCGGCCTCGACATGATGTACCGCACCTGCACGGTCCAGACCAATCTCGACTTCTCCTCCGAAGCCGACATGGTGCGCAAGCTGCGCGTGTCGCTCGCGCTGCAGCCGGTCGGCACCGCGCTGTTCGCCAATTCGCCGTTCACCGAAGGGCGGCCCAACGGCTTCCTGTCGATGCGCTCTCACATCTGGACCGACACCGACAATGCGCGCGCCGGCATGCTGCCGTGGGCGTTCGAGGACGGCATGGGCTTCGAGCGGTGGGTGGATTATGCGCTCGACGTGCCGATGTATTTCGTCAAGCGCGGCGACAGGTACATCGACGTGTCCGGTCATTCGTTCCGCGATCTGCTCGCCGGCCGGCTCGAGCCGTGTCCCGGCGAGCGCGCGACCATTTCCGACTGGGCCAATCACGTCTCGACGATTTTTCCGGAAGTGCGGCTCAAGCGCTATCTCGAGATGCGCGGGTCGGACGCGGGTCCGCGGCCGATGCTGCCGGCGCTGACCGCTTTCTGGACTGGCATCCTTTATGACGACGGCGCGCTCGACGCGGCGTGGGACATGGTCAAGGACTGGACCGCGCAGGAACGCCAGCAGTTGCGCGACGACGTGCCGCGCCTCGGCTTCAAGGCTGCGGTGCATGGCCGCAGCCTGCTCGATATCACGCGCGACTGTCTGTGGCTCGCGCGCGCCGGGCTGGCGCGCCGGCGCAAGCTCGACGCGAAAGGCAATGACGAGACGGTCCATCTGCGGCCGCTGGAAGAGATCGCCGCGCGCGGCACGACGCCGGCCGAGGAATTGCTCGCAAGGTTCCATGGGCCCTGGAACGGTTCGATCGATCCGGTTTTCCGGGAAAATATGTATTGAGCCTCGCCTTTGCGGAGGACGGTGTTTAACATCGCGTTCCGGGGGGCGGCCAAGCGAAGGACCGGGTGACCCATGCGGTTGCTACTTGTGCTGACGTTGTGGATGGGGCTTGGACTTGCCGCCGCAACGGACGCGCGGGCGCAGGTCAACTACGATCGTCCGGGCAAGGACTACACCAGCTTCGCCGTGCGGCCCGGGGACCCCGCGCTCTGCGCGCAGCGCTGCGAGCGCGACGGCCGCTGCCGCGCGTGGAATTTCCGCTATCCGTCTGCCGAGACTCCTGTCGCCTGGTGCTGGCTCAAGAATGCGGTGCCGCCGCGCGTCGAGGATTCCTGCTGCGCTTCGGGCGTGCGCGGCACCGGCGTGATCGAGCCGCGCAGCCGGTCGGTCGAGTTCTCCACCGATCGCTACGGTGGCGACTACCGGAATTTCGAGATGCCGCCGTCGCCGAACGGCGCCGCCTGCAAGGCGGCCTGCGAGGCCGACAACAAGTGCCGCGCATGGACCTATCAGCGTCCCGGCTATTTCGGCCCGAACGCGCGCTGCTTCCTGAAGAGCCAGGTCAAGCCGCCGCGGCGGCGCTACTACGCGATCTCCGGCGTGGTGCGATAGCCCCTGTCGCTTGGAGGAAATCGCGAGGCGGACGCGCAATCCTGGCCGTGACGGGTCGCGGCGCCTTCACGGCGTCCTGCATTGCGCCGCGCTCGCGGATCTATCCGAACAATCCCGGCAGCGCCGGTTCGTCTTCGCTGAACCCGGCATGGATGCCTTCGAGCGCCAGCAGCTTTTCCTTGGTCATCGTTCCGCCCGGCGCGGAGAAGCCGCCGATCCTGTTGCCGGCGGCGAGCACGCGATGGCAGGGAATGATGATCGGCACCGGGTTCTTTCCCATCGCCTGGCCGATGTCGCGCGCATCGGCCGGTATGTCGAGCATCTTGCCGAGGCCGCCGTAGGTCGTGGTCTTGCCCCAGCCGATCCTGCGCAACGCGAGATAGAGCTTCCTGTGGAAGTCGCTGGCGCGCGGCAGGTCCACGCGCACGGCTGAAAAGTCGATGCGCTCGCCTTCCAGGTAGCGCTGGACCAGCAGGATCGCTTCCGCGACCGCCGGGGGCGGGACCGCTTCGCGCGCGCCGGACCGGGCGCGGATGTGCCGTTCGGTCTGCGCGCGGGTTTTCTCCGCAATCTGCAGGTCGGTGATGCCGGATGCGGTCCACGCCACCGCGCACGGGCCGAGCGCGGTGTCGAACAGACAGTAGCCGGCGTCCGCTTCCATCGCGGTCAGGCGCCCGTGCCGCCGACCGTGATGCGGTCCATGCGCAGCGTCGGCTGGCCGACGCCGACGGGAACGCCCTGGCCGTTCTTGCCGCAGGTGCCGATGCCGGTGTCGAGCGCGAGGTCGTTGCCGACCATGGCGATGCGGTGCAGGTCGGTCGGGCCGTTGCCGATCAGCATCGCGCCCTTGAGCGGCGCGCCGAGCTTGCCGTTGTCGATCTTGTAGGCCTCGGTCACCTGGAACACGTACTTGCCCGACGTGATGTCGACCTGTCCGCCGCCGAAGTTGACGGCGTAGATGCCGTTCTTCACCGAGGCGATGATCTCGCCCGGCTCCTTGTCGCCGGCGATCATGTAGGTGTTGGTCATGCGCGGCATGGGCACATGGCCGAAGCTCTCGCGGCGGCCGTTGCCGGTCGGCTTCATGTTCATCAGCCGCGCGTTCTGGCGGTCCTGCATGTAGCCGACGAGGATGCCGTCCTCGATCAGCACGGTGCGGCTCGTCGGCGTGCCTTCGTCGTCGATGGAGAGCGAGCCGCGCCGGTCCGACAGCGTGCCGTCGTCGACCACGGTGACGCCCCTGGCCGCGACCTGCTGGCCCATCAGGCCGGCGAAGGCGGAAGTCTTCTTGCGGTTGAAATCGCCTTCGAGCCCGTGGCCGACCGCCTCGTGCAGCATCACGCCGGGCCAGCCGGGGCCGAGCACCACGTCCATCTCGCCGGCGGGGGCGGGGACCGCCTCGAGGTTGACCAGCGCCTGCCGCACGGCATCGTCGGCCGCGCGCCGCCACGCGCCGCTCTCGATGAAGCGGTCGTAGCCTTCGCGGCCGCCGTAGCCGTAGGAACCGGTCTCCTGGCGCGTGCCATCGCCGGCGACGACCGAGACGTTGAGGCGCACCAGCGGGCGGATGTCGCGGAAGATCTCGCCGTCCGGCCGCAGGATTTCGACGACCTGCCACGACGCGCCCATGCTGGCCGACACCTGCCTGATGCGGCTGTCCTTGGCGCGGACATAGGCGTCGATCTCGGCGAGCAGCTTCACCTTCTGCTCGAAGGTCGGGCCGTCGAGCGGATTGTCCTCGGTGTAGAGCTTGACGTTGCTGCGCTGCGGCGGGGCGGCGATATGGCCGGAGTAGCCGCGCCTGACCGCCGCGACCGATTCGGCCGCGCGGGCGATGGCGGCCTCGGAAATGTCGGTCGCATGGGCGTAGCCGACGGCGTCGTCCTTCACGGACCGCAGGCCGAAGCCCTGGGCGGTATCGTAGGTCGCCTGCTTGAGGCGGCCGTTGTCGAACACCAGCATTTCCGACTGGCGGTATTCCAGGAACAGCTCGCCGTCGTCGGCCCCTTCGAGGCCGTGACGGAGGTGGCGCTCGACCCGGGCGCGGTCGAGTTCGGCACGGTCGAGGAGGGAGGTGATGGCGCTCATGCGGGAATCCTCTTGTTCTCCCGGAGATAGGGAGCCGGGCGGGCTTTCGACAGCCTCCGCGGCGTCAGATCGGCGGCAGCTTGAGCCAGGTGGCGGCGGCGTTGAGCACCAGATTGACGGCCAGCGCCGCCAGCAGCAAGCCCATGACCCGCCGCAGCAGCTGGGTGCCGCCCTGGCGGATCAGCCGCTCGATCGGATGCGCGGTGAGGAAGATCACCAGCAGGCCGGCCAGCACCGCCGCGAGCGCGCCGGCGGTGACCGCCTGCTCGGCGGGCGCGAAGCGGTTGTTGTCCATCAGCAGGACCATGGTCAGCATCGCGCCGGGGCCGGCGATGATCGGCGTGGCCAGCGGATAGACCGCGAGCGCGGTGACGCGCTCGCGCCGGCTCGCGGCATCGGACGTGCCCTGCGGCGCGGCATGGGCCGCATCGCCCAGCACCATGGAAAGCGCGAACAGGAACAGCACGATGCCGCCGGCGATCTGGAACGACAGCAGCGAAACGCCCATGGCGTGCAGCAGGAACTGGCCGGCGAGGCCGAACGCGGCGAGGATGAGGAAGGCGAGCGCCACCGAGAGGCCGGCGGCGCGCCGGCGCTCCGCGGCATCGAGCCCGGCGGTCGCGCCGATGAACATCGGCAGATGGCTGATCGGATCGAGCACCGCCCACAGCGTGATGAGCTGGGTCAGGAATAGCGATTGATCCGGCAGCATGCGTCCCCCCCTCGCATTCTTGATCCGGCCGCGCCGCCCTCAAGCGGCGTGCGCCGGGCCGTCACGGCAGCTTGTCGAGCCCCGCCGCGAAGCCTTTCAGGCTGATCGGGAAGCCGATGCCTTCCTCTGGCGTCTGAAAGATGAAGAACGTGGCGCTGGTGCCGCTGCGCATCTGGCTGATGAGCTTGTCGTCCATCAGCACTTCGGCATAGCAGCCGCGCGGCAGGCAGCGTACGAAGCCGACGCGGCCGATGTCCGTATTGTCGATCTTGAGGCCCAGCCCGTTGGGCAGCAGCACGCCGAGCGGCGCCTGGACGCGCATCAGCCGGGATTTCTGGTCGGCGGTCTTGAGCACCAGCACCGTGATGCCGACGTTCGCCCGGTCCTCGGCGACGACGCTCTGGAACAGGCCGCACTGCTCGTTCTGGGCGCCCGGCGGGTTTTCGCAGCGGATCTGCCAGTCGTCGTAGACCGCGCGGACGGTGCCCTGTGCCGCGGCCGGCGCCGGCGACAGCAGCGCCGCCGCGAGCCCCGCGGCGGCCGCGACAAAAAGCGCGGTCCCGGACCTCCCGAGGATGCTCGCCGTCCGCCTGCTCGTCATTCGTCCGTCAGTCCTTTTGCCGGGCCGAATCGCCACGCCACGATATAGGCAGGTCCGGCGTTTTCGGTCCATGCGCAGCATGTAACGCGCCGGATCGGGCATGCGGTCGCCGGCCCGCGACCTTGGCCCCGAAAAATACCGATAAACAGGCCGTGACCGCCCACCGCGGAGCCTCCGCCAAATGTTGTCGCCGTCACCCGTTCAGGCGCATTGCGAGTAGGGCGGAATTGTGGTTTGAGAGGCTCTAAGCTAGGCCCTGCTGCGCTGCACGAAAGCGCGCGGGACGCTGCCCGGAACGGCCCCCGCCGCGCCGGGGCCGTCTTGAAGTGGACCTGCCTTGCAACACGTCGCCTTTCAACGTGCCGCAGGGCCGGTCGGTACGCCATTCTAGGAGCTAAGGTATGCAGGTCAGATTCGGCGCCCGATTGATCGCAGTTGCCGCGGCGGCGGCAGTGACGCTGGCAGCGGGCAGCGCCATGGCAGGCATGGGTCAGCCCTCGGAATGGCAGTTCGGCTTCCAGGGCGCCGCAACCCCGGTGATGGAATACATCGAGTGGTTCCACGACATGCTGCTGTGGATCATTTCCGGCATCGTGATCTTCGTGATGGTCCTGCTCATCGTCGCCATGGTGCGCTTCAACGCCAAGGCCAATCCGGTGCCCTCGCGCACGACCCACAACACGCTGCTCGAGGTGGTGTGGACGGTCGTGCCGGTGCTGATCCTCGGCGTCATCGTGGTGCCGTCGTTCCGCCTCCTGTTCCTCCAGGTCAACACGCCCAAGGCCGACCTCACGGTGAAGGCGACCGGCAAGCAGTGGTTCTGGACCTACAGCTATCCGGACAACGGCAAGTTCGAGTTCGACTCGCTGATGCTCGCCGACAAAGACCGCAAGCCGGACCAGCCGCGCCTCCTCTCGGTCGATAACGAGATGGTCGTGCCGGTGAACAAGATCGTGCGCGTGCAGGTCATCGGCGCCGACGTCATCCATGCCTTCGCGGTGCCTTCATTCGGCGTCAAGATCGACGCCATTCCGGGCCGTCTCAACGAAACCTGGTTCAAGGCGACGCGCGAGGGAATGTTCTACGGACAGTGCTCCGAACTCTGCGGCAAGGACCATGCGTTCATGCCGATCGCGGTCCGCGTCGTGAGCGAGCAGGCGTTCGCCGCCTGGGTCACCGACGCGCAGAAGAAGTTCGCCGCCAGCGACCTTCCGCGAAACCAGACGGCGGCGAACGAGGCGCCCGCGGCGGTGCTTGCGTCCACCGTCACGGTCAGCCGGTAGCGCGAAACGAAACCAGCGGGCGACAGCAGAAGACGAAGACATAGGAATTCATCATGGCAACGGCGGCAGTTCACGCGACCCACGATGCGCACGGCCATCCGACCGGCTGGCGGCGCTACGTCTATTCGACGAACCACAAGGACATCGGCACGATGTACCTCGTGTTCGCCATCGTCAGCGGCCTGATCGGCGGCGCCCTCTCCATCGCGATGCGCATGGAGCTGCAGGAGCCGGGCATGCAGATCTTCACCAACCCGCACACCTTCAACGCCTTCACGACCGCCCACGGCGTCATCATGATCTTCTTCATGGTGATGCCGGCGATGATCGGCGGCTTCGGCAACTGGCTCGTCCCGCTGATGATCGGCGCGCCGGACATGGCGTTCCCGCGCATGAACAACATCTCGTTCTGGCTGCTGCCGGCGGCGCTCACGCTGCTGCTGATCTCGATGTTCGTCGAGGGCGAGCCGGGTTCGCTCGGCGCCGGTACCGGCTGGACGCTCTACGCCCCGCTCGCGACCAGCGGGCATCCGGGACCGGCGGTCGATTTCGCGATCCTCTCGCTGCATATCGCCGGCGCGTCCTCGATCCTCGGCGCCATCAACTTCATCACCACGATCTTCAACATGCGCGCCCCCGGCATGACGCTGCACAAGATGCCGCTGTTCGTGTGGTCGATCCTGGTCACCGTGTTCCTGCTGCTGCTGTCGCTGCCGGTCCTCGCCGGCGCGATCACCATGCTGCTGACCGACCGCAACTTCGGCACCACGTTCTTCTCGGCCGAGGGCGGCGGCGATCCGGTGCTGTTCCAGCACCTGTTCTGGTTCTTCGGCCATCCGGAGGTCTACATCCTGATCCTCCCGGGCTTCGGCATCATCTCGCAGATCGTCTCGACGTTCTCGAAGAAGCCGGTGTTCGGCTATCTCGGCATGGCCTATGCGATGGTGGCGATCGGCATCGTCGGCTTCGTCGTGTGGGCGCACCACATGTACACCGTCGGCATGTCGTCGGGCGCGCAGGCCTACTTCGTCGCCGCGACGATGGTGATCGCGGTGCCGACCGGCGTGAAGATCTTCTCCTGGATCGCGACCATGTGGGGCGGCTCGATCGAGTTCAAGCCGCCGATGGTCTGGGCGATCGGCTTCATCTTCGTGTTCACCATCGGCGGCGTCACCGGCGTCGTGCTGGCGAACGCGGGCGTCGACCGCTCGCTGCAGGAGACCTACTACGTCATCGCGCACTTCCATTACGTCATGGGTGTCGCGGCGATCTTCGCGATCTTCGGCGGCTGGTACTTCTGGTTCCCGAAGTTCACGGGCTACATGTACAACCAGACCGTGGCCAACATCCACTTCTGGGTCACGTTCATCGGCGTGAACCTGATCTTCTTCCCGCAGCACTTCCTCGGTCTCGCCGGGATGCCGCGCCGCTACGTGGACTATCCGGACGCGTTCGCCGACTGGAACTACATCTCGTCGATCGGATCCTACATTTCGGGCTTCGCGGTGCTGATCTTCCTGTTCGGCCTTGTCGAGGCCTTCGCGAAGAAGCGCGTCGCCGCCGACAACCCGTGGGGTCCGTCCGCCACCACGCTGGAGTGGACGCTGCCGTCGCCGCCGCCATTCCACCAGTTCGAGATCCTGCCGCGCATCAAGTGATGCGCGGCGGCCGCCGCCCTGTTGAAGAGTAACGCCAACCGATGTCCCTGCTGAGCCAAGGTGCCGATCTCGCCGCTCCGTCTCGCGCGCAACGCTCGCGCGCCGAGCCGAGCGTGGCGAGCGTCGGCGACTACATCGCGCTGCTCAAGCCGCGGGTGATGTCGCTCGTCGTCTTCACCGCGCTGGTCGGCATCGCGGTGTCGCCGGGACATCTGCATCCGGTGCTCGGGTTCGCCTCGCTGCTGTGCATCGCCATCGGGGCGGGCGCCTCGGGCGCGCTCAACATGTGGTACGACGCCGACATCGACGCGGTGATGTCGCGCACCCGCACGCGGCCGATTCCCGCCGGCCGCGTGACCCGGGAGGAAGCCTTCGCCTTCGGCATCACGCTGTCGGTCGGCTCGGTGGTGGTGCTCAGCCTCGTCGCCAATCTGCTGGCGGCCGGGCTGCTGGCGTTCACGATCTTCTTCTACGTCGTGATCTATTCGATGTGGCTCAAGCGCTCGACGCCGCAGAACATCGTGATCGGCGGCGCGGCCGGCGCGTTCCCGCCGATGATCGGCTGGGCGGTGACGACGGGCTCGGTGAGCATCGAATCGATCGTCCTGTTCCTCATCATCTTCTTCTGGACGCCGCCGCACTTCTGGGCGCTGGCGCTCATCAAGTCCGACGAATACGCCCGGGCCGGCGTGCCGATGCTGCCGGTGGTCGCCGGCCGCGCCGAGACGCGGCGGCAGATCCTGGTCTACTCCATCCTGCTCGCGCCGCTCGGCGTCGCACCGTGGCTGATGGGCTTCGCGGGCCTGACCTATGGCATCGCGGCGGCCGCCGCCGGGATCGTCTTCCTTGCCCTCGCGCTGCGGCTCTACCGCGCCGGCGACGATGCGCCGCGCGCCGGCAAGGCCGCGAAGCTGTTGTTCGGCTATTCGCTCCTTTATCTGTTCGCGTTGTTTGCCGTGCTGTTGATCGAGAATCGCGTGTTCGCGCTCATCGGCGCGGACGCGTGAGCGGCGAGCGCCGGGAATGGCTGAGGACCACAAGGACAACGGCGAGGACGGGATCGTCCTCACCGACGAGCAGCGCAGGCGGCGGCGGGCGCGGTCCATCGCGATCGGTCTCGCGCTCGGGGCGCTGGTGGTGCTGTTCTACGTGGTGACGATCGTGAAGCTGGGGCCGGGCGTGCTGCGGCGGCCCCTGTAGGGAACGGGCGAAGATGGACACGAAGGACCGCAAGTCGTCGACCGCCAGGCAGGACCGCGATCTTCTGCTCGCCGTCGGCTGCGGCGCGATCGTCGGCCTGATGATCGGCGCCTCCTACGCCGCCGTGCCGCTCTACAACTGGTTCTGCCGCACGACCGGCTACGGCGGCACGACGCAGGTTTCCCGCGTCATCACCCCCGCCAAGGTGACCGACCGCACCATCACGGTGCGGTTCGACAGCAACGTCGGGCCCGGCCTGCCGTGGAAGTTCGAGCCGGAAGTGAACTCGATCGATCTCAAGATCGGCGAGGTGGTGACGGTGAAGTATCACGTCGCCAACCTGTCGGCGCGCGAGACCTGGGCGACCGCCGCCTACAACGTCGCGCCGCTCACCGTGGGCGCCTACTTCCAGAAGATCAACTGCTTCTGCTTCACCGAGCAGCACCTCAAGCCGGGCGAGCAGCAGGACCTCACCGTCGTCTTCTATGTCGATCCTTCGATCATGAAGGACAGCGACCAGAACGACCTCAACACCATCACGCTGTCCTACACGTTCTACCCGCAGCGCCCGCCGCAGCGGGGCGTGGCGGACGGCTCGGACGCATCGAAGTCCGGACGTAGCTGATCTAGAAGATTTTCGGAACGGAGACGAAAATGGCCGACGCCCACGTCAAGCATCACGACTACCACCTGGTCGATCCGAGCCCTTGGCCGGTAGTCGGTTCGATTTCGGCTTTCGTGATCGCGGTCGGCGCGATTTCCTGGATGCACCACCTGTTCGCGGCCGCGCCGATCGTCTTCGGCGCCGGCGTGCTCGGCGTGCTCTACACGATGTTCGGCTGGTGGCGCGACATCATCCGCGAGGCGGAGTACAAGGGCGACCACACCCGCGTCGTGCAGATTTCCCACCGCTACGGCATGATCCTGTTCATCGCCTCCGAGGTGATGTTCTTCGTCGCGTGGTTCTGGGCCTACTTCTCGACGGCGCTGTTCCCCGCCGACATCCATCAGGTCGTGCGCGGCGAACTGCTCGGCCACGTCTGGCCGCCGAAGGGCATCGAGACGCTCGATCCGTGGCACCTGCCGCTGCTCAACACGCTGATCCTGCTGACTTCGGGCACCACCGTCACCTGGGCCCACCACGCGCTGCTCGAGAACGACCGCCAGGGCCTGAAGTGGGGCCTCCTCTGCACCATCGTGCTCGGCCTGATCTTCACCAGCGTGCAGGCCTACGAATACATCCACGCGCCGTTCAACTACGCGGGCCACATCTATGGCGCGACGTTCTTCATGGCGACCGGCTTCCACGGCTTCCACGTCATCATCGGCACGCTGTTCCTGATCGTCTGCCTGCTGCGCGCCCAGGCCGGCCAGTTCACGCCCAAGCAGCACCTCGGCTTCGAGTTCGCCGCCTGGTACTGGCACTTCGTCGACGTCGTGTGGCTGTTCCTGTTCGCCTGCATCTACGTGTGGGGCGCCGGCGCGGAAGTCGCGGGGCATTGACCCTTCGCCGCGCTTGAGACGGTTCGACGGGGCGGCCGCGGCCGCCCCGTTTGCTTGCGGGGCGACATTGCAACGGGTGCCACGAGCCGGGTTTTCAAACCCGCCCCGATGCACTAGGTCACTGGCATGGAATCCGCCCACACCCCGGCTCCCGCTCCGGTCTCGCCCTATCTGGCGGGGCTGACGTGCCGCTGTCCGCGGTGCGGCAAGGGCAGGCTCTATCGGGGCTTTCTTACGTTGCAGCCGCGCTGCGGCGCCTGCGGTCTCGATTTCGGCTTTGCCGACGCCGGCGACGGCGCGTCGGTGTTCGTGATCCTGTTCTCGGGGTTCGCGGTCGTCGCCGCGATGCTGGTCGTGGAGGTGCTGTACCAGCCGCCGTTCTGGGTCCATGCGGCGCTGTGGGGACCGCTCATCCTGATCCTGACGATCGGGCCGCTGCGGCCGATGAAGGCGACACTGATCGCGTTGCAATACCACCACGCCGCCGCCGAAGGGCGCCTGACCAGGATCGAGTCCGCCAATGACTGATGTGCGCGAAGACGTACGCAAGGGCATTTTCGTGCCGACCGTGATGGTGCTGCTGGCGGTCGCGCTGATGGCGGGCCTCGGCTACTGGCAGCTCCAGCGCAAGGTCTGGAAGGAAAACCTGATCGCCGCCATGCATGAGCGGCTCGCCGCGCCGCCGGTCGATCTCCCCCCGGCGGAGCAATGGGCCTCGCTCACGCCGGAGAACGCGGAATTCCGCCGCGTGAAGATTCATGCGGAGTTCGTGCCGGCGCAAGATACCTACGTCTATGTCGCCGGCTCCGCGCTGCGCGACGACATCAAGGAGCCGGGCTATTTCGTGTTCCGCCCCGCGAAGCTGCCGGATGGGCATGTGGTGGCGGTCAACCGGGGCTACGTGCCGCTCGAATACGCGACGCAATCGCCCGACGGCACGCAGGAGGTCGTGGGCTATCTGCGGTTTCCCGAGCGCGCCTCCTGGTTCATGACCGAGGTGAACAAGAGCGGCGATACCTGGTTCGTCCGCAATCCGACGCGGATGGCCGCGGTGCGGGGATGGGGCGAGGTCGCGCCGTTCTATATCGACCAGGAGAGCCCGGTGCCCGCGAGCGGCCTGCCGCGGCCCGCCTCGCTCGTTGTCCGGCTGCGCGACGATCATCTCGGCTACGCGCTGACCTGGTTCGCCCTCGCGGCAGTATTCCTGGCCGTCTATGCCTCCTGGCTGGTACGCCGAAACCGGGAACCGGCAACGCCCTGAATCCTTCCGCAGATACCTCCCGCGCGACGATTTGCGTTGCTTGTGCCGGACCGGCCGAGCGACTACCTTGGCCGGCGCGATCGCGGGAATCCGCAGCGAATACTTTTATAATACAACTACTTAACGGCCCCTCCGGAGCCAAAGAGAACCCAGCCGGTGCGTTACGTGTCAACCCGGGGCGAAGCCCCGCCGCTCGATTTCGTCGACGTCACGCTGGCGGGGCTCGCCCGCGACGGCGGCCTGTTCGTGCCCGAGCGGTGGCCGACGCTGACGTCCGGGGAAATCGCCGCCTTCGCCGGCCGGCCCTATTCCGAGGTGGCGGTCGAGGTCGTCCGGCCGTTCGTCGGCGATGCCATACCGGCCGCCGACCTCGCGCGCATGGCGCGGGAAGCCTACGACGCCTTCCGCCATCCGGCCGTCGCGCCGCTGGTGCAGGTCGCCGACAACACCTTCGTGCTGGAGCTGTTTCACGGGCCGACGCTGGCGTTCAAGGACCTGGCGATGCAGTTGCTCGGCCGGCTGATGGACCATGTCCTCGCCCGGCGCGGCGAGCGCACGACCATCGTCGTGGCGACCTCGGGCGACACCGGCGGGGCGGCGGTCGAGGCGTTCCGCGGCCGCGCCCAGATCGACCTCGTCGTGCTGTTCCCCAACGGACGCATCTCCGACGTGCAGCGCCGCATGATGACGACGGCGGCGGATGCGAACGTCCATGCGCTCGCCATCGACGGCACGTTCGACGACTGCCAGGCGATCGTGAAGGGCCTGTTCAACCATCACGCCTTCCGCGATCGCGTGAAGCTCTCGGGCGTCAACTCGATCAACTTCGCGCGCATCGTCGCGCAGATCGTCTATTATTTTACCTCGGCGGTGGCGCTCGGCGCGCCGCACCGCAAGATCGCCTTCACGGTGCCGACCGGCAATTTCGGCGACGTTTTCGCCGGCTATGCCGCGGCGCGGATGGGGCTGCCGGTGGAGCGGCTGACCGTCGCCACCAACATCAACGACATTCTCGCGCGCACGCTCGATACCGGCACCTACGAGGTACGCTCGGTGGCGCCGACGATGTCGCCGTCGATGGACATCCAGGTGTCCTCGAATTTCGAGCGCCTGCTGTTCGACGTGTACGACCGCGATCCCTACGCGGTGAAGCGGTTGATGGCCTCGCTCGACCAGTCGCGCGCGTTCAGCGTCGGGCCGGCGCAGCTCGAGCGCATTCGCGGCCGCTTTTCCGCCGGCCGCGCGGACGAGGACGAGACCGCGGCGACCATCCGCACGCTGCGCCGCGAGGCCGGCTATCTCGCCGATCCGCACACCGCCGTCGCGCTCGCCGTCGCCGAGAAGGAGACGCGCGACCCCGCCGTGCCGATGGTGGTGCTCTCGACCGCGCATCCCGCCAAGTTTCCCGATGCCGTCGCGCGCGCCTGCGGCGTGCGGCCGGAACTGCCGGAATGGCTCGGCGATCTCAATGGGCGCCCCGAGCGCCAGACCGTGCTGCCGGCGGACCGTGCCGCCGTGGAGAAATTCATTCTGGAGGCGAGCCGCGTCGCCAAGGGAGCCGCCGCATGAGCATCGAACTCACCCGCCTTCCGTCGGGACTGACGGTCGTCACCGACGACATGCCGCATCTGGAGACGGCCTCGCTCGGCGTCTGGGTCGGGTCGGGCAGCCGCGACGAGACGGTGGAGGAAAACGGCATCTCGCATTTCCTCGAGCACATGGCGTTCAAGGGCACCGCCCGGCGCACGGCGCGGCAGATCTCGGAGGAGATCGAATCGGTCGGCGGCGACATCAATGCGGCGACCGGCGTCGAGAGCACCGCCTATTATGCGCGGGTGCTCAAGGCCGACGTGCCGCTGGCGCTCGATGTGCTCGCCGACATCCTGTCCGAGCCGCTGTTCGATCCCGACGACCTCAACCGCGAGAAGAACGTCATCATCCAGGAGATCGGCGCCAGCGAGGATACGCCGGACGACATCATCTTCGAGAACCTGCAGGAGACGGCCTATCCCGACCAGCCGATCGGGCGGACCATCATGGGCACGCGCCAGACGGTGCGCTCGTTCGACCGCAGGCAGTTGCGCGCCTATCTCGCGCGGCAGTACCGCAGCCCGGGCATGGTGATTTCGGCGGCGGGCGCCGTCGATCACAAGGCCATCGTCGCCGAGGTGGAGCGGCGTTTCGCCCCGTTTGCCGGCGAGGCCGCCGCGCCGCCGCCGCCGGCGAAGTTCGTCGGCGGGACTTCCATCCGCCGTCGCGACCTTGAGCAGGTCCACGTCGCCCTCGGCTTCGAG
>Ga0182735_1001449_pt1 | contig 15807 bp, 8 predicted proteins | sample eDN5th30CKraftMG_FD_128524 | JGI IMG/M metagenome (GOLD analysis project Ga0182735, IMG submission 128524) | Enriched Miracle-Growth compost microbial communities from Emeryville, California, USA - eDNA 5th pass 30_C Kraft MG (version 2) (version 2) ... | reverse complement strand
GCCTGGCGATCGCGATCGCCAGAGGGAGCGACGGGTCGTACCTGCCGGTCTCGATCGAGTTGACCGTCTGGCGCGAGACGCCGAGGGCGGTGCCCAGCGCGGCCTGCGAGAGGCCTTCGCGCTGCCGCAGCGTGCGGACGTCGTTGCGCACGGTGCCTCCTGTCGGGGCAGTGGCGCTGCCCGGTGGTTGTCAAACGTGCTTGACAGCATCAAGCCTGCTTGACATTGCTCCGACTGTCAAGCCTGCTTGACGCTCCGGTGCGCCACGGCCCTGCGGCGCACCACGTCAGTCCGCGACGACCTCGACCGTCAGGGCGGTGCCCTCCAGCTGGGCGTCGATCTGGTCCGCCAGGGCGACCGTCGTCGGTCCCACGACGGCACCGGGCGCGAAGGACACCGTGACGAGGTAGGTGGCCGGTACCCCCTCGGGGACGAGGTCCCGGGCCGGAGCGTCGCGCAGGGCGGCGAACACGCGGTCCATCACCGCAGACAGCGCACGGCGGCTGGCACCGTCCGAGGAGGTGACGGGGACGTCGAGGTCGGCCGTGAGCGCCGCCCGCTCGTCGTCCCAGCCGAAGGCGACGGGCGGGACCTCGACCGAGGTGCCGTCGTCGTCGGGCTCGGGCAGCTCGACGGACGCCACGTCGTCGGCCTCGTCGTCCTCGCCGGGCGGGTTCGCGCCGGGGACGTAGGTGAGAGGGATCGCCACGCCCAGCCGCTCGGCGAAGATCTCGACCGTGCGCAGCTCGAGCGGGCCGAGGTCGCGATGGCTGGGCTCGAGGACGATCCGCACGGTGGGCGAGACCGCGTCGGCGGGGATGACGTCATGGTCGATGTCCCCGGCGTTGATCGCGTCCACGGTGCTCACGATCGCCGCAGTGAGGCGGTCGGTGCTCTCGTGGTCCTCCGGACGTTCGGTACGCACGGGGAGGTGCACGACGAGCGCGCCCGTCGCCGCGTCCCAGCTCTGGCTGGCGTCGTCGGGCAGGGAGGAGGCAGCGGGGCGTCGTCCGAACACGTTTCTCATACCGACGACCCTACCGACTGACGGCCGGAGTCTGGACGCGACCGCCGAACACCGCTGTGCCGACCCGGACGATCGTCGCTCCCTCGGCCACCGCGGCCTCGAGGTCTCCCGACATGCCCATCGACAGCGCTGCCGCGCCCGAGGTACCCGGTGCACCGCTCGCGAGCAGCGTGTCGCGCAGGCCACGCAGTGTCGCGAAGCCCGACCGCACCATGCCGACGTCGGGCGACCGCGCGCCGATGGTCATGAGGCCGACGAGGCGCAGCCCTGGGTGCGCGGCTACGCGCACTGCCAGCTCGAGCGCCTCCTGCGGCGGGACACCGCTCTTCGAGAGCTCGCCGGAGACGTTCACCTGGACCATCACGTCGAGCACGCGGCCCATCGACCCGGCGCGGGCGCCGAGCCGGGTCGCGGTCTCGGGCGTCGCGACGCTCTCGACGCATCCCGGCTGGGCTGCGGCGAGCAGCACGTCGAGCGCACGGTTGACCTTGTTGGACTGCAGCGGACCGATGAGGTGCGGGGTGCAGCCGAGGTCGGCGAAGGTCTCGGCCTTGGCCACCAGCTCCTGCACCCGGTTCTCGCCGACCAGGACCTCCCGACCCAGGTGCCGTGCCGCCATGACCGCCGCGCGCACCGACGCGGGAGGCTGCGTCTTGGTGGCGAGCACGAGGCGGACCTCGGAAGGGTCTCGTCCGGCGCTCGCGGCAGCGGCGTCGATGCGGGCGAGGACCGTGCGCAGCCGATCCCGTGCGACGTCCTCGGACAGGTCGGGGGGTGCGTCAGGCACGGGCGACCTCCGCCGTGGTGGCCCCGGTCAGCGCGATCAGGTCCGTCGGGGCCAGACCGACGTCGAGCCCGCGACGCCCGCCCGAGACGTAGACGCTCTCGTGAGCCAGCGCCGAGACATCGAGCACCGTGGGGTGCTGCTGGCGCTGACCCAGCGGGGAGATGCCGCCGACGACGTACCCCGTCGCGCGCTCGGCGACCGCCGGGTCGGCCATCGCAGCCTTCTTGCCGCCCACGGCCTGCGCGAGAGCCTTGAGGTCGAGCTGGCGGTCCACCGGCACGATGCCGACGACGAGCCGGCCCTCGACGCTCGCGAGCAGCGTCTTGAAGAGCTGGGACGCGGAGATGCCCAGCGCGCGGGCGGCTTCCTCGCCGTAGCCCAGCGTCGAGGCCGGATCGTGCTCGTAGGTGTGCACGGTATGAGCAGTCCCTGTCCGCTCCAGCAGCGCGAGCGCGGGGGTGCTGCCGCCGGCGGGCTGCTGCTTCTTCTTCGCCATCGTCTGTCTCGTCCTGCTCCTCGGTGGGTCCTGCTCGTCGGTGAGCGGGGTGGTCCGCGGGTCGGTCTCAGCCCTGCGTGAGCGGTCCGACCGCGACGACCTGCAGCACGACGGCGCCCGCCTCGTCGCTCGCGTCGAGGTCGACGAGCGCGCTGATGCCCCAGTCGCCGTCGCCGTCAGGGTCGTTCAGCACCTGCCGTACGGCCCACAGCCGCGGGTTGCCGTCGACGGACTCGGTGATCTGCACCAGCCGCGGCGATCGTGCGGCGCTCGAGATGTCGATCGCGTCGTCGCCGTACTCCTCGAACATCGGGTCGAGGGCGTCCGCCCAGGTGTCCTTGTCCCAGCCGCCCGCGCCGTCGAGCTCGCCGAGCGTCGTGTACGCCTCGCGCGAGGCGAGCTCGACGCGGCGGAACAGCGCGTTGCGCACGAGCACTCGCAGCGAGCGCAGGTTGCCGGTGACCGGGCGCACGGGCGCCGTCTCGCCCGTGCCGGACAGCGGGCCGTCCCCGGTCTCGTCGTCGGCGTCGTCGTCCACCGGGTTCGCGAGCCGCTCCCACTCGTCCAGCAGGCTGGAGTCGGTGCCGCGCACCACCTCGCCGAGCCACTCCACGACGTCCTCGACCTCCTCGGTGCGGTGGTCGGTCGCGACCGTCTGGCGCAGCGCCCGGTACGCGTCGGCGAGGTAGCGCAGCACGACGCCCTCGGTGCGCTCGAGCTGGTAGCGCGAGACGAAGTCCCCGAAGGTGGCTGCCGTCTCGAGCATGTCGCGCACGACGGACTTGGGGGACAGCTCGTGGTCGGAGACCCACGGGTTGGACTTCTTGTAGGTCAGGAACGTGGGTTCGAGCAGGTCCCGCAGCGGCTGAGGCCAGGTCACGTCCTCCAGCGCGGCCATGCGCTCCTCGTAGTCGTAGCCCTCCGCCTTGAGCGCACCGATCGCCTCGCCGCGCGCCGCGCGCTGCTGGCCGTAGAGCACCTGGCGGGGGTCGTCGAGGGTGGACTCGATGATCGAGACGACGTCGAGCGTGTGGCCCGGGTCCTCGACGTCGAGCAGGTCCTGGGCGGCCAGCGCGAAGGGGGACAGCGGCTGGTTGAGGGCGAAGTCCTCGGGCAGGTCCCGGGTGAGCGTGACGCGGGCGTGCAGGCCGGCGCCGTCACGGAAGGTGGTGCGCTCCACGAGGCCCGCCTGGCGCAGCGAGCGGTAGATCTGCAGCGTCTTGCGCACGTGGGTGCGGCGCTGGGCGTCGTTGTCGTGGTTCGCGGTGAGCAGGTGCACCATCGACTGGACCGGGTCCACCCGCGAGTCCCGGCGCGATCGTGCGAGCACGTTGAGGACCATCGCGTGGTTGACCGTGAAGTGGCTGGTCAAGGGCTCCGGGTCGGCGTCGCGCAAGCGCTCGTAGGTCTTGTCCGTCCAGTTGACCGAACCCTCCGGCGCCTTCTTGCGGACGATCTTCTTGAGCTTCTTCGGGTCGTCGCCCGCCTTGGCCAGCGCCTTGCGGTTCTCGATGACGTGCTCGGGGGCCATGATGATGACCTCGCCCACCGTGTCGTACCCCGCGCGGCCCGCGCGGCCCGCGATCTGGTGGAACTCGCGCGCCGTGAGGTGGCGCATGCGCTCGCCGTCGTACTTGACCAGGCTCGTGAACAGCACGGTGCGGATCGGCACGTTGATGCCCACGCCGAGCGTGTCCGTGCCGCACACCACCTTGAGCAGCCCGCGCTGCGTGAGCCGCTCGACCACGCGCCGGTACTTGGGCAGCATCCCCGCGTGGTGCACGCCCACGCCGTGCCGCAGGAACTTGCTGAGCGTGCGACCGAACCCCGAGGCGAAGGAGAAGTCGCCCAGCTCGGTGGCGATCGCGTCCTTCTCCTCGCGGGTGGCGAGGTTGGTGCTCAGCAGGGACTGCGCGCGCTCGACGGCGTCCTTCTGGGTGAAGTGGACGACGTAGACGGGCGCCCGGTGGGTGTGGACGAGCTCCTCGATGACCTCGCCGAGCGGTTCGACCACGTAGCTGAAGGTGAGCGGCACCGGGCGCTGGGTGCTGGTGATCTCGGCGACCGGGCGGCCGCTGCGCTCCTCGAGGTCCTCGCGGAAGCGGGTGGTATCGCCCAGGGTGGCGGACATCAGCAGGAACTGCGTGCGCGGCAGCTCGAGCAGCGGGACCTGCCACGCCCAGCCGCGCTGGGGGTCGGCGTAGAAGTGGAACTCGTCCATGACGACCTGGCTGATCGCGTCCGGCCCGGTCTCGTCCCCGCCACGGCGCAGTGCCAGGTTGGCAAGGATCTCGGCCGTGCAGCAGATGATCGGCGCGTGCGGGTTCACCGCGGAGTCACCGGTCATCATGCCGACGTTCTCGGAACCGAAGAGCGCCACGAGCGCGAAGAACTTCTCGCTGACCAGGGCCTTGAGAGGAGCCGTGTAGTAGGTGCGCCCGCCCGCGCCCGAGCGGAAGGCGGCGAGCGCGGCGAAGTGGGCGGCGGCCGCGACCATCGACTTCCCGGACCCGGTCGGCGTCGCCAGGATGACGTGCGAGCCCATCACGAGCTCGAGCGTCGCCTCCTCCTGCGCGGGGTACAGGACGTAGCCGGCCTCGATCGCCCAGGCGGTGAACCCCTCGGCGATGTCGCTCGGGTCGGGCGCCTGGCCGGGCACGGGGGTGGGCAGGTGCGCGGCGAGCGGCGCGGCGGTGGGCATGTGGTCGATTCTCTCAGACGGGGCGGCACGGGGGCTGCGGACGCCGACGGTGCTCGCCCCGCGCTCGTCTCAGGGGGTGGCAGCGTCCGGCGGCGAACCGTACGATCGAGGCACCCGCGCTCCCCGTGCGCGCCGACCCGTCGTCAGGAGGGCTATGCCCAGGTCAGGGCGCTGCACGGCTGGCGACCGGCGGTGCGCGACGTACCCGCGCGAACGCCCCCGCGCCCGGCGCGGTGGGACCGGGCGCGCCGCGGCCGAGGTGTCGCGGCCATGACCCCGGCCGCCCTCAGCCTCGTCGTCCTGGGCGCCTCGGTCGGGCTCTTCGTCTGGAACAGGCTGCCGGTCAGCATCGTCGCGATCGCCACCTCCCTGGCGCTGCTCGCGACGGGGGTGATCGACCTCGACACCGCCGTCGGCGGGTTCGGGGACCCGGTGGTCGTCTTCATCGCGACGCTGTTCGTCGTCAGCGCCGGGCTGGAGGCGTCCGGGCTGACGGCCTGGGCCGGCAGGGTCCTCACCCAGCGCGCCGGGACCGGCAGGATCGGGCTGCTGGTCGCCGTGATGGCTCTCTCGGCGGTGCTCAGCGCCGTCATCACCCCGAACGGCGCCGTGGCCGCGATGCTGCCGGTCGTCGTCGCCGCCGCACGGCGCGCCGGCATCCGGCCGTCGGCGCTGCTGATGCCCGTCGCGTTCGCGGCGAGCGCGGGGGCGCTGCTCACGCTCAGCGGGTCCGTGGTCAACGTGCTCGTCTCCGAGGCGGCGCAGGACGTCACGGGGCACAGCTTCGGGTTCTTCGAGTTCGCGATCGCGGGTGTCCCGCTCCTCGTGGGGTCCGTGCTGGTCGCGGTCGTCGCCGGACGCCTGATCCCGCAGCGCGAGTCGGGTTCGATCGGCGCGGACTTCGGCGACCACCTGGACACGCTCGTCGAGCACTACCATCTCGAGACCGGCTTCTTCCGGCTCCGGGTGTCCTCGCAGTCCGCGGTCGTCGGTGCTGCCGCGGGGCTCGACGGGGACGGCGTGCGCGTGTTCGGCGTCCAGGACGCCCACGGCACGCCGGTCTCCCTGGAGCGGGAGTGCGAGCCCGGCGACGTCCTCGTCGCGACTGGGTCGGCGGCGGCCATCACCCGGCTGGCCGAGCGCCACCACCTCGAGCTCGACGCCACGCCGCTGACCCACCGCACCCGCACCGCGCTGCTCAACGAGCACGTCGGCCTCGCCGAGGTGGTCGTCGCCCCGCGCTCGGCGCTGCTCGACGAGGTGTTCTTCCCGGGGCTCGTGCGCGGCGCCGTCACGGTGCTCGGCGTCCGCCGCCTGGGCAAGGACACGGGCGCCGAGCGGGTCCGGCTCAAGGAGGGCGACGGTCTGCTGCTGCACGGGACATGGGAGTCGATCGCCGCGCTCGAGACGGACGACGACGTGCTCGTCGTGGACTCCCCGGACCAGGTGCGCCAGCAGGTCGCCCCGCTCGGCGCCCCCGCGTGGCGGGCGGGGATCGTGCTGGTCGCCATGGTCGTCCTGCTCGCCTCCCAGGCGGTGCCACCCGCCGTCGCGGGCCTGCTCGCCGCCGTCGCGATGGTGCTCACCCGGGTGGTGAACGTCCCCCAGGCCTTCCGTGCCATCTCCTGGGACACGGTCGTGCTCATCGGTGGGCTGATCCCGCTGTCGGTCGCGATCCGGGAGTCCGGGGCCGCCGAGATGATCGCCGACCGCATCGTCGATGTCGCCGGAGGGCTGGCGCCGGTGGTGACCCTGCTGATCGTCTTCGCGGTCACCGCCGTCCTCGGGCAGGTGGTGAGCAACACCGCGACCGCCCTCGTGATGCTCCCGATCGTGCTCGCGGTCGCGGCCGACGTCGGGCTCGACCCGCGCGTCGCGCTGATGACGCTGGCCGTCGCGGCCGGTGCGTCGTTGCTGACCCCGATCGCGACCCCCGCGAACATGATGATCATGACCCCGGGCGGCTATCGGTTCGGCGACTACCGTGCCTTCGGCGGTGCGACCATGATCGTCTGGCTCGTCGTCGCCGTCCTGCTCGTGCCGGTGGTCTGGTCGACCGGATGACGTCCGTCCCGCGCCGTACCAGCAGCGCCGTCTGCGCTGGTCAGGGCCACCAGAACTGGGGGTACGGAATTCCCCCGCGGACCGCCCTCGGTCCCTAGGATGTGAGAAGGCCTCCCGCTGGTTCGATGACGAACGTGGAACGCGCGGCACCGTGCGTGCCACGCCTGGAGCAAGGATGTGGTCGCCGATGTCCGCCATGGCTGAGTCAGAGGTTCCCGAGGTCCGGTCCGGTGCCTTCCTGGACCGGATCGAGCGGTTGGGGAACAAGGTCCCCAACCCGACGATCATGTTCGTCTATCTCATCGGTCTGGTCGCGGTGGTCTCCGCGGTCCTGTCGTTCCTGAACGTCTCGGTGACGGACGACGTGGTGACCCAGGTGCCCACCCAACAGCTGCAGCACCTCAACGACGCGCTGGGCGGCACGCTGGTGCCCTTCGACACGGCAACCGGTCAGCCGGTCACGCTCCCCGACTACACGGTGAGCCACCAGGTCTTCGAGGTGCGCAACCTGCTCTCGGGAGACGGTCTGCAGTTCTTCTTCTCGTCGTTCGTCGACAACTTCGCGGGGTTCGGGGTCGTCGCGGTCGTCCTGGTCGCCATGGCGGGCGTGGGCGTCGCCGAGCACGCCGGGTTGATGGGGGCGCTGATCCGCAAGATCGTCAAGGTCGCGCCCGCGAGGTCGCTGGCCATCATCCTCATCTTCGTCGGCGTGCTTTCGTCGGTCGCCTCGGACGCCGGCTACCTGATCCTGATCCCGTTGTCGGCGGCGGCGTTCCTGTCCGTGGGGCGCCACCCGCTGGCAGGGATGGCGGCGGCGTTCGCCGGTGTCGGCGCGATCTTCTCGGTCAACGTGCTGATCACCCCGACCGACTCGATGCTGACCGAGATCACCAACGAGGCGCTCGGGTCGATCGGCCTGCACCCGTTGGCGGTCACCGCCAACTTCTACTTCAGCATCGTCGCCTCGCTGCTCATGGCAGCGGTCGCGGCGTTCGTCACCGTGAAGATCGTCGAGCCTCGCCTCGGCACCTACGACCCCAAGGAGGGTTCCGGCACGGGCACCGAGGAGCAGGTCGACGCCGCCGCGGAGTCACGAGGGCTGCGGTACGCGCTGTGGGGCCTGATCGCCGTCGTCGTGGTCGTCCTCGCGCTGAGCCTGCCGCCGGGGGCGCCGCTGCGGGACTCCGCGACCGGCGAGCTGATCGGGGCCACACCGTTCATGGCGAGCCTGATCTTCATCATCTCGTTGGCGTTCCTGGTCTGCGGGCTCTGCTACGGCCGTGGGGCGCGGACGCTGCGCGGCGGCAACGAGGCCGTCGGAGCGATCGCGAAGACCTTCGGCAGCCTGGGCGGGCTGCTCGTGATGTTCTTGATGATCGCCCAGTTCATCGCCCTGTTCAACTGGACGAACCTGCCCACGGTGGCTGCGGTGGAGGCCGCTCAGCTGCTGGAGCGGGCGAGCGTCCCGGCGGTGGTGCTGCTGGTCGCGTTCATCCTCGTCATCTTCGTCCTCGACGTGATCCTGCCCGGAGTGGTGCCGAAGTGGGCGATCTTCGCCCCCGTCTTCGTGCCGATCTTCGCCGCGCTCGACGTCGCGCCGCAGACGTTGCTGGCGGCCTACCGCATCGGCGACTCGCCCATGAACGTCCTGACGCCGCTGATGGTGTACCTGCCGTTCATCGTCACCATCGCGCAGCGGTACAAGAAGGACGCGGGCATCGGCACGGTGATCGCGCTGATGATCCCCTACACGGTCTGGATCCTCGTCGCCTGGGTCGTGCTGTTCGCCGCGTGGTTCTTGCTCGGGATCCCGTGGGGACCGGGAGCGCCCGTCGGCCTCTGAGGGGCCGCTCACCACGAGCCGTCCCGTGGGGCTGCTCGCTTCCTTGCTCGATCACGTACGACGACTGGAGCCAGATCATGACCGCACAGCTGCTCGACTCTCTCACCCCGTCGTTCGGGTCCGTGGTCCAGATCCGGGTCGAGGACGAGGTGCCCGCCTCGCTCGACGCCGTCGCGGTCCCCGTGACCGTGGACGGGACCGTTCCCGAGGTCCTGGGGATCGACCTGGCCGCGCTCGAGCGCGCCGGCTTCACGCCGACCGTCGGAAGCGCCATCGCCTTCCCCAGCAGCACGCAGCCCGTCCAGGTCGCCGTCGGCGTCGGGACGCTCGCCGACCTCGACGCCGCCGCGGTCCGCGATGCGGCGGCCGCCTTCTCCCGAGCCGTGCCCCGGGACGCGCGGCTCGGGACCCGTGTCCCCCTGAGCGGCAGGTTGACTGCCGCGCAGGCCGCTGCCGCGATCGTCGAGGGCGTGCTGCTCGCCCGCTACCGGTTCGACCTGCGCTCGGTGCCTGGGCCCGAGGTGCCCGTCGCGGAGCTGGTGCTCGTCGCGCCGCCCGGCGAGCGCGAGGCGGTGGAGGCCGGTGCGCGGCGCGGGCACGCGACCGCGCGCGCCGCGATGGTCGGGCGTGACCTCGCCACCTGCCCTGCGTTCATGCTCACCGCGGCAGCCCTCGCGGACGTCGCAGTGGAGATCGCGGGCCGCACCGGCCTCGGGGTCGAGGTCTTCGACAAGGACGCCCTCGTGGCACTGGGCTGCGGCGGTCTGCTGGGGGTCAACCGCGGATCCGTCGCACCGCCGCGCATGGTCGTGCTCCGCTACGTCCCCGCCGGTGAGCCGACCGGGCACCTGGCGCTCGTCGGCAAGGGCATCACGTACGACTCCGGCGGCATCAGCCTCAAGCCTGGAGACCTCTCGCACTCCCAGATGAAGAACGACATGACGGGCGCCGGCGACATCCTCGGCGCGATGTCGGTCCTCGCGGAGCTGGGGTGCCCCGTGGCCGTCACGGGCTACCTGATGTGCACGGACAACATGCCCTCGGGCTCCGCGATGCAGCTCGGCGACGTCCTGACCATCCGCGGCGGGAAGACCGTGGAGGTCATCAACACCGATGCCGAGGGCCGGCTGGTCATGGCCGACGCGCTGGTGCTCGCGGTCGAGGCCGGGGTGGACGCGATCGTCGACATCGCCACCCTGACCGGCTCCTGCCTGCGCACCTTCGGCACCGAGGTCGCCGGGCTCATGGGCAACGACCGCGCCCTGGTGGCACAGGTCGAGGCGGCCGGGCAGCGGGCGGACGAGCCCGTCTGGGAGCTGCCCCTCGTCTCCCGGTACCGCAGGGAGCTCGACTCCGACATCGCCGACATCAAGAACCTCGGCGGGCCGAACGCCGGCGCGATCGCCGCGGGTCTGTTCCTGCAGGAGTTCGTCGGCGACGTCCCCTGGGCCCACCTGGACATCGCGGGCACCGCGCAGGCCCCCGCCTCGACACGATGGATCCCCCGAGGTCCGACGGCGTTCGGCACCCGGCTCCTCGTCGAGCTCGCGCTACGGTTCGAACGCTCCACCGTGCTCCGCTGAGCCCAGCAGCGCGTCGCAGACCTCCAGCAGCCGTGCCCGCAGCGGCTCGGAGCGCTCGGCGAAGCCACGCTGCCGCTCGACGTACTCGGCCCGTCCCTCGGCGGTCTCGATCGCGACCACGCCGCGCCCGAGCGAGCGCACGTCGTACGGGGACGCCTCCATGTCGAGCTCGCGGACGTCGCGCGCCAGCTCGAAGCAGTCGAGCAGCAGGTCGCCCGGCACCGCGGGTCCGAGCTTGAGAGCATGGCGCAGCAGGTCCATGTTGGCGTGCAGACAGCCAGGCTGCTCATTGCTCCCGCGGTCCTCCGGCGTCGGCTGCAGGACGTTGAGCGGGCGCGCGGGCGGGGTGAAGAACCGGAAGGCGTCGAAGTGCGTGCACCGGATCCGGTGCGTCTCGACGACGGCGTCGGTCCCCGCGCTCCCCAGCCGCAGCGGGAGCGGATGACGCGTGCCGTCCCCCGCGCGGTAGACCATCGCCCACTCGTGCAGCCCGAGGCACCCGAGCGCCGCAGGGCGGGCCGCGGTGCTGGCGAGCAGGCCGCGGATCCACCGCACGGAGTCGCCCCGCTCGGCGAGCATGGCGGTGCGGTCCAGGGCGACACGCACCCGGTCGTCGTCGAGCGGCGTCGACTCGTACCACCGCCATCCGCGGTGGTCGGCGAGGGCCTCTGCCGGGCCGACGAGGGAGCGTCCGACGCCGGGGTGCCAGCGCCGCAGCCGTGAGGGGCGCACCGGGTAGTAGGTGAACAGGAAGTCTTCGACGGCGTCCGTGGTGCCGGCCGCTCGTCGCGCGCTCCACCCTGCTGTGAGGCTGTCCGCGCGCTCGACGTGGTGCCGCCGCTCCGTGAGCCACGCCGCCGCGGGCTCGGTCGGTGCTGGCGCCGCGGAGCGCGCCGGGGCGTCCAGGGCGGTCACGGGTGGCATGGTCCCGAGCCTAGCCCGGTGGCCGACGGCCCGGGACAGGGGCCAGGGCATGGCCTCTCGGTCTGTGGACGGAGGAGGGGCGTCGCCGCGCGCTGTGGACGACGCTCGGCGCCGCCGCTCCGCGGGTGACTGTGGATCGCAGCACCGGGCAGCGAGGAGGGCGTCATGAGGCTGGTGATCACGGTGGGAGGTCGGCGTGACGGCGACGTCGACGTCGAGGTGACCGCGGATTCCGGGGTGACGGTCGGACAGCTCGCGCGCAGGCTCGCCCTCGGGACGGCGGACGACGTCTCGCCCTGGCGCGACGAGGCCTCGCACGGGCGGGTGCCCATGACCCTGCGGATACGTCTTCCCGGCGACCAGGCCGCGTACCTGCTCGACCACGGAGCGCGGCTCGGCGCGAGCGGGGTGCGGTCGGGGTGCTGGGCGGAGGTGCTCCCGGTGGGACGCCGCCGCTCGCAGGACCGTGACGCCGAGCCCGTCGCGGCGCACCTGCGGGTCGAGGACGCGGGCGGCGTGGTCGACCTGCCGCTGCGGCTGGGGGACAGCACCGTGGGACGCGACCCGCGGTGCCGGGTGGTTCTGGCCGACGACAGGGTCTCGCGAGAGCATGCGACGATCCGTGCCGACGGAACGCGGGTGGTGGTCACGGACCTGGGCTCGCGCAACGGGACGGTCCTCGACGGGAACCTCGTCTCCGAGGCCGTCGTCCCGGACGGGGCGGTCCTGACGATCGGTGACACCCGCTGCACGGTCGTGCTCGCACCGCCCGCCGCCGACGGCGGTGGGGCGGCACGGCTGCGACGCGACGACGTGCACGTACGACCGCCGCGCGTCGAGTCTCGGTTCGCACCCCGCACGATCCACCTGCCTGTTCCCCCGCAGCCGTCACGGCCGCCCCGTCCGCCTGTGCTGGCGCTGGTCGCACCGCTGGCGACGGGGGCCGCGATGCTCGCCGTGTCGCGCTCGCCCCTCAGCCTCCTGCTCGTCGTGCTGTCCCCGCTGCTGATGGTGATGAGCTACCTCGACGGGACGCTCTCGGGGCGTCGCGAGCGGTCCCGCGCGACGGCGGGGTTCGTCGCGGCGCTCGACGGCTCGGTCAGGCAGGCCGTCGCCGACCAGCGCGACGAGGTTCGCGCGCGCGAACGTGAGTCGCCGAGCACCGCCGCGGTGCTCGAGGCGATCGAGGAGCGGTCTCCTCTGCTGTGGAGCCGCCGGCTGGAGCACGAGGACGTCGACGAGATACGTCTCGGGACGGGGTCGCGCCCCAGCAGGGTGGTGCTGGACCTGCCCGAGCGTGAGGACCGGTCCACGAGCGAGTGGGAGGAGGTCAGGGAGGTCGTCGCCCGGCACGCGACGGTCGGTCCGGTGCCGGTCGTCGCACGACTGCGTGACGTGGGGAACCTCGGTGTCGTGCGCACCGCGCCGCAGGGCGAGGCGACCGGAGGCATCGTGCAGGTCGGCCGCGGACCGGTACCGGCGGGCGACCCGGCCGAGCAGGCCGTGGCCGCGCTCGTCATGCAGCTCGCGGGACTCCGTTCACCTGCCGATCTCGTGCTCGCCGCGCTCGTCGGCCCGCAGCGGCTGCCGCGCTGGGACTGGTTGAAGTGGCTCCCGCACGCCGTCGACCCCGGTGCGCTCGGAGGCGACGGGATGCTCGGCTGCGACCCGCTCAGCGCCGAGCCTGCCTCCGCCGTCCGGCTCGTCGTGCGCCTCGAGGAGATGGTGGCCTCGCGCACGAGGGCGACGGGCTCGGCGCCGGTGCCGACGGTGACGCCGACCGTCGTCGTCCTGGTGCTCGACGTCCCGGTGCTCGACGGGGCGACACCGGCGCGGGCCCGGCTCGAGGGGCTCGCGGAGAGCGGACCGGCTGTCGGTGTCCATCTCGTGTGGCTGGCTGACTGGCGCGAGTCGCTGCCGGCCGCCTGCCGCACCTACGTGGAGACGGGGCCGCGCCCTCGCGCCGGCTTCGTGCGCACGGGTGAGGTGGTGGAGCTCGACGCGGTCGAGTCGCTGCCGCTCGGCGAGGCTGCTCGCGTGGCCCGTCTGCTGAGCCCGGTGGTCGACGCCGGCGCGAGCGAGGCGGCAGGTGCGGCGCTGCCCGTCCGGCTCCGCCTCACCGATGCCCACGACGTCATCCGCACGATCAGCACCGAGAACGTCGTCGAGGCGTGGCGTGCGCCCGACGACGGCGCCTTGTCCGCCGTCGTGGGACGGGGGCACGAAGGACCCCTGACGTTGAGCCTGCGCGAGCACGGTCCCCACGCGATCGTCGGCGGGACCACCGGTTCGGGCAAGAGCGAGCTCCTCCAGGCGTGGGTGATGTCGCTGGCGGCGAGCCACAGCCCGCGGCGGGTGACGTTCCTGCTCGTCGACTACAAAGGTGGTGCGGCCTTTGCGGAGTGCACCCGGCTCCCGCACACCGTGGGGCTCGTCACCGACCTCACGCCGCGCCTCGTCCGACGGGCGCTGACCTCCCTGCGCGCCGAGCTCGTGCGCCGCGAGCACCTCCTCGCCGAGCTCGGCGCGAAGGACCTCGTCTCGCTCGAGGAGCGCGACGATCCTCGGTGCCCGCCGGCCCTCGTGATCGTCATCGACGAGCTCGCCGCGCTCGTGGCCGACGTCCCCGAGCTTGTCGACGGGATCGTCGACCTTGCGCAGCGTGGTCGGTCGTTGGGGCTGCACCTCGTGCTGGCGACCCAGCGACCGGCCGGTGTCGTCAAGGACAACGTCCGCGCGAACGCGAGCCTGCGCATCGCGCTGCGGGTGGCCGACGACGCCGACAGCCGCGACGTGGTGGGCGTGCCGGACGCCGCCGACATCGACCCGGGCACCCCGGGACGCGCCGTCGTCCGGTGGGGGCCCGGTACGCTCCGGCCGTTCCAGAGCATCTTCCTGGGTGCGCACGCGCAGGTCGCGTCGGATCCCGAGATCGTCGTCCGCGACCTGCCGTTCTCCGCGGGCGCCGAGTGGCCGAGGCACCCGTCAGAGCAGGGACGCGCGGGGACCCGGGACATCGAGCGCCTGCTGCGGGCGATCAGGCGTGCGGCGCGGCTCGAGGGGGTCCCGGCACCGCGGCGCCCCTGGCTCGAGGCGCTCGGGCCCGTGGTGCCGCTCGAGACGCTTCTGGGGCACGCGGGAGCCGGTGCTGGTGCGAGCACCGAGACGACGGTGCTGGAGACCGGACGGGGCTCGATCCCCTTGGGGCTCCTCGACGAGCCTGAGCTGCAGCGGCAGAGTCCCTACGTCCTCGACCTCGACCGCACCGGGAACCTCGGGGTCGTCGGGGCAGGGGGCTCGGGCAGGAGCGGGGTGCTGCGGGCGGTCGCCACCGCCGGCTCGGCGCTCGCCGGACGGCCGGGGGCGCCCGGCGTGGAGATCTATGGGATCGACGCGGGTGGCGGGGCGCTGTCGATGCTGGAGGTGCTCCCCACGGTGGGCGCCGTCGTGCGCGGTGACGACGAGGAACGGGTCGGCAGGCTCGTGCGGCGGCTCGGCGAGACGATCGAGGAACGCCGGACGCTGCTCGCGGCGGCGCACGCATCGACCCTGGGGGAGTACTGGGACACGAGCGGCGACGTCTCCGTGCCGCGCGTGCTCGTGCTGCTCGACGGGTTCTCGACCTTCCGCGAGGTGCACGACGCGAGGCTCACGAGCCCCGTGCTGTCCGGGTTGGCCCACGTGATGTCGGTCGGTCGACAGGTCGGGGTGCACGTGGTGCTCACGACAGACCGCCCGGGCGCGGTGCCGGCGTCGATCGCGTCGAGCGTCCCCGAGTGGGTCGTGCTGCGGTTGGCCTCGGAGTCGGACCGTGCGGTCGCGGGCGTCGCCGGCGACGCGCTGGTCGACGCTCCGCCCGGCCGGGGGCTCGTGCGCGGGGTCGAGGTGCAGCTCGGGGTCTGGGGCGGAGCCACCGGTCTCACCGAGCAGACCCGTGCGGTCGCCCGGCTGGCCGGGTCGCTCAGACGTTCGGGGGTCTCGCGGCCGCCGGGCGTCGGCAGGCTCCCGCACCTCGTCGGGATCGCCGACCTGCCCGAGGCGGTGCAGGGTCGTCCTGTGCTCGGGGTGGAGGACCGGGACCTGACGCCCGTGGGGTTCCCGGTCGGAGACCTGATCCTCGTCGCTGGGCCGTCCGGCAGCGGGCGCAGCGAGGCGGTGCGGACCATGGTGACGTCGCTGCGACGCTGGGGCGGGCCGTTGCGAGCGGTGCTCGTCTCGGCGCTGCGCGACAGCGGGCTCGCGCGCGACGTCGGCTGGGACGTCAGGGTCTGCGGGGCGCCGGAGATCGGCCCTGCCGTCGCGGAGCTGCTCGAGGAGATCGCGGGTGGCAGGGCACCGGACGTGATCGTGGTCGAGGCTGCGCACGAGCTCGAGGGAAGCGG
>Ga0182735_1001448_pt1 | contig 15830 bp, 10 predicted proteins | sample eDN5th30CKraftMG_FD_128524 | JGI IMG/M metagenome (GOLD analysis project Ga0182735, IMG submission 128524) | Enriched Miracle-Growth compost microbial communities from Emeryville, California, USA - eDNA 5th pass 30_C Kraft MG (version 2) (version 2) ... | reverse complement strand
GACGTGTGGAAGCTCCAGCCGACGAGCCAGCTCGTCGCCGGCGCACCGCTCCCCGTCACGTTCTCGGACGTCCGCCCCGGGCAGCCCGACGCCGTCGGCGGCGACATCCAGCTCGCGAGCTTCAACGTCCTGAACTACTTCACGACGACGGGCGCCGACGAGGGCTGCACCTCGTTCTACGACGACCGCGCGGGCAACCCGATCACGGTGGACGACTGCGGTGCGGACGGTCCGCGCGGCGCCGCGGACGACACGAGCCTCGCCCGTCAGCAGGCGAAGATCGTCGCGGCGATCAACCGGCTCGGCGCCGAGGTCGTCTCCCTCGAGGAGATCGAGAACTCGGCGAAGTTCGGTCAGGACCGCGACGCGGCGCTCGCGACGCTCGTCGACGCGCTCAACGACGCGCTCCCGACGGACGAGTGGGACTACGTGCGCTCGCCCGCCGAGGAGGACCTCCCGGACCTCGACGCGCAGGACGTGATCCGCACCGCGTTCATCTACAAGACGGCCGCGGTGACGCCGATCGGGGACTCGGCCGTCCTCGACGACCCGGCGTTCGCCAACGCGCGGCAGCCGCTCGCGCAGGCGTTCGCGCCGGCCGGCGAAGACGCGGCGTCCTTCGTCGCGATCGTCAACCACTTCAAGTCGAAGGGCGACAGCGACCCGGCCCAGACCGGCGACAACGCGAACGGACCGCAGGGCGCCTTCAACGGCGACCGCGTGCGGCAGGCGCACGCGCTCGTCGGCTTCGCGGACGCCGTGTCGGCCGACGCCGGGACGGAGCGCGTCTTCCTCCTCGGCGACGTCAACGCCTACTCGGCGGAGGAGCCGGTCAGCGTGCTGAAGAGCGCCGGGTACACCGACCTCGGCGCCGCGACGGGGGAGTACTCGTACTCGTTCGACGGCATGTCGGGCTCGCTCGACCACGTCTTCGCGTCGCCGGAGGCGGCCGCGGCCGTGACGGGCGCCGACATCTGGAACATCAACTCCGGGGAGTCCATCGCGCTCGAGTACAGCCGGTTCAACGACAACGCGACGGACTTCTACGACGAGTCGCCGTACCGGTCGAGCGACCACGACCCCGTCGTCGTGGGCATCGACCTGTCGGACGCCCCAGTGGAGCTGAGCCTGTTGAACATCAACGACTTCCACGGCCGGATCGACGAGAACACGGTGAAGTTCGCCGGGACGATCGAGCAGCTGCGTGCGGAGCACGAGAACACGCTGCTCCTGTCCGCGGGCGACAACGTGGGGGCGTCCCTCTTCGCCTCGTCGTCGGCGGGGGACATCCCGACGCTCGACGTCCTGAACGCGCTGGACCTGCAGACCTCCGCGGTCGGCAACCACGAGTTCGACAAGGGCGCGGACGACCTCACGGGCCGCATCCAGGACGCCGCGGACTTCGCCTACCTCGGCGCCAACGTGTACGCGAAGGGCACGACGGATCCGATCCTCCCGGAGTACGCGCTGTTCCCCGTGGACGGGCTGACCGTCGCCGTGATCGGGGTCGTGACGCAGGAGACGAGCTCGCTCGTCTCGCCCGGCGGCATCGCGGACGTCGACTTCGGCGATCCCGTCGACGCGGTGAACCGCGTCGCGGCCGAGCTCGCCGGGACGGCGGACGTCATCGTCGCGGAGTACCACGAGGGCTCGGTCGACGGCGTCGCGGAGGGCGCCACGCTCGAGGAGGAGGTCGCCGCCGGCGGCGCCTTCGCCGACATCGTGACCGAGACCTCGCCCGACGTCGACGTCATCTTCACGGGCCACACGCACAAGGAGTACGCGTGGGACGCCCCCGTGCCCGGCACCGATCGGACGCGGCCGATCCTGCAGACCGGCAGCTACGGCGACCGCATCGGGCAGGTCGTGCTGGACGTCGATCCGCTGGGCGGCGGCGTCGAGTCGTACGAGGTGCGCAACGTCGGCCGGATCTCGACGCCGACCTACGAGGACGACCCCGACCGGACGGCGGCCGAGAGCAAGGCGAAGGACGAGGAGCTGATCGCGGAGTATCCGCGCGTGGCGGAGGTCGACGGGATCGTCGACGCCGCGCTCGCCGCGGCGGACGTGATCGGGAGCCAGCCGATGGGGTCGGTCACCGCCGACATCACGACGGCGTTCGCCGGCGGCGCGTACACCGGCGGCGTCTACGCCGGCGGGACCCGCGACGACCGCGCCTCGCAGTCGACGCTCGGCAACCTCGTCGCGGACTCGCTCGTCGCGAGCCTGTCGAGCCCCGACCGGGGCGGCGCGCAGATCGGCGTCGTGAACCCGGGCGGCCTGCGCGCGGAGTTGCTGTACGCACCGGACGGCGTCATCACGTACGCCGAGGCCAACGCGGTCCTCCCGTTCGTCAACAACCTCTGGACGACGACGCTCACGGGCGCGCAGTTCGAGGACGCGCTGGAGCAGCAGTGGCAGCCGGACGGCTCGAGCCGCCCGTACCTGCAGCTCGGTCTCTCGGACAACGTGCGGTACACGTTCGACGCCTCCGCTCCGCGCGGCGAGCGCATCACCGGCATCTGGATCGACGGGCAGCCGATCGACCCCGCCGGCTCGTACCGCATCGGCTCGTTCAACTTCCTGCTGGAGGGCGGCGACAACTTCACCGCCTTCGCCGACGGAACCGACACGCGCGACTCGGGCCTCATCGACCGGGACGCCTGGATCGCCTATCTCCAGGAGCACCCCGGCCTGTCGCCGGACTTCGCGAGCCGCAGCGCGCAGGTGACGGGCGTCCCGGCCGTCATCCGAAAGGGTGAAAAGGTGTCGCTCCAGGTGTCGGGTCTCGATCTGACCTCGCTCGGCAGCCCCGAGAACACGACGCTCCTCGCCAGCATCGCGGGCTCGACGGCCGTGTTCGACCCGATCCCGGTCGCGCAGGGAGCGGCCGCCGTGTCGCTCACGATCCCGCAGGACGCCCCGGCCGCGAGCGTGCTCGTGCTGCAGGCGCCCGACTCGGGCACCGAGGTCCGCGTCCCGCTGACGGTGACGGCTCCGCTGGAGCCCGGCGACGGCGGGCCCGGCACGGGCACCGGCTCGGAGCCGCCCGCGACGACGCCGGAGCCGCCGGCGGAGGGCGCGCTGATCGCGGCGCTGCAGAACCTGATCCAGGCCATCGACGGCGAGCTCGTCGCGGGCGGGCAGATCAGGATCCACGTCGGCACGCAGTACGCCGGCCAGTGGGTCACGGTCTGGCTGTTCTCGACGCCGCAGCAGGTCGGCGGCTGGTATCAGGTGAGCGTGACGGGCGACATCACGGTGACCCTGCCGGCGGGCGTGACGGGCGCGCACCGGCTCGTCGTGCAGGATGCCGCGGGCGACGTGCTCGGCTGGCAGGAGGTCACGATCGCCGATCCGGTGGCCGCCGGTCTCGCGGCCACCGGCGGTGACGCGGGCGGCCTCGCCGGCATGCTGCTGGCGGTCGCGCTGCTGATCGGCGCGGGCGCGACGCTCCGCGTCGCGACCCTCCGGCGCCGCGCCTGATCCGGGCGGACCCGGACGAGAGGGGCGCATCCCCGCGCGGGGATGCGCCCCTCTCGCGTCAGCGGCCGGAGCCGGGCGCCCAGTTCATGTCGATGACGGCGGCGGCGCGGCTGCGATCCACCGACGCGGTCGTGTTGCGCACCACGAGCCGGGCCTCCAGGCGCGTCGTGACCACTCCCATGCCGGGGTTCGCGAGGTGCTGGAGCAGCAGCGCGACGGCGGCCCCGCCCTGCTCCCGAGGCTCCTGCCGGAGCGTCGTGAGCGAGAACATCTCCGCGTACTCGTGGTCGTCGATCCCGATGACGCTCATGTCGCTCGGCACCTGGATGCCGAGCCGCCGGGCAGCGATGATCGTGCCGATCGCGACCTCGTCGCAGAGCGCGACGATCCCGGTGGGACGCGGGCCCGCGCCGCCGAGGAGGTCGACCGCCGTCGCGTAGCCCTCGGGAAGCGTCGTCGCGCTGCGCACGTGCACGACGTGCTCGGCGAGGCCCGCGGCCTCCATCGCCTGCCGGTAGCCGGCGAGGCGCCGGTGGTCGATGCGCGTCCAGTCGTCGCCCGCGCCGCCGCCGACGAACGCGATCCGGCGATGTCCGAGGCCGATGAGGTGGTCGGTCGCGCGGCGCGCGGCGCCGACGTCGTCGAGCGCGATCGTGCTGGTGGTCTCCTCCTCGCCGACGACGCTCACGACGGGGCGGCCGATCGTCAGGAGCCGTTCGAGCTCGTGCTCGGCCGGTTCGAGCGCGACCGCGATGAGCCCGTCGAACCGCTTGCGGGCGAGGAAGTCGTCGAACATGCGCCGGCGGTCGTCCGTGCCGGGCGGTGCCTCGTAGAGCGTGAGGTCGAGGCCCGCCGCGCGGAGGGAGGCCTGGATCCCCTCCAGCACCTCGGCGAAGAACCAGCGGTTGAGGTACGGGAGGATGACGCCGATCATGCGCGTGCGCCCGGTCGCGAGGCTCACCGCGGGCGTGGACGGCACGTAGCCGAGAGCCGCCGCGGCTTCCGTCACCCTTCTGCGGGTGGCCGCCGAGACGTATCCCGCGCCGCTGAGGGCGCGGCTCGCCGTCGACTTCGACACCCCAGCCGCGCGCGCGACGTCGGAGATTCCGCTCACCGTGATCGTCCTTCGATACGTGCGCTAGGTCACGCACAGCGTAGAGGATACGGCATGGAAAGGGAACCGGTTCCAGGTTTCTTCGTGGGAGCGGTCCCGATCAGTCGCAGCCTCCCTTTACCGAGTCGTGATCTTCGCGCCGGCAGCGCCCATTGTGCAAATGGGAGCGTTCCCGTTAGAGTCACCTGGAATCGGTTCCCGAGAGAATCCGATGAGTATCGCACTCAAAGAGGAGGAATCACATGCGTATGTCACCACGGCGTCGGGTCCTGGCGCCGCTTGCGCTGGCAGGGGTGGCGGGCATCGCGCTCGCCGGATGCTCCGGCACGGGCGGCGGGGGATCCACGGGGGACAGCGACAACACCGTCACGATCTACGGCACCATCGCCGACACCGAGGCGGAGCTGCTGGAGCAGTCGTGGGCCGACTTCGAGTCGGAGTCCGGCATCGACATCCAGTACGAGTCGTCGAAGGAGTTCGAGTCGCAGATCGGCATCCGGGCGCAGGGCGGCAACCCGCCGGACATCGCGATCTTCCCGCAGCCGGGCCTGCTCGCCGACCTCGCGAGCCGCGACTACCTGGTGCCCGCTCCGCAGGGCGTCATCGACAACGTGAACGAGTACTGGTCGGAGGACTGGGCCGCGTACGGCACGGTCGACGGCACCCTCTACGGCGCGCCGCTCATGGCGAGCGTCAAGGGCTTCATCTGGTACCAGCCGGCGAAGTTCGCCGAGTGGGGCGTCCAGCCGCCGACGACGCTCGACGAGCTCGCGACGCTGACGCAGACGATCCAGCAGAAGACCGGCAAGGCGCCGTGGTGCGCGGGCTTCGGCTCCGGCGACGCGAGCGGCTGGCCGGGCACCGACTGGATCGAGGACTTCGTCCTGCGCGACTCCGGCCCCGACGTCTACGACCAGTGGGTCACGAACGACGTGAAGTTCACCGACCAGCCCATCGTCGACGCGTTCGACGCCACGGGCGAGTACCTGCTCAACCCGCAGTACGTCAACGCGGGCATCGGCGACGTGCAGTCGATCAACTCCACGGAGTTCGGCGACGTCGCGACGCCGATGGTGAACGGCGACTGCGCGCTCACGCACCAGGCGTCGTTCTTCGACGGCTTCATCACCGACGCCGGCGGCACGGTGGCGGAGGACGGCGACGTGTGGGCGTTCATCATGCCGGGTGCGTCGGCGGGCGAGACGGCCGTCACGGGCGGCGGCGAGATCGTGGGCGCGTTCAACAGCGACGCCGACACCGTGAAGGTGCTCGAGTACCTGTCGAGCCCGGAGTGGGCGAACAGCCGCGTCTCGCTCGGCGGCGTGATCTCGGCGAACAACGGGCTCGACCCGTCGAACGCCTCGTCCGGCATCCTCGAGCAGGCCATCGAGATCCTGCAGGACCCGGCGACGACGTTCCGCTTCGACGCCTCCGACCTCATGCCGGGCGCCGTCGGCACGGGGACGTTCTTCAAGGGCATGGTCGCCTGGATCAACGGCACGCCCGTCGATCAGGTGACGCAGCAGATCGAGGCCGGCTGGCCCTCGAGCTGATCCTCAGCACCCTCGGGGGCCGCCTCGCTACGGCGGGGCGGCCCCTTTCTTCGCACTCTTCGCCGTCGCTAGGATTCGTCTACCGAGTCCAGAGCTGTACTCGAAAGGAGCGGCCATGACCGCTTTCTTCAACTGGGTGGGGATGCTGCATCCGATCCTGCAGGCGATCGTCGTCGTGGTCGCCTTCCTGATCGTCGTCGGCATCATCCTCTTCCTCATCGACGTGGCGCCCCGGAGCGGCAGGATCTACACGTGGATCCGCCTGGCGATGTGCCTCGTCATCCCCGCCCTCGTCTTCCTCGTCTTCAACTCCGTGTGGTGGGCGGCGCTCGTCGCGGCGATCGTCGGCGGAGGGCTCTTCCTCCTCGACTACCGGTCGCGCAACGGACAGGGCTACCTCGTCCAGCTCATCGCGTTCCTCACGCCCGCGGGCCTCCTGCTGCTGATCGGCCTGATCCTCCCGTCCATCCAGACGTTCGTCGCCTCGTTCATGAACTCGGCGGGCAACAAGTTCGTCGGCGTCGACAACTTCGTCTGGATCTTCACGCAGCCCGAGGGCATCCGCACGGTCGTCAACACGATCGTCTGGGTCCTGCTCGCGCCGACCTTCTCCACCGCGATCGGCCTCGCCTACGCCGTCTTCATCGACAGGACGCGGGGCGAGAAGGTCTACAAGGTGCTCGTCTTCATGCCGATGGCGATCTCGTTCGTCGGCGCGAGCATCATCTGGCGGTTCGTCTACGAGTACCGCGGCCCGGAGTTCGAGCAGATCGGCCTCCTGAACCAGGTCATCGTCTGGCTCGGCGGGCAGCCGCAGCAGTGGCTCCTGGGCGAGCCGTGGAACACGCTGTTCCTCATCGTCGTGCTCATCTGGGTGCAGACCGGGTTCGCGATGGTCATCCTGTCCGCCGCGATCAAGGGCGTGCCGACCGAGCAGCTGGAGGCGGCCGAGCTCGACGGCACGAACGCCTGGCAGCGCTTCTGGAACGTGTCGGTCCCGGCGATCCGCCCCGCCATCATCGTCGTGCTCACGACGATCTCGATCGCCTCGCTGAAGGTCTTCGACATCGTCCGCACGATGACCGGCGGAAACTTCGGCACGTCGGTGATCGCGAACGAGATGTACACGCAGTTCACGAAGTTCGAGGCGGGCCGCAGCGCGGCGCTCGCCGTCATCCTGTTCATCCTCGTGCTGCCGATCGTCATCTACAACGCACGGCAGATCCGCAAGCAGAAGGAGATCCGGTGATGAGTCAGAGTCAAGTCGTCCCGATCGATCTCCCTCTCGACGGCGACACGGAGACCGAGCTCAAGCGCGGCGAGCGCCGGAGCGAGACGCCGATGAGGCGGACCCGCCGGCGGCTCTCCAAGCCGTGGGCGTCGGCGGCGTCGATCGTCATCGCGCTGCTGTGGACGATCCCGACCTTCGGTCTCCTCGTCTCGTCGTTCCGCCCCGAGCAGCAGATCAAGTCGACCGGGTGGTGGACGTTCTTCGGCGACCCGCAGGTGACGCTGGACAACTACGTCCAGGTGCTGCAGGCGGGCAACTCGCAGGTCACGATGGCGAGCGCCTTCGTCAACTCGATCGCGATCACGATCCCCGCGACGATCGTGCCGCTCGCGATCGCGTGCCTCGCGGCGTACGCCTTCGCCTGGATCGACTTCAAGGGCCGCGACGCGCTGTTCATCTTCGTGTTCGCGCTGCAGATCGTGCCGATCCAGATGGCGCTCATCCCGCTGCTGAGCTCCTTCTCCCGCGGCATCAACCTCTTCGGGCTGCAGATCACGGGACCGCTCGAGGTGGCGGGCGGATACGCGCAGGTGTGGATCGCGCACTCGATGTTCGCGCTCCCCCTCGCGATCTACCTCCTGCACAACTTCATGTCGGAGATCCCGAACGACATCATCGAGGCGGCGCGCGTCGACGGCGCGTCCCGCGGGCAGATCTTCTTCCGGATCGTCCTGCCGCTCACGATGCCGGCGATCGCGTCGTTCGCGATCTTCCAGTTCCTCTGGGTCTGGAACGACCTGCTCGTCGCGCTCATCTTCGCCGACGGGCCGGCCGCCCCGATCACGAAGCTGCTGGCGGAGATCACGGGAACGCGCGGCAACGAGTGGCAGCTGCTGACGGCGGGCGCGTTCGTGGCGATCATCGTCCCGCTGATCGTGTTCTTCTCGCTCCAGCGCTACTTCGTCCGCGGCCTGCTCGCGGGCTCGACGAAGGGCTGAGCCGCCGCGCTCCGTCCCCGTCCGTTCCTCCTTCGTGAGACTCGGCGTCCGTGTCCGGACTCAGCGGCTTACCGCGAGTCCCACCCCGGATGCCGAGTCTCACGGGCGGGAGGGGGGTCGATAGGGTGAGGGCGTGGATGCTGGGGTGACGGGTGCGGCGGGCGCGACAGACGCGGCCGGTGCGAGGAGGACGACGGTCGAGGCGGCGCGGGGGCTCACGGACGCGGAGGTCGCGGAACGCGTCGCGGCGGGCCGGGTCAACGCGCACCAGGCCGACACGAGCCGGAGCGTGTGGAGCATCGTCCGCGCGAACGTGTTCACCCTCTTCAACGGCATCGTCGCCTCGTGCTTCCTCGTGCTGCTGCTCCTCGGCCGGTGGCAGGACGCGCTCTTCGGCCTCAGCGCGCTCGCCAACGCCGTCATCGGCTGCGTGCAGGAGTTCCGCGCGAAGGCCGCGCTCGACCGCCTCGCCCTCCTGAACGCGCCGCGCGCCCGGGTGCGGCGCGAGGGGGAGGAGCGGGAGATCGCGCCCGGGGACGTCGTGCTCGGGGATCTGCTCGTGCTGCGAGCCGGGGACCAGGTCCCCGCCGACGCGACGGTGGCCGCGGCACGCGGGCTGCAGGTGGACGAGTCGATGCTCACCGGCGAGGCCGACGCGGTCGACAAGCACGCCGGCGCCGACGTGCTCTCGGGATCCATCGTGGTGGCGGGCGAGGGCGACGCAGAGGTCGTCCGGGTGGGGGCCGACTCGTACGCGAACAGGTTCGCGGCCGAGGCGAAGAAGTTCTCGCTCGTCTCGTCCGAGCTGCGGGGCTCCATCAACCGGGTCCTGAAGTGGGTCGCGTGGGGCATCGGCCCCATCGGCCTCCTCGTGCTCAACGCGCAGATCATGGTCGCGGGCGGCTGGGTCGACGCGTTCGAGACCGGCGGCTGGGTGCAGGCCGTCGTCAACACGATCGCGTCGCTGACGGCGATGATCCCGCTCGGCCTCGTGCTCATGACCTCGATCGCGTTCGCGGTCGGCGCCGCGAAGCTCGCGGCGAAGCAGGTGCTCGTCAACGAGCTCCCCGCCGTCGAGGGCCTCGCCCGCGTCGACGTCGTGTGCCTCGACAAGACGGGCACGCTGACGGCGGGCGAGATCGAGTTCGACGGCGTCCATCCCCTCGACGGGACGGACGTCGGATCCGTCGAGGAGGCCGCGACCCCGGGAGCCCCCGGACGGGGCGCCCCGGGAGCCCCTGGATGGGAGGCCGTGCTCGCGTGGTACGGCGCCGCGCCCGACGCCAACGCGACGGCCCGGTGCCTCCGCGAGCCGTTCCCCGTGGCCCGGCCGCTCGTGCCGGCGGGGACGATCCCGTTCTCCTCCGCCCGGAAGTGGAGCGCCGTCGCGTTCCGGGGCGAGGCCGAGGGCACGTGGGTGCTGGGCGCTCCCGAGATGGTGTTCGGGGACGCCGCATCGGACCCGGGCTCGCCGCTCGGCTCGCTCGCGACCACGCTCGCCGCGGCGGGCCGCCGCACGCTCGTCCTCGGGCACGCGGACGCGGTCCTCACGGACGAGGACGCCGCGGCGGAGCGCCTGCCCCAGGGCGTCGCGCCGGTCGCCGTCCTGACGTTCCGGGAGCAGGTGCGACCGGACGCCCCGCAGACCCTCGCGTACTTCCGCGCGCAGGGCGTCGGCATCCGCGTCATCTCGGGCGACAACCCGCGCACGGTCGCCGCCATCGCGCGCGAGGTCGGGGTCGAGGTGGACGAGGGATACGACGCCCGGCGTCTGCCCGAGGACGACGCGGCGCTCGCCGACGTGCTCGAGACGCACACGGTCTTCGGTCGCGTGACGCCGGACCAGAAGCGGCGCATGGTCGTCGCGCTCCAGAGCAAGGGGCACACGGTCGCGATGACGGGCGACGGCGTCAACGACGCCCTCGCGATCAAGACCGCCGACATCGGCATCGCCATGAACTCGGGATCGGCGGCGACCAAGGCGGTCGCCCGGCTCGTGCTGCTGGACGGGCGGTTCTCGCACCTGCCCGACGTCGTGGCGGAGGGCCGTCAGGTCATCGCGAACATCGAGCGCGTCTCGATGCTGTTCCTCACGAAGACCGCGTACGCGACCTCGCTCGCGATCGTCTTCGGCATCCTCGTCCTGGAGTTCCCTTTCCTGCCCCGGCAGCTGTCGATCACCGACGGCCTGACGATCGGCATCCCCGCGTTCTTCCTCGCGCTCATGCCGAACGCGCAGCGGTACGTCCCGGGGTTCCTGCGGCGATCCCTCTCGTTCGCGATCCCCGCCGGCGTCATCGTCGCGACCGCCCTGACCCTGTACACGGTCGCGGCGATGCAGCTGGGCGTGCCGGAGACCGCGCTGCGCACGGGGTCGACCATCATCCTCGCGATCGTGGGGATCTGGGTGCTGACGGTGCTGTCGCGGCCCATCGACCGCTACAAGGTCCTCGTGATCGGCGCGATGTTCGTCGCCCTCGTCGCCCTGTACACGATCCCGCTCGCGACGGAGTTCTTCCAGCTCATGGACCCGGGCGAGGACGCCGCGTACCTGATCGCCCTCGTCACGGTCTGCACGATCGGCGCGATCGAGATCGTGCGGTTCGTCCACCGGCGGTACGTCCGCCGCGCCCTCGCCCGTTCGTTCCTCGCCGCCTGATTTCGGAGGATCGCGCGAATCTCGGAGGAATCCAGCCCGATCCTCCGAGTTCGGCGGGATTCTCCGGGTTCGGCGGCGGATCAGGACGCGGCGGGACGCGGCGCGAAGAAGGCGCGGCTGCCGGACGGGAGCCAGAGCGCGATCACGATCAGCGCCTCGAGGACGATCTGGACCGTCGCGGTCCAGTCCCACGGGTCGGTCGTGACGATCGTGACGACGTGCAGGATCACCTGCACGGCGAGGTAGACCGTCAGGAGCAGGCGCGCGAGGCGGCTGCCGCGCGAGATGGCCGAGGCGATCGCGATCGTCAGCAGCCCGAACAGGATGATCGCCGCGCCCAGCAGCGACACGAGGACCATCGTCCCGGTGTCGGGCGCCTCGTAGCGGCTCAGGAGCACGAGGATGCCGACCGCGATGTTCGACAGGCCGCTCAGGTAGACGAGCACGACCGAGGCGACGACGACGACGGGGCGGCGGGGCGCGACGGCGGTCGTCTCCTGCATACCCGTAACCATAGCGGGGGTCAGCCGGTGCACCCGAGTCGGAGCTGGGCGGAGCGCATCGCGTCGAGCTCGGCGGTCTGCCCGGTCAGGATCGTCTGCGCGACCTGGGTCACGCGCGGGATGGACGCGCCGTCGATCGCCTCGCGCGCCATGGGCAGCGCGCCCTCGTGGTGCCGGATCATGAGCTCGAGGAAGAGGCAGTCGGCCTCGGTGCCCGAGGCGGCGGAGAGCGCGTCGACCTGCGCGTCGGTCGCCATGCCCATCGCGGCCCGCAGGTCGGCCTCGGTCGCGGACGCGCCGCCGTGGTCGTGGCCGCTCGAGTCGCTCATCCACGACATCAGCCGCCCGCTCTGCGGGACGCCCCACTGCACGAGCCAGTCGTACATCTCGCCCCGCTGCCCGGCCTGCGTCGTCGCGATGTCGTAGGCGAGCGAGCGGACGACGTCGTCCTGGGCCCGGCGGTACTCGATCATGGCCATCTGCACCGCCTGCTCATGATGCACCTGCATGTCGCGCGCGAAGCCGATGTCGACGGCGTCCGGGGTCGGGACGCCGGTGGCGGAGTACATCGTGAACCGGCCGACGGCGAAGGCGAGCGCGGCGGCCGCGACGATCGCGAGGACCCAGGGGATCCACGCGAGCCGCGCGCTCACAGACGGCCCGGGCCGTCGACGCCTCCCGTGCACAGCGCGTTGGGCTCCGGGACGTTCTGGCTGCGCCAGTACTCCTCGAGGAACTGCGGGATGCGCGGGTCGTCGACGGAGTCGAGGGCCAGCTGCGCGTTCCAGGCGCTGAGGACGAGGGGGCTCCGAAGGCCGGGGTACGGCGAGACGACGACGTACGTCGAGGGCAGCTTCGCGGTCAGGGTCCTGAGCTGGTCGTCCGAGATGCGGTCGGGATCGATCGTGACCCAGACGGCGCCGTGCTCCATGGAGTGCACGGCGTTCTCGTTCGGGACGGGCTCGGAGTACACGCCGCAGTTGAGCCAGACGGGGTTGTGCGGGCCGCCGGCCGGCGGGTCCTGCGGGTAGTCGACCGTCCCATCGACGTGCTGTGTGACGTTGTCGAACGTCTCGACCCCCTCGATCGTGGCGCCCGTGCTGTCGAACGCGCCGTACGACACGGGTCGCGGGGTGAGGACGACGGACGCCACGACGATCGCGACCACGACGACGGCGGCGGCGGATCCGACCACCCACCACGTGAGCCGGCTGCGACGGCGCTTGGCGAGCTGGCGGTTGTACTCGGCCAGCTTCTCCTGCCGGCGGCGCTCGCGCTGCTGCTTGACGGTCTCGTCGATGTGCGCCTGGCGTGCGGGGTTGCCGCTCTTGCGCTTCTCGGGCGGGGGCGGGGTCATGGGCTCTCCGGCGGGCGGTCGGGTGGCGGGCGTCGTCCCCGGGTCGGGACGACATGCGTCATCCCAGGGTAGGCGCTGGCTCACGCGGGTCCGCTAGGATGAGGATGTCGAATCGATTCGATGACGCTCCGAAACCGCCCCGTCGTCGCGTTCGACCTCTCCTCTCGTCCCTCTCGCCGGGGCGATCCGCCGTTCGTCCGAAATGGATGTGTCGTGCTCGATACCGCCGCCGTACCCGTCGTCCCCGCCGCAGCGCCGTCCCCGCCGCCCGCCGAGCCCGCGGATCGCCCGCACGTGCCGTCGTCGACGGGAGCGATCCGCGCTCTGGGGTCGAACCCGCGGACCGCGCCGATCGTCCTGCATCCCGGCGACGCGATGCCGACGGCGCGGCGCGTGCTCTACATCGTGCTGCTCGGCGCGCTCACGGCGCTCGGCCCGTTCACGGTCGACACGTACCTCCCGGCGTTCCCCGTGCTCGAGGCCGACTTCCACACGAGCTCGGCCGCGATCCAGCTGACCCTCACCGGCACCATGATCGGCTTCGGCCTCGGGCAGCTGCTCGTCGGACCCGTGAGCGACAAGTTCGGCCGTCGCGTCCCGCTCCTCGTGGTCACGGCGCTCAACATCGTCGCGAGCGTCATGGCGGCGCTCGCCCCGACGCTGCCGCTCCTCGGCGTCGCCCGCGTGCTCATGGGGATGGGCGCCGCCGCGGGCGGCGTCGTCGCGATGGCGATCGTCCGCGACCTGTTCGGCGGCAAGCGCCTCGTCGTCATGCTCAGCCGCCTCGCGCTCGTGAGCGGCGTGGCGCCGGTCGTCGCGCCGCTCATCGGCTCGGCGCTCCTCCTCGTCATGCCGTGGCGCGGCATCTTCCTCGTGCTCGCGGCGTACGGCGCGCTGATGCTCGTCGGCGCCTTCGTCCTCATCCGCGAGACGCTCCCGCCGGCGCGCCGCTCGGAGAAGGGATCCACGACGGTCCTGCAGCGCTACCGCGGCGTCCTGAGCGACCGCGTGTTCATCGGCATCATCATCGTCGCGGCGATGTCGTTCAGCGGCCTGTTCTCCTACCTGTCGTCGTCGCCGTTCCTGTTCCAGCAGGGGTACGGGTTCGACGCCCAGCAGTACGGCCTCCTGTTCGCGGTGAACTCGGTGGGCGTCATCATCGGCGTCCAGACCGGCTCGCGCCTCGCCGCGCGCTTCGGCCCGCAGTGGGTGCTGGCGTTCTCCACGGGCGGTCTCTTCCTGGCGAGCGCCGCCATCATCGTGACGGACCGGCTCGGCCTCGGGCTCTGGGGCACGATCGTGCCGCTGTTCCTCTTCATCACGTCCTGCGGGTTCACGTTCCCCTGCGCGCAGGTGCTCGCGCTCGACCGTCACGGGCGCGCGGCCGGCACCGCCGCGTCCCTCCTCGGCGCCGCGAACTTCGGCGTCGCCGGGCTGATCTCGCCGCTCGTCGGCCTCGTCGCGGGCGGCACGGGCATCACGCCCACGACGATGGCGATCGTCATGGTGGCGTGCGCGGTCGTCGCGATCCTGTCGCTGTGGCTGATCGTCCGTCCGAGGACGGTCCAGCAGCTCGCCCCCTGACGCCCGACCCGGCGCGTCCGCACGGTGAGACGGGGACATGCCGGGGATCGCGGCCACCGGACGGCGTGTCGCCGTTCGCCCGCGCGGACGACGGCTGGATCAGGGCTCGCGGACGGGCTGCAGGCGGAAGAGGCGGACGGTGCGCGGGGAGTCGCGCTCGTAGGAGCGGTAGCCCGGCCACTGGCGCTCGATGAGCGCCCACGCGGCGTCGCGCTCGGCGTCCGGGATCGGGATCGCCCGCACGGGCATGCGCCGGCCGCGGACCGTGATCGCGGCGTCCGGATGCGCGAGCAGGTTCGAGGTCCAGGCGGGATGCCGGTCGCCCGCGAAGTTCGTGCCCGCGACGATGGCGCGGCCGTGGCCGTCGGGCGTGTACATGAGCGGCGCGTCGCGCGGCTCGCCGGACCGCGCGCCCACCGTGTGCAGGACGAGGGACGGCACGAGCAGGGCGCTCACCTGGACGCGGCCGCGCGTCAGCCGCGCCACGAACCGCTCGACGGGCGGGAGCACGCGCGGGCCGGCGGCGCGGAACACCGGGTTCTGCGTCAGAGGGGCGATCAGGCGGCGGAGCACGGCGACGGCGGGGTTCACTCCGCCATTGTCCCGCTCCCGCTGAGCGGGAGTCGACCGGCGCCCGCCGAGGAGGGGCGGGGCTTACCATCGAGTCATGGCGACGAAGCCCCCCGTACGGGACATCGACGAATCGAAGGTGCGCGTCACCGACCGCAAGAGCGTGGCGGTGGGCGTGCCCGCCGTGCTGCACGCGCTCGAGATGTCGTGGGAGCAGATGGGCGCCGTGCGCGGCGCCCGCGCCCTCCTGCGCGTGAACCAGAAGGACGGCTTCGACTGTCCCGGCTGCGCCTGGCCGGAGACGGACCACCGGCACATCGCCGAGTTCTGCGAGAACGGCGCGAAGGCCGTCGCCGAGGAGGCGACGATCCGCCGCGTCACGCCCGCCTTCTTCGCCGAGCACTCGCTCGACGAGCTGCGCGGCCACGACGACTGGTGGCTCGGCCAGCAGGGCCGGCTGACGCATCCGATGATCCTCGACGAGGGCGGCACGCACTACCGCCCCATCTCGTGGGACGACGCGCTGCACGAGATCGCGGACGCGATCCGCGGCCTGGACGACCCCGACGAGGCCATCTTCTACACCTCGGGCCGCACCTCCAACGAGGCGGCGTTCGTCTACCAGCTGCTCGTGCGCGGCATCGGCACCAACAACCTGCCGGACTGCTCGAACATGTGCCACGAGTCCAGCGGATCGGCTCTCACCGAGACGCTCGGCATCGGCAAGGGCACCGTCTCCATCGAGGACGTCCACAGCGCCGAGCTCCTCATCGTC
>Ga0182735_1001443_pt1 | contig 15867 bp, 14 predicted proteins | sample eDN5th30CKraftMG_FD_128524 | JGI IMG/M metagenome (GOLD analysis project Ga0182735, IMG submission 128524) | Enriched Miracle-Growth compost microbial communities from Emeryville, California, USA - eDNA 5th pass 30_C Kraft MG (version 2) (version 2) ... | reverse complement strand
GTATCAATCCGAGCGTGCGCCTCACGCTGCCAAGGTCATCAAGGCCGCCATCCGGATCGGCAAGGTCATTTGCGAACTCGATCCCGAGCGCGCCGCGGAAAGAGACCGCCTGCTGCTGACGAACGACAAGGGCAGCCAGGACAATCTGCTATTCTCGCTGCCACCACTGGAAGAAGGCCCTCTCGTCCGAAAAGGCGGCGGCAATCTGTTCGTGCAGCCCCAGCTCGACGGACGTTATCTGGATGACATCGTCGGATCACGCTTCCTGATCGTTGCCATATCGGAGGCGGCCTTGGGCTGCAGCGTCCAATGGTGGAAAACGGAGATGGACGCCCATGTCGCCATAGCTTCCGAACTGGACTCGCCCGAGCTCGAACGATGGTTCAAGCAAAATCCGTGCCAGGTCGTCGTCGTGCGCCCGGACCGCTATGTGCTCGGCACGAGCGACCTGCTGGACACCATTACGGAAGAAGTCAGAAGCGTGCTGGCCGACAAGGCAGTAACGGCATAGAACATGGCGGCACGTATCGCGGCGGCATCAAACGAATGCCGCCGCGGCAACCCTATTCATAAGCACGAGAACATGAGAGACGACTACCCCACCGATACGCAGGTTCCGCCCGGCCACCTCGTGCCTGCGGAGCATCAGCCCGAGTATCTGGACTTCCAGGCCATGCCGTCAACGCCGATATCACAGGCCCACAACGTCGGCGTGGCCCTGTCGGACGCCCAGGTCGCCCATGGACGAAGCGAGGCCGTCGCCGCCATTCACGCCGAGTCGGGCGCCACATACACCTATGGCCGTCTTGCGCGGGAAAGCCGGAAACTGGCCAGCGGCCTGATGCGCTACGGCATACGCAAGGGCGACCGAATCGCCTACTCGACCGCCAACGACCCGGCGGCGATCATCGTCATGCTGGCCGCCTGGAAGGCAGGCGCCATCGTCGTGCCGATTCCCGCCAATACGCGCGCGGCCGAGGTTGCCAACTACGTCGAGGACACTCGGCCGCGCATCCTGTTCGTGCACCCGCGCGCGGGCAATCTGGAGGCGATCAGGGCCCAGAAAGCAACGCTGGGCTTCGAGGCGATCTACTCATTCTCGGACGAGGGCGTTGAAACCGGCTTTCCGTCGTGGACGGAGCTGTTCCACGAAAATACCCTGCCCGCGGCGGACGTCGACCCCAATCAACCCGCCATCGTCTGGCATACCGGCGGCACCACGGGCCGGCCCAAGGGGTGCTACCACACACACAAGCGGTTTCTCGCGGCCGGCCTGTCGTTCGGCGCCGGTGCGAGCGTGCGGGCCGGACAGCGATGGGCCTCCGCCGCGCCCATCGGCCATGCGCTGGGCATCATCCACTCGACCATCTACTCCATGCTCAACGGGGCGACCGTCGTCTTCATCGAGAATTTTTCCGATGCCCGGCATCTGCTCGCCTGCATCGCACAATACCGGATCACGCACTTCACGGCGCTGATGATCACCTGGGGGAAAATGGCCGACGAGCTGCGCAGCGGGCTGGGCTGGAATGGCGAATCGCTTGCCCGCTGTTTCGCCATGTGGCAAACCGCCAGCTCCGCGGATATTTTCGACTTCTGGAAAAACCGCGGCGTCGAACTGCTGAATAACTTCGGCAGCACCTCGTTCGCCAACTGGGTGCTCATACCGCCGCTCGACGAGCCGACGCCGCGCGCCGCATTGGGCAAGCCGATGCCCGGCTATCAGGTGGAGGCCGTCGAAATCACTGATGGCGAATTGCGCGTTCTTCCCCGGGGCGAGCTCGGCCGCATGGCGGTTCGGGGGCCCAGCGGCCTTACCTACTGGAATCATCTCGACTACCAGAAACGCGACGTCGTGGACGGCTGGACGGTTTGCGACGACATCATCCGCTACGACGAGGGGGGGATCGCCCATTACCTCGGGCGCAGCGACTACATGATCAGCACCGCGGGCTTCAAGGTCGCCCCGATCGAAGTCGAACAAGCGCTGTCCAAGCATCCCGGAGTCAAGGAAGTGGCGGTCATACCCGCCCCATGCCCCATCCGATACGAACAGGTTTGCGCCTTCATCGTCCTGAACCCCGGATTCGCCCCCGGCAGCGAGCTGAAGAAAGAGCTGCGCGATCTGGTGTCCAACGAGCTGTCACCCTACAAGGCCCCCAGGATGATCCGCTTCATCGATGCCCTGCCTCGCGACAGCGTAGGGAAGGTCCAGGGAGCGCTGGTCAAGAAACTGCTGGACGTGCCCGAAACGCCGGCGCATTGAAGACTCTTTCCGAAAAGAAACAGGCCGGTCAGTATCCACCGCCCGGCCTGTTTTGCGTCCAAGGCGTCGCCGGGTCAGGTCATGACACTCAGGCGCCGGCCAGCATGATCGCCGACAGTTCGTCGGGGTGCGCAAGCAGATGGTCGCTCCGCCCCTTCCAGGCGATGTGGCCCCGATCGAGCACGATGGCCTCCTGGGTCGACTGGAGCGCCCTGCGGGCCGATTGCTCGACCAGGATCACGGTCAGCTTGTCTTCGAGCAGGCGCCGGATCGACTCCATCAGTACGTCCACGATGATGGGCGACAGGCCTTCGAGGGGTTCGTCCAGGATCAGCAGCTTGGGATTGCCCATCAGGGCACGGCCGATCGACAGCATCTGCTGCTCGCCGCCCGAGAGCTGGTTGCCGAAATTGCCCCGCCGCTCGAGCAGGCGCGGAAAGAACTCGTACACCTTGTCGAGCGACCAGTCGCCGGCGCCGTGCTCGGCCACCGTCAGATTCTCTTCCACGGTCAGCGATGGGAAGATGTCGCGGGTTTGCGGCACATAGCCGATGCCCAGGCGGGCGCGCTCGTGCACCGGCAGCTTCTCTATCGCCTGCCCGTCGAAGAAGACGGAGCCGCTGTGTAAGGTGGTGTGGCCCATGATGGTGGCGAGCAAGGTCGTCTTGCCGACGCCGTTGCGGCCCAGGATGGCCAGCGAGCCCTGTTCGGGTATGTCGAGGTCGATGTCCTCGAGAACCACCGTCGCTCCGTAGCCCGCGACAAGGCCCCTGATCTTGAGGCATTCAGCCATGAGACTCTCCCAAATACACATCCCGGACGATCCGGTTTTCGCGGATCTCATCGGGCGTGCCCTCGACCAGGGTGGCTCCGCCCGCCAGCACGGTAATCCGCTCGGCGAAACGAAAGACCAAATCCATGTCGTGCTCGATGAACAAAATTGAAATATCCCTGGGAAACTCTTCCAGCACGTCGAAAATCACGTGTGACTCGTGCGACGGCACGCCCGCCGCGGGCTCGTCGAGCAAAAGAACCGAAGGCCGCAGCCCCAGCGCAATGGCGATTTCGACCAGTCTCTGCTTGCCGTAAGGCAGGTCGGACACGTAGCGGTCGCAAACGTCGTGGATGTGCAGCGAATGCAGCAGGGCCATCGCCTCGTCCACGATCTCACCGCGCCGATAGGCCGCCTTCAGCATGAGCCGCGAAGCCCCTGTACGCTCGGCGATCGACAGGCATACATTGTCCAACACGGTCAGGTCGTTGAACAGCGCATTGATCTGGAAGGTGCGCCCCATTCCCGCCTTGACCCGCGCGGCGGGGCGGTCGAAGGTCACGTCCGCGCCGTTCAGCAGCACTTGGCCGGCCGACGGCCGCAAGCGGCCCGTCAGCAGATTGATGAAGGTCGTCTTGCCAGCCCCGTTGGGTCCGATCAGGGCGTGCCTGGCGCCTTTATCGAGGCGGAAATCGATGTGATCAGTCACCACCAGGGCGCCGAAGGTCCGATACAGGCCTATGGTTTCCAGCGCGGCCGTCATGCTTTTACACCCTTTTTCACGAGCAGGTCGAGCAGCCCCAGTATGCCGCCGCGGGCGTACAGAATGACCACGATGAGCAGAACGCCTATGCCCAGATACCAGTTTTCGGGAAACTGCTTCGCCAGATAATCCTGGGCCACCAGAAACACCACCGGGCCCACGAAAGCGCCATACAGACGTCCGACGCCGCCAAGAATCAGCATGACCAGAATTTCTCCTGAAAGCTCGAAACCCAGGGTGTTCAAGCCGACGAAACTGCTGGTCTGTGTTAGCAAGGCGCCCGCGATGCCCGCGATAGCGGCCGCCAAGGTGTAGGTGAACAGCAGCTGGCGCAGCACGGGCGTGCCTATCGCCTGCATGCGCATCGTGTTCTGATGGATGCCGATCAGGGAAGCGCCGAACGACGACCGGCACAGCGTGCGCAGCAAGAGCCAGACGATGAACAGCACGACCAGGCTGTAGACATACGCCGTCTTGCCGAACATGTCGAAGCTGAACAGGCCCAGCAGCGGATCGATCACGACGCCGGTCAGGCCGTCAGCCCCGCCGGTAAGCTGCGTGGCGCGGTTGGCCGCCTCATGAACCAGCGACGCCACAGCCAGCGTCAGCATGATCAGCGTCAGGCCCCTGCCCCGCAACACCACCGCGCCGCTGAGCAATCCCAGCAGGCCCGCGCAAGCGGCGGCGATGAGCAGTTGCATCAATGGATCGTGGATGTCCAGGGAAACGCTGGCTATGCCGGCGGCGTACGCCCCCACGCCAAAAAAGACCCCATGGCCCAGGGACACCACGCCGGCATAGCCGACGATCAGATCCAGCGACAGGACCAGAATGATGAAAATCAGGATCCGCGCCGCCAAGGCCAAGTATTCGGGCAGCAGAAAAAACACGGCGATGCCCAACACCCATGGAATCAGCTCGGTGATCTCGAACGGCGCCCGCGGCAGATAGAACTTCAGTCGCTGACCATCCATTTACGTTTGCGCTCCAAATAATCCTCCAGGCCTCAAGCCCAGAAATACGATGACGAGGCCGTACAACAGGAAAGAGCCCAGTTCCGGAATCCAGTATTTGCACGCAGTATCGGCCAGGCCGATCAGCAGCGCCGCGAAGAAGGTGCCGCGCAGCGACCCTATGCCTCCCAGCGCCACGACCATCAGGAAGATGACCAGGAACTCGAAGGGATAGCCGGGCTGCACGGCCAGCAGCTCGACACCCAGAGCCCCGCCCAGGCCGGCTAGGCCGCTGCCCAGCATGAAGGTCAGGCTGAATATGCGCGAGGTGTCGATGCCTATCGACTGCGCCATGGCGCGGTTGTCTACTGCGGCGCGCACCTTGGCGCCCCACCGGGTGCGCTCGATGCCGAACCACAAGGCCAGGATCAGCAGCGCCCCGACCACGATGATGAAAACCCGGTACGCGATCCAGTCGAGGCCAAAGATATGCCATTGGCCCTGAAGATAGGACGGCAGGTCGACGCGCTGCGACTGGGGGCCGAACACCATGCGCACCAGTGCGATCGCAACGAAGATCAGGCCGATCGAAATCAGCACCTGCGCCAGTTCACTGTCGCCGTAAAAACGCGAATACAGCAGGCGCTCGAGCACATAACCCATGAGGCACGATGCAACGAACGCCAAGCCCAGCGCCGCCGGATAAGGGACGCCGTAGCGGCCCATCGACACGATCAGCGCGTAGCCGCCGACCATTGCAAACATGCCGTGGGCCAGGTTGGCGAATCGCATGAGGCCCATGGTGATGGACAGCCCGACGGTAATAACATACAGCACCATGCCGAATGCCGCGCCATGAAACACCACATTTATGACTTCCAACATGAATGAATCCCAAGACAGAGGAGACTCCCCTCCCCACTCGGGGAGGGATTGCGCCCGATTACTTGCTGTTTTGCTCTACCCAGGGATCCAGGACTTGCTGACCGACGATCTCGATTTCGACGTTGGCGAGACGGCCCTCGACCTTCCGGACCTCGCGCAGGTACTCGTTCTGCCGAATATCGCGGGTTTTGGGATCAATGGAAATCGTTCCGCGCGGGCTCTTATCGGACTTGTAGTTGCGCAGGATCTCCATGGATTCGTCCGATTCGACCTTACCTTCTTGGGCGATGATCGCTTCATAGATCGCATCCATGGTGTCCCATGCTTGAGGCGCCGCGAAACTGGGAATGGAGTCTTTGCCATAGGCGGCGGCCCAGGCCGCATTGAAATCTTTCGTAGCCTGCCGTTCGGCGGCGCCCGAGTAGTGATGCACCGTGAGCAGACCGAGCGCGGCATCGCCCAGCGACGGCAATTCTTCGTCTGCGGTGATATCGCCCGTGCCTACCAGCTTGATACCCTGCTTGGCGAGGCCCAGATCGTTGAACGCCTTAACGAAATTCACGCCGATCCGTCCCGTGGGCACGAACACGAAAAGCACATCGGGCTTCAGTTCTTTTACCTTCTGCAGATAAGGCACGAAGTCAGCGGTATTGATGGGCATGCGCACGCGCCCCACCACTTCGGCGCCCGCGTTTTCCTTGAAGCCGAGCTCAAAGTATTTTTCGGAATCGAAGCCGGGACCATAATCAGTGACGGCTATGTAAGATGTTTTAAAGCGCGCGCCCGCCCATTTGCCCAGATAGAACGGCGCAGTTGATGTGCCCATTGAGAAGCGCACGAAGTAGGGCGAAAGAGTAATGTTTATCGACGCGCCGGCATTCATCAGCAAGGTGGGAACTTTGGCTTCGGTCGATAGCGGCGCCACCGCCGCGGCATTGGGAGACCAGATAAAACCGGTCAGGAAATCGACTTTTTCGCGCACGATGAGTTCTTGGGCCAATTGGCGCGCCTTGTCGGGATTGGGGCCGCCGTCGTCGCGCACGATCAATTTGACGTCGGTTCCGGCAGGCAGCCGGTCCTTGTTTTGATTCATGTACAGCTGCGCCGCCTGGATCATTTGCTCGCCCAGGAACGTGCCTTGGCCGGAAGAGGATGTTATCAGACCGATTTTTATCGTTTCCGCAGCTGCGGTGCCCGCAACTGCGACGGACACCACAGCTGCGATGGAAAGTATCCGCTTGAAGAATCTCATGTTCGTCTCCCTAGGGCCTTACCAGGCCGATATGTGATGGTCTTTTGCAAAAGCGCCCATCGGACGCCGATGCAGACCGGTTCTCGTGATGGACAGCAAAATGCGCCATGCTTGGATTGTAAACATGACTATATTAGACATAGAATCTATATGCAAGTAATATTTTGGAAGCCACGTGTAATGGGGCTATACACAATCAGGAGAAGACATTGAACAAGATGAAACCCGCCATTCTCCAAGGTCCGAGCGAACCGCTAGGCTATCTTTCAGACTTGGAAATCGGACATCGATACCGTATCGGCAAGACGGTGATTCCGTTGGACAGCGCCCTGGAATTCGCCAATGCTTTAGACCCCCTTTCGTTTCACAATGATCCGGAAGCGGCAAAACAATCGCTCTTCGGCGGACTGATCGTCAGCGGACTGCAATCGCTCTCAGTGGTGCACGCGCTTTCCGTATTGGGGGGCTTTCTGATGGAGGATCGAGTGATCTGCGGTGCCGGCATCGACGAGTTGCGTTTCGCCAAGCCGATTCGACCTGATGAAGTGCTGGGCGTGACAGCGGAAGTAATCGAACTGAAACAGCCGCGTCCCGGTCGCGACTACGGCATAGCCCGGCTCAAATATTCAGTCACGGGCCCGGCCGGTGAAACGGTAATGACGTTCATCGACAACCATGTGCTGAAGTACGAGCGTAGCTAACTGATTAGCTGGCACTCCCACTCGACAACGCGGCGCTAGTTACTAACTGCTACTTTTGCGGCGCGAAGTTTCTATGCCCAGTTGCTTGAGCTTGCGATACAGGTGGGTGCGCTCGAGGCCGGTTTTTTCGGACACCCGCGTCATGCTGTGGTTTTCGCGGCCCAGATGGTACTGAAAATAGATGCGCTCGAATTCGTCGCGGGCGTCGCGCAGGGGCTGGTCGAGCGCAATGCCGCCCAGCAGCGAATTGCCGGTTTCGGGAACGGGCGCCGGCGCGGGCTGGTTGAGTTCAGGCACCGGAACGGTGGTAAGCGGCTGCGCACCCGGGTCGAGCAGCTCGGGCGGGCGCATGGTGGTGACCAGGCCCGGCGCCACCATGGGGCGCGCCAGGCCGGAAGCGATGGTCTTGAGCAGCTTTTGCAGCGTGATGGGCTTTTCAAGGAAATCAACCGCGCCTATGCGCGTGGCCTCGACGGCGGTGTCGACCGTGGCATGGCCGCTCATCATGATGACGGGCATGTCGAGCAGGCCCTGCGAAGCCCACTCTTTAAGCAGGCTGACCCCGTCGGTGTCCGGCATCCAGATGTCGAGAAGAACCAGGTCGGGCCGGCGTCGCAGCCGCGCCGCGCGCGCCTCGGCGGCGTTCTCCGCGAGTTCGACCGTGTGCCCTTCGTCGTAGAGGATCTCGGACAGCAGTTCGCGTATACCTATTTCGTCATCAACAACCAGAATTCTGGCCATAAAGCTTCACCTATGTTTTTTCGGCATTATCGTCCGCCTGCTCTTTCGAGTCTACATCAGACCGCGAATGTGCCAGGCGGGTCAAGAGGATGGAGATGCGCGCGCCGCCTTCGCGCCGGTTGGCGACGTCGATGCGGCCGCCATGTTCTTCGACGATTTTCTTTACGATGGCAAGTCCCAGGCCCGTGCCCGTGGCCTTGGTCGTAACGTAGGGTTCGAACACCCGGGTCAGCACCTGGGTATCGAAGCCGGGCCCGTTGTCGGCGACCGTGAGGCGCACGGACTGCTGCTGGGCGCCGTCATTGCCGCTGGTCTCGGTAAGCCGCGTCTGCACGTAGATGCGCGCCTCTTCGATGGGCTGCGACTGGCATGCGGCGTCGCGCGCATTGGCCACGAGGTTATGTATGAGCTGGCGCAATTGCGTGGGGTCACCCTCGATGGTGGGCAGACCGGGTTCGAACACGGCCTCGATGCGGGCGCTGCGCCCGTCGCCGCGCATGGCGCCGCCGCTTGGATCCCAACCATACAGCAGCAGCACGTCGGCCACCAGGTCGTTGATGTCCAGGTCCTGCATCTGGGCGGGCGGCGTGCGGGCGTACTCGCGGAAGTCGTCCACCATCTGCTTGAGCGAAGCCACCTGGTTGACGATGGTATTGGTCGAGCGCATCAGCATGGCCGCGTCGCTTTCATTCAGGCGGTCGGCCAGCTTCATGGCCAGGCGCTCGGCCGAGAGCTGGATGGGCGTGAGCGGATTCTTGATTTCGTGCGCCAGGCGGCGCGCCACTTCGCCCCAGGCCACCGTGCGGTTGGCCGAGATGACTTCGCTGATGTCGTCGAAGACCACAAGATAGCCGTTGCCGCGGCCATCGACGGTAAGATGCGTGCCGCGCGCAAGAAGCGTTACCACGTGGTGCTGGCCGTTCTCGCGCCTGCCTTCGTCGCCATCGAGCTCGAGCTCGAACTGCTGCTGCCAATAGGGGCGCTCGGAGCCCACCGCGGCGTGGGCCGCAAATGCCTGGCGGATGAGCTGCGACAGCTTGAACGCGCCTTCGACCGTTTCGAGCGGCCGGCCCTTGGCCGAGCGCAGATCGACCTGGAGTATGGTCTGCGCCCCCTGGTTGAACAGATTGAGCCGGAAACCTTCGTCGAACACCAGCACGCCCGAAGACAGATTGCTGAGCACCGACTCGAGATAGACATTGGAGCGCTCGAGCTGCTGGCGGTTGTTCTCGACCATGCGCCTGGCTTCGTCGAGCTGGCGGGTCATGGCGTTGAACGAGCGCGTCAGTTGGCCCACTTCGTCTTTCTCGGGCGGCTCGGGCAGGGGACGATAATCGCCCACGCCCACCGCCTGGGTTCCGGCCGCCAGGGTAAGCAAGGGCCTGACCAGGCGGCGCGACAGCGCCAGCGCCACCACGACCGCGGCAAACACCGCAAGAATCAAGGCCAGGGTAAGCGTAATGCCGTACAGCTTGCGCAAGCCCAGGCGCGAGAGGGCGAGCTCCTGGTAGTCGCGGAAGCCCTGCTGCACCTGATTGGCATTGCGCGCGATCTGCTCGGGAACGGGCTGGATGACCTGCAGCCAGCGTGTCTCGGGCGACACGCCCAGGGCGGACGACGCCCTGTCGAGCGAGCGGATCGGGATGACGACGCGCAAATGCAGGCCCTGCTCGCCGCCGGAAACGTCTGCGGCCTGCCCGTCTTCGACGCCGGGCGGTTCGTCCGCCTCGGCAGCTTCGTAGGAACGCGCCACCCGCAAGTGATTCAGCACGTGCGCAGGGGGGCCGTCCGGGATGAGTTGGCCATAGTCCGAGGACGAGAAAGCGACCAGCCGGCCGCTGCCGGTAAAGATCATGGCCTCGGCCACGCCATTGGTCTCGCGCAGCCGGGTGATGGCCACGGCCATGTCGGCGTCGCTTGTGTCATTGAGGCCCGTGGCGATGATCTTGGCCCGGCTGCGCACGTCGCTCAGCTGGGTGTCCAGGGCCGCCCGCCCCAGGTTCAGGCCGGCCTCAAGCGCGCTGTCGACCCGCACATTGAACCAGGACTCGATCGACCTGGACATGAACTGCACTGAAAGCACGTAGATGAGCGCCCCGGGCAGTACGCCTATCAGTGCGAAGAACAGCGCGAACCGGGCGGTAAGCCGCGCGCCGAACTGCCTGCGGCGGATCTGGCGCAGCAGGCGCGCAGCCAGCACGCCCACCCAGAAGATCAGCGCCACCGCCAGCACGCCATTGAGCATCAGCAGAATGTCGTACTGCTGCGCATAGCGGGAAGCATTGCCCGTTGACCATACGAGCAGGCCCAGCAGCGCCAGCGCGCTGACGGCGGCGACCAGCAAGGCAAGCCTCAGGCCCCACCTCAGGAGGGTGGGTGATCGCCGGCGGAGACCGAGAATTGAAAATCTTTCCATGGGGTGGCTAGGGACCAGGCACTGCTGTTGTATGCGTCGATCTGGAAGGGCCTGGGCAGGCGAGACGTATCAAGCCTGACCCGGATGCGGCCCTGGTATTCCTCGTCGATGTCCAGTTCGTCTGCGCGGGCCACGGCCCAGCCGCGGATATTGCGCACGAACGACAAGGCATCGTCGAACGAGGCTACGGGGATGGAGAGCTCGCCGCTTCCGACGCGCCACTGGCGGGTAAGCGCGTTGTAGACGATGCGCCAGGTCATTTGCTGGTCGACCGCTACCCGGTCGAACCACCACCAGCGTTGCGTGGTGATTCTGAGATCGGCGATGAAATAGATGGGAACGCCCTTCTGTGCCGCCGTGCGCAACTCGGACGAGACGTCGAACTCGACGTCGGCGTCGATGTAGAGATTGCCCTCGCGCATGACGGGATCGACGCGCACCACCCGCTCGAAGCCCGACTGGGCCGCAACAGTGCCTGCGCCGAACAGCGCAAAGGCGAAGCACAGGACCAGGAGCGACAAGATTCGGGAAACCATTGAGCTCACGTATACGATTGCCGCAAGGGCAAAAGCACTATTGTTGACGTCTTAAGCACGCTTGGCAAACAAGGCGTAAAAAAATCCATCGTACAAAGCCCTGCCGTCTTCATCCGGCAGGGGCAGGATCTGGCCGGGGGCCGGCAGCCGCCGGGCATCGGGATGGGCACCCAGAAAGCGCTGCGCCTGAAGCTCGCCTTCCTGGGGAAAAATCGAGCATGTAGCATACAGCAAGCGGCCGCCCGGCTTTACGGTCTTCCATAAGGCAGCGACAATTTTCTGCTGCAGGGCCGCGGTGCGCGCCACATCGGCCTCGCGCCGCAGCCAGCGTATGTCTGGATGGCGGCGCACCACGCCCGAAGCCGTGCAGGGCACATCGGCCAGCACCAGATCAAACGGCTGGCCGTCCCACCATGACCGCGGATCGGCCGCATCCGCGCACAGCAGGCGCACATTGTCGCCGCGCAAGCCCAGGCGGTCCAGGTTTTGCGCCACGCGCTCGAGCCTGGCCGCATCGTTGTCCAGCGCAAGCAGGCTGCAGCGCGCCAGCTCAAGCACATGGGCCGCCTTGCCGCCGGGCGCCGAGCAGGCATCCAGCACACGGGCCCCGTCGAAGGGCTGCAGCAAGACGGCCGCCTGCTGGGCCGCGGCGTCCTGCACCGACCAGCAACCCTCTTCGAAGCCGGGCAGCTCGTGCACGGGCCGCGCCTGGCCAAGCACGAGACCCGCCTCGCCGACCTGCCGGGCCTGGATGCCGGCCTGCGCCAGGCGCTCGATCATCTCGCCCACCGAGCTGCGGCGCACATTGACACGCAGCGTCATGGGGCCCTGGCGGTCGCCGGCCTGGAGCAGGGCCTGCCAGCGGTCGGGATAAGCCCTTTCAAGCTGCTTGATCCACCACAAGGGGTAGTTCCAGCGGGCGGCGGGATTGCGCCGCGCCTGGGTTAAAATATCGGCTCGTTCACGCGTGAAGCGCCTTAAGGCGGCATTCAGCAAACCCTTGTAGCTGCGCATGCTTGGCATGTCGGCCGCCCGCACGGCCTGGTCGACAACCGTATGCACGGCGTACACGGGCTCTTGCGAGGTATTTTCCGGCGCATCCGGCAGGGCCGCCTCCGTGGCCGTGTCAAGAAGCGCCAGCGACACCAGCAGCAAGGCGTCAAACAAGGGGTTGGGTGGCGTGCGGCTGACCAGCAGGCTTTTTATTTCCGTGGCCAGACCCAGGCGCCGCATTACATGGAAACTGATGGCCTGCGCGGCAGAACGCAAATGCGCGGGTGTTGCCGCAAGCGCATCCGAAAGCGAACGGCCCGACTTTACCGCCTGCACGGCCCGTGCGCAGGCAAGCATAACTTCGGACAACGCGACAGGGCGTTGCGGGGAATTGTGGTTAGCGGGCACGAGCTGCGTTCATCCGGGTGCAATATTCATCTGTGCGGACTTTATCATCAAATAGCCCCGCGCTTCAGCGGCGCGGGCAGGCAAATACCGAACATTTTTCTTTACCTGGCCGCATGGCTACCAGAGGTTACTCATGAACTCCCCCAAGGCGGGCCTCCCTAACACGGCCTCCCCTAACGCGGGCCGCCCTAACGCGGGCCGCCCTAAAGTCGGCTTTGTCAGCCTGGGCTGTCCCAAGGCGCTGGTCGATTCCGAACGCATCCTGACGCAACTGCGCACCGAGGGCTATATGATCACGCCCGAATACGACAACGCAGACGTCGTGGTCGTCAATACCTGCGGCTTCATCGACAGCGCCAAGGCCGAATCGCTGGACGCCATCGGCGAGGCCATCGCCGAGAACGGCCGGGTCATCGTCACCGGCTGCATGGGCGTCGAAGAGTCCGTCATCCGCGACGTGCACCCCTCCGTGCTGGCCGTGACCGGCCCGCAGCAGTACGAAGAAGTTGTGCGCGCGGTCCATCAGGCCGCGCCGCCCAGCCTCGAGCACAATCCTTATGTCGACTTGGTGCCGCCGCAGGGCGTCAAGCTTACCCCCCGCCACTACGCCTACCTGAAGATATCCGAGGGCTGCAATCACCGCTGCAGTTTCTGCATCATCCCCTCGATGCGGGGCACCCATGTCAGCCGCCCCATCGGCGACGTGCTGGGCGAGGCCGAGCGCCTGGCGAACGCGGGCGTGAAAGAACTGCTGGTCATCTCGCAAGACACCAGCGCCTACGGCATCGACATGAAGTTCCGCACCGGCTTCTGGAACGGCCGGCCCATCAAGACGCACATGACCCAGCTTTGCGAGGCCCTGGCCGGCTTCGGCGTCTGGACGCGGCTGCACTATGTCTATCCCTATCCCCATGTGGACGAGGTGATCCCGCTGATGGCCGATGGCAGGCTGCTGCCCTACCTCGACATCCCCTTCCAGCATGCCAGCCCCCGTATCCTCAAGCTGATGAAGCGTCCGGCATTCGAAGACCGCACCCTGGCCCGCATCAAGCAGTGGCGGCAAGCCTGTCCCGACCTGACCCTGCGTTCGACCTTCATTGTGGGCTTTCCCGGCGAAACCGAAGAAGACTTCCAGTACCTGCTCGACTGGATGAGCGAGGCCCAGCTCGACCGCGTCGGCTGTTTTCAGTATTCGCCCGTCGAAGGCGCCAGGGCCAACGAACTGCCCGATGCCGTGCCCGACGAAATCAAGCAAGAGCGCTGGGAGCGCTTCATGGCCCACCAGCAGGCCATCTCGGCCCAGCGGCTGCAGCGCAAGATCGGCCGGGACATCGACGTCCTGATCGACGAAGTCGACGAGGACGGCGCCATTGGCCGCTCGAGCGCGGACGCACCCGAGATAGACGGCAATGTCTTCGTCAGCGGCGCCAAGGGCGCCCGCCCAGGCGACATGCTGCGCGTGCGGGTCACCGACGCCGACGAATACGACCTGTACGCCGACGCCGCGCAATAGAGCGCAGCCGGGCAAAGAAGCTTTAATTCTTTGCCCAAACATCGCATAGGGGTATAAACTGCCGCTTGCCAAGGCTCCGGCTCTTCGCACCGCGCAGCGGTCGGCCGGCGCCTGCTTACCTAGGAGTCCAAGCGCATGTCCTCTACTTCCTGCGACGATCTGGGCAGACTGATTATGCGGCTCGCCCTCGGCATCTTCATCCTGATGCACGGCCTGTCCAAGCTCTTCAACGGCATCGGCGGCATCGAGTCCATGCTCAATGCACAGGGCCTGCCGGCCTTCTTTGCATGGGGCGCCTATGTGGGCGAAGTCATTGCACCCGTGCTGCTCATACTGGGCATCTACGCCCGCCTGGGCGCGCTGCTGATCGCCATCAACATGATCGTGGCCATCCTGCTGGCGCACAGCCACCAATTGTTCATGATCTCGGGCTCGGGCGGCTGGCAGCTTGAACTGCAGGGCATGTTCCTGTTCACAGCCATCGCGCTGATCTGCCTGGGGGCTGGCGCATACAGTCTGGGCGGCCGCGGGGGCCGCTGGAACTAAGCCGCCCCCTCGCAGGCCGGGGCCTGTCGCCGACGGGCCCTAGGGCTGCCAGCCCTGTATAAAGGTGGCGGCGGCCTGCCGCTTGCCACCCGCCTTCTGCAGCTCTGTTATGCGCAGCACGCCCTGGGCGGTGGCGACATCGATGCCCTCGGCCGAGGCCGACTCCACCTCGCCTGGCCGGCAAGCGGCAGCCTGCGGCAAGGCCAGGGCCTGCCATATCTTCACCGGGGCATCCAGCCCCGGCAGCATCATGGTCGCCCCCGGAAAGGGGTTGAAAGCGCGCACCCGCCGGGCAAGCACCTGGGCCGGCTGCGAAAAATCGAGCGGCGCCTCGGACTTTTCAAGCTTGGCCGCGTAGGTGGCCAGGGCTTCATCCTGCTTCGCACCCTGAAGCGTTCCCTCTTCGAGCTTCTGCAAGGCTTCGACGATTGCCTGGGCGCCCAGTGCCGCCAGATCGTCGTGCAGGCTGGCCGCCGTATGCAGGGGGCCGATCGGCAGCGGCCGCGCCAGCAGCATGTCGCCGGTGTCCAGGCCCACGTCCATCTGCATGATGGTGATGCCGGTCTCGGCATCGCCGGCGTCGATGGCCCGCTGTATGGGCGCGGCGCCGCGCCAGCGCGGCAACAGGCTTGCATGGATGTTGAGACAGCCGTGCCGCGGCAGGTCGAGCACCCAGCGCGGCAGGATCAGGCCGTAGGCCGCCACCACCATGACGTCGGGTTCGGCATCGAGCAGGGCCTGGCGCGCCGTGGCGGCCTCTTCCGGATATTTGCCGTCGAGCCTCAGGCTGTGCGGCTGCAAAACAGGCACCGAGGCCTGCAGCGCAGCCTGCTTGACAGCGCTGGGCATGAGCTTGAGCCCGCGGCCGGCGGGGCGGTCGGGCTGGGTCAGCACCAAGGGGATGTCGTGGCCCGCGGCCAGCAAGGCGTCGAGCGCCTGGCGCGCGAATTCAGGGGTACCGGCAAAGACGATGCGCATGCGCTGCCCTTTCAGCTTTGAAGATGGACACGAACCAGGCCGGAGGCCTGTTGACACTAAGCCTTGAGCGCTTCGCGTTCTTGCTTGCGGATCTTGGTCTTGATGCGGTTCTGCTTGAGTGAGGAAAGGTATTCGACGAAGACC
>Ga0182735_1001440_pt1 | contig 15879 bp, 17 predicted proteins | sample eDN5th30CKraftMG_FD_128524 | JGI IMG/M metagenome (GOLD analysis project Ga0182735, IMG submission 128524) | Enriched Miracle-Growth compost microbial communities from Emeryville, California, USA - eDNA 5th pass 30_C Kraft MG (version 2) (version 2) ... | reverse complement strand
TCCGCCGGCGCCTGGCTCAGGCTGACGCCGCCGACGGGCACGAAGGCGTTCGTCAAGGACGAGCGGACCACCGTCACGTGGTGCGACGGCGCCTGGCGCGACGGTCTCGCGCTGACCGCGAGCGGCGGTCGCCTGGCCCTGCGCGCCAGGGAAGAGGAACTGACGCTTTCCGGCGCGTTCGTGGAAACCGCCGATGCCGCCTTCATCCCCGATCGCGCCGTCGTGCTCGGCGTCGCCTCGCGCACGACGCAGACGATCGCAGGCGCGACGTCCTACAGCGTCGGCGTCGCCGGGGAGGCCGACAAGTTCGGCGGGCTGCTCGGCATCGCGGCCGGCTCGACCAATGTCGGCGTGATCGGACCGACCGCCTACTACGCGGACACGCGGGTACGCGTCACCGCCAACGGCTCCGGCTTCACCGCCGGAAAGGTGCGGCTGATCGCCTATTTCCTCGAGATGACCGCGCCCGCCGTCTGACTTCGTTCATCGCCGCTGCAATGGCGCCCGCGCGAACGCGCGGGCTTTTTTCATGGAGACGACCTTTGACCTACGATCGAACCCGAGACGTTTTCCGCGACCAGTCCGCGTCCTTTGCGGCGCAGGCGCGGGCGATTGCCGCCGTCACGCCCTCCGACGGCGAACAGCTCGCCGCCTATGCCAAGGCGCTGCGCATCTTCGTGCCGCTGTCGGTGGCGGGCGGCGTGGCGACCGTGAAGGTCACGCCCATCCTCGCCGCGGGCGACGGCGACACCGTGACGCTGTCGTTCCCGCCCGGCGTGTTCGTCGAGCCGCTCGCCGTGCGCCAGGTGTGGGCGGATGGCACCACCGAGGGCGTCGAAATCCACGCCTACACGGTGTGAGCATGTTCGGCTTCGGTTTCGTATTCGGCTTCGTGGCGCGCGCCTGGCGCGGCGCCGGCGCGGCTCCCGCGGCGCTCGACTTCTCGTCGGCGCGCAACAGCCAGTATCTCCCCCTGATGTTCTGAAAGAGGCAGCATGTCCAACAACATTGCCGTAACACCCGGCGCCGGCGCGACGCTCAAGACGACGGACCATTCCGGTGTCCATACGCCGCACCACAACGTCGATGTCATCGCCGCGGGCGAGAACCACATCGGCCAGATCGGCTGGATGGTGGCGGTCGCCTCCGCGAGCTTCAGCCGGCCGGCCGACACCACGGCCTATGCGGTCGGCGATCTCGTCGCGAACGCGACGGCGGCGGCCTCGGTCGTGCCGATGCAGTTCAGCGTCGCGCGCGTGGCCGACAAGAGCTTCCGCATCCTGCGGGCGCGGCTGAAGAAGAGCGGCACCGCCACGGCCAACGCATCGTTTCGCATCCACCTTCACCGGGACGACCCGTCGGGCGCTTCCGGCATCGCCAACGGCGACAACGGCGCGTGGCTCACCCGCGAGGCTTCCTACATCGGCGCCATCGACGTGACCTTGGACAAGGCGTTCAGTGACGGCGCGAAGGGGATCGGCATCCCGAACGAGGGCGTCGCGATCGCAGCGGTGCCGTCCGCGGGAACGCAGCTTGTCTATGGATTGATCGAGGCCCGCGCCGCCTATGCGCCGGCGAGTGGCGAGACGTTCACGGTCACGCTCGAAGTCGATCAGGACTGACCGCGATGTTTCCCTTTCCACCCTATCTTTCACGCCCGCTATGGGTGTTGCCCGGCGCGAGCGTCGACCTCGACTTCATCAACGGCAGGGCCTGGGGCGGCGGGATGGACGCGCTCATTTCGGTGTCGCGCGCCTCGGGCGGCACCGGCCTGCTGCCGTCGTCGCCTCCGGGCGCCGCCTATCCGTCGTTTCCCAACAACACGGCGCGCATCGTTCCGGGCGCCGGGCTGCTCGTCGAAACTTCGCGCACCAACGTGCTGCGCGACAGCGCGGCGCCGGCAACGCAGACGACCGAGACGCTCGCCACCGGAGCGTGGACGCTGTGGGTGAACGGGCCGGGCAGCGCCGCCGTCGCCGCCGGCAGCGCGACCGGGACCGGCTTCGGCACGGCGACCAACGGCAGCCCGGTGACCTTCACGCTGACCGCGGCCGGAAGCGTCGTCGTGACCGTGACGGGAAGCCTCGCCGCGTTCCAACTCGAGCAGGGCGCGGCCGGCTCCTCCTTCATCGCGACCGGCGCGGTAGCGGCGACCCGCGCATCGGATGCCGTCATCGGCACCGGCGCGCTCGCGACCGCCTACGGCCGTGTCGCCGGCACCGTCTATGCCGAGTACGGTCCCATCCAGTTGAACGCCGCCAACCGCGTGATCGGCTCGAACGGGCCGGTTTCGCTCATCAACGTCAACACCGTCGCCCAGATCATCGCCATGTACGACGGCTCGGTGTCCCTGTCGGGGCCGGCCGCGCCGCTGGCGAGCGTCAACCGGGCGGCGGCATCCTGGAGTCCCTCCGGACGCTCCATCGTCGCGAACGGCGGCACCGTCGGTTCGGACACCCGCCCGCGGGGCACGCCCGGCACGCTGTATCTCGGCTCGCAGTCGGCCTCGATCCAGGGGCTGATGGGCTATCTGCGCCGCGTCGCCTTCTTCCCTGCGCGCCGGGACGACGCGATCCTCAAGGCCATGACCGCATGATCGATCATCTGATGCTCTTTGACAGTGAAGCGCAGGCGCAGGCGGACGCCGTGGCCGGCGCTTATTTCGTGGACGGCGCATGGCGCGGCGACGTGTGCTTCGCGGCGCAGCAGGTGTGGCGCGCCGACGCGACTACGGTCGATCCGGCGGCCGGAGCGACGGTCACGCATCCGCTGCCGGGCTGGTACATCACCATCGGCGCCGCGGGAGTCCTGCCCGCGCTGCGCGATCATCCCCGCTGCGTTCTCGTCGTCGACCGCGAGGCGGAGGCGGCAGGGGGGCCGGCATCGCGGCGCATCCTCGGCGGGACGCTCGCGGGGGAAGACCTCGGCAGCTACCGGATCGCTCCGCTGCCGGCCGGCGCGCGCAATCCTTTCGGCACGGATTGAGCGCGCATGAGCAGATCGACATTCGACGGCGCGCTTTCGCGCGTCCTCGCGCATGAAGGCGGCTTCACCGACGACAAGCGCGATCCCGGCGGCGCCACCAACTTCGGCATCACGATCGCCGACTACCGGAAATATGTGAAGCCCGACGCGACCGTGGCCGACGTCCGCGCGATGCGGGTCGAGGAGGCCCGCGCGATCTATCGCGCGCATTACTGGGACGCGCTCGACTGCGATGCGCTGCCGGCCGGCGTCGACGAAAGCGTGTTCGACTACGGCGTGAACAGCGGGGTCGGCCGCGCCGGCAGGGTGCTGCGCCGCGTTCTCGGATTGCCGGACGACGACTGGCGGGTGACCGCGGCGGTTCTCGCCGCCTGCGCGCGCCGCGAGGCGGCGGCGGTCGTCCGCGACATCAACGACGAGCGGCTGCGGTTCCTGAAATCGCTCAGGACGTGGCCGGTGTTCGGCACGGGATGGCAGCGGCGCGTCGCCGACGTGCGGGCAAGCTCGCTCGCGCTCGCGGCTGCCGCGCTTCGTCCGCAGGAGGATCGCGGGACGGTCGGATCGGACGGCGCGCCTCGCGTGCCGTCGCCGCCGCCCGCGCCGGTCGCGGTGGCGGCAGGCGCCGCCGGCGGGATGGGAGCGGGCGCTCTTGTTCCGCTTGTCGCCGCGCATCCGCGACTGGCGGTCCTGCTGGCGGCACTCGCCGTGGCGGTCGCGGCGGCCGCAGCGTGGCGGTGGCTGCGCCGCGCCCGGCGGATCGTTGCGGATTCCGCCCCGCAGGCTTCGATGGAATGAACCAGGAGAAACGAAATGGATTGGCTCGAGATGATGCTGGCCTGCGCCGGCGGCTATGCCGCGGCGGTGTGGACCTGGGACCGCGTGCATGCGCTGCTCGTCGGCGTGCAGGCCAAGGCCGCGCGGCTGCGCGCCCGTGCCGCCGCGCTCGCGGCGCGCCTGCGGGAATTCGGGGTGTGAGATGGCGGCGATGACCATGAACTGGAGCGATATCGCGGCGGTGATCAAGCCGGTGGCGCCCGTGCTCGGGACCGCGCTCGGCGGCCCGCTCGGCGCCATGGCGGGCCAGTTGCTGGCGGCCGCCCTCGGCGCCGCCGATCCGAGCCCGCAGGCCGTCCAGGCCGCGATCGCCGCGAGCGGCCCCGACGCCGCGCGCACGGTGACGGCCGCCCGCGATGCGGAAGCGCGGTTCGCCGCCGCGCTGGCGCGGATCGGGCAGGCGCAGGTCGAGGCGGTCGCCGCGACCCAGCGGGCGGAGATCGCAAGCGACGACCTGCTGCAGCGCTGGTGGCGGCCGCTGTATGCGCTGGAGCTCTCGCTGGTCGAATGCCCCGCCTTCGCGCTGACGCTGCTGCACGGGCTGTGGGTCGGCTTCGAGCCGGCGATCGCCGGATTCGGCAACCTGTCCGGATTGCTGATCGCCTACTTCGGCGCGCGCTTCTCGGTCCTCGGCGTCTATGTCTCCAGCAGGGGACGGGAGAAGCAGGCGCTGGCCACCGGCACGGCGGTCCCGGGCATGCTGGCCCAGATGGCGGGCGCGCTCACCGGCAAGAAGAAATAGCGGCACGGCCCGGGAGGGCGCCGGCGTTCCTGTCGAACCGTTCAGCCTGCTGCCGCGATCTTGACGCAGCCGCTGCTTACGTTGATCCCGAGCCGATCCCGCCGGGATCGGCGATTCGCGTCCGGGTCGGCTCAGGCCGTGCTGACAGTCCGGCCGCGGAATGCGAAAGTGGAACGACTCCGGCCCGCCGCGCAGCGCGGTCCGGCCGGAAGGGGGAGAGTGACATGCGACTCCTCGTGATCGAGGACGATCCCGATCTCAACCGTCAGCTCGCGACGGCGCTGACGGAAGCCGGCTACGTGGTGGACCGCGCGTTCGACGGCGAGGAGGGGCATTACCTCGGCGAGTCCGAGCCCTACGATGCGGTCATCCTCGACATCGGCCTGCCGAAGATGGACGGCATCTCGGTGCTCGAAGCCTGGCGGCGCGCCGGACGCGCCATGCCGGTGCTGCTGCTCACGGCCCGCGACCGCTGGAGCGACAAGGTGCAGGGGTTCGACGCCGGCGCCGACGATTACGTCGCCAAGCCGTTCCACCTCGAGGAAGTGCTGGCGCGGGTGCGCGCGCTGCTGCGCCGCTCGGTCGGGCACGCCAAGAGCGAATTCATCTGCGGCCCGGTGCGGCTCGACTCGCGCACGGGGCGGGTCTCGGTCGACGGCAACCCGGTGAAGCTCACGTCGCACGAATACCGGCTCTTGTCCTATCTCATGCACCACACCGGCCGCGTGGTATCGCGCACCGAACTGGTCGAGCATCTCTACGATCAGGACTTCGACCGCGATTCGAACACGGTCGAGGTGTTCGTCGGCCGCATCCGCAAGAAGCTCGGCGTCGATGTGATCCAGACCGTGCGCGGGCTCGGCTATCTGCTGACGCCGCCGACCGAGGCACGCTAGGACTCCCATGATCGACCGTGATGGCGCGCGGGAAGGGCAGGCTGCGTCGAGCGGCGGAGCGGCCGCGGGCGGTCCGCGCCGGGGCGGGCGCTAGCCATGCGCGCCAACTCGCTCGCGCTGCGCCTGTTCATTTCCGCGACGCTGTGGAGTGTCGCGGTCGTCTTCATCACCGGGTTCGTGCTGTCGTCGATCTACCGCCAGGCGGTGGAGCGCTCCTACGACCGCCGGCTCGGCGTCTACCTGCGCACGCTCGTCGCCGAGGTGGCCGCGCCCGAGGAAGCGACCGACCGCTCGCCGCAATCGCTCGGCGAGCCGCTGTTCGATCTGCCGCTGTCGGGCTGGTACTGGCAGATCACGCGCCTGCAATCGGCCAAGCCGGATGTGCGCTCCTCCCGCTCGCTATGGGACGGCGGCCTGCCGCGGCTCGCCGACCGCGACGTGCCGGTCAGTGCCGACGGCACCCGCCGCAGCTATGTCAACGGGCCGGAGGACCAGCGGCTGCGGCTGATCGAGCGCTCGGTCGATCTCGGCGACGACGGCCGCTACCTGGTCGCCGTCGCCGGCGATGCGCAGGAGATCGAGGAGGAGACGCGCAGCTTCGACCGCGCGCTGGTGATCACGCTCGGCACGCTGATCGTGGTTGTGCTGTTCACGACGATCTTCCAGGTCCGCTTCGGCCTTTCCCCCCTTAAACGCATCTCCGAAAGCCTGGTCGCCATCCGCTCCGGCTCCGCCGAGCGGCTCGAAGGGGAGTTCCCCGTCGAGATCGCGCCGCTCGCGCGCGAGACCAATGCGCTGATCGACGCCAACCGCAAGATCGTCGAGCGCGCGCGCACGCACGTCGGCAATCTCGCCCATGCGCTCAAGACGCCGCTGTCGGTCATCGTCAACGAGGCGACCGGACGCCGCGAGGATCCCTTGGCCGCGAAGGTCATCGAGCAGGCCGGCATCATGCGCGACCAGATCGCGCGCCATCTCGAGCGTGCGCGCCTTTCGGCGCGGACGGCGGTGGTCGGCACCGTGACCGAGGTCGCGCCGGTGGCGTCCGCGCTCGCGCGCACCATGGAGAAAATCTACCATCACCGCGGCATCGCCATCGACGTCGATGCGCCGGCCGGCGTGCGCTTCCAGGGCGAGCGGCAGGACCTCGAGGAAATGCTCGGCAACCTGGTCGACAACGCCTGCAAGTGGGCGCAGTCGCGGGTCGGCATCGAGGTGATGCCGGAGCGCGGCGCCGCGCGCCCGACGCTGCGCATCGTGGTCGACGACGACGGCCCGGGCCTTACCGCCGCGGAGCGCGAGCAGGTGGTCCGCCGTGGCCGCCGCCTCGACGAGACAAAGCCGGGCTCCGGGCTTGGCCTTTCCATCGTCGTCGAACTGTCCGCGCTCTATGGCGGCAGCATCGTGCTGGGCTCCGCGCCCATCGGGGGATTGCGCGCGGAGCTGGTGCTGCCCGCGGTATAGACAGAGTTTTGCCCCAATCCTCTCGTCTTGCTAAACCGGTCGGGCTTTCAGAGGCAGATTCGGACGGCCGGTTTTCCGGCATTGGGGGACTTGAATGTCAGCAGGGAAAGCCGTCGCCGGCGCGCTTTTGGCCGTCGTCATCGCAGGCTGCGCGGGAAATCCGGAAACCGGCACCGGGCCGAAGGAGAACACCGGCACGGCGCTCGGCGCGCTCAGCGGCGCCGCCATCGGCGCGGCGGTGACCGGGGGCGGTGCCGGCTCCAAGATCGCGGGCGGACTTGCCGGCGCGCTGATCGGCGGCTTCATCGGCAACCGGATCGGCGCCTCGATGGACGACGAGGACAAGCGCCGCGCGGCCATCGCCCAGCAGGACGCGCTCGAAACCGGACGTTCCGGTGCGGCGGTAAGCTGGCGCAACCCGGACTCGGGCCGCTACGGCACCGTGGTGCCGGGCCCGGCCTATCAGCAGGCAGGGGGAACCTGCCGCCAGTTCACCCATACGATATATATAGACGGCACGCCGCAGGTGGCGCGCGGCGCTGCCTGCCGCAATCCCGACGGTACGTGGACGCCGGTCGGCTAGGTAGGATCAATTTTAGCGGTCCGATCCGCCAATTATCTCCTATAAGGCCGTGATCCCCGAACCCGCTGCGTGTTTCCCGGGGGCGCGGGCGTGCGTTTTATCGGCCTTCTCCGAATTTTATCGGCCGTATTCGTTTCCCTGACTGCGGTCCGCGCACATCATCATGCCGCGGTCGCGTTATGTCGCGGTCACGTTGCAGCTATGGCTGTTGCGGCGGTGCAACCTGCGTGTTGTAACGCTATCTCGGCAATGAGTGATGGGATTTCCGGTAATGCTGCTCGCCTTCGTCCTGGCGCTGATGACGGCTCTCGCCGTCTTCGCCGTGCTGTGGCCGTTGGGCCAGAGCCGGCCGGGGCAGGCGGACGGCGGCTCGGCGGCCGGCGACATCGCCGTCTATCGCGACCAGCTCGAGGAGATCGAGCGCGACCGCAGCGCCGGGACCATCGGCGGGCCGGAAGCACAGGCGGCGCAGCTTGAAGTGTCGCGGCGCCTGATCGCCGCGGCCGGCGCCATGCGCTCCGCCGCGGCGGGCGGCGATCCGCGGACGCGCCTGCGCCGGCGGCGGGTGACGGCGGTGACCGCGCTCGTGCTGATGCCGTTCGGCGCCGCCGTCGTCTATCTGGCGCTGGGTTCGCCCAACCTTCCGGGCCAGCCGCTGCAGCAGCGGATGGCGAACGCGCAGAATTCCCTGCCGGCGATGATCGCGCAGATCGAGCGCCACCTCGAGCGCAATCCGCAGGACGGCCGCGGCTGGGAAGTGATCGCTCCGGTCTACATGCGCGAGGGCCGCTACGACGACGCCGTGCGCGCCAACCGCAACGCGCTGGCCTATCTCGGCGAAAGCGCGAAGCGGCAGGGCGATCTCGCCGAATCCCTGGTGCTGCAGGCCGGCGGCGTCGTCACCGGCGAAGCCAAGTCCCTGTTCGAGAAAGCCGCCGCGAGCGATCCCGCCGACGCGCGTGCCCATTTCTATCTCGGCCTCGCCGCGGAGCAGGACGGCCGCAAGGAGGATGCCGCGAAGATCTGGCAGGCGCTGATCCAGCAGGCGCCCCCGGATGCGCCATGGATTTCCGCGGTGCGCGAGGCGCTGCGCCGCGTCGCCGGCCCGCCGCCGGGCTCCGCGCCGCAGTCCACGTCAGGCCCGACCGCCGACCAGATGGCGGCGGTCGCCGCGATGCCGCCGGCCGACCGCGAGAACATGATCCGCTCGATGGTCGACGGACTGGAAGCGCGGCTGCATACCGACAGCGGCGACGTCGATGGCTGGCTGCGGCTGATGCGGGCGCGGCTGGTGCTGGGCGAGCGCGACAAGGCGGTCGCGGCCGCCGCGCAAGCGCGCCGCGCGCTCAAGGATGCGCCGGACAAGCTGCGCAGGATCGACGACGGCATCAAGTCCGCCGGGCTGGAGCCGTCGCCATGACCCGCCGCCAGCGCCGTCTCGCACTGATCGGTGTCGCGGGCGTCGTGCTGGCGGTCGCGGTCGCGCTGGTGCTGAACGCGCTGCGCGACACCATCGTGTTCTTCAACTCGCCGACCGACATCGTCGAGAAGCACGTCGGCCCCGGCACCCGCATCCGTCTCGGCGGCGTGGTCGCCGCGGGCAGCGTGGTGCGCAGCGACAACCTCAATGTCACGTTCCAGGTGACGGACGGCAGCAACACCATCGCGGTTGCGTATCAGGGCATCCTGCCCGACCTGTTCCGCGAGGGGCAGGGGGTCATCGCCGAGGGCGCGCTCGACGCCGCCGGCGGCTTCAAGGCCGATACCGTGCTCGCCAAGCACGACGAAAAATACATGCCCAAAGAGGTCGCCGACGCGCTGAAGAAGCAGGGCCACTGGAAGGAGGAGTCCGGGCGCAACGGGCTCGTCCCGGCCGGTACGCCGCCTGCCGCCGCGCCGGCGCCGAAGTCGTGACGGAGGCGCGCGGATGATTCCGGAGATCGGCCATTTCGCGTTGATCCTCGCGCTGGCGCTCGCGCTGGTGCAGTCGCTCGTGCCGCTGATCGGCGCGCGCCGGGGCGACGCCAGCCTGATGGCCGTCGCCGACGTGACCGCGCCGGCGCAGGCCGGATTCACCGCGCTGTCCTTCGCCTGCCTCGTGACCTGCTACGTCGTCTCGGACTTCTCGGTCGCTGTCGTGTTCGAAAACTCGCACTCGGCGATGCCGGCGATCTACCGCTTCACCAGCGTATGGGGCAATCACGAAGGCTCCATGCTGCTGTGGGTGCTGATCCTCAGCGTGTTCGGCGCGCTCGTCGCGCTCGCCGCGCGCAACGTCCCGGCATCGTTCAAGGCGACGGCGCTGGCGGTGCAGGCCTGGATCGCGGCCGCGTTCTATCTCTTCATCCTGACGACCTCGAACCCGTTCGCGCGGCTCTCGCCGGCGCCGTTCGAGGGGCGCGACCTCAACCCCATCCTGCAGGACCTCGGCCTCGCGGTGCATCCGCCGCTACTTTATCTCGGCTACGTCGGCTTCTCGATCGCGTTCTCGTTCGCGGTCGCCGCGCTGATCGAGGGCCGCATCAACGCAGCATGGGCGCGCTTCGTGCGCCCGTGGGTGCTGCTCGCCTGGATGTGCCTGACGCTCGGCATCGCGATGGGCTCCTACTGGGCCTATTACGAACTCGGCTGGGGCGGCTGGTGGTTCTGGGACCCGGTCGAGAACGCCTCGCTGATGCCATGGCTGGTCGGCACGGCGCTGCTCCACTCCGCCGTGGTGATGGAGAAGCGCGAGGCGCTCAAGGTCTGGACCATCCTGCTCGCCATCCTCGCCTTCTCCCTGTCGCTCATCGGCACCTTCCTCGTGCGCTCCGGCGTGCTCACCTCGGTGCATGCGTTCGCGACCGACCCCGCGCGCGGCGTCTTCATCCTCGCCATCCTCATCCTGTTCATCGGCGGCGCGCTCGCGCTGTTCGCCTGGCGCGCGCCGTTGCTGCGGCAGGGCGGGCTGTTCGCGCCGGTGTCGCGCGAGGGCGCGCTCGTGCTCAACAACCTGTTCATCATCACCGCGTGCGCCACCGTATTCGTCGGCACGCTTTATCCGCTCGCGCTCGAGGCTTTCACCGGCGAGAAGATTTCCGTCGGCGCGCCTTTCTTCAACATCACCTTCGGCCCGCTGTTCATCCCGCTGCTGGTCGCCGTGCCGTTCGGGCCGCTGCTCGCGTGGAAGCGCGCCGACCTTGCCGGCGTCGCGCAGCGGCTGAGCGCCGCCTACGTGGTGGCGCTGCTCGGCATCGGCGCGACCTTCGCGCTGCAGGGCTATCCGGTGCTGCCGGCGCTCGGCGTCGGGCTGGCGATGTTCGTGATGGCCGGGTCGGTGATCGATCTCGTCGAGCGCACCTCGCTGCTGCGGGCGCCGCTGGCGACGGCGTGGCGGCGCGCCCGCGGATTGCCGCGCTCGAACTGGGGCACCGCGCTCGCCCATTTCGGCCTCGGCGTCTGCCTGCTCGGCATCATCGGCGAGACCCAGTGGGGCGCCGAGAAGATCGTGACGATGAAGCCGCACGACAAGGTCGCGCTGCGCACCTACGAGTTCCAGTACGAGGGATCGACCTCGCGCACCGGGCCGAACTACCGCGAGACGGTCGCCAAGTTCACGGTGCGCCACAACCGCGAGGTCATCGGCCTGATGGAGCCTTCGCGCCGGGCGTTTCCCTCGCGCGGCAGTTCCACCACCGAGGCGGCGCTGATGACGCGCGGGCTGAGCCAGCTCTACGTGTCGCTCGGCGAGCAGGCCGACGACGGCTCGCTCGCGGTGCGCATCTATCACAAGCCGATGGTCCTGCTGATCTGGCTCGGCGCGGTGCTGATGGCGATGGGCGGCGGCTTGTCGCTCTCCGACCGCAGGCTGCGCGTCGGCGCGCCGCGTCCGGCGAAGGCGCGCGGCGCCCTGCAGCCGGCGGAGTAGGGCGATGGCGCGCGCCGCGTCCCGCGTTTTCTCCAGGCGGCATCCGCGCGCGTGGCTGGCCTGTGCGCTCGCCGCGTTCGTCTGTCTCGTCTCCGCGCTGCCGGCGCCGGCCGTGCAGCCCGACGAGGTGCTGCCGGACGCGCAGCTCGAAGCGCGGGCGCGAGTGCTGTCGCGCGAATTGCGCTGCATGGTCTGCCAGAACCAGTCGATCGACGATTCCGACGCGCCGCTCGCGCGCGATATCCGTCTGCTGGTGCGCGAGCGGCTCAAGGCCGGCGACAGCGACAGCCAGATCATCGATTTCCTGGTGGCGCGGTACGGCGAGTTCGTCCTGCTGCGGCCGCGGTTCGAATGGACGACCGCGCTGTTGTGGCTCACCCCGTTCGCGGTCTTCGTGCTCGGGCTCGCGGTGACGGTATTGGCATGGCGCAAGCGCCGCGCGCAGGCGGAGGCCGATCTCCGGCCGCTCAGCGAATCCGAGCGGCGCGCGCTCGACGAACTCGTCGCCGAAGCGGATTCCCGGCGCTGACGCGCTTTTTTGTCGCAGGTTTTATCGAGTAAGTAATTGAAATCGCTTAACTAAGCGCTGCAGCACCTTACCGAAGTTTAATCCGGCCGTCAGTCACCTGTAAGGCGCGAACCCCCATCTTCTCCATCAAGCACGATCAAGCTCGGCGCCCCGCCGCAGATGGAGTTGAGACCGATGACTTCCTCCGAGAACTTTCCCAAAATCCGGCGCGGCATACTGGCCGGCCGCCGTCTGGCGTTGCTCGCGACCGCCGTCGCCGGCGTGAGCGCTTTCGCGCTCATTGCGCCGCCGCTCGTTTCTCCCCACGCGCAAAGTTCCAGCGCCGTCGCGCAGACGCCTTCCGCGAACCGGCCGGTGGGCTTCGCCGACATCGTCGCGAAGGTGAAGCCTTCGGTGATCTCGGTGCGCGTCAAGATGACGGACGACTCGCCGCAGATCAGCGATTTCAGGGGCGAGGAGATTCCGGTCCCGCCCGGCTCGCCGTTCGAGTTCTTCTTCAAGCGGTTCGGCCGGCCCGACGGGCAGGGCCGCACCGGCCCGCGCCGCCACGGCTACTCGATGGCGCAGGGCTCCGGCTTCTTCATCTCGGCCGACGGCTACGCGGTGACGAACAACCACGTCGTCGAGAAGGCCGAGAGCGTCGAGGTGACGACCGACGACGGCAAGACCTACACCGCGAAGGTGATCGGCACCGATCCGCGCACCGATCTCGCCCTCATCAAGGTCGAAGGCCGCAGCGACTTCCCCTTCGTCAAGCTCAGCGACAATGCCCCGCGCGTCGGCGACTGGGTGCTCGCGGTCGGCAATCCGTTCGGCCTCGGCGGCACCGTCACGGCGGGCATCGTCTCCGCGCGCGGCCGCGACATCGGCGCCGGCCCCTACGACGACTTCATCCAGATCGACGCGCCGGTCAACAAGGGCAATTCCGGCGGCCCGTCGTTCGACGTCGACGGCGACGTGATCGGCGTCAACACGGCGATCTTCTCGCCGTCGGGCGGCTCGGTCGGCATCGCGTTCGACATCCCCTCCGATACGGTGAAATCCGTCGTCGCGCAGCTCAAGGAGCGCGGCTCGGTGACGCGCGGATGGATGGGCGTGCAGATCCAGCCGGTGACAAAGGACATCGCCGACAGCCTCGGCCTCAAGACCGCCGAAGGCGCGCTGGTGGCCGAGCCGCAGGCCGGCAGCCCCGCCGCCAAGGCCGGCATCAAGTCGGGCGACGTGATCGTCAAGGTCAACGCGACCGAGGTGAAGAACGCGCGGATGCTGGCGCGGCAGATCTCCTCGATCGCGCCCGGCACCTCGATCAAGCTCACCTATATCCGCAACGGCAAGGAGAACGAGGTCTCGCTGACGCTCGGTGAATTGCCGTCCACGAAGGAGGCGAGGGCCGACACCCGCGGGGAGCACGACCAGTCGCCGGCCGCGGGCGTTCCCGCGCTCGGCCTCACCCTCGCTCCCGCGGACAAGACCGCGGGCGCCGGCAGCGAAGGCGTCGTGGTGACCGACGTCGACTCCGACGGTCCGGCCGCCGAGCGCGGCTTCAAGACCGGCGACGTGATCCTCGACGTCGGCGGCAACGCGGTTTCCTCGCCCTCGGACGTGCGCAAGGCGCTCGCCGAAGCCAAGACGAGCGGCAAGCACACGATCCTGATGCGCGTGAAATCGGCGGAAGGAACCCGCTTCGTGGCCCTGCCGCTCGGCAACGCGTGATCGGTTTGGGGCGTGCCGCCGGCAATCGTCGCCCCCGTCGGCGGCAGGTCTCAAAAGGGGGACGGGCTTCGGCCCGTCCCCGACTTTTTGCGGGCCGCATGACGCAAAGCGCTGCGCCGGCAGCGGCGACTCCCTATCTGAGCGGTGGAAAGCCTCGATCGGGCGAGACGATCGGCTAGAATGGCGGCAGAGTCCCGCGCGCAGGATGCGCCGGCTTTGTCCGCAACGGATTTGAGACGCCAATGCGACTGCTGATTATCGAAGACGACCGCGACGCCAGCGACTACCTCGTCAAGGCCCTGGGCGAAGTCGGACACGTCGCCGACAGCGCGGCCGACGGCGAGGACGGTCTCGCGCTGGCGCTCGAGGGCGCCTACGACGTCCTCATCGTGGACCGCATGCTGCCCAAGCGCGACGGCCTGTCGGTCATCGGCGAGCTGCGGGCGCAGAACGTCACCACGCCGGTGCTGATCCTCTCCGCGCTCGGCCAGGTCGACGACCGGGTCAAGGGGCTGCGGGCCGGCGGCGACGACTATCTCGCCAAGCCGTATTCCTTCTCCGAACTGCTCGCCCGGGTCGAGGTGCTGGCGCGCCGGCGGGGCGGGCCGAGCGAGGACACCGTCTACCGCGCCGGCGAGCTGGAGCTCGACCGGCTGTCCCATCGCGTCACCCGCGGCAAGCAGGAAATCTCGCTGCAGCCGCGCGAATTCCGCTTGCTGGAATATCTGATGAAGCACGCCGGGCAGGTCGTCACCCGGACCATGCTCCTGGAAAACGTCTGGGATTATCATTTCGATCCTCAGACCAACGTCATCGACGTGCATATCTCGCGGCTGCGGTCTAAAATCGATAAAGGATTTCCCCAGCCGCTCCTGCACACCGTGCGCGGGGCAGGGTACATGATACGTGAAGGCACTCGCTAAACTCCTGCGCGCGACGACATTCCGGCTGACGCTGGTCTACCTCGCCGTGTTCGCGCTGTTTGCGGCCTTCCTGCTGGGCTATTTCGCGCTCAACACGCGCCGCATCATCACCGCGCAGATCACCTCCACCATCGACGCCGAGATCCAGGGGCTCTCGGAGCAGTACAACCAGGGCGGCGTCCGCCGCCTGGTCTATGTCATCGAGGTCCGCTCGCGCCGGCCGGGCTCGAGCCTCTATATCGTGACGACCTCGACCGGCGAGGCGCTGGCCGGCAACGTCGCCGCGCTGGCGCCGGGCATCCTCGACCGGCCGGGCTGGATCGAGACCACCTACCGCCGCCTGGAGGAGCCGGCCCAGGTCGAGCACAACGCGCTCGCGCGCGTGTTCCAGTTGCCGGGCGGCTTCCGCCTGCTGGTCGGCCGCGACCTCGAGGAGCGCGAGCGGCTGTTCGAGATCGTCGCCACCGCCGGGCGGTGGTCCGTGGCGATCGTGATCGTGCTCGGCATCGTCGGCGGCGTGCTGGTGTCGCGGCGGGTCCTCAACCGCATCGACGCCATGACCCACACCGCGGAGACGATCATGGCGGGCGACCTGTCGGGACGCCTGCCGGTCGGCGGGTCGGGCGACGAGATCGACCGGCTCGCGCTCAACCTCAACATGATGCTCGAGCGTATCGAGGCGCTGATGCACGGCCTCAAGGAGGTCTCGGACAATGTCGCGCACGATCTCAAGACGCCCTTGACGCGGCTGCGCAACCGCTGCGAGGAGGCGCTGCGGACGGCCAAGACCGACAACGACTATCGCTGCGCGCTGGAGGCGACGATCTCCGAATCGGAGGACCTGATTCGCACCTTCAACGCCCTGCTGATGATCGCGCGCGCGGAATCGGGGGAGGCCCGCGACGACATGACCGAGTTCGATGCCGCCGAGATCGCCCAGGACGTGAGCGAACTCTACGAGCCGCTCGCCGACGAGAAGGGGCTGGCGCTGCGCGTCGAGGCTCATCCGGCTCCGGTGCGCGCCAACCGCGAGCTCATCAGCCAGGCGGTGGCGAACCTCGTCGACAATGCGATCAAATACGCGGCCGCCGGCACGGCGAACGGCGAGCGTCCGCAGATCGTGCTGACGGCGGAGAGCAAGGACAACAACCGCATCCAGCTCGCGGTCGGCGATACCGGCCCGGGTATCCCGCCGGCCGACCGCGCGCGCGCCGTCGAGCGCTTCGTGCGGCTCGAGCAGAGCCGTTCGCTGCCGGGCTCCGGCCTGGGGCTGAGCCTTGCCGCCGCGGTCGCGCGACTGCAC
>Ga0182735_1001434_pt1 | contig 15895 bp, 15 predicted proteins | sample eDN5th30CKraftMG_FD_128524 | JGI IMG/M metagenome (GOLD analysis project Ga0182735, IMG submission 128524) | Enriched Miracle-Growth compost microbial communities from Emeryville, California, USA - eDNA 5th pass 30_C Kraft MG (version 2) (version 2) ... | reverse complement strand
TTCGCTCACCGAGAGACGCTCCCGCCGGTCGAGGAATGGTGGCCGTACATCACGATCGGCGCGCGCCACCTGCTCATCCGGGACGCGGCATCCCCGCTCCCGGTGCGCGTCCGCCGCGAGGTCGCGGCCGCCACGGGGCATCCGGTGCCCGAGGGGGCGACCCTGAGCGACGACGACCGCCGCTTCATCGTGACGCAGATCGAGCCGATGGACTGACATGGACGCCGACGAGTCGAGAGAGGGATCCCTCTGGCATCGGACCGGCCCGTCGATCGCGACGGACGGGGCACTGCCCGCGCGCTGCGACGTGCTCGTCGTCGGCGCCGGCCTCACGGGGCTCACGACGGCGCGGATGCTCGCCCGCGCGGGCGGCCGCCCCGTGGTCGTCGAGGCGACGCGCGTCGGTGCGCTGACGACCGGGGGCACGACCGGGAAGGTGAGCCTCCTGCAGGGCTCCGTCTACGGCGCCCTGAGCCGGAGGGCGGGACCGGGAGTGCTCCGCGCGTACGCGGCCGCCAATGCCGATGCGCAGGCCTGGCTCTCGCGCGAGACCGCCGACGATCCCCGGATCATGGAGCGGAAGGACGCGTACACCTACGCGACGACGCCGGAGGGCGCGCGCACGCTCGAGCGGGAGGCGTTCGCGCTCGCGTCGACCGGGCTCGCCGTCGAGACGCTCGGCGATCCGGGGTTCTCCTCCGTCGACCTCCCCTTCCCCGTGCCGGCGGCGCTGCGGCTGCGCGATCAGGCGCAGGTGCATCCGATGCGCCTGCTGCGACACCTCGCCGACGCGACGCGGGCGGAGGGCGGCACGGTGGTCGGCGGATGCCGGCTGCTCGGCGCGTCCGTCACCGCGGGCGGCGTGCGCGTCGCCACCACGCGCGGACCCGTCGTCGCCGACGCGGTCGTGCTCGCGACCGGCACGCCGGTGCTCGACCGGGGCCTCCACTTCGCGCGGATCACGCCCTCGCGCGAGCTCGTCGGCGCATATGCCGTCGAGGGCATGATCCCGGACGGGATGTACCTCTCGGTGGACCCCGTCAGCCGCTCGCTGCGCGGCGCGACCGACGAGACGGGCGACGAGGTGCTGCTGGTCGGCGGCGCGAGCTTCGTGCCCGGTCGCGGCACGGACACGACGGCGCGCCTCGTGGACCTCGACGCGTGGACCCGCGCGAGCTTCGGCCCCGCCGAGCGCGTCGCGTGGTGGGGGGCGCAGGACTACACGATGGCCGGGCGGCTGCCGTCGGCCGGGATCATGCCCCGCAGCCGCGGCCGGATCCTCGCCGCCACCGGTTACGGCAAGTGGGGCATGACGAACGCCGTCGCCGCGGCCATGACGATCGTCGGCGAGCTCACCGGCGAACGGCCGGGATGGCTCGCGCCGTTGCGCGCGCGTCGTCCCGGCATCCGCTCCGTCTCGACGGCGGCGGCCGCCAACGCCGAGGTGGCAGGGCGACTCGCCTCGGGCTGGGCGCGCGCCCTCGTGCGTTCGCGCCCCACCCGGTCCCCGCGCGTCGCGCGGGAGGGGGCGCGGCTCGTGGCCGAGTCGAGGGTCGACGGCGAGACGTGCCGCGTCTCCGGCGTCTGCACGCACCTCGGCGGCGTCCTGGAGTGGAACGTCGCGGAGCAGACCTGGGACTGCCCGCTGCACGGCTCGCGGTTCCGCCCGGACGGACGGGTCGTCGAGGGACCCGCCGTCGCGGACCTCGCGCCCGCGCCGACGGGGTCAGGCGGGGTGCGGGTCCGCCGCCTGGACGACTCCGGTGTCGAAGTGCTCGGAGACCAGCATGATCCCGCCTGAGGTGTTCGCGGAGGTCGCGAGATCCTCCATCCACTCCCGGCTGAGCTGCGGAGGCTCGGGCTCGTCGAAGACGAACCGCAGGGGGATGGAGGGATGCAGCCAGATCGTGCTGCGCCCTAGGGGCTGATCGTCGGGGTGCCGCCAGGAGACCGTGAAACTCTCCCCGCGGCGAAGCTTCGTCGCGATGACGACCTTCAGATGCGCAAGTGCTCGGTCCTCGATGTGGATCGGTGTCGCCGAGCCGCCGTAGTAGATAGTTCCCACGAGCACAGGATACGCACGCCCGCGCTCCCGTCCAGTGCTCGTGTGAGGGTTCTCTAACGTGGCGGCATGCGCCGTGTCAAGACCTGGAAGCTCCGGGTAGCGTCTGGAACGGTGGACACCGGGCGGGCGGCTACCCGGCGATGTGACCTCCACGACAGGTCGCCAACGAGGAGCGGGGTGCAGCAGTGGGAAAGTTCATCTACGACGGGAACATCAAGGTCGACTTCGAGGACCGCACTCTCGCGCATCTGCAGATCGTGATCGGCAACAAGCTGCGGCGCGGCGAGGCCTTCCACTTCACCTGGAAGGACGACTCCAGCATCGGCGACGGCCGCACGACGGTGTGGGTCCATCCCCGGTGCTCTCTCGTCTACAAGTACTACGGGAGCCGGCGCCCGCAGCTGAACATGGCCTGGCTCGACGCCCTCGCGCACGTCGCGAACTCGACGGGCGGACTCTACGTCGTGCCGGAACCGGCAGACGCACCCGAGGAGACGAGCAACGGCAATGAAACGTATTGACATCGTCTACGGCGGCGAGCGCTACAGCGTCGGCGGCCGGGACTTCGAGGCGCTCCGCCTGGAGGTGGAGACCGGTCTCGCCGACGGCCCGCGCTGGCTGCGGGTGAACGACGGCGAGGGCGAGCTGCGGGAGGCGTTCCTGCTCCTCGGCCCCGGGATGCCGGTCGCGATCGTGCCGGTCCCGGAGGGGGACGACGCGCTCGGCGACGGCCGCTGGGAGGACGACGGAGCGCCGATCGAGGAGGACACGCGATGAGTGCGCGGTCCGCGCCGGTGCGCGGCAGCGCCCGCATCGCCCGAAGGGGGCGATCCGATGAGTGCGCGGTACGCGCCGGTGCGCGGCAGCGCCCGCATCGCCCGAAGGGGGCGATCCGATGAGTGACGACCCGCGCACGTCCCAGCCGACGGGCGGGTTCCCCGCGCAGGAGCAGGGGCAGCCCGCGCAGACGCACGGGATGCGCCCGCGTCCCGATCACGGCGAGGGCAGCTACCGCGGCGCGGGCCGCCTCGACGGGCGCCGCGCGCTCATCACCGGCGGCGACTCCGGGATCGGCCGGGCGGTCGCGATCGCGTTCGCCCGCGAGGGCGCGGACATCGCGATCGCGTGCCTCCCGGAGGACCGCGAGGACGCCGACGTCACGACGTCGCTCATCCGCGCCGAGGGCAGGCGCGCGCTGTCGCTCGTCGGCGACGTCCGCGACGAGGACTTCGCGACGGGCATCGTGCGCGAGACGGCCGAGGCGTTCGGCGGCCTCGACACGCTCGTGCTCAATGCCGGGTATCAGCGCGACCGGGAGGGCGTCGCGGAGATCGACACGGACGACATGGACCGCGTCTTCCGCACGAACCTCTACGGCATGATCTGGACCGCCCGCGCGGCCGTTCCGCTCATGAAGCCGGGGTCGTCGATCATCGTGACCTCGTCCATCCAGGCGTTCTCGCCGTCGCCCGGGCTCTTCGACTACGCCATGACGAAGGCCGCGCAGGTCGCGTTCGTCCGCGCGCTCGCGCAGGAGCTGGGGCCGAAGGGCATCCGCATCAACGCCGTCGCCCCCGGCCCGATCTGGACGCCCCTCATCCCCGGCACGGGGTGGGACGCGTCGAAGATCGAGTCGTTCGGCACCGACACCCCGCTCGGCCGCGCCGGCCAGCCCGCCGAGCTCGCCGGCGCCTACGTCTACCTCGCCTCGGACGAGGCCTCGTACGTCTCCGGCGGCGTCCTCCCGGTGACCGGCGGCCGCGCCCTCTGACCTCCCGGCGGGAGGTCAGGCGGCGGGGGAGGGGAGGCGTCCGCGCAGGAGGGCTGCGTCAGGGCGCGAGGGCGACGAGCTTCTGGTGGGTGAACTCGGCGACCGCGTAGCGCACGCCCTCGCGCCCCTGCCCGGACTCCTTCACCCCTCCGTACGGCATGTGCTCCGCGCGGAACGACGGGGGGATGTTGACGAGGACGCTGCCGGCCTGGCCCTCGCGCGCGTAGCGGAGGGCGGTCGTGAGGTCGCGCGTGAAGATCGCGGTGTTGAGGCCGTAGCGCGAGGTGTTCGCGAGCCGGATGGCCTCGTCGAGGTCGGAGACCGACACGACCGTGAGCACGGGCCCGAAGACCTCCTCGCACACGACGCGCGCGGACGCGGGCGCGTCGCGGACGAGGGTCGGGAGCACGACGGAGCCCTCGGCGGCTCCGCCGGTGACGATCCGGGCGCCCGCTTCCGCGGCCTCCCGCACCCAGTCGACCACGCGGGCCACGGCGACATCGTCGACGAGCGGCCCGACGACCGTCGCGGGGTCGCGCGGGTCTCCGGTCGGGGCGTCCCGGAACCGGGCGGCGATCCGCTCCGTCAGCGCGTCCGCGACGGACGCGTCGACGTAGAGCCGCTGCAACGAGATGCACGCCTGCCCCGAGTTCGCCAGCGCGGCCGTCGCGGCGGCGTCGGCGGCGCGATCCAGGTCCGCGTCGGCCGCGACGATCATCGCGGTGTTGGAGCCGAGCTCGAGGATGTGGGTCTTGCGGGGCGACGAGGCCTTCAGCATCCACCCGATCCGCGACGAGCCCGTGAACGTGACGACCTCGACCCGGGGATCGTCCTGCCACGCGCGCACGATCCCGATCGGCTCGCCCGTCACGACGTTCAGGAACCCGGCGGGCAGGCCGCTCTCGAGGAGGACCTCGGCGAGCAGGCCGGCCGTGAGGCTCGTCCGCTCGGCGGGCTTCAGGACGACGGGGCATCCCGCCGCCAGGGCGGGCGCGATCTTGTGCGCCACGAGGTTGAGCGGGAAGTTGAACGGCGTGATCGCCGCGACGACGCCGACCGGCTCCGCGATCGTGAGCGCGAGCGTGCCCGCGCCGGACTCGAGGGCGTCGAGCGGGACGGCCTCCGCGGGCAGGCGCCTGCTCTCCTCCGCGGCGAACCGCAGCGTCGTCGCCGCGCGGCCCGCCTCGGTGCGGGCGGCCGTGATGGGCTTGCCCGTCTCGGCGGTGATGCACTCCGCGAACGCCTCGAGGCGCTCCTCCACCAGGGCCGCGGCGCGGGAGAGGACGCCGCTGCGCGCGTGCGTGGGGAAGCCCGCGCGCAGCGCGCGCTCGGCCGCGTCGACGGCCTCCGTCGCCTGGGCGGGGCTCGCGACGGCGACGGAGCCGATCCGTTCGCCGGTCCAGCGGTCTGCGACGTCCCGCGCCCCCTCCCCGGGGACCCAGGCGCCGTCGATGAGCAGCAGCTGTTCGCGTGTTCGCATGAGGTCCTCCGGTTCAGGCTTCCATGGTGCGCAGCCGCGCGACGATCTCGTCCGCGACGTCGTCGGTCGAGGCGTCTCCGCCCAGGTCCCGCGTCAGGACGCCGTCCGCGACGACGGCCTCGAAGGCGCGCGTCAGCGCGGCGGCGGCGTCGGCGAGGCCGAGATGCGAGAGCATGAGAGCGCCCGACCAGATCTGGCCGATCGGGTTCGCGATCCCCTGGCCGGCGATGTCGGGCGCCGAGCCGTGGACCGGCTCGAACATGGACGGATGCGTCCGGGTCGGATCGATGTTGGCGCTCGGGGCGATGCCGATCGAGCCGGCGACCGCTCCCGCGAGGTCGGAGAGGATGTCACCGAGCAGGTTGGAGGCGACGACGACGTCGAAGGCGCCGGGGCGCCGGACGAGCTCCGCCGCGAGCGCGTCCACGAGGACGGCGCGCCATTCGACCGCGGGGTGCCCGGCCGCGACGGCGGCGACGACCTCGTCCCAGAAGGGCATCGTGTGGATGATGCCGTTCGACTTGGTCGCGCTCGTGAGACGGCCGCGCCGTCGCCCGGCGAGGTCGAAGGCGTACTCCGCGATCCGCCGCACTCCGCGACGCGTGAAGACGTCGTTCTGGACGGCCAGCTCGTCGTCCCCGGAGCCGAAGCGGCCGCCGAGCTCGGAGTACTCCCCCTCGCTGTTCTCGCGGACGATCACGAGGTCCGTGCGCTCTCCCGAGGCCAGGGGCGACGCGATGCCGTCGAGGCTCCGCACGGGACGGAGGTTGACGTACTGGCCGAACCGCCGCCGGATGGGGATGAGCAGACCCCAGAGCGTCTCGACGTCCGGGATCGAGGGGTCGCCCACGGCGCCGAGGAAGATCGCGTCGACGCGCGAGATCGCGTCGAGCCCGTCGGCGGGCATCATGGCCCCCTCGCGGTGGTAGCGGGCCGATCCCCAGTCCAGCGGCATCCAGTCGACGCGCTCGCCGCCGAGCGCGAGCGCCGCGTCGATGCAGCGCGTCGCGGCGGGCACGACCTCGAGTCCGATCCCGTCTCCGGCGATGACGGCGATCGTGTGCGGCATCCGCGGCCTCCTGCGTGCTCGACAGCGCTAACTTCTTACAACTTGTAAAACTATACATACAAGTCATTCAGTTGTAAGAATGAGGGCGGAGCCGTGCGACGGGGCAAGGAGGCGGAGATGGAGACGCGGTCAGCCGACGGCGTCGAGGATCGCCTCGGCGAGCCGTGCGTCGACGAACAGGTCCGTCGCGAGCCGCCCGGCGAGCGCGCCGACGACGGCCTCGCACTTCTCGACCCCGGCGGCGAACATGATCCGCACGGGCACGCGCGCGACGTCCTCGAGGGAGACCGATATGCTCCGCGCGGCGAGGTCGAGGCCGCGCGGCGACCCGTCGATCGCGAAGAACTGGCCGCAGACCTCGCCCACGGCGCCCTCGTCGGCGAGCTCGACGAGCTGGCCCGACGACAGGAACCCCGAGGAGCGCAGCCCGCTGGAGTCGGTCACGGTGCCGACGCTGAACGCGATGATGTCCGCGGCGCGCGCGAGCTCGAGCGTCTCCGCCGTCCGCGTGTCGCTCACGAGGGCGTTGCGGATCTCCCGCGTGTCGACGTAGAGCGGCGACATGAGCGGTCGCGCGATCGCGCCCAGCGAGTCGGCGGCCTCGTGCACGACGTACTCGGATCCGCCGGTCCCCGGCCCGCCGGGGATGCTGCCGTCGACCTGGACGACCGTGACGTCCTCGTTGGGGCTCGTGGAGAGGCCGCGCGCGAACTCGAGCGCGGTCTGGCCCCACGCCAGCCCGAGCGTCGCGCCGGGGGTGAGGCGCCGTTCGCACAGGCGGGCCGCGGCGCGCGCCACGACCCGCATCGTGTGGGGCAGGCTCGACGGGTCCGACTCCACGACGTGCACCGACACGTCGGGGAACCGGTCCTCCAGCTGCTCCGCGAGCAGCGAGACGTCCTCCTGGGGCGCGCGGATCTCCACCGTCACGATGCCGACGTCCTCGGCGCGCTGCAGGATGCGGGACACGGTCTGTCGGGAGACGCCCACGCGCGCCGCCACCTCGCCCTGCGTGAGGCGCTGACGGTAGTAGAGATGCGCGACCTTGAGCATCAGATCGGTGGAGTGCCGGCTGGACACGGGGGAGGGCTCCTTGCTACGCGTCACGGGCTGAGATTGACAGATGACCAGACCGATCATATGCTCACCGTGCACCATTCAGAGAGCGAACGCTCACTGTGAGCATATGCTCAAAGAAGGACCTGCGCCTCGAGGTGGACCCACGCCTTGCGGACTATCGACAAAGAAGTGGAGTAGTCATGAAGAGATCACGGCACGTTCGCGCGGGGATCGGGCTCGCGCTCGCCGCGGGGCTCGCGCTCACGGTCGTCGGATGTTCCGGCACGGGCGGCGGAGGTGAGAGCGGCTCCTCGCAGAACGTGCTCGGCCTCGTCGCGTTCGACATGACGTCGCAGGCCGACGCGCAGTTCGACAACAGCACGGTCGACGCGTTCGAGGCGGAGGGCTGGCAGGTCCTGACGCAGGACCCGAAGGGCGACCCCGGTCAGGGCAACGCGATCTGCAGCCAGTACGTGACGCGCCAGGTCACGGCGCTCGCGATCACGACGTTCGCGATGGACCAGATGGCCCAGTGCATGTCGCAGGCCAAGGCCGCGAACATCCCCGTGTTCTTCATCGGCAGCCCGCTCTCCGACGGCATGGCCGGCGCGGTCGACGTCACGGCGCCGCAGCCCATCAACGACGTCTTCGTCCAGTACCTGAAGGACGAGGGCGTGACCGACATCCTCACGCTCGACTACACGCCCGGCACGCCGTGCCGCCTGCGCGCCGAGTACCGCGACACGGCGATCGCCGACGCGGGCCTGGACGTCAACGTGTCCAAGCACGAGTTCCCCATCCCCGGCCAGGTCGTCGACGCGCAGAACGCGACCGTCGCGTGGCTCGCCGGGCACCCCGCCGGCTCGGGCACCTTCGCGATCTGGTCCTGCTTCGCCGACTCGACGGCGGGCGCGATCGCGGGCATCCAGCAGGCCGGCCGCACGGACGCCCTGCCGATCTTCACGTGGGACTTCAACAAGTCGATCCTCGACGGCATCCGCAGCGGTCAGGTCGCGGCCGACCTCTACATCAACGGCGCCGGCGTCGGCGCCCAGGTGCTCGAGCTCGTGACGGACTTCCTCGCCGGCGGCGAGCCGCAGGGCGTCGTGGCCGACAACATCGTCCTCACGAAGGACAACATCGACGGGTTCCTCCAGGATCACCCGGAGCTGCTCCAGTAGGGGCACCCGGCGGAACCGTCCATCACCCCCGAGAGGAAGCAGCGACCATGACCGACACGCCTGACACGCCCGATGCCTCGGCGCCGCCCGCGCTGATCGAGGCGCGGGACGTCAGCCGGATCTTCGGCTCGATCGCCGCCCTCTCGGGGGTGAGCCTCGCGTTCCGCCGCGGCGAGGTGCACGGACTCGTCGGCGCGAACGGCGCGGGGAAGTCCACGTTCCTCAACATCGTCGGCGGCGTCCTGACGCCGTCGTCCGGGACGATCCTGATCGACGGCGTCGAGCGGGCGGTGCAGACGCCCAAGGAGGCCGACGAGCTCGGCTTCGCGTTCATCCACCAGGAGCTCGCCCTCATCCCGGACTTCTCCGCCATCGACAACATGACGATCGGGCTGCGGTCGATCAGCCGCCTCGGCTTCCTCGACCGCCGCGAGATCGCGCGGCGCAGCCGTGTCGTCGCGGAGCGGCTCGGCATCCAGTTCAACCTGCGCGTGCCGGTCCGCCAGCTCAGCGCCGCCGAGCGCGGGCTCGTCGCGATCGGCCGCGCCCTCATCCGCGAGGCGCGCTTCATCGCGATGGACGAGCCCACCGCGTCGCTGTCGGACGTCGAGTGCCAGCGGCTCTTCCGGATCGTCCGCGAGCTCGCGGCCGACGGCGTCAGCATCGCGTACGTGAGCCACCGGCTCGGCGAGATCGAGGACCTCAGCGATCGCGTCACCGTCTTCAAGGACGGCCGCGTGACCGGCCGCTTCGAGCGCGGCGGATACACGCGCGACGATCTCATCCGCGGCATCACCGGCGCCGCCGAGGGCCTCGGCCCCCGCGCCGAGATCGTGGCGGTGGCCGAGGACGCCCCGGTCGTCTTCGAGGCGGAGCACCTCGGCGACGGCAGCCGCGTCCGCGACGTCAGCCTCTCGGTCCGCGCCGGCGAGATCGTCGGGATCGCCGGCGTCGTGGGCGCGGGGCGCAGCGAGACGCTCGGCATCGTCTTCGGCGACCGGAAGCCCCTCACCGGCGAGATGCGCCTGGACGGGAAGCCCTACCGGGCCTCCTCCGTCCAGGACGCCGTGCGCCGCGGCGTGGCCCTCGTCCCCGAGGAGCGCCGCTCGCAGGCGCTCATCATGGAGGACTCGGTCCGCGCCAACATGACGATGGGCAACTGGGGGTCCACGACGCCCGGCAGGGGCAACCCGTTCGTCAGCGACCGGCGAGCCCAGAGAGTCGCCGAGGTCATGACCCAGCGCCTGCGCATCAAGGCGCGCGACCCCCAGATCGCCGTCCGCGCCCTCTCCGGCGGCAACCAGCAGAAGGTCGTCTTCGGGCGCTGGCTCGCCCGCGGCGCCCATCTCATGCTCCTGGACGAGCCCACTCGCGGCGTCGACATCGGCGCGCGGCAGCAGATCTGGCAGACGGTCGAGGACTTCGCCCGCGAGGGCAACGCCGTCGTCGTCGTCAGCTCGGAGCTCGAGGAGCTCTCCATCTGCCATCGCATCGTCGTGATGGTCGAGGGACGCACCGTCGGCGAGCTCCAGGGCCCCGGCGTCACGGAGGAGGCGATGCTCTCCGTGATCTACAACCACCAGACGAAGGAAGCGAACGTATGACCACCTCCGTGACCGTCGCGCCGCGCGCACGCACCGCCGGCCAGTCGGTGACCCTGTTCTTCGGGAAGTTCGGAGCGCTGATCGTGCTCGCGGTCCTGGTGATCGTCTTCTCGATCATCGCCCCGTCGTACTTCCTCACGTGGGGCAACATCGTCCAGATCTTCAACCAGTCGGCCCTCGCCGCGATCATCGCGTGCGGCCTGACGCTCGTCCTCGCGGCGAACCAGTTCGACCTCAGCATCGGGTACACGGCGAGCCTGGCGGGCATCGCGGTCGCGGCGATGCTCATCGCCGGCATCCCCATCCCGGTCGCGATCCTCCTCGCGCTGCTGCTGAGCGTCGGGATCGGCGTGCTCAACTCGATCCTCGTCACGCGCCTCGGCGTCAACGCGCTCGTGGCGACCCTCGGCGTCGGGAGCGTGGCCGTCGGCATCAACTACTTCATCTCCGGCGGCGCGGCGCAGCCCTTCGGCGCGTACGTCCCGGAGTTCTCCGAGATCTCGGTCGGCACGTGGCTCGGCATCCCGCGCAACGTCTACTACATGGTGATCATCGTGGCGATCCTCTGGGTGCTGCTGAACCGCACGGTGCTGGGCCGCAACATCCAGGCCGTCGGCGGCAACGCGGAGGCGACGCGGCTCGTCGGCGTCAACGTGAGGGCCGTCACGAGCGCCGCCTTCATCCTCTGCTCGCTCCTGGCCGGGATCACGGGCATCCTGCTCGCCGCGGTCGTCGGCAGCGGCCAGTCGACGGGCGGCGACGGGTACACGCTGCAGGCGTTCGCCGCCGCCTTCCTCGGCACCGCCGTCATCCGAGAGGGGCAGTTCCACATCCTCGGCACGGTCGTCGGCGTCGTGACGGTCGCGACGGGCTTCAACGGGCTCGCGATCATCGGCGTCCCCTCGTTCGTGCAGTTCCTCTTCCAGGGGATCCTGCTCATCGCGGCGGTCTCGTTCAGCACGGTCGCCCGCAAGCTGACGAGAGCCAGCTGAGCCTCCCCGCACACCCCCACAGCCACAGGAGATCCTCATGACCACCGACATCCCCCGCACCGTCTCCGAGCTGCTGGGTCCGGACGCGCCCCTCAACTGGGGCAAGTGGGGACCCGACGACGAGGTGGGCAGCCTCAACTACCTGACCCCCGCGGAGGCGCTCCGCGGCGCCGCGGCGATCCGGTCCGGCGAGTCGTTCACCCTGCAGGTGCCGATCGGCGCCCCCGGAGTCGAGGCGGACCCCATGTGGCCCGACCGCGGGCCGTCCGTGCGCACGCCCGTCGTGGACGACGGGATGTTCGAGAGGGGCGAGATCGCCGAGCCCGCCGACGGCCACCGCTGGGCCGACGACAAGATCGACATGTACCTGCAGGGCTCGACCCAGTACGACGCGCTCGGGCACCTCTGGTACGACGGCAAGATCTGGAACGGCTACGACGCCTCCACGACCAGCGGCAGCCTCGAGAGGGCGTCGGTGTTCGCGATCGCGCAGCGCGGGGTCGTCGGCCACGGCGTGCTGATCGACATGGCCCGCTACTACGGCAAGGAGACGCTCGAGTCGGGCGACACGTTCACGCACGTCGAGCTCCTCGACGCCGCGAAGGCGCAGGGCGTCGAGATCGCCCCCCGCGACCTCCTCGTCGTCCGCACCGGGCGTCTCGGCCACTTCTACCGGACGACGGTGGAGGAGTTCTACAAGGACTGGGACGAGCCGGGCCTGACATACTCGCGCGAGCTCGTCGAGTGGTTCCAGCGCATGGAGATCCCCAACCTCGTGACGGACCTCATCGCGAACGAGGCGAGCTACTACCCCGGCACGCGCGTCGAGCTGCCGCTGCACTGCGCCCTCATGCGCAACCTCGGCGTCGCGTTCACGGAGATCGTGTGGCTCGACGACCTCGCGGCGGCGTGCGCGGAGGACGGGCGCTGGACGTTCCTCTACACGGCGGCCCCGCTCAAGGTGGTCGGCGCGAGCGGCGCGCCCGTCAACCCGATCGCGATCCGCTGACATGGCCGACGAGATCCTCGCCGGTGCGGTGCCCCTGAGCGCGGACGCGCTCGGGCGTCTCGGCCCCGGCGTCGCCGTGCCGCGGTACGACCGGGCGCGGCTGCGCACCGGCATCGTGCACGTCGGCGTCGGAGGCTTCCATCGCGCGCACCAGGCCGTCTACCTGGACGAGCTCATGAACCGCGGGCTCGCGCACGACTGGGCGATCTGCGGCGTGGGCGTCCTGCCCCACGACAGGGGGATGGCCGAGGCGCTGCGCGCGCAGGACAACCTGTACACCGTCATGGTCAAGCACGCGGACGGGTCGCGGGAGGCGCGCGTCGTGGGGTCGATCGTCGACTACCTCTTCGCCCCGGACGACCCGGAGGCGGTCGTCGCCCGGATGGCCGATCCGTCGACGCGGATCGTCTCCCTGACGATCACCGAGGGCGGCTACAGCATCGACCCCTCGACCGGAGAGTTCGACCCGTCGAGCCCCGACATCGCGGCCGATCTCCACGGGGACGCGGCGCCCCGCAGCGCGTTCGGGCTCATCGTGGCGGCGCTGCGTCGCCGGCGGGACGCCGGGACGGCTCCGTTCACGGTGCAGTCGTGCGACAACATCCAGTCCAACGGCGACGTCGCGCGTCGCGCGATCGCCGGCTACGCGCGGCTGGCGGACCCGGAGCTCGGGGACTGGATCCTCGAGAACGTGTCGTTCCCCAACGCGATGGTCGACCGCATCACCCCCGTCACGACGGACGCGGACCGCGCCGAGCTGCGCGAGCGGTTCGGCGTGGCGGACCGCTGGCCCGTCGTGTGCGAGCCGTTCACGCAGTGGGTCGTCGAGGACCGGTTCCCGCTCGGGCGGCCCGCCTGGGAGGAGGTCGGCGCGCAGCTGGTCGAGGAGGTCCTCCCCTACGAGCTCGCGAAGCTGCGCCTCCTCAACGCGAGCCACCAGGGGCTGTGCTACTTCGGCTACCTCGCGGGCTACCGCTACGCCCACGAGGCGGTCGCCGACGAGCGGATCGCCGAGCTGCTGCGCCGGTACATGGACCGCGAGGCGACCCCGACGCTCGCGCCCGTGCCCGGCCTCGACCTCGTCGCGTACAAGGCGCAGCTCATCGAGCGGTTCGCGAACCCGGAGATCCGCGACTCCCTCGCGCGGCTGTGCGCCGAGTCGAGCGACCGGATCCCGAAGTGGCTCCTTCCGGTCGTCCGCGAGGACCTCGCGGCGGGACGCCCCGTGCCGTACGCGGCCGCGATCGTCGCGAGCTGGGCGCGCTACGCGGAGGGCGTCGACGAGGCCGGCGAGCCGATCGTCGTCGTCGACCGCCTGCGGGACGTGCTCCAGCCCCTCGCCCGCGCGCAGCGGGACCGGCCCACGGCGTTCCTGGAGAACCGGGCCGTGTTCGGCGACCTCGTCGACGACCCGCGCTTCGTCGCCCCCTACCTGGAGGCGCTCGCCTCCCTGCAGGGGCCGGGCTCCTCGTCGACGCTCGACCTGATCCTCGCGCGATGACGGCGCGCGTCGTGTGCGTCGGGACGGCGCTGCTGGACACGCTCGTCCTCGTCGACCGGATGCCGGGGGCGGACGAGCGCGTGGAGGTCGAGGAGCTCGTGACGACCGGCGGAGGCAACGCGTCGACGTCCGCCGTCGCGATCGCCCGGCTCGGCGTCGACGTGGACTTCGTCGGTGCGGTCGGCGACGACGACGCGGGCCGCCGCGCGCTCGCGGGGCTCGCGGACGAGGGCGTGGGCGTCGCGGGCGTGGAGGTGCGCGACGCGGACACGGCGCAGAGCGTCGTCGTGGTCGCCCGCGAGTCCGCGACGCGGATGATCCTCACGCGCCCCGCGGACCTGCCGGCGCGGCTGCCTTCCGGCTACGAGTGGATGCACCTCGACAAGGTCGGCCACGCCGCCCTCGTGCGCGCGGGCGGCACCGCGGCCCGCGTGAGCCTCGACGACGGCAACCCCGTGCCCGACCTCGACCTGTCGCGCATCGACCTCTACGTCCCGACGGCGGACGTGCTCGTGCGCCGGCTCGGCGGCGACCCCCTGTCCGCGGGCCGCGCCGCCCTCGCCGCCGGGGCGGGCGCGGTCGTCGCCACGGCCGGGTCGGCCGGCTCCTTCGCGCTCGCGCCAGGCGTGGAGGCGTTCGCCCCGGGGCTCCCGGTGCCGGTGCGCAGCAGCCTCGGCGCGGGCGACGTGTTCCACGGCGCGCTCCTGGCGGCGGTCGTCCTCGGCCGTTCCCTGCCGGAGGCGATCCGGTTCGCGAACGTCACCGCCGCCCTGTCGTGCCGTGCGCTCGACGGGCGCTCCGGCATCCCGGACCGCGGCGAGGTCGAGGCGGCGCTGCGCGAGCTGCCGCCGTCGCCGCGGGACGCCGTCGCCGCGATCGCGGCGCTCTCCGCGGGGGAATGACCCGGTGCGGGCGACGGCACCGGGGATCGGCGCCCTCGCCCGCGCTCCGCGGTCACGCCGCGGTGTAGCCGCCGTCCACGGAGACGTCGGCGCCGGTCATGTACGAGGAGGCGTCCGAGGCGAGCAGGAGCGCGGCGCCGGCGATCTCGTGCGGCTGCGCGAGGCGTCCCATCGGGGTCAGGCGCACCCACTCGGCGAGGCGCTCGGGCATGGCGCGGCTGCGGGCGGTCAGCGGCGTCTCGACGTAGCCGGGGGAGATGCTGTTGACGCGGACGCCGCGCGTCGCCCACTCGACGGCCAGCGACCTCGTGAGCATGACGACCGCCGCCTTCGACGTGTTGTACGTCGCCTGCGGCTGGGGGCGGTTGACGGCGTGCGCGGACATCGAGGCGATGTTGACGATCGACCCGGCTCCGCGCTCGAGCATGACCCGCCCTTCGGCGCGGCAGCAGCGGAAGACCCCGGACGCGTTGATGTCCATGACCCGCGTCCACTCGTCGTCCGTCAGCGTCTCGGCGCCCGCGCCGAGATGACGGATGCCGGCGCAGTTGACGGCCACGTCGAGCCGGCCGCTCCCGGCCACGACGCGATCGACGGCGGCGTCGACGGACTCCGACGAGGTGACGTCGAGGGGGACGAAGCCGAGCCCGGCGTCCGCCGCCGCGGCGCCTCCCGCCTCCGAGTCGAGATCGCCCACCCAGACGCGCGCGCCGGCGTCCGCGAGCGCGCGGGCGATCACGAGCCCGATGCCGCCGGCGCCCCCCGTCACGAGAGCCGTGCGCCCGTCGAGGCGGAACCGTTCCAGTGTCGTGCGGTCGTTATCCATCGCCGTTCCTCTCCTCGTCGGATGTCACCGGGGTCACGCGCGGGGCGTGACGAAGACCTTGTCGAACGCCCCCGCCCGCTGCGCGTCGATCGCGTCGTGGACGGCGGCGAGCGGGAAGTCGCCGAAGCGCAGCTCGTCGAGGGGCAGCTCGTGGACGAGGTTCGCCGCCCGCCGGTGCGTGTAGGGGTTGAGCGCGGTGCCCAGGATCGTGAGCTCGCGCGCGTACACGTCGTTGGGCGAGATCGACGCGCGCGCGCCGGGGTGGGCGACGCCGAACACGAGCAGCCTGCCGCCGCGGGAGAGCGCGGGGATCGCCGCCTCCATGACCGCCGGGGAGCCGACGGCGTCGATCGCGTACGGCACGCCCAGCCCGCCCGTGAGGTCCAGGACGGTCTCCGCGAGCCCCTCGCCCGGCTCGAGCGCGACGTCGGCGCCG
>Ga0182735_1001433_pt1 | contig 15895 bp, 16 predicted proteins | sample eDN5th30CKraftMG_FD_128524 | JGI IMG/M metagenome (GOLD analysis project Ga0182735, IMG submission 128524) | Enriched Miracle-Growth compost microbial communities from Emeryville, California, USA - eDNA 5th pass 30_C Kraft MG (version 2) (version 2) ... | reverse complement strand
CGAGTTTAGTGGTCAGGTATTTGTCGTTGCTTTCCGCGAAAAGCTGCCGCTCGTGGTCCTCGTTCGTAAAGGCCTGCACGACGCGGATGCCGCCGACATTTTCCTCGATCCGGGCGTTGAAATCGCCGACGCGCCGGTAAAGCGCGTGCCAGGTGTTGGTCATGCGCCCGCCATAACGGGTGGTGACATAGGCCGACAGCGGAACGATGACGGCGGTAATCAGCGCCAGCGGCGGATGCACCCAGAGCATCAGGATAAAAGCGCCGATAAGGGTCATGATCGCGATGAAGACATCTTCCGGCCCGTGATGAGCCACCTCGCCGATCTCTTCCAGATCCTTGGTCAGCCGCGCCACAAGATGGCCGGTCTTCTGGTTGTCGAAGAAGCCGAAGGAGAGCTTCTGCAAATGATCGAAAGCCTTGCGACGCATCTCTGTCTCGATCTTGATGCCAAGCATATGCCCCCAATAGGTCACGATGACTTGCAGGAAAGCATTGAGAACATAAATGGCTAGCAGGCCAACCGCGGCAATGGCGATCACGCCGAGTTGGCCGGTCGGCAACAGCCTGTCGATGAAAAGCGTAACGGCGACCGGAAAGGCGAGCTCCAACAGGCCGGATGCCACCGCGCTGGAAAAATCCAGCGCGAACAGCCCACGATGCGGACGGTAATATCCGGCAAAGCGTTTCAGCAACCCAGCCATGGCGCGGCTCCCTCGAAATCAATCACAGGGTGCCTAACTCATTCATCTCCCTATTAAAAGGGTAATTTGACCAACAGGTTCAGGATTTGGATGCTTGCGCTGCCAGCCGCCCCATGATGCGGTCATGGAAAATCATTCCCAGAGCCATCATCGCGACAAAGAGCCAAACCTGTGGCAACCCCATGGAAAGTGCGGACACAACGGGGCCGGGACAGAAGCCCGCCAGCCCCCAGCCTGCGCCAAAGATTGCGGAACCGACAATCAGCCGCCGGTCGATTTCGGTCTTTTCCGGCAGGTGGAAGGATTGGTCGAGCACGGGCCGCGCCATGCGTCGCTGCAACATCAGGCCGGGGATTGCCACAAGAAGAGCGCCGCCCAGCACGAAGGCAAGGCTCGGGTCCCAATGGCCGCTGGCGATATTCAGGAAACCGGTCACGCGCGACGGATCGATCATGCCCGACAAGGACAGGCCGAAACCGAAGATCGCACCGGCAAGCAAGGTCATGGAGAGGCGCGCGAATGCCGACTGTTTCATAGGAACGCTCCCGAAATGCTGGCGACCAACACGCCGGTTACGAGGAAAGTGAGTGTTGCGGCTATCGAACGTTTGGAAAACCGTGCCATGCCGAGAATGCCATGGCCGGAGGTGCAGCCCGAACCCATGCGGGTTCCGACACCGACCAGAAGCCCTGCCACGACGATGACGGGCCATGACATGGCCATCGTGACCGGAGGAAAGGAGCCATAGATTGCAGCGTAGATTATCGGCCCAAGAACGAGACCTACGACGAAGACCGCGTTGGCTGGAATCTGCTTGCCACCCAGAAGCCGCCCGACGATGCCGCTGATGCCCGCGATGCGCCCATTGAAGACGAGAAGCAGAATGGCGGACAGGCCGAGCAACATGCCGCCCGCCAGCGATTGCAGATAGGTGGCGATCATGACCTGACCTCCGGTGCACAGAAAATGCCGTAGAGCGCCTCGATCAGCTGTGCGGCCCTGGCTTCCGTCAGCCGGTAGAATATCTGCTTCGCTTCACGGCGGGTTTCGACTACGCCCGCCTCGCGCAACACGCCCAGTTGTTGCGACAGCGTCGGCTGACGGATGCCAAGCGTTTCCTCCAGTTCTCCGACCGAATATTCCCGTTCTGCAAGCGTGCAGGCCAGCATAAGCCGCGCCGGATGCGACAGCGTCTTGAGAAGTTCGGCAACCTCGGTTGCCCGCCCCTCCATCTCCGCCCGCGTCATCCTGTTTTCATCAGCGGGCGCAGAACCCGAAATCGCATTCATCATACTACCTCATAATCAATATATAATTAAATATAATGTATAATGAAATTTGCAAGGGGGAGCGAAACAAAATACCGCCGTTCATTTCTGAACGGCGGCTTCGGGTCAGTAGCCGAGAAGCGACTGGACGGCTGTGAGTTCCGTCTGGCGCAATTCATGTCCGCCGGGATGCCAGACAAGCTCGACATCGGCTTTCTGGCGCTCGAAATAATGTGCCAGCGCTTCCGTCAGGTCTGGCGGACAGATCGGGTCCATCCGCCCGGCGGTCATGAGAACTTTCGCGCCTTCCAGCGCCGGATTGTCCTTCGGCCTGAACGGCACCAGCGGATGCAGAAGTGCTGCCTTGTCGAACACCTTGCCTTTCTCGATCAAAAGGTTCGCCATGATATTGGCGCCATTGGAATAGCCGAGCCCGATCACTTCGGACGGCTTGTATTCACCCACAAGGCCCGCAATGAACCCGGCCATCTTGTCGGTGGCGCGGGCAAGGTCTTCCATGTCATAGACGCCCTCTCCCGTGCGGCGAAAGAAGCGCGCAGCGCCATATTCCGACACATCACCACGCGGCGACACGATGGTGGCAGCCGGCAAGAGCTGTTCTGCCAGACCGAAAAACTGGTTCTCATCGCCACCCGTACCGTGGAACACGATGAAGAGCGGAGCGCCCTTTGCACCGGCCTTCAGCCGGTGCTCATAGGTTTGTATGGTCATGTTCGTTTCCTCTCTGCGCTTCAGATCTTGTCGAGATGTTCTTCGAGATAACTGCGCAGATGCTGATGCTGTGTCGGCAGCTTCAATGCTTCACCGAGATGGGCCGTGTCTTCGTCGCGGTCGAAGCCGGGTTCGTTGGTTGCCACCTCGAACAAAACACCGCCCGGCGTGCGGAAATAGATTGCCCAGAAGTAATCGCGGTCGATGACCGGCGTGACGTGATAGCCCGTATCCATCAGCGCCTTGCGCACTTCCAGCTGCTTCTCGCGATTTTCGACGGCGAACGCCACGTGATGCACGGAACCCGCGCCCTGCTGGTTGCGGCCGACTCCTGGCAGGGTTTCCAGATCAATGACGCCCGCGCCATTGCCCTCCGGCATGAAGAAGCGGCTGATGCCGTCTTTCGCATCGGACTTCTGGTATCCCATATATTTCAGCAGTTCGGCTGTGGCGCCCTCGTCGCGAAGCCGCATCGAGACCGAATGAAAGCCACGGATGGCATGATCGGCATCGATCTCTTCATGCGCCCAGGGCGCACGCGGATCGTCCTTCACTTCGACCAGCGCAAAGCTGTCGCCGTCCGGCCCGCGGAAATGGATACGCTTTTCACCGAAAGCCTCGTCTTCGGATTCCACCTTGACGGCGGATTGCGCGAAGCGGTCCTTCCAGAAATCGAGCGAGCCCTGCGGCACGGCAAAGACGGTCGTCCCCACCTCCCCGGTGCCATCGCGTCCGCGCGGTATGCCGGGGAACGGGAAATAGGTCATGACGGTGCCGGGCGTGCCGACTTCATCGCCATAATAGAGGTGGTAAACGCTCGGATCGTCGAAATTGACTGTCTTCTTGACGCGGCGCAGCCCAAGCACATCGGTGAAGAACCGGTTGTTGGAGCGCGCATCGGCGGCAAGCGAGGTGACGTGATGGAGGCCCTTGATCTGGTTAAGCATGGCGATCTCTCCTGTTGTGTTGCCGCTAATATAACCATCGCCATGGGACTTGAAATATTGACGATACTACACAGATTGTATCTGTTTCAGATACAGTTGCGAGCAACGATGATTTCCATCTGGACGCAGCGCCCCTTGAACGTTTAGCTACCGCTAACCCAACACAGAAAGGTTTCCCATGGCATCCGGCTTGTTCGCACTTCTCGATGATGTCGCAGCCATTGCGAAAATGGCGGCAGCTTCGCTCGATGATGTTGCAGGACAGACGGCAAAGGCCAGCGCCAAGGCAGCGGGCATCGTCATCGACGATACGGCTGTTACCCCGAAATATGTCGTGGGGCTGAAGCCGGAACGCGAATTGCCGGTCATCTGGAAGATCACCAAGGGATCGCTGCGCAACAAGCTTATCTTCCTGCTGCCGCTGGCGCTCATCCTCGGCTATTTCGCACCATCCTTCATCATGCCGCTGTTGATGATCGGCGGTGTCTATCTGGCGTTTGAAGGAACGGAAAAACTGGTGGAGTTCTTCATTCCGCACAAGGAGGAGGCGCATGAGGAAACCAAAGGCGCGACACCGGGAGAGATCGAGGAAACGACCGTCAGCGGCGCGATCCGCACGGACTTCATCCTGTCGGCGGAAATCATGGCGCTGACACTGGCGGGACTTGGGCCTTCAAGCATTTATATGCAAGCGGCCATCCTCGCCGCCGTTGGCATATTGATCACCTTCGCCGTCTATGGGGTGGTCGGCATCATCGTGAAGCTTGACGATATGGGCGTTTCGCTTGTGCGCAACAGCCATACGGCTTTCGGCAGGCAGCTCGGCAAGGGGTTGGTTGCGGGCATGCCCATCATCCTGAAGGTTCTGAGCACTGTCGGCACCGTCGCCATGCTCTGGGTTGGCGGCAGCATCATCGTTCACGGGCTGGATTCCATTGGCATCCACAGCGTTGAAGCCTTCATCCATTCCATCGTTTCGCATCTGCCGACCGAAGGCACCCGTTTTGCAGCCGCCTTCGAATGGATCGCCACGTCCTTCCTGCAGGCCGTGCTGGCCATCCTGATCGGCATTGTCGTCGTGATAGGCGTTCACACCTTCAAATCGCTAAAGACCAAAGCCTAGAGCGCATTTCGATCTGATTGCATCAGATCGGCGCTCTATCTGTTTGTTTCCACACATGTCTTTATCCCGAAACCGGTTTCCACTTTCGGGAGACATGCTCCAACTTCAGGCCAGATAGCGCTTGAACCATTCAATGGTCCGGTCCCATGCGAGCTTCGCCGCCGCTTCATCATAACGCGGCGTGGAATCGTTATGGAAACCGTGATTGACGCCCGGATAGATGTAAGCCTCGTAGGTCTTGCCGTTTTTCTTCAACGCCTCCTCATAGGCGGGCCAGCCCTCGTTGATGCGCGTGTCGAGTTCGGCATAGTGCAACAGGAGCGGCGCCTTGATACGCGGCACCTCATCCGCCGGGGCCTGCCTGCCATAGAAGGGCACGGCGGCGGCCAGTTCGGGAAAGGCAACCGCTGCCGCATTCGCTACACCGCCACCATAGCAGAAACCGGTAATGCCGACTTTTCCGGTGGTCAGATCGCTCTTCATCATGAAATCGACCGCCGCAAAGAAGTCGTTCATCAGCTTGGTCGGGTCGACCTGTTGCTGCAATTCGCGGCCCTTGTCATCATTGCCGGGATAACCGCCGACCGAGGTAAGGCCATCGGGCGCGAGCGCAATGAAACCAGCCTTCGCTACGCGGCGGGCGACGTCTTCGATATAGGGATTGAGGCCGCGATTTTCGTGCACCACCACCACAGCGGGCAGCTTGCCTTGCAGCTTCGCCGGTCGCACCAGATAGGCGCGCACATCGCCGTTTCCTTCCGGTGACGGATAGGTGATGTATTCGGGATGGATATCAGGATCGGTGAATTCGACCTGTTGCGCCATCGCATAATCAGGACTGAGCGAGGCCAGCAAGGCTGTTGCCGTCATGGTCCCGACCGCAAATTTTGCGGCCCGGTCCAGAAACTCGCGTTTGGTTATCCGTCCATGCGCATAGAAGTCGTAGAGTTCGAGAAGTTCCTGCGGGAAATCCTTCGCCGTCAGACGTGTCATGGTCAGCCCTTCCTCTCAAAGAAGGACAGTCTAGCACAGGGCTGACCAGCGTAAATGTGGGATGTCCCGCACGGGAAAATGTGCGGGACAAAGGCAATCAGCGATAGACGATGCCGCCATCCGTCAGGATGGCCTGGCCGGTGATATAGTCGGAATCCGGACTGGACAGGAAGGATACCAGAGCCGCAACATCGTCCGGTGTCTGGGCGCGGCCAAGTGCGATCCCGTCCACATATTTCTTGTAGGTTTCGCCCTTCGGCGCACCGGTGATTTCCGAGAAGCGTTCGTCGATCTCCACCCACATATCGGTGCCGACAATGCCGGGGCAATAGGCGTTCACCGTGATCCCGGCACTCGCATATTCCTTGGCGGCAGCCTGCGTCAGCGCACGCACCGCGAATTTCGTGGCCGAATAGACGCCCAGCATCGCAAACCCGTCATGACCGGCGATGGACGATGCATTGATGATCTTGCCCTTCTGGTTGCGCGCCTTGAACTTGGCGGCAGCCGCCTGAATGCCCCACAGAACGCCATCGACATTGATGCGGAAAATCCGCTCCACCTCTTCCGGCGTGACATCGGCTATGGGCTGAACCTGCGCAATACCGGCATTGTTGACGATGACGTCGAAACCGCCAAGCGCCTTCTCGGCATGATCAATCGCGGCATAGACGTCATCGCGCTTGCTGACATCGGCGGAAAAGGTGGATGCCTTGCGACCGAGCGCCTCGACTTCCTTCCTGACCGCATCCAGCTTGTCTTCCTTCAGGTCGACCAGCGCAATGTCGAAACCGTTCCTGGCCAATCGCAACGCGATGCCGCGCCCAATGCCCTGCGCTGCGCCCGTGACCAGAGCAACCTTTCCGTTTACCGACATGATTCATCCTTTCCTGAGGGTTGGTGAATGGCAATGCAGTGCATCCCATCAGCAAGATGGAACACGCATTTGCCCCGTCATCCCCAATCAACTCCCCCAAGGACCGGATTTCATTGATTGCGATCAAAATTGTCGAATTTAGCCCCCCGAACAAAAAGTCCGGCAAAAGCCGGACCTTTTTCGACGGGTTATATTTGGCGCGTCAGATACTGGGCTCGATCTTGCCCTTGCCCTTGGCTCCGCCCTTGTCCTTTGCGGTGAGCCTGTCGATATAGGCGAGAAACAGCGCCGAGAACACGAAGGCCAGATGGATGATGGTGAACCACATCAACTGGCCCGACGTATAGCTGGTCGCGTTGAGGAATATCTGCAGCAGGTGGATCGACGAAATCGCAACGATGGTCGACGCGACCTTGATCTTGAGCGAACCGGCATCGATGGTGCCGAGCCAGTGCACCTCGTCGCCTGCCTGATCGAAGCGGCTGACGAAATTCTCATAGCCCGAAATGATGACCATCACCACGAGGCTCGCGATCAGCGCCGCATCGATGAGCCCGAGAACTTTCAGGATCGTGTCGGTATCATTCAGCGCGGTGACTTTTGTGGCAAAGTCGAACAGCTTTCCCACGAAGGATACGGCATAGATTGCCAGCGCGATGGCAAGGCCGAGATAGAAGACCACCAGCAGCCAGCGCGACGCCAGAATGATGTTTTCGATCAGGAGTTCAATTCGTTTCATCGATCCGTTTCCAGGTAATCATGCGGATACCCTCTTAAAAAACATCGCGCTTTTGACAAGCGCGGGAGATATTGAATGATGTGCAAAAGTAGGGACGCGACCGGTTTCCTGCAATATCAGCTTTTGGCGTTTGCCTGCAGCAGTTCCAGCGCAAGCTCTCGCGCCCCGGCGGAAATGTCCGGATTGAAGATCAGCCAGTAGCCCTTGTCGCTCGTCTGCGACACCTCGCATGCGTGGACAAGCTGCCCGCGCTCCACGGCCCCATCGATCAGCCCGGCCCAGCCAAGCGCCACGCCCTGATCGGCAATGGCTGCCTCGATCACCAGATTATAGGTGTTGAAGACCAACCCGTAATTGCCGTCTTCAATATCTTCCCCAATAGCATCGAGCCATGACTGCCATGTGAACCAGCGGTCGCCCTGCAAGGTGTCGAGATGCAGCAGCGAGGCGGCACCCAGCCGCTTTCCGCCCGCAAACGGGCCATGCGCGGCAAGATAGGCCGGGGAGCAGACCGGCACGACTTTTTCGCCGATGAAGGCGATAGCATCCTTTGGAAAGTCCTCGCGTCCGCCGAAGAGAATTGAAATATCCGCGTCACGCCGGTCGAGCGGCTGGAGCATAGACGACGCCATGATGCGCACGTCTACCTCCGGGTGCTTGGGACGGAACTGCGCGACGCGCGGCATCAGCCAGAATGTCGCGAAGCCGTAGTCGGTCGCAATACGCAATCCCGGCGCGCGCCGGCGGCGTCTGATCTGCTGTACCGCCTCATCGATTCCATCCAGACCGCTGCGCACCGCCTCGTAAAGAATGCGGCCTTCGGGCAATATCTCGACGCCGCGGGCGCGCCGCGCGAACAGCGCGACGCCCAGACGCTCCTCGATGCGTTTTATCTGATAACTCACCGCCGGTTGGGTCATGCCGAGTTCACGCGCTGCAAGGGTCAGATTTTCCAATCGTCCCACCGCTTCGAAAACGCCAAGGCTGCCAAGGTCCCAGGATGGAGAAACCATAAAACCGTTCTATAGCTCCGATAAAAAATGAATGGGTTTCTCCTTAGCCTAAATGATGTTTTTCTTAAAGTAGGAATACGAGACATAATCGGTGTTAATTAATCAGAGGGGTCATCACATGCGCTTTTTGAAGATTGCGGCAATGGCATTCACGGCACTGACGGGGCTCTCAGGAGCGGCTTCCGCAGCCGATCCGGCAGCCTGCGAAACCATCCGCCTGTCCGATCCGGGCTGGACCGACATTACCTCCACCAACTCCATCGCCAGCGTTTTGCTGGAAGGTCTCGGCTACAAGCCGGATGTGAAGACCATGTCCGTCCCGATTGGCTATGAGGCGCTCAAGACCGGCAATCTTGACGTTTTCCTCGGCAACTGGATGCCTGCGCAGCAGAAATTCCGCGACGATCTCGACAAGGCGAAAGCTGCCGAAGTCATCGTGAAGAACCTCGAAGGGGCGAAGTTCACGCTTGCCGTGCCGGATTATGTGGCGAGCGAAGGCGTGAAGGATTTCACCGACCTTGCCGCCCACGCCGACAAGTTCGGCAAGGAAATCTACGGCATCGAACCGGGTGCGCCCGCCAACCAGAATATCCAGAAGATCATCGAGGACCAGAAATTCAAGCTCGACGGCTGGAAGCTGGTGGAATCGAGCGAGCAGGCCATGCTCGCGCAGGTGGACCGCAAGAACAAGGACAAGGATTGGGTCGTGTTCCTCGCCTGGGCGCCGCACCCGATGAACACAAAGCTGAAGATCGAATATCTGGCGGGCGGCGATGACTATTTCGGCCCGAATTTCGGCGGCGCGGAAGTCTACACGCTTGGCCGCACCGGATGGGCCGCGCAGTGTCCGAATGCGGCAAGCTTCTTCAAGAACCTCGTCTTCACCGTCGACATCGAGAACGAGCTGATGGGCAAGATTCTCGACGGCGGTGCGGAGGGCCCCGCAGCGGCGAAGGAATGGCTGAAGGCGCATCCCGAGCAGATCGACAAGTGGCTTGCGGGTGTCACCACCTTCAAGGGCGAACCGGGCGCCGAAGCCGTCAAGGCAAGCCTCGGCCTCTGATCCTGACAAGCAAGACCTGCAAGGCGGGCGTTTCGGCGCCCGCCCTTTCGCGTTTCCACACCTGCCAACGGTTCCGCACAATGAAAAAGCCGAATATCCTCATCCTTATGGTCGACCAGCTGAACGGCATCTTCTTTCCCGACGGTCCGGCCGAATTTCTCCATGTTCCACATTTGAGAAAGCTGGCCAAACGCTCCACCCGTTTTGCCAATTGCTACACGGCGAGCCCGCTTTGCGCCCCGGCGCGCGCATCGTTCATGTCGGGCCAGCTGCCGTTCCGGACCGGCGTCTATGACAATGCGGCGGAATTTTCGTCAGAAATCCCGACCTATGCACATCATCTTCGCAATGCCGGCTACCAGACGGCGCTTTCCGGCAAGATGCATTTCGTCGGACCAGACCAGCTGCACGGTTTTGAACAGCGGCTTACAACGGACATCTACCCGGCGGATTTCGGCTGGACGCCGGATTATCGCAAGCCCGGCGAGCGCATCGACTGGTGGTATCATAATCTGGGCTCGATCACCGGAGCAGGTTCTGCCGAAATCACCAACCAGCTCGAATATGACGATGAAGTTGCCTATCAGGCCGAAGCGAAGCTCTATGATCTGGCGCGCGGCCATGATGAGCGGCCATGGTGCCTGACGGTCAGTTTCACCCATCCTCACGATCCTTATGTGGCGCGCAAGCGCTTCTTCGATCTCTATGCGGACATTCCCGAACTCGATCCGCAGATCGGACCGCTGCCAGAAAGCGAGATCGATCCGCACACCGAGCGCCTGCTTAGGGCTTGCAAGGCGGAGGACTACGACCTGACCCGCGAACAGGTTCGCACGGCGCGGCAGGCCTATTTCGCCAATATTTCCTACGTGGACGAGAAGATCGGTGCGCTGCTCGATGTGATCGAGCGCTGCGGCATGGCGGACGACACGATTGTCGTCTTCACCTCCGACCATGGCGACATGCTCGGCGAGCGCGGCATGTGGTTCAAGATGAGCTTCTATGAAGGTTCCGCCCGCGTTCCTTTGATGATTGCCGCGCCGCAATTGCAGGCTGGCCGCGTGGACGCGCCGGTCTCCACGCTCGACGTCCTGCCGACACTGGCAGACCTTGCCGGCATAGACCTCAAGGGCATCATGCCATGGACCGATGGGGTTTCACTGACAGACGTTGCATCAGGTTCCGCCGAACGCGGCGCGGTGCCTGTGGAATATGCCGCCGAAGGCACGGTCGCGCCGATGGTTTCGCTGCGCGACGGAGACTGGAAGCTCAACCTTTGCCGCGCCGACCCGCCGCAACTTTTCAACCTTGCCGACGATCCTGACGAGCTGCGCAATCTGGCGGAAAATCCGGAGTTCAAGGCAGTTCTGGACAAGCTTCTGGCCAAGGCGGAACAGCGCTGGAATCTGGACCGCTACGATGCCGATGTTCGCGCCAGCCAGGCCCGCCGCCACGTCGTCTATCCGGCGCTGCGCAACGGCGCCTATTATCCATGGGATTACCAGCCGCTGCAAAAGGCGTCCGAGCGCTACATGCGCAACCACATGGACCTGAACGTGCTGGAAGAAAACCAGCGCTTTCCGCGCTGAATTATGAAGCGGGGCCGCACGGCCCCGCTTGTCCAGCCTTTCATTGTTCCGAAAATTCGAGAACAGTACCGCTGGCATTTTCCGGCAGCACGGCGATGCCTGCCGGTGTCGTCACACGGGAAACACCGTTGGCGTCAAGCACGCCACGTGCCTTGTCCAGCGACGCAACGCGAATGCGCAGGGCGGCAAAAGCCTTGCCCGGAGTCTGGGCGAAATCCACACCGGGATAGAGCGCGGCTGCTTTTTCCTCGCTCACCACCAGTATGTCCGCCGAGCGCGCGCCTGTCGAAACCTTCCATCCGCCATCCTGTGCCCCGGCCTTGCCGTCCGCGAAAAGGCGAGCAAACCCCTTGGCGGCTGTTTCCGGGTCGGATGAAATGGCAATAATGGCGGAAAGGCCATTCGCGCCATTTGCATGTTCGATCAGCTCCGGCAGCCAGACTGTCTCGCGGGTCTTGTGCTGGCACATGAACACCATGCCTTGTGGGACTTCGCTTTCCGCGAAGGATACGGTTTCAAAAGCCGCGATACCCTCGCCGCCACCCGGCAGCTGAACGGGACGTTGAAACGCGCCGACCTCGCCCGTCGTGATGCCGAGCGCACCCAGTTCCGCCTTGGCGTCGCGCGCATTGTCGATGCGGCAGGCAATGGCGTGGAGGCCCTCGCCCTGTGCCGCCAGCTTCTCACGCTGATGCAGATTACCCGGCGTCTCGGCAACGATGCCAAGCAGCTCGAAATAATCCTCCGGGAACATGATCGTATAGTTGCCGGTGCCCTTTTCCTTGCTGTGCAGCCCGCGCGGGCTCAGCGTGAAACCGAAACGGCGATATTGCTCGGCACTTTTCTCCAGGTCGCCGACCAGCAGGAAAATATGATCGACGCCTTTGACCGGATGAGACATGCAAAACTTCCTTTTACTTTTGGTCGGAGCCAGAACGATCTCGTGGATCGTAACCTTGGGATTCATATTGGCAACATAAAGTGCCGTTTCAGCCATATCCTCCGGCTGGATGACCTCATCCATGCGGGAAAGATCGAAGCCCGGACGGCGCGCCAGAAGCGGCGTCGCCACCTCGCCGGGGCAAAGCACGGTCGACCGGATGCCGTTCTGCCCTTCCTGCGCATTGAGGCTGGCGCTCAGATCGTTGAGCGCATGTTTGGACGCGCCATAGGGAACACCGCCGCCGGGCGCAGAAAACCGTCCCGCCCATGACGATGTGTGGATCATCAGTCCGCCGCCCTGCGCTCGCATCGGCGTCAGGGTAGCCGCAATCACGTTGATCGCTCCCTTGATATTGATATCGATGACATCGTCCCATGAATCGAAATCGATATCCGCCCAGCTGCGGCGCGGAATATTGAGGCCCGCATTGTTGCAGAGCACGTCAAGACGGCCTGCCCATTCGACGATAGCTCCGGCAGCGGCGGCAATCGTTTCCCGGTCGAGAACATCCGCCGGAAATATCTGCGCCTTGCCGCCATCCGCGACAATTTCCTCGGCAATCGCTGCCAGCGCATCCGCCTTGCGGCCCGTGAGCGCCACCTGCCAGCCCTCGCGTGCGAACCGCCGCGCCATTGCGGCACCGATGCCGGAGCCTGCACCGGTGATCCAGACCGCACCATGCTCACTTTTGCCCGAACTGGCGCTCTGGTCGTTAGAAATCTGGCTCATAGGCAAACTCCATCGTAAAAAATTGACATTTATTAACCCGGTCTGGTCGAGAAATTTTACCAATTTTGCCCGACATATTAGTTTATCTTGACAATATCGCCACGGAATCTAGCATATCAATGCTTGCATACAATAAAGACCCTCTGAAGCGGCATTTCGTTGCAATTTCAGGGGCTTGAACAATATTGGGACGTGCGGGAAAAGAGGCTTGAAAGCCCTCCCTCAACGTCCTTCAGGGGAACAGAGAATGCATATCAGAAAAGCCGGCCTTGGCCTGTTAGTTGCGGCGTTTTCGCTTGCGGCGGCGTCTTCCCACGCCGAAGAAGTGAAGCGCGGCGGCACTGTCATCGTCCATATGAACACCGAACAGGGTGTGCTCAACCCTGCGCTGCGCGCTTCCACCGGCGTCTATCAGATCACCGGCCGCATCATGGAGCCGCTGATCGACCGTACCTATGAGGGCTATGTGCCGGTGCTGGCCACAAGCTGGTCATCCTCGGAAGACGGCAAGGCCATCACCTTCAAGCTGCGCGAGAATGTGCGCTGGCATGATGGCCAGCCCTTCACCTGCGATGACGTTTCGTACAGCGCGATGAACCTGTGGAAGAAGCTGCTCAACTATTCGACCACGCTTCAGGCCAATCTGGAAGCCGTCGACTGCACCGATCCGCACACGGCAGTGTTCCGCTATTCCAAGCCGATGCCGCTGGAGCTGCTCGTCGCCGCCATGCCTGATCTCGGTCACCCCGTGCCGAAGCATCTTTATGAAGGCACGGACATCCTCAAGAACAAGTATAACGCAGCGCCGGTTGGCACAGGCCCGTTCAAATTCGTCGAATATGAGCGCGGCCAGCACATCATCGCCGAGCGCAACGACGATTACTGGCGTGGCGAGGAATATCCCTATCTCGACCGCATCATCTGGCGCTTCATGCCGGACAAGGCCGCTGCCGCCGCAGCGCTCGAAGCCGGTGAAATGATGGAAACCGCCTTCAACGGCATTTCCATGTCGGACACCGAGCGTCTTCAGAAGGATGGCCGCTTCGACACCGGCACCAAGGGTTTCGAGAACAACGTCGCGCACTCGACCATCGAGTTCAACCTGCGCAATCCGATCCTCGCCAATCTGAAGGTCCGTCAGGCTATCTATCACGCGCTCGACATCGACTTCGCGATCAAGACGATCATGCGCGGCTATGCCAAGCCGGGTCGCGGCCCGATCCCGAGCGCTGGCGGCGCCAACTATACGGATCAGGTGCAGACTTACGCGTATGACGTTGAAAAGGCAAAGAAACTGCTCGACGAGGCGGGTTATCCGGTCAAGGAAAACGGCATCCGGTTCAAGCTGCGCCATCGCCCGGCCCCGTGGGGTGAATATACGCAGCTTTGGGCTGAATATTACGCTCAGGCGATGAAGGAAGTCGGAATCGACGTCGAAATCCTGACCAATGATGCGCCGGGCTTCCTCAATGGCGTCTATCGTGACCACGACTTCGACACGGCAAGCGGCTGGCACCAGTTCCGCTCCGATCCGGCTGTCTCCACCACCGTCTGGCTGCGTTCCGGCGCTCCCGTCGGCACGGCGTGGTCCAACCAGTTTGGCTACAAGTCGGACGAGATGGACAGTCTGATTGATCAGGCCGCATCCGAACTTGATCCGGCCAAGCGCGCCGATCTCTATCACCAGATCCAGCAGCTGGAGATGAAGGACCTTCCGGTCATCTTCGCCATCGAGCATCCGTTCGTCGGCGTGACCAACAAGGTGCTGAAGAACCATCACAATACGCCACGATGGGATTCTTCCAGCTGGTACGACCTCTGGATCGACCAATAAGCCAAACACAGCCGATGCCGATCATTTGGCAGCGGCTCCCCTAATGTGAATACTGAAATGAATATCTTGCAGGAAAATCCGTAATGCCCCTGCCCCCGCTTCTGACTTTTGCGCTGCGGCGCATCCTGCAGGCGATTCCCGTCATTCTCCTCATCATGATCGGGTCGTTCCTGCTGATCAAGCTTGCCCCCGGCGATACGGTGGACGCGCTTGTCGGCGACATGGGCGGCGCAGACCCGCAATTCGTCGCCAATCTGCGCGCCGAATATGGCCTGGATCAGCCGGTCTGGGTGCAATTGTGGATTTACATGACGAAACTGGCGCAGTTCGATTTCGGCTGGTCCTATGTCTATGAGCAGCCAGTGCTCGACGTGCTGATGGCCCGGCTCGTGCCGACGCTCCTGCTGATGGTTTGCTCCCTTTCGGTCGCGTTCATTTTCGGCATCGCGCTCGGTGCTTTCGCGGCACGGCGCGCCTATTCGCTGACCGACAACGCGATTTCCACGCTCGGCCTTGTCTTCTACGCCATGCCGAGCTTTTTCCTGAGCCTCATCCTGATGTTCATCTTTTCCGTCAAGCTTGGCTGGCTGCCGGTGGGCGGTTACAAGACGCTTGGCGGTTTCTATACCGGCTGGAAGAATGTCTGGGATATTGCCGTCCACCTCGTCATGCCGACGACGGCGCTTTCGCTCATCTATCTCGCCTTCTACATGCGCCTGATGCGCACCAGCGTGCTGGAAGTGGCCGACCTCGATTATGTTCGCACCGCACGCGCCAAGGGTGCCAGCGGCGCAAGGCTGATGTTCCACCACATCATGCGTAACGCCTTCCTGCCGGTCGTCACGCTGCTCGGCCTGCAATTTTCAACCGTGCTCGGCGGCTCGGTCGTCATCGAGACAATCTTCTCGCTGCCGGGTCTCGGCCAGCTTGCCTATACGTCCGTGATCAAGCGCGACCTCAACACACTGATGGGCATCATCTTCCTGTGCTCGGTGCTGGTGGTGATCGTGAATTTCATCACCGATCTCATCTATGCGCGGCTTGATTCCAGGATCGAACTGTCATGACTTCACAGGACCTTTCCCTCACCCGTCCGCAGGTCTCCCGCACGAAAATTCTGTGGCAGCGCTTCAGCCGCAACCGCGCCGCCGTGCTGGGCCTTGTCCTCTTCATCGCCGTGGTGCTGATCGCACTGCTGGCCGACGTCATTGCGCCCGGCGATCCGCTGCGCCGCGCTGGCGATCCGCTCGTCTGGCCGTTCCTCAATGCGGCAACGCCGCTCGGCACCGACCAACTTGGGCGCGATATCATGGCAGGCATCTTCCATGGTGCACGCATTTCG
>Ga0182735_1001431_pt1 | contig 15915 bp, 20 predicted proteins | sample eDN5th30CKraftMG_FD_128524 | JGI IMG/M metagenome (GOLD analysis project Ga0182735, IMG submission 128524) | Enriched Miracle-Growth compost microbial communities from Emeryville, California, USA - eDNA 5th pass 30_C Kraft MG (version 2) (version 2) ... | reverse complement strand
TTGAAGCAACATGGGTACAAGATTGTGCGGCTTTTGGCCGGCGCCGCCCCGTAGTGGCAGCGGCGCACAATCGATCTGGTTCCTTCATTTCAGAGTTTCAAGAGGGTGACGGCAGAAAATTTCTACAGCGATTTCAGACTGTTGGAAATTGAGAACAACTCCACCATCTGATGAGTTGGTTGGTAAAATGAATGGAGACCTGCCATGACCTATGACGACATCGTTTCAGTGCTCGGCTCCATAGACGACGATCTGGCGGCGGGGCTTATCGCAACCGGGGCGAGTGTTGATGAACTTCGAGAAGCGTGGAACTGGCTTAACAATGACGAGGCGCTGATGGGCGAAGGGCGACCGCTCCCGGACACACGCGTCAGCCATCTCATCGATCTGCTTGAACCTGATGATGACGGCGTGGACTGAGCTACGGATGAACGGTTGAAGAGGCACGTCGGTATGCCCAGATCACAAGAGATCGTACAGAACGATCAGTAACTTGCTCTTAAAAGACGATCAGAAAACAAGGAGGAAGTGATGTCTGATGTCGTGTTCAACGAACCCGTAATCCTGCGCATGCCAAAAACCGGCCTCCGAAAGGTGGCGACAGGTTTTGAAGCACTGGAATGCCTTGAGCGCGAATGGCCGGACTGGGCACGTAGACGGCGTTGGCGGAATGCCATTGCTGCCTGTCGGGACGCACTCGATGGATGGCGCTCTGCGAAGGAGGCACGCCGGAGCTTCATGAAGGCTGCAATGCGAGCGGGCCTCGTTCAGGGAGCACGACGCACGCGAGTTCGGGGTACTCTCGGTAGCTATCAGGGAATTCCCGCCGGGCTTCAGTGAACGGATATGATCCCGTCGACGGCTTTCCATTCTGAGGGCTGGATCAGACGATGGTGGGCGACGCGGACGGAGTGCAGCGCGCCCTCCAGCGTCTCGGTCCAGTAGTCGAGAAAGCCGCGCAGTTCGGGAAACTTCGGGGCGAGATCGTAATCCTGCCAGACATAGACCTGCAACAGGCTCGGGTGATCTGGAAGACGATAGTGGATTTCGGCTGTGGTCAGGCCGTAGCCTTCCATCTGCATCCGGAATTCACGACTGACGATCGCTGGCATATGTCTCTCCTTTGTCGGTTCATGCGTGAAGACGATGGTGATGGTCTGCGGATCCGCATACGGCATCGTCCGCCCCGATGTCGCCGTGATCAAGACGCCGCAGCGCATCCATGATGACATCGAATGGGATGGGGCTTTCTGCGCCCGGCGGCTGGCGCAGTGCGGGCATCGATTCGACCGCGCATGCGTCGGATGCCCATGACGAGAGAATGGCGCGCTTTTCGCTGCGTTCGAGCGTGTCGTCGCGCAGCACATCCTCGGGATGCCTGTAGTGGCGCGCCGGCGACAGGAGCCGGTCGAGCGCAATGTCTTCGGCTCGTGGCGCGAGAGAGGGAATGATCGTCGAAAAATCGGCTCGGCGCATCGCTGTCCTCCTTCCGTTTTCAGCCGTTCCAAAAACTCCGTTTCGATCAGGACTCCGGACCGCACCTCCCGGCACGGCACAGAAGGAAGTTCGGCCAATCGAGCGAATTTTTCAAGTGCCCGGATGCTCGATGGTGTCAATTTCGGCTGCGATTACATCGCACTAGCAGTGAACTGCTGCGAGTGCCAAAAATTTTGCATTCCCCTCTTGAAATCGAAAATCGCCAAAACCAGATCGATACGCGCGTGACGCCGACAAGGGTTGCGCGGCCCCGCTCCGGCTCTCACCGGGCCGGAGCGGAGGGACCTCTCAAAATCTGTTTGTCCTTGAGGAGAACGATATGACGTTCCGTCCATTGCATGACCGTATCCTGGTTCGCCGCATCGAAGCCGACGAGAAAACCGCAGGCGGCATCATCATTCCCGATACCGCCAAGGAAAAGCCGAGCGAAGGCGAAGTGATCGCGGTCGGCCCCGGTGCCCGCGACGATGCGGGCAAGATCATTGAGCTCGACGTAAAGGTCGGCGACCGCATTCTGTTCGGCAAATGGTCCGGCACCGAGATCCGGCTCGACGGCGAAGACCTGCTCATCATGAAGGAAAGCGACGTGATGGGCGTGATCGAGCAGACCGCCACGCTGAAGAAGGCCGCCTGACGGATTCTTCGAACTCAACCAGTCAATGAAAGCTGCCTATTGAAGGAGTGATCCAATGGCTGCCAAGGAAGTCAAATTCAACACCGAAGCCCGCGAGAAGATGCTGCGCGGCGTCGACATTCTCGCCAACGCCGTCAAGGTTACGCTCGGGCCGAAGGGCCGCAACGTGGTCATCGACAAGTCGTTCGGCGCGCCGCGCATCACCAAGGACGGCGTCTCTGTCGCCAAGGAAATCGAGCTTGAGGACAAGTTCGAGAACATGGGCGCGCAGATGGTGCGCGAAGTGGCCTCGAAGACCAACGACCTCGCCGGCGATGGCACCACGACCGCCACGGTCCTTGCTCAGGCGATCGTCAGGGAAGGCGCCAAGGCCGTCGCCTCCGGCATGAACCCGATGGACCTGAAACGCGGCATCGACAAGGCGGTGGACGCCGTCGTCGCCGAACTCAAGGCCAATGCGCGCAAGATCTCCAGGAACGACGAGATCGCACAGGTCGGCACCATCTCGGCCAATGGCGACACCGAAATCGGCCGCTTCCTCGCCGAAGCCATGCAGAAGGTCGGCAATGAGGGCGTGATCACTGTCGAGGAGGCCAAGACGGCCGAGACCGAACTCGAAGTGGTCGAGGGCATGCAGTTCGACCGCGGCTATCTCTCGCCCTACTTCATCACCAATCAGGACAAGATGCGGGTCGAGTTCGAGGATCCCTATGTCCTGATCCATGAAAAGAAGCTCTCCAACCTTCAGGCCATGCTTCCCGTCCTCGAAGCGGTCGTCCAGTCCGGCAAGCCGCTGGTCATCATCGCCGAGGATGTCGAGGGCGAGGCTCTGGTCACGCTCGTCGTCAACCGTCTGCGCGGCGGGCTCAAGGTTGCGGCTGTCAAGGCGCCGGGCTTCGGCGACCGCCGCAAGGCCATGCTGGAAGATATTGCAATCCTCACCGGCGGCACGGCGATCAGTGAGGATCTCGGGATCAAGCTGGAAAATGTCACGCTGGAGATGCTCGGGCGCGCCAAGAAGGTCGTCATCGAGAAGGAGAACACCACCATCGTCGATGGCGCCGGTTCAAAGGCCGAGATCGAAGGCCGCGTGAAGCAGATCAAGGCGCAGATCGAGGAGACGACCTCCGATTACGACCGCGAGAAGCTTCAGGAGCGTCTGGCGAAGCTCGCCGGCGGCGTCGCGGTGATCCGCGTCGGTGGCGCGACCGAGGTCGAGGTCAAGGAGAAGAAGGATCGCGTCGACGACGCGCTGCACGCCACCCGCGCGGCGGTCGAGGAAGGCATTTTGCCGGGTGGCGGCGTGGCGCTGCTGCGTGCGCAGAAGGCTCTCGACAGTATCCAGACCGACAATGTCGACCAGAAACACGGCGTCGAGATCGTGCGCCGCGCGATCGAGGCGCCGGTGCGCCAGATCGCCGAGAATGCCGGCGCCGAAGGCTCCATCATCGTCGGCAAGCTGCGCGAGAAGGCCGACTTCGCCTTCGGCTGGAATGCCCAGACCGACGAATATGGCGACCTGTTCGCACAGGGGGTCATAGACCCGGCCAAGGTGGTGCGCACTGCCTTGCAGGACGCGGCGTCCGTCGCCGGCCTGCTGGTGACCACCGAGGCGATGATCGCCGAGAAGCTGAAGAAGGAAGCAGCCCCGGCAATGCCAGCGGGCGGCATGGACTTCTGACCATCTCGCTCTGAAAGTGACCGCTCCCATGTCGGGGGCGGTCAGGAGCAAAGCATAGATCGGAGACTGACATGAGCCTCATGCCGGACTTTGACCATGTACCTGTGCCGCATCATCCCCCGGCCGAGTTCCTGTCGCACGATGCGGAAGCGCGCACGGCATTGGCCCCGCTGTTCGAATCTCTGCTCGACAGACTGGTGATGGCTGGATGGGATCGGCGCACAGCGGCCTCCGCGCTGATGTTCCATGCGGCGGCGCAGGTGTCGGCCCTCTCGCGAGACGGCCGGCCACAATGATCCAGGAACCTCGCCTCCGGGCGGGGTTCCTTTCCAATCGAACCAGACGCGCGAAGGACCGGCGGCGGAAGATCTCTTCCGGCGCGACGGCATCGCCGCATCCAACACGAAGGAACCAAATCGGGAGATCGACAATGTTCATCGGCCTGCCTCGCGCCCCGCAGATTGTCGCCGTCCTTGTCACGTGCCTTGCATTGTCATTTTCCGGTGGCGCTGTGCCGCCCGCTGCCGCACAGGATGTGGCATCCGGCGTGCGTGGCGAGCGTTCGTTGCCCGATGTTCTGGAGGAGATCACGCCCGCGGTGGTCAACATCGCCGTCGCGTCTCGCGCGTCTGCCGAAACCAACCCGCTCTTCAACGATCCCTACTTCCGACGCTACTTCGATCTGTCTCAGATGCCGCAGCAAAGGCCCCGCATGAGCGCCGGGTCCGGCGTCATCGTTGACGCGGATAAGGGTTACATTCTCACCAACCACCATGTCGTCGACGGCGCGAGCGAGATCGCGGTGACGCTGAAAGATCGCCGCCGCTTCAATGCCGAACTGGTCGGCAGCGACAAGACACGCAACCCAATCCATGAAAGCTTTCATTTCTGGGCGAAAACTACGTGTTAAACCTCGCAGGAAATCAAGACCCTGTTCCTTACTGCGCGCCGCAATCGATGGTTAGTGTAGCACCGTCATCGATAGATGCGCCATTTTCGTCCACCAAGACCAGACCGGCAACGGACAGCTGTCTCCCGGAAGCCACGATTGTGAACTCCTGTGAATAGACACGTCCGGCCTGGATCCGACGCTCGGGACTGGCGAACGGGCCATCGACGCCGAGGCCGATGGTCATTGCATTTGCAGTAGACGACAGTTCGAAAAAGAACTTTTCTCCATCCGGTGTCGTCCCTGGCCCCTGGATTTCAATATCGTCGAAACCATCCTGGCTATGGATGCCGCATGTGGTCGGCGTAAATTCGTAGCGCCCTGCGGATGTTTCCAAAACACTTATTGCGACGGCGGCGCTTTCTGATGTCGGCGCTTCCGCCTCCGCGCTACAACCTGTCAGCATCAAGCTGCTGAACAAGCCGATCATGACAACGGATCCGGTTCTACGCTCGTCCATTCCGAAGTTTCCTGTGATCACTTCTTTCTCCATTGCCTACGGATAGGACCAACCGTTGTGTTCGACGCGGAAAATGCGTAACGGCGCGCCGGGTTTGGTGGTGTCGGCGCGCAGGTAGAAGACCGCGCGCTGGTCCTTGCCGAAATTGGTGAAATCGACATTGATGGTGATCATGCCGCGCAGCATCGGCTGGTCGGGGTCGGGCATGGGGTCTTCGATGGCGCCGTCGAAGTCCTGCGCGCCATAAAGAGGATGCGCACCGACATTGCCGGAGGCCAGCCAGGCGACGATGTCGTCGGTGAAGTAGTTTCTGGATACGGCAGGATCGAATGCGCTCGGCAGATTGCTGTTTTCCGACTGGAACTGGCGTTCGTAGAGCTCACGCACCAGGTCCTGCGCCTGAGCAACCGGATCGATGCCGGGGGCTGCTGCATAGGGTTCGGGCGCTGGCTGTGCCGGGCGGGGCTTCGTCGCTGCGGCGATGGGCTCGCTGCCATCGGGGGTGATATAGCGTTGCGCCACCCAGCCCGCCTTGCTCATCGCCTTGTTGCGCATCAGACACCAGCGGGGCGGCAGCGCGCTGATTTGCGCCTGCGTCATCGCCATGTAGTGGGCAGCGGTGTAGAACGGAACACAGGTGATCTGCTGCATGTTGCGTTCATTGTGGGCGAATGTCTCGATCACCGGATAGTTGGTGCCGGGGCCCATCCGAGCGTTGAGAACATCGTTGCCGGAGACGCCCGTGACACGCCAGGCATCCGGTCCGTGACCATCGATTTCGGCATGGGCGGCAGACACGGCCAGGCCGAGCGCCATGACAAGCAATGTGGCCTTGAATGTGTGTGGCATGGTCATTTCACCTCTACGATCGCACGGCCCAGAACCTTGCGGCCGCTGACGTCAAGAAATCGGATTTCATAGGTTCCAGCCTGTGCCGGCATCTGCAGCTCCAGCGATTTTTCTGCTCCGACCTTGTGCGCGGCAATCCAGCTGAAATCGGCCTGATCGGCGCGGGCAAGGGCAACGCGTTGGTCCGCGCTCTTGCCTTCCGTGCGCCACGACACGGTGATTGTCTCACCGGCTCCGGCTTCTGACGGTGCCGCCAGTCCCGCCCCGTCATCCAGCGGCGCGTCTTGCGCCACCACTTCCAGCTGGTGGCTGGCAAGAGTGCGGGCGCCTTCGCGCAACACATAGCGGATTTCGTAAAGCCCTGTTTCAGCTGGCGCTTTCATCTCGCCGGCACGTGCGTCCCGAACCCGGATATAGTCGGCATATTCGCCCTCGGCGGTCCCGGCGGGAACAATGGTGATATAGTCTTCCGGGTGGATCGAGATCGACCAGGTCACCTGAATCTTAGTTCCGGCCCGGACGACATCAGGGCCGCTCACCACCACTTCGGCCTCAACGACTTCCACCGGGGCGGACGCCATGGTGCGTCCCCCTTCGCGCAGCACATAGCGTACCTCGTAAAGACCCGGCTCTGCGGGCGCGATCAATCGGTTTTCGGTGACATCGCGCACGCGCTGATAGTTGGTGTATTTTCCTTCCTCGGCTCCCACTGGAACGATGGTGACATAGTCTTCCGGATGGATCGACGCCGACCAGGTCACCTTGAAGCTTGCACCAGTGGTCACCTCTTTCGGTGCCGCGACCCCTATCTCGGCCTCAACGACCTCCACAGGGGTAGACGCCATGGTGCGGCCTCCTTCGCGCAGCACGTAGCGTACTTCGTAAAGGCCGGGCTCTGCGGGCGCGGTCAGTCTGTTTTCGGTGACATCGCGCACGCGCTGATAGTTGGTGTATTTTCCTTCCTCGGCTCCGACCGGAACGATGGTGACATAGTCTTCCGGATGGATCGACGCCGACCAGGTTACCTTGAAGCTTGATCCGGTCGTCACCTGTTCCGGCGCCTGGATCGCTATTTCCGCTTGTGGCTCCGGCTCCGGCTCAGGCGCCACTTCGGCCTCTGGCGGCGTCATTGGCTGCAAATCCATCACCGACTGGACATGGGCCAGCGCGGCCTTCAATTCATCGGCATTCTGCGCCGGAACGAAGACGCCGCCGGTGTTTTCGGCAATACAGGCAAGGCTTTCATGGGCCTGATCCTCAAGGTCGAAGCCGACGACATGGGTCGTGAACTTCACGCCCTGCCGCGCCAGTTGCTCGGCCAGCGCACAAGGGTCGGCCTGACAGGTTTCCAGACCATCGGAAATGAGCACCACGGTGGCGGGGTTGTCGCGATAGGACAGGAGTTCCGCGGCGTGCTGAACCGCGGCGGAAATCGGCGTCTTTCCTTTCGGGCGGATGCGGTTCACCGTGCTGATGAAGCTTGCCCGGTCGAGCGGCCCCGGCTCGATCAGGGTCTCGATGTCGCGGCAGTCGCCTTCCGAGCGATGCCCGTAGGCGACGAGGCCGAGATTGATGTCGTCGGACCAGCCGGTCACGAGATCGGCCATCACGTCGCGCGCGATTTCAATCTTGCTGGTGCCGTCGATCTGGCCCCACATCGAGCCGGAGGCGTCATAGACGATCACCACATCCTCAGCCGCCGAGGCGTCCGAAATGGACATCGTGACTGCCGTGGCCGCGACCAGCGCTGCCTTCAGAACTTTCATCATTGTCTCCTGTCGTGAATGGCGCGTCACGCCTGACGCCAGCTGCTTTCGGCTGCGGCGGAAGGTCGTGCTTCACCCAGGGCCCGGGCCTTCAGCTTGCGGAATTTGGCCGACATCTGTTCCAGCCTTGCGTCCCATTCGGGGTTTGGCTGCTGGCCTTCAATGGTCCTGAAGTAGACCTGCATCATGCAGGCGATGGCGAAGGGTTCCAGAAGCGCCGCCTTGACACTCCAGGCAAACAGCAGTGCGAAGACGAAGCCGCCTGCCGCCCAGGCTCCCGGCATCAGATAGACGACGAGAGCCGCCGGCGCGAGCATGACCAGAAACACGAGAAAGCTCATGAGGTAGACAATGATCGCCAGCCAGGCGGCGTTCTTGAGCATCACCTTGTAATTCTGGCCATAGAGCACCAGCGCTTCCCTGGCCGATCCCCATGGGTTGGTCGAACCAGTGCGAATTGCGTAGGCGAGGATGACCTCGTCGATGAAGCCGACGGCGACCCGCAGGAAGGCATGCAGGATACCGGAAAGCTGCTGCGCGCCAGGTATGGGCAGGATGGTCAGAATTCCGCGCACCAGCCCCGTGATCGCGCCGATCACGCCCTTGACGAGCTGATCGATGGCAAACAGCACGCTGGCCTGAGCGAAACGCTCCTTTACCACCGCTGTCGCATGGCTGACTTGCGACTTTCCGTCTGGCATTGGCTTGCCGTCGATCAGCTCGACCAGCACCGCTATATGGCCCGCCTTGACGATATAAAGGATGTATTCGCGCGCCCAGTACATGATGGCGCCAAACAGGCCGAACCCCATGATGGCGCCCCACATGGTCGTATTGGCCTGAAATCCTTCGTCACCGAAGCCGCCAACGCCATAGCCGATGCCCGCACCGGTTCCGGTTACCAGAACGTAGCCAGCGGCGATGCCGAAATAGACGACCATCCGCAGCACGATGAACGGCATGGTCCGCGCCATCATTGCCAGCGCATTGCCGACATTGAAATCCCACATGCTCTGCTCCGCCCTATATGCCTGTTGCGCAAGCTTAGCAGGCGCAAACCCAATATGCCCCGTTCATTTGGATAGGGACATGCCGGCAAGCCTGGGTATAATTGGCCCCAGCTATCCGAGCTGCAGAACGGATGGAATAAACTGGCAGAAAAAATACACGGAAAAGCCTGGGAGGCGGCGCGTCAATTTGCGAAGATTTTTGTTTTCTACCTTGGCGGCCACGTTGTTTTGCTTCTCTGACGTCCATGGACGTGACATGGAAAAAATCCCGCCGCCAACGTCTCCCCCAATACTTGAGGTTCGGGGGGCGATTTCCAGGATCACTACGCAAGGAGCGGCGTATTTCGACATGGAGATGCTGAGGGCGCTGCCTGTCGCCCGGCTGGAAACAGCGACGGCCGTCACAGATGGTGTGCGTCGCTTTAGCGGATTTCTGATGAGAGACCTTCTGGCGCATATCGGTGCCCGGGGCACAACCGTGACGGCGAGAGCCCTGAACGATTACGCAATTGACATTGCGATCGAGGAATTCGACCGGTTTGATGTCCTCGTAGCCTATGAAATGGATGGCGAACCGTTGTTGCCGAGCGACAAGGGGCCGTTATGGATAATCTATCCGCGTGACCAGCATGCGGAGTTGCAGGATATCCGCTTCGACTATCGCTGGGTCTGGCAATTGCGATGGCTGGATATTCAATGAGCCGTCAGGCGCGTGCATTGCTTGGCGTCGCGCTGCCGGTTTCGGCCATCGTCATCTTCGTTGCTCTGCTGGCGTTTTCGCTGATGCGTCTTTCCGACCTTGAGCGGGATATGCGCATCGAGGCCACCCAGAACATGCTTTGGGTGATCTCCAGGGCGCATATTTCAAGCCTTCAGCTGGGTGAGGCCGTCGTGGGCAGCGTAGCCGGAGAGGTTGATCACGCGCAGATGGAGTTGCGTTACAACGTATTCCTTAGCCGGCTTGCCTTGCTTGATGAGGGCCCGCAGCGTCGGCGGATGGAAGCACTTGGCGCTACCTCCGCGCTTGACGCCTTGCGTGGAAGCCTGGCTGATCTTGGCTCGCTGCTGATGAGCGCCAGACCAGAGGTGATACCCCGTATCAGGGCTCTGCTTGTCCCTTACAATGCAGCGCTCACGGAAGCGGCCAACAAGGCAATGGTGGCCGAATGGGACGACCTTGGCGCTACGCTCGACACAACACGCAAGCAGTTATGGCAGATCATCATCTCCATGATCGGTATATCGCTGGCAGGCACCGTGCTTTGCGTCCATTTTTTGCTGGCGATACGGGATGCAAGGCAACGGACTCGCCTGCTCAACAAGGAAAAGGCGTTCTCCGAACTTTTGATCGGCTCCAGTGGCGAAGGCATAATCGCCGTGGATATGGATCGGCGCTGCACGGTTTGGAACGAGGCTGCCGAACGGTTGTTTGGGGTCACCGCTGACGTGGCTACAGGCGCAATACTGAGCGAAATCTCAGGCTTTTTCGAGGTCGGCAGGATTGAGCAGGCGATCAGCGTTGCCCTTCAGGGACAGGCTGTTGCACTGCTGGATCAGCCGTTCTTTCCGTCTCATCAGTCCAACCCGCTTTATGTCGACTTGCGCTGCTTCTCTCTGCGTGACGGCGGACGCATCATCGGCATGATCCTGCTGATGTCGGACGTGACCGAGCGGAGGGCAGCGCAGCGGGAGATAGCCAATCATCGCGACCATCTGGAGCAGCTGGTGCAGGCGCGCACGCAGGAGCTTGACGCTGCCCTGACCCGAGAGCGGGCTACAGCGGATCTTTATCGGAACTTCGGCACCATGATCTCGCACCAGTTCCGCACGCCGCTCGCCCTTGTCGATTCCGCGCTTCAGCGCCTGATGCGCCGGCGTGACCGGCTGACTCCGGAAGAAATCCTGGAACGGGGCGAGGAAGCCCGCAGCGCTGTCGCGCGTCTGGTCAGGTTGGTGGAAAGCACCCTCGACGCCGCACGCCTCGATGCCGGCCAGATCGAAGTCCGCAGTCAGCTTTGCGATCTCGGTGACCTCGTAGCAGAGATCTGCTCCCGGTCGACAGAAAACACTGGCTCGGGGCGGATCACTGTCACGCTTCCAGACGGCGCTTCTCCCATTGCCTATTGTGATCCCGTGCATGCGGAACACATCCTCACCAATCTGCTGTCCAATGCCGTCAAATACTCACCGGCAAAGACACCGATAAGCATTACCCTCACCGACAGCGGCACGCAGATCGAATGCGTAGTAGCCAACACTGGACCTCAGGAGGGGTCATTCGAACGGGAGGCGCTGTTCGAACGCTATTATCGCGGCAGCAATACGGAAGGCCGTCCCGGTATCGGAGTCGGCCTCTATATGGCCAGAGCGCTTGCCCGCTTGCAGGGCGGTGATGTGCAATTGCAAAATTCGGAGCCTGGCATGGTTCGAATGGCGATGCTGCTGCCCAGTAGTGCCTCCGGTTCCGGCTCCGTTACAGCCATGGCCCTACGAAAGGAACCGGCATGACATTCGCGCCGTCTCCGAACCGGAAGCGCTTTGTGATCCTTTGCATCGAGGATGAAGCGCAACTGAGGCGTGACATCAGGGATGAACTGGTCGAGGCAGGCTATGATGTGGTAGAAGCCGACAATGGCAAGCATGCGCTCGGCAAGCTGGCGCGTGTCTGCCCCGATCTGGTTCTTTGCGACATCTCCATGCCCGAACTTAACGGCTATGGCGTGCTTAAGGCCCTGCATGAAAGGGGGCCGGACTATGCCGAAATTCCGTTCGTGTTCCTCTCTGCCCTTGCCGATCCTAGGCACATCGTCGATGGAAAGCGGCTTGGTGCCGATGATTATCTCGTCAAACCAATAGATTATGATCTCTTACTAGTGACAATCGAAGCGCGTTTGCGCCAGATCGATCGAATCCGTTCAGCGCGCCCACTGGAGCCGACCGATACAGATTTTTCAACGCTGGCTCAGTCATACGGCCTCACGCCCGCAGAAATACGGATAACCCAAGCGCTTACACAAGGCAGGAAATTGACGCAGATCGCGGCTGACCTTGGTGTATCCCGGTCTACCGTTGCCTTTCATATGCGCAATATATTCCAGAAGACTAATACCGGCAGGCAGGCGGAACTGGTTGCTCTCCTGCTCAAGAAATAACAGCGCCTGCGAGGCTTTCGTATATGGAGGTCGTCATGTGACCACCGAGCCGGTGTTTTCTCCGCCGTTTCTTTTACTGCCGCTACTTCCCAAGTGAGAGGTGCCGAGACAAAAGTATAACCACACTCGATAGGAGGTCTCGACTTTGCTATCGACCGATGAAGGCAGGCAACTGCCATTCAGAGCTTCATGCACAACGTCGTTTGCGAAAAACCATCAATCGGGCCGGAAGCGATTCGAACTTCTCCACCGCCAAACGCCGCCGTTTCTACTCTCCCTCACATGACGCCACCTCTCGCTCCTGGCACAAGCGTACTTTCGGCGGTTATAGCGTACTGTGGAGGGAAATCGGCGGTATTTGGCGCGCCATACCGGGTGATGATGAGAACTATATCTACTCTATTCCCCTCCATAGCCCTCCTTAAGGCTGTTGCCGCCGCCAACGCGGCCTCACTCGGTTAGGCCATCGCGAATTTCCGCTAGCACTCAGCGGCATTCTGCCATATGAGTTATCTCAATGATTCTTGAGTTATTGAGATTATGATGCACGAGAAGCAAGCCCTCAATGCCTTCGCCGCGCTGTCGCAGGAAACGAGATTGCGCATCGTCCGGCTGCTGGTGACTGCCGGCCCGGAAGGCATGTCGGCCGGAGCAATCGGCGAAGCGATGGATGGCGCATCTTCGTCCCGTATGTCGTTCCATCTGAGCCATCTCGAACAGGCCGGGCTTGTCGAGTCCCGCCGTGACGGGCGGTCGATCATCTACAGCGCCGCGCTGACCACGCTGGCCGGTCTCGTCGAATTCCTCATGCGCGATTGCTGTCAGGGCCACCCGGAGGTCTGCAATCCGGCAATGGCCGCGCTGTCTTCCTGTTGCGAACCCACGAAAGGAACCTCCCATGTCTGACGGACAAGAGCATCGCGTCTTCAACGTCCTGTTCCTCTGCACCGGCAACTCGGCACGCTCGATCCTCGCGGAAAGCATCCTGAACAAGGATGGCGAGGGTCGCTTTCGTGCCTTTTCTGCGGGTTCGCAACCGAAGGGGACGATCAATCCCTTCGCGCTGAAGGTATTGAAGAGTTTCGACTACCCCTCTGAAGGCTTCCGCTCGAAGGGTTGGGAGGAGTTCGCGGGGCCTGACGCGCCTGTCATGGATTTCGTGTTCACCGTCTGCGACAACGCTGCCGGCGAAGCCTGCCCGGTCTGGCCCGGCCAGCCCATGACCGCCCATTGGGGTATCGAAGATCCGGCGGCCGTCGATGGACCGGATATCCAGAAGGAAGCCGCCTTCGTTGCGGCCTTCCGCTACATGAAGAACCGTATCTCGGCTTTCACGTCCCTGCCGGTCGCCAGTCTCGACAAGGCGTCGCTGCGCACTAAACTGACCGAGATCGGCCAGTCCGATGGCGCGTCGTCTCCACGCAACAGCGCAGCGTGAAGCCGGCCATGGACGTCATCATCTATCACAATCCCGATTGCGGCACCTCGCGCAACACGCTGGCGATGATCCGCAATGCGGGCGTCGAGCCGCATGTCATCGAATATCTGAAGACACCGCCGTCGCGCGAGATGCTGACCCGACTTATTGCGCGCATGGGCATATCGGTGCGGGAACTGCTGCGCGAGAAGGGCACGCCCTATGCGGAACTGGGCCTTGGCGACCCGGCTTTGAGTGACGCGCAGTTGCTCGACGCCATGATGGCGCATCCCATCCTGATCAACCGACCCATCGTCGTCAGTCCGAAGGGCGTCAAGCTCTGCCGGCCGTCCGAGGACGTGCTCGACCTGTTGCCGCCGCAGCGCGGCGCGTTCGTCAAGGAAGATGGCGAGCGGGTGATCGACGAACACGGTCGGCGCGTGGCCACGACCTGAGGGAATTGCATGTCTACCTTCGAACGCTATCTCACCCTTTGGGTCGCATTGTGCATCGTCGTTGGCATCGCGCTCGGCCACTTCCTGCCGGGCGCATTTCAGGCCATCGGCGCGATGGAAATTGCCAGCGTCAACTTGCCCGTCGCCGTGCTGATCTGGCTGATGGTCATCCCCATGCTGCTCAAGATCGACTTCGCAGCACTGGGCGAGGTCGGCCGCCACTGGCGCGGCATCGGCGTGACGCTGTTCATCAACTGGGCTGTGAAGCCGTTCTCGATGGCGCTGCTGGGATGGCTGTTCATCGGCTGGCTGTTCCGCCCCTATCTGCCGGCGGACCAGATCGACAGCTACATTGCCGGCCTCATCATCCTTGCCGCCGCACCCTGCACGGCCATGGTGTTCGTCTGGTCGAACCTGACGAAAGGCGAACCGCATTTCACCTTGAGCCAGGTTGCCCTCAACGACGCCATCATGGTCGTCGCCTTCGCGCCCATCGTCGGCCTGCTGCTGGGCCTGTCAGCCATCACCGTGCCATGGGGCACACTGGTCCTGTCGGGGGTGCTCTATATCGTCATTCCCGTTATCATCGCGCAGATCATCCGTCGCCGGATGCTGGCGAGCGGCGGGCAGGCCGCGCTCGACCACCTGCTTGCAAAGCTCGGCCCGGCCTCCCTCGTTGCGCTGCTGGCGACGCTGGTTCTGCTCTTCGGGTTTCAGGGCGAGCAGATTATCGCGCAGCCCGCAATCATCGGCCTGCTGGCCGTGCCGATCCTGATTCAGGTCTATTTCAACTCCGGTCTTGCCTATCTGCTCAACCGGCTGGCCGGCTAGCAGCATTGCGTGGCTGGACCCTCGGCGCTAATCGGCGCATCGAACTTCTTCGAACTGGCGGTTGCCGCCGCCATCAGCCTGTTCGGCTTTCATTCGGGCGCGGCGCTCGCCACCGTGGTCGGCGTGCTGATCGAAGTGCCGGTGATGCTCTCGGTCGTCTGGATCGTGAACCGCTCCAAAGGCTGGTATGAGCGCGGCGGCAAGGTGTCCGAACTTGCGAAAGAGCAGCGTTGATGCCGGGCGATCTTCCCAATCTTGCTGCCGGCTGCGTTGCTACTCCCAGCCTTGGTCGGCTGCGCGTAACCGAACCCTCTACCCATCCGCCGCGTATCCTGCTGCTATATGGCTCGCTCCGCGCGCGATCCTACAGCCGTTTCCTGACATACGAGGCCGAGCGCCTGCTGAAACATTTCGGGGCGGAAACACGCATCTTCAATCCGTCCGGCCTGCCGCTGCCGGACGGCGCTCCCGTCGATCATCCCAAGGTGCAGGAGCTTCGCGAGCTCTCGCTCTGGTCGGAAGGTCAAGTCTGGACCAGCCCGGAGCGTCACGGTGCGATGAGCGCGGTGATGAAGGCACAGATCGACTGGATTCCCCTTTCGGTCGGCGCGGTAAGGCCGACGCAGGGCCGGACACTCGCCGTCATGCAAGTCTCCGGCGGCTCGCAGAGCTTCAACGCCGTCAACCAGATGCGGGTGCTCGGCCGCTGGATGCGGATGGTGACGATCCCCAACCAGTCGTCCGTCGCCAAAGCATATCAGGAGTTCGATGAAGCCGGCCGGATGATACCATCGTCATATTATGATCGAGTGGTCGACGTGATGGAGGAGTTGGTGAAGTTCACGCTGCTAACGCGCGATGTATCATCCTACCTGACCGACCGCTATTCCGAGCGAAAGGAAAGCAGCGACGTTCACCTCCGATGACGAACGGCACTGTCGGATACCTGCTTTAAGGTGCATGGAGCGATTCTCTGCCGCGCCGAACTCACCGGAAGTATTCTGTCTATCGGGAGCTGTGCGAGTGAAGTTGAAGGTTATGCCACTGGGGAGCTCAGCCCGAAAATTCCGACAACTCAAATGAGCCGGTTGTCTGTCCGTCGTCAGAACATTTGGCACAACTCGCGGCGTAAATTAGCGGAGTGCGGGCCTCGTCCTGGGGTTGATATTAAGCGGCGATCTTGCGGTGCAGCAAGCGCCGATGTTCGATGGTCT
>Ga0182735_1001430_pt1 | contig 15920 bp, 16 predicted proteins | sample eDN5th30CKraftMG_FD_128524 | JGI IMG/M metagenome (GOLD analysis project Ga0182735, IMG submission 128524) | Enriched Miracle-Growth compost microbial communities from Emeryville, California, USA - eDNA 5th pass 30_C Kraft MG (version 2) (version 2) ... | reverse complement strand
CAGAGCGCAGCTTGTCCGCCTCGGCGGCGAGACGCGCATTGTCGACATCGGCGACCAGTTGGATGCGCTCGATCGCCAGAGCGGCCTGATCCGCCAGGGAGTCGAAAAGCCGTTGCTCGGCAGGTGTCAGGACTGGCCCCTGCTTGTCATTGTCCAGCCCGATCACACCGACCTGTGTTCGCCCCGTCTTCAAAGGCAAGTAGAGGCGCTTCGCTCCCGGTAGTGTATCCGCCCCACGGCCCGCGGGCTTGTCATGCTCCCAGGCCCAATGCGCAGCGGCGATATCCGCATCGTCAAGCGTATCGTCCGGCGGATATCCTGCTTGGACCGCGATGCGGCCATTCTCTGGCAGAAGCGCAACCACCCTAACGTGCAGCATGGAAGCGATCTGATAGACCGTCGCCCACAGAACGTCTCCCAACGTCCCAGCGCCGGCGAGCTTCTTGCTGAACTGATAGAGACCTTCAGTTGTCTTCGCGCGCTCACGCGCAGTCACGGCCTGCCGCTGAACGCGGCTGGCAAGGTTGCTTGCGATAACCGCAACCACCAAGAAAAAGGCAAAGGCCACCACGCTTTCAGGATCGCCGATGACAAGAGTGTAAAGAGGGTCGAGAAAGAAAAAATTGAAGGCAAGCGCGCTTAGCACAGACGCAAACAATGCCGGCCACAAACCGCCGCCCATCGCCGAGGCGAGAACCGCCATCAGGAAGACAAGTGCGATATTGCGCACATCCAGAAAGCGGGAGAGCGCCGTCCCGAGGCCCAATGCCACGGCAACGTAAAGCGTGCTCCACAGATAGTGACCGACGTCTGGGCGCTTCTTAGATCGTGCGCTCACGGTCGCCGGACGTCGCGTATCCTCGCCATTGCCCGGCGAGATGACGTGCACGCTCACATCCGTCTTGGCGCGGATCAGATCATGCGAAACGGAGCCCGCGAAAAGCTCCCGCCACCTGGGCGAGGTCGGCATGCCGACGATGACATGCGTATAGTTGTTGGTCGATGCGTAGGTCAGAATTTCTTGCGCAACGTTCTCGCCGGGCAGGGTAACGGCCTCAGCGCCGAGTTGCTCGGCAAGTCGCAATGCACTGGCGATCTTGTCCTTTTGCTGCTCGGAAAGCCGGGCATCCTTGCTCGTTTCGACATGAACCGCAGCCCACGGCGCACGAAGCCGGTCGGCCTGACGGCGGCCATAGCGCACGAGCGCCGTCGCCCCGGGCCGTTCGTTGATGCACACCAGGACGCGCTCGCCGGCCGACCACGGGCCGGTGATGGCGTGCGCCTGCATATGGGTGACCAACTGGTCATCGACCCGCTGCGCCGTGCGCCGCAGCGCCAACTCACGAAGGGCCGTCAGATTGCTTGGCGAGAAATAGTTCTGCGTGGCGCGCTTCGCAGTCTTGGGTAGGTAAACCTTGCCCTCGTTCAAGCGCTTGATCAGGTCGCCCGGAGTGATGTCGATGATCTCGATGTCGTCGGCACGGTCGATGATCGAATCGGGAACGGTCTCGCGCACCCGGATGCGCGTAATCTGGGCCACGACGTCGTTGAGGCTCTCGACATGCTGGATGTTGAGCGTGCTGTAGACGTCGATGCCGTTGGCTAGCAGTTCCTCGACATCGAGATAGCGCTTCGGGTGGCGACTGCCAGGGGCGTTGGTATGGGCGAGTTCATCCACCAGAACCAGCGCCGGCTTGCGCGCCAGGATCGCGTCGATGTCCATTTCATCGAGCACATGCCCTCGATAGGGCGCAGTGCGACGCGGAACGATCTCGAACCCGTCGACCAGAGCCTCGGTCTCGGCCCGCCCGTGGGTCTCGACCACCCCGATGACCACGTCGACGCCATCGGCCCGTTGAGCCCGGCCCGACATGAGCATCTCATACGTCTTGCCCACACCCGGCGCCGCCCCAAGAAAGATCTTGAGGTGGCCCCGCGTCTCCCGCTGCGCATTTTCCAGCAATGCATCAGGCGATGGTCGGCTCTGCTCTCGTATTGGGTCGTCAGACACTTAATTGGCTCCGGATCAACCGTCAGGACGGCTATTATAGCCGCCTGACACCTTCATTCAGCCTCTATTGGCGTCGTCGAGCGCCAGGTTCAGCTTGAGAACATTGACCACGGGCTCGCCCATGAAGCCGAGCAGGCGCGGCTCGACATGCTGATCGACCAATGCGCGCACCACAGCCTCGTCGATACCGCGCGCTTTGGCGACACGGCCCACCTGGAAGTAGGCGGCTTCGGGCGTGATGTGCGGGTCAAGTCCGCTGCCCGAGGCGGTCACGAGGTTCATCGGAACGGTCGCATCGCCACCGTTCGCCGCGCGCAGAGCCTCTGTATCGGCGGCGACGCGATCGCGAAGCGCCTGGCTGGTGGGGCCAAGGTTGGAGCCACTCGAAGCGCCCGCGTCATAGCCGTCCGAGCCGGCCGCCGACGGGCGCGGATGGAAGTAGGGCTCGCCGGTGAACCGCTGGCCGATCAGCTCGGAGCCAACGACCGTGCCGTTGCGCTCGATCAGGCTGCCATTGGCCTGGAAGGGCAGGATCGCCTGTGCGATCCCGGTGATGCCGAGCGGATAGAGAAGCCCAGTGATGATGGTGAAGGCTACGATCATGAAAATCGCAGGTCGGATTTGCTTGAGCATCTTTGTTTGTCCCGAATGATCCGCCGCTGGACACCAGCAAGAACGCGGAATGATTTCGTGGTCGTCGGTCTCGCCTTAGGCGAGACCGACGGCGGTGATCGCCATGTCGATGAGTTTGATGCCGGCGAAGGGGACAAGGATGCCGCCCAGGCCGTAGATCAGGAGGTTTCGGGACAACAGCGAACCCGCTCCGATGGCGCGATACTTGACGCCTTTCAACGACAGCGGGATCAGCGCCACGATGATGAGAGCGTTGAAGATGATCGCCGACAGGATCGCGCTCTGGGGCGAAGCGAGGCCCATGATGTTAAGCGCACCGAGCTGCGGATAGAAGACGAGGAACATCGCCGGGATGATCGCGAAATACTTCGCAATATCGTTGGCGATCGAGAAGGTGGTGAGCGCGCCGCGCGTCATCAAAAGCTGCTTGCCGATCTCAACGATCTCGATCAGCTTCGTGGGGTCGCTGTCGAGGTCCACCATATTGCCGGCCTCGCGGGCGGCAACCGTGCCGGTGTTCATGGCGACGCCGACATCCGCCTGCGCGAGCGCCGGCGCGTCGTTGGTGCCGTCGCCGCACATCGCCACCAGCTTGCCCTTGCCCTGTTCCTCGCGGATCAGCGCCAGCTTGTTCTCCGGCGTCGCCTGAGCCAGGAAGTCATCGACGCCGGCTTCGGCAGCGATAGCCGCCGCGGTCATCGGGTTGTCGCCGGTGATCATCACCGTGCGGATGCCCATGCGGCGCAGCTCGGCGAAACGCTCGCGGATGCCGCCCTTGACAATATCCTTCAGGTGAACGACGCCGAGCAGGCGGCCATCCTTCACCACGGCGAGCGGCGTGCCGCCTCCCTTGGCGATCTCGTCGGCGATACCCTGAAGCTCACGGACGCTCTCAGCGGACGCGCGCGGGGTGCCCGTTGCGACCGTGGCGAGTTCCACGTGCTTCAGAACCGCATCGACTGCGCCTTTGCGGATTGACGAACCATCCAGGTCGACCCCGCTCATACGAGTCTGCGCCGTGAACGGGACGAAGGTCGCGTTAAGGCTGGCCATGTCGCGTGCGCGGATGCCGTATTTTTCCTTGGCGAGCACCACGATCGAGCGGCCTTCCGGCGTTTCGTCGGCCAGTGAAGCAAGCTGCGCCGCATCGGCCAGTTCCTTTTCGGTGACGCCCCGGATCGGCCGGAACTCGCTCGCTTGCCGATTGCCGAGCGTGATCGTGCCGGTCTTATCGAGCAGCAACGTGTCGACGTCGCCGGCCGCCTCCACAGCACGGCCGGACATGGCCAAGACATTGAAGCGCACCAGCCGATCCATGCCAGCGATGCCGATGGCCGACAGCAACGCACCGATGGTCGTGGGGATGAGCGTGACGAATAGGGCGACCAGCACGATCACCGGAACCACGCCGCCGGAATAGGCAGCAAAGCTCGGAATGGTCACGACGGCCAGCACGAAGATCAACGTCATGCCCGCGAGCAGGATATTGAGTGCGATTTCGTTCGGTGTCTTCTGGCGCTCGGCGCCTTCGACGAGAGCAATCATCTTGTCGATGAAGGTCGAGCCTGCAGCAGCCGTAATCCGGACCTTGATCCAGTCGGAAAGCACCTGCGTGCCGCCGGTGACAGCAGAGCGGTCGCCGCCAGACTCGCGGATCACCGGGGCCGATTCGCCGGTGATGGCGGCTTCGTTCACCGAGGCGACACCCTCGATGACTTCGCCATCAGAGGGGATGATGTCGCCCGGTTCGACGAGAACAACGTCACCGACCTTCAGCGTGGCGCCCGGCACCATTTTGTAGTCGGAGCCGCCGTTCGAGAGTAGCTTGGCCTGGGTCTCCGTGCGGGTACGCCGAAGCGATTCAGCCTGCGCCTTGCCGCGCCCTTCGGCGACGGCCTCTGCGAAATTGGCGAACAGCACCGTGAACCAAAGCCACAGAACGATCTGCAGCGAGAAGCCGACATTTTCGGCCCCGGTCATGATGTCCTTCAACAGCAGCACCGTCGTGAGGACGGAGACGACCGCGACGACGAACATAACGGGGTTCTTGGCGAGGCTCTTCGGATTCAGTTTCCGGAAGGCATCGCCAATGGCCGGTACAAGTATGCGAGCGTCCAGCATGCTCGCGGATTTGGACTGGTTCATAAGAAACTCCAGCGAGTTTGTTCTTGGGGGCCAACCACTCGGTCACGCCGCCGCGAGCAATTCAGTGATAAGTCTTGCGAGGAGCACCACGCCCCCCAACGCCAGTGTCATGCCGAGAATGATCGTCGATGCCCTGGGCGGTCTGGCCGCCCCTCGCTCCTGAAACCAGGAGCGAGGGTTCACGACAAATCGGATCGATCTCAGCCATTTGGCTGTCATCGCGCTCCTCAGAACACCTGACCCGCCAACATGGCGAAGTGTTCGACGATCGGACCCAGCGCCAGGACCGGGAAGAACGTCAACCCGCCGACGATGAGCGTCACGCCAACGACAAGGCCGATGAACAGCGGGCCCGTGGTTGGCAGCGTGCCGCTCGATTGCGGCACCGTCTTCTTGGCCGCCAGCGATCCGGCGATCGCCAGCACCGGCACGATCAGCAGGAACCGCCCCATCAGCATCGCAAGCCCGATGGTGATGTTGTAGAAGGGCGTGTTGGCGCTGAGGCCCGCAAAGGCGCTGCCATTATTGTTGGAGCCGGACGTGTAGGCGTAGAGAATCTCGCTCAGGCCATGCGGCCCGGCGTCCTGGATGCTGGACAGGCCGACCGGCAGCACCACGGCGATGGCCGTCAGGGCAAGGATTGCGAGCGACGGACCAAGCATGGCCAGGATGCTCATCTTGATTTCCTTGGCCTCGATCTTCTTGCCGATATATTCCGGCGTGCGGCCGACCATCAGGCCGGCAATGAACACCGCCAGGATGGCGAAGATCAGCGTGCCGTAGACGCCTGCGCCGATGCCGCCCAGCGGCGGGATCTGCATGTTGAACAGCGGCACCAGCCCGCCAAGCGGCATAAGGCTGTCATGCATGTTGTTGACCGCGCCGGTCGAGGCCGATGTCGTGACCACCGAGAACAGCGACGACAGGGCGATGCCGAAGCGGGTCTCCTTGCCCTCCATGTTGCCGCCCTCGAGTCCGAGCGCATGGAGCAGCGGGTTGCCTGCCGATTCCGCCCAGTAGATGACGCCGATGCCGGCGATGACGATGGTGAGGACCGCGGCGAGCAGCGCCCAACCCTGTTTCTGGTTGCCGATCATGCGGCCGAACACATTCAGCATCGCGAAGGAGATCGAGTAGATCGCCAGGATGTGAATCAGATTGGTCAGCGCCGTCGGGTTCTCGAACGGATGGGAGGAATTGGCGTTGAAGAAGCCGCCGCCATTCGTTCCCAGGTGCTTGATGATCATCTGCGAAGCGACAGGGCCCTGTGCGATGGTCTGCTGAGCGCCTTCAACCGTCGTGGCGACGGTGTAGGGGTTCAGGTTCTGGGGAACCCCTTGCCACACCAGGACGAGGCTGCCGACGATGCAGATCGGCATCAGGATGTAAAGCGTGGCCCGCGTCAGATCGACCCAAAAGTTACCAACGGTCTTTGCTGACGCACGCGAAAAGCCGCGAATGATCGCCATCGCGCCGGCCACGCCCACAGCCGCCGACACAAAGTTCTGCACCGTGATGCCGGCCATCTGTGTCAGGTAGCTCATGGTGGTTTCGCCACCGTAGCCCTGCCAGTTGGTGTTGGTCATGAAGCTGACCGCCGTGTTGAACGAAGAGTCCGCGCTCACCGCTCCCATTCCGGCCGGGTTGAAGGGCAATCCGCCCTGAACGCGCTGCAGCAAATAGAGCAACGCAAAACCGGCCAGGTTGAACAGCAGCATGGCGCCCAGATAGGTCGTCCAGTGCTGCTCTTCCTTTTCACTGGTTCCGGCCATGCCATAGAGGCCACGTTCCACTGGCCCGAGAACCGGCGAAAGGAAGGTTCTCTCGCCGTTCATGACACGCGTGATATAGCCGCCGAGCGGCTTCACCAGCGCGATGACGATCCCGAGAAAGACCAGGATCTGTATCCATCCATTTATTGTCATCGGTCGTTCTTTCCGAGCTGTTGCCTTGATCAGAACCGCTCGGGACGAGCGAGGGCGTAAAGCAGGTAGGCGGTGATAAACACCGCGACTGCCGCCCCAAGGAAATATTCCAAGATCATGTTGTCGCCTCCTGGGTCAGAGATTTTCGCAAAGCTTGATGTAGCCAAACATCAAAGCGAAAAATCCGAACCCTATCGCTAGTACAAGAACATCCATTGCTTTCGCCTCCGGCACCGCTGTTGGTACAAATGGCTGGCCAAGATGGATTGTCCTGACCAGCCACAGTTTGAATTCTTCCAGCGCGCCGTTGCGTACGCACGGGTGCCGGAGGAGGAATTTGGCGGAAATATGGACGTGAACCGCATATAGGTTCGAGAGAGGACGGGGCCTCAAAAAATAGGAATCTAATAGTTTGTTTGGTCTCGCTCATAAAAATTCCATAGGAATTTCTCGCTAGAAGCCCTTTTAGAAGCAAAAAAGCCCGCCGACTCGGCAAGGTCGGCGGGCTTTGTTGATTTCAAGCAGAAGAGTTACTTCACCGTCTCCCACCTCGCGAGAACGTCAGCGAGTGTAAAGGCGGGGCTGCCAAATCGACGGCAGCCGGCTAGGCGGCTGCCCGATGCCCAAACAGCGGGTCTAAGCTCAGGCGCTGGCTTTCGCCCATGCAGATCACGGCGCCCGGCGCGTTGTTGGTTTCCTGACGGGCGAAATGAATCGCCGCGTCCTTGCTGACGAAGCAGCCGCCGACGAGGTTACGCTCATCGCGGACAGTCCAGCATCCTCGGTTGTCCTGGCTGACGAAAAAATGGTTCAGAGGTTGGGGAGGCTCTTTCGGCTGAATGGCGCTTGCCATGGGAGATGATCCTGATTGTTCGTTGAAGAGTGAGCTGTGGACGTCGTTGGCGCGCTAGCCGGCCAACGCGGTGACTGTGGCGACAGCCGCAATCACGACTCCGAGCCGCAGGAACATTCCAACGTCGGCCATCGGCTCATCCGAGCGCACGGCAACCTTGGCTTCGCCATCCGTCCGCCCAGGGTTGGCCTTGTTCTGTTGTTGCATCGCATAGAAATAGTAACCGCGAGGGTGCATTGCCGAGATCCTTTCTCAGTATCGGCAGGACATCCCACTCGTCGAGTCAAATGATGCCTTTTGCCGATACATTGAATTTAAGGATGTCGGGATTTGTTCTCCATTCACGGACAGCCGGATTTCATAGTATTTTCATTGGAGAACACAGCAGCATCATGCTGTTTTTATAAGGGCGACCCGATCAGGCCGAGAGGGGGACGAGAGACCGCTCAGCGACCAAAGACGTATCGATCGCCAAGGAGTCGATCTCCGCCACGGCAGCGCGTATTCTTGCTGCTGTGCCTTCAGTGACCTCGACCAGGGGAAGGCGGACGGCGGGCGAGTATCCGCTCGCGCAATGCAACGCGAACTTGATCGGGCATGGATTGCTTTCAAGCTCCAGCGCCTCGATCAGCGGGAAAAGATGGGCGTTGATGCGCCCAGCTTCCAGATAGGCACTCTTTTGCACCGCGCCGATCATCGCCGCGGTCAGCATCGGGGCGACGTTCGAAACGACCGAAATCGCGCCATCGCCGCCAGTCGTCATGAAAGCCAGCATCGATCGGTCATGTCCGGAAAGCTGGGTGAAACGATCGCCAAAGCGGAGGGCCATCGTGCTTACCCGCGTCGGATCTCCGCTTGCGTCCTTGATGCCGACAAGACCTGACAGGTGTGCAAGACGATCGAGCGTTTCGATCCTGATATCGACGGCGGTCCGCGAAGGGACATTGTAGATGATGATCGGCAGTTCCGCAGATTGCGCGACGCTTTCGAAATGCCGGAACAGGCCTTCCTGGCTGGGCCGACTGTAGTAAGGCGTGACGACCAGAGCACCATCCGCGCCAAGGCGAGCCGCCTCGCGGGTCAACTCCACGGTACGCCGTGTATCATTGGTCCCCGAGCCGGCGATCACCGGCACACGGCCATTGGAGACCTCGACGCACAACCGGATCACCGCCGCCCATTCCGGATGAGACAGGGTCGGCGCCTCGCCCGTGGTGCCGCAGGCGACAAGCCCCCGTACGCCCTGGTCGATCTGCCAGTTGGCGAGCTCCGCCAAGGCGTCGAAATCGATAGCCTCACCCCTAAACGGAGTGACAAGTGCGGTCATCAGACCGCCGAATAACGGAGGGTCGCCTCTGGGCGTCATGCTGCCTGTTCTCCATCTTTCGAGAGTTCTTTTGGCCGCTCCCGGCGACGACCGAGTGAGCTTAGCAACGCGATCATCAGGGCAGCCGCCAAGTCATCGTGTCGGCCCACGCACCTGCGCCAATTACCGCGATCGTTCCACGCCACGCGACAACGCCAACGATCTCCCGACCGCCCCATCGACCAAGGGTGCCGTGTTGGCTGGAGATGAGCTCCGAGTTCGATCACCGCTTCAAGCAAGGCATTCGCTTCGAGCAGATCCCGGAGCCGGCGGTGCCGTCGAAACTGCGGCTGGTCTTCGCGCTCCTCGATAATCCTCACCGCCAGCCAGATGTGGTGCTCCTTGAGGACTCTGGCCATTTCCAACTGCGTCCTCAGGCTTGGCAACTCAACCAGACGGCTTTCACCGATAGCGCGCCTTCGGTCGTCGAGTTGGAGGGCGGGAGCAGCAGGGCGTGTCATGCCGCTCTCAGAAAAACTATGGCGACGACTTGCACAGCGGCACAGCTCGCCGCAAACATCAGGAGCAGGTATTCCGATCTACGGCGTCGCTCGCGTTTGCAGAACTTCGGTTTCGACCGCAGCAACCTGGGGTGAGCAGGACGGCCTGCAACTCTGCATTCAACCGCCATTGCTGAGCACCAGATAGATGCTGGGGCCTGCGGCAGCAAGAACAGCGCAACCGGCGATCACCACCAGAACGATGATCTCCACGCCGCAGCGGATGAGGTGTCGGGAGACTTGGCGCTTGCTTGGTACAGCCTGGCTCAATTTTCGCCCTCACTTGGGTCAACCTGGCGCGGTTCGCGCCGTCGACTGAGGTTCATCATCTCCAGGCAGAAACGGCCGTCTGACAGTTGCAGAAAGAGACGATAGCAGCCGTAACTCTCGCCTATCAGCCTCGCGGCACCGACCGCATCATTGCGCGTGGGGTGGCACCACTCGGAGTCTTCACCTTCAAGATGCACAGTCCAGCGATCATCTTAGTTCCGATAGACCCAGAGAACGGGCACGACCGGATACACAGTCACTGTGGCTTGAGGAGCCTCCAATTTCGATATGATCTGTTCCAAACTCATGTTTCACCTAAGTCCGCAGAGCATCTGCGGAGCCGGCGGCTCCGCATTTCCGCCCGCGCCCGTCCTAGAAAAGCACCCCAGCTTCAAACATCCCGCGAACCTGGTCGCGCTTGTCGAAATTGGACCCAAAGCCGTAGCCTTCGGTGACCCGGTCAATGCGGGTGTACGAGAGCTCGGTGCGCGCGAAGAAGATCCCGCGCTGGTAGGTCGGCGTCACCGTCAGCGACCACGCCCTGCTTTTCGGCCCGTAGAGCAGATTAGTGGGGGCGCAGTCTGCGGCGACGCCGCAATCTCCTCCGCTTGAAGCGATGTACTCGGCGCGTCCAGCGATCGAGAAATTCTCATTGATGGCATATCGAGCCAACAGTGCTCCGCCGAATGTTTCGGCCGAGCGATCAATCCCGATGTCCCTGTTCGAGCGGACCGTTGTGTATTGCAGGTAGGGCTGGAGCGTCAGCGGGCCGTCGACATAGGTGTAGATCACATTGAAGATGCTGCTGTTGTTCTGCGCCAGAGGCGTCGCCGCGCCGGTCTTGCCGGACTCTGCAAAATTGCCTGCGGCGACCAGCGTGATCGTGCTCGACGGCGTCGCCGCATAAGACAACAGACCGGATACCCAGTTGTAATCCCCAGAGTAGAAACCATCATTGACCGACACCGAGGCGTTGAGCGGTCCATTACTATAGTTCACCTGCACACCGCGGCTGATGGCCGGCTCCTGGTTCCAGAGCAGGCCGCGCGCGATATTCATATTCTGGAACGTGAAGGTCGATTCCGCGCCGATTAACGTCGGCAGCAAACCCGCCTGCACCGAGAAATTAGGCGACAGTTCGAGCTTGCCATAGGCAACGGGCACGGGCCCGTACAACTGATCGGTGACGTCGGTTGCGCGGGTATAGGCCGAACCCAAAGAAGGCAGCGAGTAGACACCGCCCTGGACGAAGAACGTCAAGGGCGCCCCGGTTGTCTGCACCTGAATTTGGGCATTGCCGATATCAACGAGAGGATCTGTCGTTCGGGGATCGACGCCGGGAATGCCGTTCGTCTGCGTATTGCCGATGCCTGTGAGCTGGCCGGTGATATGAAGCCGGCCAAACACGCCCGCATCCGTACTCATAGGATCGGGGATCGGGCGCAGAGGGCCACCAAAGCTCGGCGCGCTCAGGGGTTCCGCCACTGCCTGGCCAAGACCCATCATCGAAGCGGCCATGATCGCGACCGCGCCGACCGCGCCCCGACAAAGCGTCCGCCGACGTCCAGACCCCGGTCTTGTTGGACGACCGGCCTCGGCTGTGGCCGCAGCTGCGGGTGCGAGGGACGGTTTAAGCGGCTTCATACCTTCAGATCCTTCCGGTTTGGTGGGACCCTCAAGCTAAATAGAGCCGCATATTATTTCGACGGGAGCTCAGCCGCGCTGCGATAGTATTTTCATAAGAAAAGCTCCGACAAAAATATACGTACTCATATAGCCGGATTTTTATTTGACTGAGCACGACTTTGCGCCCTCTCTCGCGCGGGAGTGTGCTTCTATGATTGACCAGAATCTCGATTATCTCGCTAACTTGCTTTGCCGAAACCGTCGGCAGGGACTGACCTCAGACATCCCTTTCGATCTGCTTCGAAGCGAAGACGACGCTTGGGCGGTGCAGTCAGCAGCAATCTCAGCCTTCGCCAATGACGCGGTAGGCTACGCCCTCATAGGGACTTGCCCGGCCATTCGCGGCTCGCTTGGCCTTGCCAGTCCGATCTACTGCCCGATTCCTGTGGGAACAGTGCTTCAAGACTCCCACGGGCCGTTCCGGCTTCCCCAAGGTTTCATCGGGGCACAATGCGAAATCGTCTTTACGATAGGAGGTCCCTTGGGGGCGGACCATTGGCCCATCACTCGCGATCAATTTTGCAAGGCTATCCTAAGCTACCAACCGGCTATCGGTCTTGTCGGGCGACGTGGTCACCTGACTGGGCAACCACACCTGGCCGCCATCGCTGACTATGCGTTCCATGTTTCGACGATCGTCGACAAATATCATGAGCCAACAGGCCTGGAGGCCATGGACAGGATCGACATGCGAGCGTCGATCAACAACGTTCCGGTGTTTCAGTCGGCATCGGGAGAGGGGCTGGTTGATCCGATCAACTCTGCTCTCTGGCTCGTGAATGACCTGATCGCCAGAAGCAATTATCTCAGTGCCGGCGATATCGTAGCAACCGGATCGATCATCCCGATGCTGCTGCAAATCCTTCCTGGTCAGGAACTGAAGGTCGAGTTGTCAGGCGTAGGCGACGCAGCCGCACGCTTTCTTTGAACCAACAGATTTAGCCGATCAAACGGCCAGTTGATGACCACTGAAAATGTAGAGACCCAACGCCGTCGCCGCCAACCATAGAGCTTCATCCCAATAGGTGAAGCTGGTCTTGCCGAATCGTTCGCCGCGATGAACTGCGTAAGCGACGGCCATTACGCCGTATATGCCGGTCCACAACGCAAAGGTTGCAAGGAAATTCTCGCTCTTCAGAATGTAAGCGATTGCCGCAGCGACGACCAGCTTGATGCCATAGCGTCCAATGTGCTCTCGCGACTGCTCGTCTAACCGCATGACACGCTAGGATCGTTCTTTAGATCAGGCCGAAGACGAGAGTCAGCCGGTAGCCAACATACCCGACGCCGATCGCCGTAATTGCAAGGACAAGCAACAAGCCAAGCCCACCCCCACCTGGCTCGTTCTGAGGGCGCGGTGCCTCGTTCTGATTCTTCCTGCCCCGATCATTCCCAGCCATTTCCGATGAGCGCTCCCTCGGCGCTCCAGTGCGCAGCCATTTCTAGGATGCCACTGCATAGGAATTCGAGAGGGATAACCTTCAGGCTATATAGTCAAATTTTATACGCGGACGCTCTCAACGATAAACCCAGACCGGCGCCGATGACGGGCAGCAACCGCTTTAGCTGCCATTGGTCCACAAGCTGCGACCTAAAGACTTGCATGTAAGAGACGATAACCTGTTGAGCGTTGGACGCCCCGATTCATATCCGTCTTTCTGTCCCGTCTCCGGCGATATGGCTTGGGAGGAGAGTGTACGTTGGGCTCGCCGCTCCTTTGATGGCCAGGACGCGGCGGACGCCGTGATCGGCTGGCCGAGAGCGGAACGGCTCTCGCGTCGTTGGACAAATCAAGAGAGTGGCCAGGTGGTGCCATTTCTGCGGGGACGGCAAGCGTCAGCGCGAACCGTCCCGGCAGAACCTTCTGGCAATCGAAAACCACACGTGGGTCAATCGCTGCACCTCATGCCGCCTTTCGCGTGCCTGAATTACCCCGGTCGGCCGCAAGCTCGCGTTCGAGCGCCAGCAGCGCCTGCTCGACCTCGTCGAGGCGCGACGGCCGGTTGTTCTCAGGCATCCCTTCATTGGTTGCCTGGTCGATTAGGTATTCGGTCCAAGCCCAGTTCATCAGGATCGACCGCTTGGCTTCCACCGTTAGCGTAGGATCGCAGACCACGCCCATGGGCGATGTCCAACTCTCCGGACCGGACCGGTCGTTTCGATTCGCTGCGTCGTCGAGGGCGTGCCCGTATCTTTCCTGAAGGGCAGCCAGCCCTAGTCGATCCAGCGTCGCGTCTGAGAACGAGTGCATCGACCTTTCCACTCGCGGAGGCTTTTCATTGACGCGGCGACTGCTGGCGTTGCCGATTTGCCCGGTCGGCCTTTGGACAATATAAGTAAGCCCCTGCCGCTCGGCGTAGCGGATGGCCGATTCCGGTGTCGGGAAGGCTAGCTCGACCTGGGTCAGCGTATCGTCGCCGCCGGTATAGCCCATAAGCGGTTCGATGAAGGGCGCGGTGCGCCGCTCGAACACAAGTCGCCAACCCTTCGTGCGGGCCATTCCGGAGGTCGTTACCGCGCGTGACGGCTTGTAAATGCGCGCAACCGCGTCGTGCGGGAAGACCGGGCGCCCCATCGAAAGGAGCGTGTGCCGGTTGTCGTTCGACGGCCGTCCCTGCAGCAATTGATATTCTGGTTGATCCGTTGATCTCGTCGTCTCCATCTTTCATCCCTTCCTCTCTGGCGAAGGATGCAGCCGACGGCGGTCAGATGGCTCGCCGTCGGCGCCTGCCATGCGTCAGCTCTTGATGGCGATGCGCTTGACCTGCGACTGCGCCTTCTCGCTCTTGGGCAAGGTCACGGTTAGCACGCCGTTCCTGAACCGCGCGTCGACCTTGTCGTCCTTGACCTCGTAGCCGAGCGGGATGCGGCGCTCGAAGCGGCCATAGAAGCGCTCGGTGAACTGCCTGTCTTTGTCCTCCGTTTCGGAGCGCTTCTCGCCCTTCAACGTCAGCACGCCATCGTCGAGCAGGACTTCGATGTCCTTCTCTTCCAAGCCGGGGACTTCGGCGGTCACCTTGATCTCCTTCTCGCCGTCGGAGATCTCCACGCTCGGCCAACCGCCGCTGAAGGCGGACGCGCCAACGAGAGAGGGTAGGTTCGAGCCGAAGCCGCGGAAGACGTCGTCGAACAGCCTGTTCACCTCGCGATGCAACGAGAGAAACGGATCACGTTCGCCCTCGCGCAAGATACTGGGAACCTGATTGCCGTTGCTGCGGCCCCAAGGGATCAAATCACGGACACTCATTATCCTTCTCCTTTCTGTTCGTTCGATTGACATTGCTATTCCGTCGGCGCCCGGCGTCGTTCGCGAGTCGCGCTGAGAAGGACCTCAGGCGGCCTGCTTCTCTGCCTCGATGGGCCTGGTCTCGACTTGGGGCAGCGCCTTTTCGGCCGTGATCTCGATCCGGCGCAGTTTCATCTCTTCGGGGATCTCGCGCTTAAGATCGATCGTCAATAGACCATTGACCAGGCTGGCACCTGCGACCTTGACATGGTCGGCCACCTCGAAACGGTGCTTGAAGCTGCGCCCGTTAATACCGCGATGCAGATACTGGCAGTTATCCTCGCCCGGCTTCTGACCCGACACCATGAGCATGTTCTGCTCCTGGGTGATCGTCAGCTCATCCTGCGAGAAGCCGGCCACCGCCATGGTGATGCGGTAATCGTCCTCGCCAAGCTTGGCGATGTCATAAGGAGGCCAGTTGATACTCCCGGCGCGGCTCGCAGCTTCGAGCGCGTTCAACATTCGGTCGAAGCCGATGCTCGACCGGAACACGGGAGAAAAGTCGAAAGTAGTTCTCATAGCCACATCCTCCATTGAGCAACATGGGTACAAGTTCTTCTGCCGCCGGATATTTTTGCATCCGCACGACATCCCGACCCCCCGATGGGCGGCCGGCGATTTAAGATTTAGTTCAGTGGATTGGCTGTTCAAGAGCCGTCGGCATACCGATGCGACAGACCTCAACAGGCCCGAGATGCCGACCGGAATCCGGTATGTCCACCATAGAATGTGTCCTGCGTAGCGTTCACCATCCAGCTCCCGGGGCGTCTCGCTTGCGCCATCACTTCATGCACCTGTTCTAGATCCGCGATATATGCCCGTTGGTGAACGAGGGCGGACTGATCAAGGTCTTGGGAACGCCAGCGTCGTGGGCAATATCAACCGCGGGCTAGGTCGCGTACCTTCAGGTGCTCCAGGATCGGGATGATATAGCGCTTGCGGTAACCGCATCCGCTTGGCCGTGGACGGCCTGCCTTAGGCTTGCGACAAATCGGTAATGCAGCGGTCGAATGGCTCCTTAACTGTGTGTGCCTGGCGGGCGGGGCCCGCTCGGCGCTTGGGTCGAAGCCGCGCCAACCTCCGCGATCCAGTCCTGCGCGACGTTGCGAGCGTGCTCGACCGCCATCTTCCCACAATGGCCGATCGCAGGCTTGCGGCGCTGCCCATTGTCGGCGACATTAGCGACGATGAAATCTTGGGTGGGATGTCCGCTCTCTCTTTCGGAAGCCTCCGCGGCTATCGGTT
>Ga0182735_1001429_pt1 | contig 15932 bp, 14 predicted proteins | sample eDN5th30CKraftMG_FD_128524 | JGI IMG/M metagenome (GOLD analysis project Ga0182735, IMG submission 128524) | Enriched Miracle-Growth compost microbial communities from Emeryville, California, USA - eDNA 5th pass 30_C Kraft MG (version 2) (version 2) ... | reverse complement strand
CTCCCGCAACCCTACGGCGAGCCGGGCGCCGGGATCGTCCTCCGGCAGGTCCTTCTCGTCGGTCACAGTCAGGACCGTGATCCTCGACGCCTTCCACAGCAGCGGGGCGGCGTCGGCGACGGCTCTGGCCGCGACGCGGCTGCCGTCCCATGCGATCGCCACATGATCGAAGGCAATCGGCTGAACCAATTCGGGAAGCAGGATCACCGGGCGACCGGAGCCGAAGATGACATCCTCGGCCAGCGTATGCGTGCTTTCATTCGCAGCTTCCCAGCCAATGAGAACAAAGTCGAAATAGCGTGCCCGGTTCGCAGCCAGGTCGCCTGACAACGGGAGGGAGGTCGCCGTCCGATCGGTGACGAGCTTGACACCTGCCGACATCGCCTTGTCCGTCACGACGCGGAGGATGTCCTCGCCATTTCTGCGACTCCTTGCATTCGCCTCCCTGATCAGTTCTGGCGTGTTCAAGAGGAACTTGGAAAGGGCATTCGACACAGGCGGGATGTCGGCGTTTATGGCAAGGGCATGCAGTTCCGCCTCCAACTGCGCCGACGCGATAGTGGCATTTGATCCGACATGCGGCGAGACCGGGTCGGGGTACGTCACCAGTGGAAGCAAGGCCTGGAGTTTCATGGGTCACATTCCTGTTTCGGGCATGTCGATCGACGAGCATGCAGATTCCGTCAGGAGCGGCCCGCTTTCCTTGACCGGAATCAATCGTGAGCCGACTGATGTTTTGATCCATCGCAATGAAGCCGGCAGCGGAACTGAATATCGCTTCTGCACAAACGCGAGACGCGAGGATCGGAATCATGGCGTTCAAGACAATCCTGACGATCACCGGGCCGGAAATCGGCTGGCGAAGCGATCTTGAGCTTGCTGCAAACCTGTGCGAGCAGGCCGAAGCGCATCTGTCAGTCCAGGTCATGGCCTTGGCCGCACCGCCTCCCATCGGCGAATATGCCGCTGTGGTCTCGGACGGCTGGATGCAGGAGCGACAAGCCGACCAGAGACATTTGCGTGCCCGCACGGAGGAAATATCCGCGTTCGTTGCCGCCAATCCTGTTTCCGGCGATGTCGTCAGTGATTACGCGGAGGTTGGCTGGGCCGACGAGATGATCGGGCGCCGTGCGCGCTATGCCGACCTTACGCTCGCAGGACCCGAATTGCTCGCCTCGGAGACTCTACGGCAAAAGGTTATCGAAGGCGCGTTGTTCTGGTCGGGAAAGCCGCTTCTGCTGGTTCCCGAAGGCGCCCTGCCGACACTCAACCCCAAACGCGTCCTGGTTGCGTGGGACACAAGGATCGAGGCGACGCGGGCGATGCGGGAAGCCCTCGACCTGCTTGCCACGGCCGACGAGGTGCGCCTGGCCATCGTCGACCCCATCGAAGGCGAGTGGTCGCATGGCGAGGAACCGGGCGCCGACGCGGCGACGTTCCTTGCCCGTCATGGCGTCAAGGTTACCGTCGATCGCCTCCCGAGCGAAAATCATTCGGTAGCGGATGTGCTGCGCCGGCATGCCATCGACACGGGTGCCGAGATGCTGGTCATGGGGGCCTACGGTCACTCCCGGCTGCGCGAGCGCATTTTCGGCGGTGTGACCCGCTCGATGCTGGAAAATCCTCCGCTTCCTGTTTTTCTGGCGCGCTGACAAGTCAGCCGCCGATGACCCTCGATACCTGACGGGCGATCGTCAGTTCTTCGTCCGTGGTGATGACGTGGATTTCGACGACGCTTTGCCGGTCGGCGATCCGCTCCTTGCCGGAAAGGTTGGCGCTCCTGTCCAGCTTTACGCCCAGCCACCGCAGCCGCTCGCAGACCGTCTCGCGGACCTGCCAGGCATGCTCGCCGATGCCGCCGGTAAACACCAGCACGTCCAGACCTTGCAGCGTGTTGGCCATCGCCGCGATTTCACGGGCGATGCGGAAGGTGAAGAGATCGAGGGATTCCGCCGCATGCGGATGCTCGCTGGCCAGCAGATCGCGGACGTCTCCCGATAAGCCCGACACGCCGAACAGGCCGGAACAGTGGTAAAGCAGGTCCTCTATCTCCTTGGCCGACATGCCGCGAACCTGCTGCAAGTAGAGGATGATCCCGGGATCGATGGCGCCGGGCCGCGTCGCCATCATCAGGCCGTCGAGCGCGGTGAAGCCCATGGTGGTGTCGAGGCTTTTTCCCTCGCGCATGGCGCAGAGGCTGCACCCGCTGCCGAGATGCGCGACCACGGTGCGTTTGCCGAAGGTTTCGGGCGAAATCTCGCGCAGCCTCCCGGCGATGAATTCATAGGACAGCCCGTGAAAACCGTATCGGCGGATGCCCTGCTCTTCGAATGCGCGCGGCAGGGCGTAGCGGCTGACGGGCGGCGTAAGCGTATGGTGGAAGGCGGTGTCGAAACAACCGACCTGCGGAAGGCCGGGGCGCGAACGCATCAGGACCTGCACCGGCTCCAGGCAAGCGGGCTGGTGCAGCGGTGCGATCGGCGTCAGCGCGTCGAGGTCGCGAACGACCGCTTCGGACAGATTGACCGGAGCGACGAACCGGCTGCCGCCGTGGACGATACGGTGGCCGACTGCCGCCAGCGGCATGTCCGCAAGCCATGTTTCGAGACAGCCGAACAACTCGCGAAGCAGGGTTTCGACCGGCGGGTTCTCCTGCGTGACCGATCGATCGGCGACGAGCGCGCCATTTTGATCCCTTGCGGTCAACCGCGGCGTGCCGTGGCTATCTTCAAAGCCGCCAGCCACCATGCGGCGCAACGTTCCGGCTTCGAACAGCCCGAACTTCAGACTGGACGAGCCGGCATTCAGCGCGAGGATCGAGCCCGCCATGACCAGTAATCCTTGCCGGTTCAGCGGCCTGCGTGCGGGGCCGTCCTGTACGGCCAGTGCCAGTTCCGGATTTCGGGCATGTCCTCGCCATACTCCCTGACATAGCGTGTATGCCGGGCGAGCTTGTCGGCAAGTTCCTGTCTGGCCGCCGATGCCTTCGCGCCCAGTTCCGGCACCCTGTCTATAGCTTCCATCGCGAGATGGAAGCGGTCCAGCTCGTTGAGCACCACCATGTCGAACGGCGTGGTCGTCGTCCCCTCCTCGTTGAAGCCGCGCACATGGATGTTATCGTGGTTCGTCCGTTTGTAGGTCAGGCGATGGATGAGATAGGGATAGCCATGATAGGCGAAGATGACGGGGCGGTCCTTTGTGAACAGCCTGTCGAACTCGGCGTCCGCGAGACCGTGCGGGTGCCGTTCCTTCGGCTGTAGCGTCATCAGGTCCATGACGTTGACGACGCGGATGGCAAGGTTCGGCAGCGCCTGTCTGAGCAGGTCTACGGCTGCCAGCGTCTCCAGTGTCGGCACGTCCCCGGCGCACGCCATCACGACGTCCGGATCGGCGCCGCCCTTTTCAGTGCCGGCCCACTCCCAGGCGCCGACGCCTGCCTTGCAATGTTCGGCGGCGTCCTCCACGGCAAGCCATTGCGGCGCGGGCTGCTTTCCGGCGACAATGACATTGATGCGGTCATAGGTCCGCAGGCAATGATCGGTGACCCACAGGAGCGTGTTGGTGTCCGGCGGCAGATAGATACGCACGATGTCGGCCTTCTTATTGGCGACCAGGTCGACGAAGCCGGGATCCTGATGGCTGAAGCCGTTATGGTCCTGCCTCCACACATGCGACGTCAGCAGGTAGTTAAGCGATGCGATCGACCGTCGCCATGGCAGCCTGCGCGACACTTTCAGCCATTTGGCGTGCTGGTTGAACATGGAATCGACGATGTGGATGAAAGCCTCGTAGCAGGAGAACAGGCCGTGGCGGCCGGTCAGCAGGTAGCCTTCGAGCCAGCCCTGGCACAGGTGCTCGCTCAGCACCTCCATGACGCGGCCGTCTTTGGCAAGGTGCACGTCATAGGGTTCGATCTTCTCCATCCAGACCCGCTCGGTCACGTCGAACACGGCGTCGAGCCGGTTCGACGCCGTCTCGTCCGGTCCCATGATTCTGAAATTGCGCGCATCGGCGTTCAGGCGCACGACCTCCCTGAGAAACGATCCCATTACACGGGTCGCCTCGGCCACTGCGCCGCCGGGCTGTGGGACGGCGACGGCGAAATCGTGGAAGTCCGGCAATCGTAGTTCACGCTTGAGCAACCCGCCATTGGCATGCGGGTTGGCGCCCATCCGCCGGGCGCCGGCAGGACGAAGTGAGCGAAGCTCGCCTCGCAGGGCGCCTCTCTCATCGAAAAGCTTCTCCGGGCGGTAGCTTCGCATCCAGTCTTCCAGCAGCTTCAAGTGGCCGGGATTGTCGCGAGGATCGGTGATGGGGACCTGGTGGGCGCGCCAGAACCCTTCGACTTTCTTTCCGTCGACCTCCTTCGGCCCGGTCCATCCCTTCGGGCTTCTCAGCACTATCACAGGCCAGCGCGGCCGCTGCGTGACCTTGCCGGATCGTCGTGCCGCATGCTGGATTTCTGCAATCCGGCCGAGGGCCGCATCCAATGTCGCCGCCATCTTCCGGTGCATGTCTTGCGGTTCGTGTCCCTCGACGAAGAACGGTTCGTAACCGTAGCCCTGCAGCAGACTGCGTAGTTCCTCCCCTTCGATTCTGCCAAGCACGGTGGGATTGGCGATCTTGTACCCGTTCAGGTGTAGGATCGGCAGGACGGCGCCGTCGTGGGCCGGATTGAGGAACTTGTTCGAATGCCAGGAGGTCGCCAGCGCTCCGGTCTCGGCCTCGCCGTCGCCGATCACGCAGGCGACGATCAGGTCGGGATTGTCGAACGCCGCGCCGTAGGCGTGGGCGAGCGCATAGCCGAGTTCTCCCCCTTCATGGATCGATCCGGGCGTCTCGGGTGCGGCATGGCTGGGAATTCCGCCGGGAAACGAGAACTGTCGAAACAGCTTGCGCATGCCCTGCTCGTCGCAGGAGACGTCCGGATAGACCTCGCTATAGGTCCCTTCGAGATAGGTGTTGGCGACCATGCCCGGTCCGCCATGACCGGGGCCGCAAATATAGATCATGTCGAGGTCACGGGCGCGGATGACGCGGTTGAGATGCGCGTAGATGAAATTGAGGCCCGGCGTGGTGCCCCAGTGGCCAAGCAGGCGCGGCTTGATGTGCTCCGGCCGAAGCGGCACCTTCAGCAACGGATTGTCGAGAAGGTAGATCTGTCCGACCGAGAGATAGTTCGCCGCCCGCCAGTAGCGGTCGATGAGGTCGAGTTCCTTGCGGCTGTCGGTATCTGTCACGATCCTTCTCCTCGATTGTCCTGCCACGGAGCAGAGACAGATAAACTAGAACGTCCAGTCAGCCGCGCCACCCTGACGGCCCACAACGAATATGTGGCCGGCATGCGGCGACCGCGGTGGGTCAGCCGACCCCGGTCCGTTCTTGACGAATGCCGTAATCTCATGCGCGCCCGGCTATTCCCTTGCCTCGCGCCCCGAAATCTGGTCGATCGAGACACGGAAAAACACGTGCGACATTTCGTTCGAAACCGGCGGCAGGAGCGGCTTCAAAGCGCCCGGTTCCCACCAGTCGTTGTACTTGCTCAATATCGACCAGGCGTGGTCCCTGTCGCGCTTGTGGCCTATCTCGTCGGGCAGTTCTTCGTATCGGCCGTCGACAATGACGCTCTTCCACTCCCGATGTTTGCCGTGTTCTTCGACAAGCACAGACACCCGCGGATTCGCCCGCATGAATTCGATTTTCTTGCCCAACATCGAGAACATGAAGAGGTGGTTCTCGGCATGGACGAAATAGGCAGGCACGACGTAGGGTTGATCGTCCTTGGCGCAAGCGATGTGGCACAGCCGGTTGCTGTCCAGTAGCTTCGCGCATTCGAGCGTCGTCATAGTCCTGACCAACATAACCAACTCCTTTCCTACGGCTTCTTTTCCGCTTCTGCCGTATTTGGATTTCCCATAGCCGCTTTTCGGCGCTTGCCCGTCGCGGCGTCGCGGCCCCCTTGGCCGCGGCTCAATGCCGCGAGGACGTCCGCATCGTCGAGCTGTTCGAAATTGCGGTAATAATAGCTGAGAGCGCGAAAACGCGGCGGTTGCGCCAGACAGACGACACGATCCGCCTCCTGGCTGAGTTCGGCCACGGTCTCCGGCGGGGCAATCGGCAGCGCCACCACGATCGCAATCGGCGATCTTCGCTTTAGCGCGCGTATGGCTACTTTCATCGTGGTGCCGGTGGCCGCGCCGTCATCGACCAGTATTACGGTTTTTCCGGCGACCGAAAGCAGTGATCGGCTGCCCCTATAAAGGGTCCGGCGGCGCTCGAGTTCCGGTCGCTCGTCTCTGATTAGCGTTGCCAGCGCCGCATCGTCGAGATTGTAGGCTTCCACGATTTCACGGTTGAGGACGACGTCCGGCGGATTACCATCGACGATCGCGGCGACCGCAAGTTCGGGATTGCCTGGAGCGCCGACCTTGCGGACGATCACCACGTCGAGGGACGCGTTCAGCGTGGCAGCGATCTCGACAGCTACGGGTACGCCGCCACGAGGGAGAGCGAGTACAACTGGTGCAGGAAGCGACAGCCCCGCGAGTTCGTTCGCGAGCATTCGTCCTGCTTCCTGCCGATCGCAAAACATGGCTCAGTCCGCCGGCCAAAGCTGCCGAAGCGCCTTTCTCATGGAGTTACGAATCTGGTCGACCTCTCCGGCCGAGATGTGGCGGTCGAGAAGATGAAAGACAGCCCCGATGGCGGGATCGAAATCGATCTCCTCCTCGAAGCCGAACTCCCTCCTCACCGCAATGACGAAATCGCTCTTGCGGCGGTCGTGACCAACGCCGTTGAGGGGATGCCAGCCTTCGAAGAAGACGCCACGGATCAGCGTAGGCAATTGCGCCGCCAGATCGCTCATTTCTTCCTGTGGCAGCCAGTCCCTGAGCGCGTGCAAGACCGCCTTCAGCAGTCGATAGGCGCGCGGGACATCCCAGTCCAATTCGCCGGCGACTTCATTGACCCAATGTTGCGCCTGTTGCGCTGACTGCGAAAAGTTCGAGATTGCTGTCGTCGTCACGGCTGCGGTCCTCCGTGGGCTTGGTTTGCCGCTCGCCCGGCTGTTCCGGCCGAGGTAGCGGCAGGTAAATAGAGGAGATCAACTTTAACGAGGTGTCGCGTTGACCCGGATCAAAAGCCCGAATTTTCTCGTGCCGGCTTAAGATAGCCACGCGCCCTTGATCCGCGTCGTGACCTGCTGCTAGTTCACCTCAATCTCCAAGGCGGTATCCTTCCAGGTCCGCCAATGTGTCGGTGATACATCAAGCCGTTCGTGGGTCTTTGACGCGACCCATCCAGTCAGGACACGTTGACAGGGAAACACCAGCGCATGGGTACCGTCCCGGTCCTGAACCGCCAATTCGAGATCGAGATTAAAGGGTGCGGTCGCTATTGGGTACCACATGCATTTCCCCGAGGATTCCCGGAAATCCGGTAGAGCCTGTCCGCGCTTGCTGATGACGGGTGCTCATGCAGCCATATCCTGGAGCGTCTGCAACTTGACGATCTCCACGTTCCGCAGGCTTGGCAACCGGATGACCCCCTTGCTTTTCAGCTTCGAAAAGACCCGAGACACGGTTTCGATCGTCAGGCCGAGATAGTCGGCGATATCCAATCGTGACATCGGAAGCTCGACCTGACGCAGGCCGCCCTGACGTTCGGACATCTCAAGGAAGAAAGCCGCGACGCGCTCCACGGCATTCTGGCGACCCAGCACCAGAAGCTGCTCCTGGGCCCGCACGAGGCTTTGAAGCGCCATGGGCAGGAGTTCGGCTACGACATGGGAAGCCGAAGGGCTGAGAATGCGAATGCCGGTACTGCAGATTGCCTCGGCGAAGAAGTGATGGTTCTTGTCTGCTTCGAAACCGAACATTTCGCCTGCAAGGTGAAATGCCGATATCTGGCGCCGTCCGTCCGACAGAAGACGGTAGATGCGAACGGCACCGAACTCCACCTGGTAAAGGCTCGCGCACAAATCGCCCTGGGCATAAATTTCCGAACCGGCCGGGAAGAATGTGGCGGGTCGGCCGCTCCCCAACGGCATGCTGGGTTCGTCGCGGTCGAGAAGGATACCGCCAAGCTGGCGGGCATAGCGCGACTGCTCAAAGTTCGTCATGGATTGTCTCCCTCGATAGCGATGGCGAAACAATCCACCCAATCCCGACGGATCGAAATTCGGTTGTATCCGTACGGGATTCTACGTAGCGGGGTCAGGATTCGTCGGTGATCGCATCTTGGACAGCCTGCAGGAGCGGTTCACCGAGGAACGGTTTTGCCAGGCATCTCGCATACGGCACTTCCTGCGGCGAGCGGTATTGGTCGATCAGCAGAATAACGGGGTGTCTGAAGCTCGTGAACAGCTCCTGCGCATATTGCCAATCATGGATGGCTTCGTCGTCGACAACCGCGCAACCGACATGCTTAACTTGCGGCGATCTGAACGCGGAACCGAGGGTGTCGTAGGCTAGTACTGCGACGCCGCCGCTTTCAAGAATGAAAGTGAGCGAGTGCCTGAAAGCCACGTCCGGGGTCACCACGATTACCTGAGCCATCCTTCCGCACCCACCGATCGGATCCAGCGCAGATCATGCCTACTGGATCATGCCGCCTGCGATCAGCGCATTGCGGTGGATCAAACGATGTGCCCCGCCAGGCCTCCGAGAGCGAAATTACGCCGAGAGGCCCATGGCGATGCTCATGCGGACCAGTTCCGGAAGGTTCCTTGCCTGCATCTTCGACATGATATTGGCGCGATGGACCTCGACCGTGCGAGGGCTGATGCCGAGATCGAAGCCGATGGTCTTGTTGGGCAGGCCCGCCACGACGGCGGACAACACTTGGCGCTCGCGTTCCGAAAGGCTGTCGAGCCTTACACCCAGCGTTGCCGTATCCACCATGGCTGCCGGACTTTCTTCCAACTGGCTTGCGGCTCGCTTGATCGCCTCGACCAGCGTTTCGTCCTCGAAAGGCTTCTCGATGAAATCGACGGCACCCGCCTTCATTGCCGCAACCGCCATCGGAACATCCCCATGGCCTGTGATGACGACGGCGGGAATCGAGGTTCCAGTCTCCTTCAGTTTCTCCAGCAGTTCCACACCGCTCATATCCGGCATTCTCAGATCGGTGATGAGGCAAGCCTTGCCGACGGTCTTTGCCGACGCAAGGAAGCTGCTTGCGGAATCGTGCACCCGGACCGTAAAGCCCGCCATCGTCAGAAGAAAGGCCAGCGATTTACGGACGGGCTCCTCGTCGTCGACGATGTGAACAACGTAGTTGTCAATTTGCATCCGACACTTCCTTTCCCGCCAGAGGGAGCGTGAACCTGAACGTCGCCCCGCCGCTGTCGTTTCGGCTGGCCGAGATATCGCCGCCATGCGCTTCGATAATCCGTCTGGATATGGAAAGCCCGATCCCCATGCCGCTTGCTTTGCTCGTGACGAAAGGCTGGAACAGGCGCGTCGCCACCTCCTCGGAGATACCTGGGCCTGTATCCGCCACCTCGACCACGACATAGCCGTCTTCCATGGTCGTCTGCACGACCAGTTCGCGGTTCTCGCTTTCGCGCATGGCCTCCATCGCATTGCGCATGAGATTGATCAGCACCTGCTGGATCTGGACGCGGTCGACCAGGACATCCGCGCCCTTCGGCGCAAAGTCGAATACCGAGCGGATCCCCTGCTCGCGCGATCCGACGAGGGCAAGAGCGCCGGCTTCTTCGATCAGCTTGCGCATCGTTTCGCGCGTAACGTCCGCCTCGCCGCGCGTGACGAATTCCCTCAGGTGCCGGATTATCCCGCCCGCCCGCAACGATTGTTTTGCAGTCTCCTCAAGAGCGTCGCGGATGCGGCTGGCGGCGGCGTCATCCAGAGTATTGAGGAAGCGGACGCAGCCCTGCGCGTAATTTGCGATTGCTGCCAGCGGCTGGTTCAATTCGTGCGCCAATGTCGAAGCCATTTCGCCAAGCTCGTTGAGACGGGCGAGCCTGGCGAGTTCGTTCTGGACCTCCTGTAGGCGTGCCGCGGATTCCTCGCGCTCGGTGAGATCCCTGATGAACCCGGTGAAGAACCGGCCGGTAGCCGATCTCATCTCGCCGACGGCCAGTTTCATGGGAAAGGTGGACCCGTCCTTCCTACGGCCAACCACGACGCGGTCGATTCCAATGATCCGCTTTTCGCCGGTAGCGATATATCGCTGAATATAGCCGTCATGCTCGCTGCCATAAGGTTCGGGCATCAGGATGTTCACGTTGCGGCCGAGCACCTCGGCTTCCGTGTAGTCGAATTGTCGGACGGCGGCCGCGCTGAAGGAAGTGATAAGCCCTTGTTCGTCTATCACCACGGTTGCGTCGGGCACCGTATCCAAGATCGAGCGCAAATGATCCTGTTGAGCCCTGAGCGTTTCTTCCGTCTTGTCGAGGGCGCGACGCGCATGATGGAGCATTTCCCCCATCCAGGCGATGGCAAGCCCGACCACGGCAAAGACCGAACTTTGCACCCAGGACGAGGCATCGGCACCCGCAAGGTAAAGCGCACCAAGAAGGGAGAGGACGAGAGCAAAAAGCCCCGGACCGATACCACCTGCGATCGCTGCCAAAAGGATTGCAGGAACGAAGAAAATGAAGGTCACGGCACTGCCCAGGACGCCTTGCAGAGCCAATCGGACAACAAACATTGCAGCCACGGCGCTCGCGGCAAGAAAATAGCCGACATTACCCTCAAAACGGGAAGAGAAGACCGCTTGCAGGAAACGGCCTTGCAGCCCTGGAATATCTCTGGCAGGCACCGGAACGCTCCTCGCCACATCGCCTCGAAAGAAGGTTATCACAAGGTCGAGATTTGTCGTGGCAGAGCCGCCGCCGAGACGTGTGAATTCGACCAAAGATACATGCGCGCGCGTGGGAGAGAAAGGAAGGAAACTACCATATGTTTCATGAAGGAACCGACGTCCGGCAGGCACAGGTTTGATATCGCTTCTTCGATCTTTCGCCTGCTCCTGTCCTGCCTTTCCGGTGGTGGCGCGACTTGGCGCCTTTGTTCCATATCGGGTTGGTGCGCTCTTTGAGCGAGCGCAAGGACCCGCGGAATGGCTGACACGATATCACCGGCGTGCTGTCATCGGCACGCCGGTGATCGCATGAACGGTTAAGCCGTCTTGACCGCAATTGTCTTCTCGCCCTTCTTCGCCTCGGCGGTCTTGGGCAGTTTCACGCTCAGCACGCCGTGGGCGAAATGTGCATCGATCTTGTCGGCGTCGACGCCCTCGGGCAACTGAAAGCTGCGCTGGAAGGACCCGTAGCGACGCTCGGACAGGTAGTAGTCCTTCCGCTTGTCTTCCTTTTCCTCGCTCTTCTCACCTTTGATCGTCAGGGTATGGTTGGAAAGCTTGATTTCGACGTTCTTCTCGCTCAGGCCCGGCAACTCCGCCGTGATTTCATAGACGTCATCCTTTTCGACGAGATCCATTGCCGGCGTGACCTGCCATTCGGCGCGGGAAATGCGCGGGACCTCGAAACCCAGAACCTTCGAAGGCAGACGCCAGTCGAACGGACGGAAATCGTCGAACAGCCGATCCACCTCGCGGCGCAGACTCTCGAATGGCGCCCAATCTTCGGATTTCGCGGGCGCGGCGGATTTCTTGACGGGTAGTTTCGTGGCTATCTCGGCCATTGGGGTCTCCTTTCGAGTGAGCGGATTCGGACGGATACCGCCGCCTCTACTCTTTCACCTTCGGGGTCTCCCTGGAGGCGCCAGAGTCCAAGGGCGGCGGATCCGCTTGCGAGATGTCCTCGTCGATCCAGCCGGCGCTTGGTCGATGGCGCTTGCAAACGCCGCGTTTGCCTCGCTTTGGCTGGTCCAACTCGATCCAGCAAGGATTTCAGCAAACGATATCTCGTCAGGTCCCTCATTGACGCGGATCAAAGCGTGCCCGTCATGCGCTTTTCGTTGCATGTGGTTCTGTTCAACAAAAAAGAAGTGAACAGCCGAGAACGCCCTTGATCCTTCCCGGCGCGCGTCGTCGACGCATATTCGTCGCATGCTGCTGCCGATTGACGCTGATCAAGGTCGCCGCGCACGGCTCCGGTTTTGATGGCGACACATTGCAGGCAGCGGAGTTGCGCGATGGGCGGTGTCGCCATGGGCCCTCGACAGATCAATCCCTTCGACGTGCGTGGTTGGTTTGATCACGAGATCGACCTTCCGCTTTGTCTCGGCAGCGCCGATGGCGCCCTTCCCGTCATCAGGCAATCTGACCAGTCGCCACGCGGCCACAACGGAGCGTGGAAATGACGACAGGTCGGCGTATCTGGCTCACGGTCGGCGTATTGGCAGTGCTCGCCGCCGGCGGATACTATGCCTGGCAGAAATCCCACAACGGCGCGTTGCCGGAAGGACTGGCGAGCGGCAACGGCCGCATCGAGGCGGTAGAGATCGACGTCTCAGCGAAGTCGCCGGGGCGAATCAAGGAAATTCTTGTCGGCGAAGGTGACTTCGTGAAGACGGGGGACGTGCTTGCCCGCATGGAAACGACACAGCTCGAAGCCCAGCGTCGACAGGCAGAGGCCCAGCTTCGGCGCGCCGGCATCGGCGGCGATACCGCCAACACGCTGATCGTCCAGCGGGAAGCGGAAAGGACTGCCGCTGCGGCCGTGGTCGCGCAACGCGAGGCCGAACTCGACGCCGCCGAGCGGACGCTCAAGCGCTCCGAGCAGCTAGCGGCCAGCAACACGATCTCTCAACAGGTGCTCGACAACGATCGGGCGACCGAACGCAGCGCGGCAGCGGCGGTCGCAGCGGCCGAAGCGCAACTGGCTGCCACCGAAGCGGCCATCAACGCCGCCAAAGCCGAAGTGGTGGATGCGCAGGCGGCGGTAGATTCGGCGCAAGCAGCAATCGAAAGCATCGACGCCGAAATAGACGACGCGACACTCCGCTCGCCACGTGACGGACGCGTGCAATACCGGGTGGCCGAGCCGGGCGAAGTGTTGGGCAGCGGTGGCAGGGTGCTGAACCTCGTCGATCTGGGTGATGTCTACATGACGTTCTTCCTGCCGACCGGGCAGGCCGGACGCGTGGCGATCGGCGCCGAAGTCCGGCTCGTCCTCGACGCCGCGCCCCAATACGTCATCCCTGCGAAAGCGACGTTCGTCGCCGATGTCGCGCAGTTCACGCCGAAGACGGTCGAGACCGAGGAGGAACGCCAGAAGCTGATGTTCCGCATCAAGGCGCAGATTTCGCCCGAGCTGCTGCGAAAATACATCCAACAGGTGAAGACCGGCCTTCCCGGCGTCGCCTATGTCCGGATCGATCCTGGTGCCGAATGGCCTGCAGCTTTGCAGGGAACTTTGCTGCAATGAACCATGGTGCAGCGGCAGCGGCCCAGGTGGCACGACTGGAAGGCGTCAGCCTTTCCTATGGAAAGACCCGCGCTCTCGACGCGATCACCCTCGACATCCCGTCCGGCTGCATGGTCGGGCTGATCGGTCCCGACGGTGTCGGCAAGTCCAGCCTGCTTTCGCTGATCGCAGGCGCCCGGACGATCCAGGTCGGCCACGTCGAAGTCCTCGGCGGCGACATGGCCAATGCCGCGCACCGGCGGGCTGCCTACCCGCGCATCGCCTATATGCCCCAGGGGCTCGGGCGCAACCTCTATCCGACGCTTTCCGTGTTCGACAATGTCGACTTCTTCGGCCGCCTCTTCGGACACGAAACAGGTGAACGCGAGTGCCGCATCCGGGAGCTTCTGGAAAGCACCGGGCTCGACCCGTTCGCCAGCCGGCCGGTCGCCAACCTTTCAGGGGGCATGAAGCAGAAACTCGGACTTTGCTGCGCGCTCATCCATGACCCTGACCTCCTGATCCTCGACGAGCCGACCACCGGCATCGATCCACTCTCTCGTCGGCAGTTCTGGCAATTGATCGAGCGGATAAGGAGCTGCCGCGATGGCATGAGCGTTGTCGTGGCCACCGCCTATATGGAGGAGGCCGGCCGCTTCGACTGGCTCGTGGCCATGGACGGCGGGCGGGTGCTCGCTTCCGGCACCCCGGCCGAACTGCTGGAACGCACCGGGACTGTCGAACTCGACGCAGCCTTCATTGCCCTGCTGCCAGCCGCAAAACGCGAAGGATACCGGAAGGTCGTCATTCCGCCGCGGTCGGCGGACGCCGACGGCGCGGCGGCGATCGAGGCCGAGCACCTGACCAAGCGCTTCGGCGACTTCACGGCCGTCGACGACGCCAGCTTCCGCATAGATCGCGGCGAGATTTTCGGCTTCATCGGATCGAACGGTTGCGGCAAGACGACCACCATGAAGATGCTTACCGGCCTTCTGGACGCAAGCGATGGCCGCGCGTTGCTTTTTGGTCGCGAAGTCGATCCACGACATGCCGAGGCCAGGCGGAGCGTCGGTTACATGTCGCAGGGATTCTCGCTCTACTCGGAACTGACAGTCCGCCAGAACCTCGATCTCCATGCCCGTCTGTTTTGCCTGCCGGCCGATAGCATTGGCGCGAGGATCGACGAGGTCGCGCAACAATTCGAACTGACGGGAATTCTGGACGCCTGGCCAGAGGCGCTGCCGCTCGGTAACCGACAGCGCCTGTCGCTGGCCGTTGCCATGATCCACGCGCCGGATGTCCTCATCCTCGACGAACCGACGTCCAGCGTCGATCCAGTCGCCAGGGAAGGTTTCTGGAGAATCCTCGTCGATCTGTCTCGGCGCCTGAACGTGACCGTCTTCGTCTCGACCCACTTCATGAACGAGGCGGAACGCTGCGACCGGATCGCGCTGATGCACGCAGGCAAGGTCCTCGTCTGCGACACGCCGGCCGCTATTATGGCCAGCCGCGGCACGCCAACGCTGGAGGCGGCCTTCGTCGATTATCTGCAGGATGCGTCGGCCGGTGGACAGGCCCCAGACATGGCCGCCGCCCCCCTCGCGAGAGGCCCCGGCCTTCCCAAAAGTGACGTCGGCCGTCTTTTCGATTTGCGCCGCATGTTTGCCTATACGCGAAGGGAGACGCTTGAACTTCTGCGCGATCCGATCCGGGCTACGCTCGCCACCGTGGGCAGCCTCATTCTCATGTTCGTGATCGGCTACGGCATCAACATGGATGTCGAGAACCTCACCTTCGCCATTCTCGACCATGACGACACGGCCATCAGCCGGGACTATGCCTTGCAACTGTCCGGCTCCCGCTTTTTCACAGAGAAGCCCCCGCTCACCGGACACGCCGACATGGACCAGCGAATGGAGAGCGGCGAGATCGCGCTGGCGCTGGAGATCCCGTCGGGCTTTGCACGCAACCTGGCGCGCGGCCGCGAGACGTCCGTCGGTGCTTGGATCGACGGCGCGATGCCGGCGCGGGCCGAAACGGTACGCGGCTATGTCGAAGGGATGCATGCGGGCTGGCTCGCGCAGAAAGCCCGCGAACTCTACGGCGACGCCGCCGCGCAGGGCGATTTCCAGCTTGAGGCGCGCTATCGCTACAATCCTGACGTTCGCAGCCTGGACGCGATGGCGCCGGCGGTGATCCCGATGCTGCTCCTGATGATCCCGTCGATGCTCGCCGTGCTGAGCGTGGTACGCGAAAAGGAGCTCGGATCGATCGTCAATTTCTATGTCACGCCAGTGACCAGGCTGGAATTCCTGCTCGGCAAGCAAATCCCCTATGTAGCGATCGCCATGCTGAACTTCGTGCTGCTGACGGCCTTCGCCGTCATCGTGTTCCGCGTGCCGCTAACCGGCAGCCTGGCGACCCTGACGGCGGCCGCCTTCCTCTATGTCGTGGTGGCGACGGCCATGGGCCTGTTCCTCTCCACCTTCATGCGCAGCCAGATCGCGGCGATCTTCGGCACCGTGCTGATCACCATGATCCCGGCCGCTCAATATTCGGGAATGATCGATCCCGTATCATCGCTGCAGGGCGTCGG
>Ga0182735_1001427_pt1 | contig 15939 bp, 12 predicted proteins | sample eDN5th30CKraftMG_FD_128524 | JGI IMG/M metagenome (GOLD analysis project Ga0182735, IMG submission 128524) | Enriched Miracle-Growth compost microbial communities from Emeryville, California, USA - eDNA 5th pass 30_C Kraft MG (version 2) (version 2) ... | reverse complement strand
CTCCGCCTTCGACATAATGGGCAAGGGCCTGGCCAACCCGGTCGGAACCTTCTGGTCGGCCGTCATGCTGCTTGAGCACCTGGGCGAAACCGCGGCTGCGCAGCGGCTCATGAGCGCCATCGAACAGGTCACCGCCGATCCCAAGCTGCATACGCGCGACCTGGGCGGCAATGCCACGACTGAAGAAGTGACCCGCGCGGTACGCGAGAGCATCATGCAAGGCGGCTCGACCCGCCGCGTCGCTTAGAGCCCGGCCGGGCCTCGCACCGATGAGGCCTGGCGCCAAACTGGGCCGGCGCGCGCGTCCGGCCCGCCACCAGCGGACTATCCACCCCCCATTGAAAAGCCACGAGGAGACAACGATGAAGAAGACTATTGCAAATCCATCAAGCAAAAGGTGTGCGCTGCGCGCCTTGAAATCGATGGGCGCGCTTGCGGCAGCCATGCTGCTGGGCAGCCCCGCCCTGGCGCAGGCATGGCCCGACCGGCCGATCAGCCTGGTCGTGCCTTTCGCGGCCGGAGGCACGACGGACGTGCTGGCGCGCGCCCTGGGCGACCAGATGTCCAAGGCGCTGGGGCAGCCCTTCATCGTCGAAAATAAGCCGGGCGCGGGGTCCACTCTGGGCGCGGACATTGTCGCCCGCGCCAAGCCCGACGGCTACACCCTGTTGATGGGCGCAGTGCACCATACCATCGCCACCAGCGTCTACAAGGGCTTGTCCTATGACTTTCAGAAAAGCTTCGAGCCCATCACTACCGTAGCCCTGGTGCCCAATGTGCTCGTGGTCAACGCCGAACGGACGCCGGTCCATCAGGCCAAAGAGCTCATCGCGCTGGCAAAGAAATCCGACACGCCTCTGGCATTCGGCTCCAACGGCGTCGGCACGCTGCAGCACTTGATCGGCACGCAATTCGCCCAACAAGGCGGCATCGAACTGCTGCACGTACCTTATAAAGGCAGCGGCCCCCTGACCACCGATCTGATCGGCGGCCAGGTGGTGATGTCGTTCGACACCATCACGCCGGTGCTGCCGCATATCCAGAGCGGCAAACTGCGAGCCCTTGCGGTCACCACCGGCACGCGCTCATCCGCCCTGCCGGACACGCCCACGCTCAACGAGTCGGGCCTGAAAGACTTCGACCTGGGCACATGGTTCGGCGTGCTGGCTCCGGCGGGCACGCCGGCGGATGTCATCGCCAGGCTGAATACCGAAATGGTCAAGGTCATACATTCCGCGGACTTCCGCGAGCGCATGGCAAAGATCGGCGCGGAGCCGATAGGCGACACCCCCGAGCACATGGCGGCGCAAATCAAGAACGACACCGAGCGCTTCGCCAAAGTCATCAAAGACGCCAACATCACGCTCAATTGAGCCGATGCAAGCCGGCCCTCGCCGGCCTGGCTGACCGGGGGATGCACGTACCGGCCGGCGATAAGCGTTGACCGCCGCGGGCTGATCGAACGGTCGCGGCCCGCGCAACTCGGTGCCGTTCTCCATCAACGCGGCCGGACGATCGCGCATCGAAATGTTCAAGCGCCCACTACAAAATATTGCCAATATCTTGGGGCGGCCTATATACTGAACAAACAATAATAATCACTCGACACGAGCGCCCTATATGAGAGACAAATATTGAAGCTGGTTACGTTCGAACGAAACGGCAAGGCGCAGATTGGCTGTTTGCAGCGCTCCGGCGAAGTTCTCGTATTCGAAGAAGCATGTAGGACTCATGGCAGTGATTCAATAAAATATTTCGCCAGCATGCTGGCGCTCATCGAGGCCGGAGACGCCGGCTTGTAAGCCGCCTATCGCCTTGCTGAGCGGCCGCCCGACGAAGCGGTGGTCGCTCTCGATTCAGTAAAGCTGCTTGCACCCATACCCAGGCCGCCCCGCCTACGCTCCATGTCCAGCTATCCCTCCCACCTCGCCCAGGCCCAGGAAGGACGAGCGCGCATCATCGCCGCCACGGCGGAAAACCCCGAGATGGCTTTCAAGGCCGCTCGGGAAAAGTTCGTACAACGGCCGCCGCGCGGCTATTACGAAACGCCGGTTTACTGGATCATGGATCCCTTTTGCATCGGGAACCCCGATGATGAGGTCGTTTGGCCGGAGTATTCGGACTGGATCGATTACGAGCTGGAAATCGTCGCGGTCATCGCCAAGGCTGGGCGGGACATTCAAAAAGAAGATGCCGAGAATTACATTTTTGGCTATACGCTTATGAATGACCTGAGCGCGCGGGACGAGCAGGCTCGGGCGGCGGCCACTTCTCTTTCCATCACAGCGAAAGGAAAGGACTTCGAGCGTTCCTGTCCCATGGGCCCATGCATCGTCACGCGCGACGAGATCGATGTGTACAAGCTTGGTGCGACGCTGCGTATCAACGGCGAGGTTTGGGCAGTGGGCAGCACGGAAAAGCCGCAATGGACTTTTTCGGATTGCATCAGCTATGCCTCCCGTTCAGCGCCTCTCGTTCCCGGCGAAATGATTTCTTCGGCCACAGTGGCGAACTGTTCCGGATTGGAGCAGGCCAGAAAAGGCGGCATCGGCGACGTGGTCGAATTGGATGTGCCTGGCATAGGCGTGCTTCGAAACAAGATTGTCCGGGCCGGACGGCCTTAGCGTACCCAACTGTCCTTCCTTATTCAACGAGGTTCACATATGAAGCGCTTCCTGGCAATTCTCCTGATGCTTTGCCTTCCCGGCCTGGCGGTTTCGCAAACCAATTTCCCGCAGCACGCGCTTCGGTTGATCGTGCCTTTCGGCCAGGGCTCAACCGATGTCATGGGGCGCTTCATCGCCGAGGGCCTGCAGGCCCATCTGGGTCAAACCGTGAGTGTCGTAAACCAACCAGGGGCCATTGGTACGATAGGGACCCGTTACGTTGCGGAAAGCCCGTCCGACGGCTACACCATGACGGTCAGCAATACAGGCACGCACGCTGCGGCGCCCAGCCTCTTCAGCAACTCGCCGTATGACCCGGACCGCAGCTTCACTCATATAGGCACATTCGCCCGGGTCTTCTGGGTGCTGCAAGTGCGCGAAGGGCTGCCGGTCAAAAGCCTGGAAGAGTTCGTCGCCTATGCCAAGGCGCGGCCGGGAAAGGTCACCATGCCTTACTATTCCGCAAGCGCGCGGCTGTCCAATTATTTAATGACCAAAGCGGCGGATATCGAGATCTACGAAGTTCCCTACAAGGATTCTTCACAAGTGGTCGCGGGTTTGCGCCAAGGCGATTTGGACGCCGCTTTCTTCCTCCTGGATCAAGCCATGGCGAACGAACAGCTCGGCTTTATCAAAAGCCTGGCGGTTTCGTCGCCAAACCGTGCGCAGATCAAGCCGTCCTTGCCCACTTTTGCAGAGACCTATCCAGGTTTTGAAATGTCTTCCTGGCTGGGCATCGCCGTTGCCGCGGGCACCCCCGAACCCATTGCGCAACGGCTGCGTCAAGCATTGACGGCCACCCTGGACAGCGCCAAGACGCGTGAATGGTTTGCCAGCCGGGCGATCGAAGTGTACGCGCTCGACGAAAAGGCGACAGTGGAGCTCATCCGGAAAGACATGAAAATCTGGGCGGACTTCGTCAAGGATGCGAACATCCCGCCCGTGCAATGACATATCGATTCCCCGCCGGCGTCAAAGCAACGAGAGCAATGAGTAAAGACATGCGTGAAATTCACAGTTGGTCGGCAATCGAACTGTCCCGGAGAATTCGCCAAAAGGAAGTATCCGTCATAGAGGTCGTGGATGCGATGCTTGCCCGGATCGCCGATTGCAATAAAGCCAACGCATTCGTCTGCGTCGTCGAGGATCAGGCGCGAGAGGCGGCCCAGGCGGCACAGCGCATACTGGAGAGCGGCGTCGATATACCGCCTTTGCTTGGCCTGCCTTATTCCGCAAAGGACGTGACGAACTGCAAAGGTGTGCCGACCCGATACGGATCCGCCGTTTTGCCGCCATTCTTGCCGCAGGAAGACAATCTCGCTGTGGCGCGCACACGTGCCGCAGGCGGCATATTGCTGGGCAAGACCGCCACTCCTGAACTCGCACACAAGGCATTCACCGTATCGCCAGTGTCTGGATTGACGCTCAATCCTTTCAGCCCCGCCGTCACAAGCGGGGGCTCCAGCGGCGGAGCTGCTGTGTCGGTCGCGCTGGGTATGAACCCTATTGCTTTGGGAACGGATGGAGGCGGGTCCATAAGGATTCCAGCGGCCTGCTGCGGCGTAGTGGGGTTAAAACCCACCATAGGTTCCGTACCCGATCATCAAGCTCAGGACCTGTTTGGCGTCACCGCGCACACAGGCCCGCTGGCCAGGAATGTTGCCGATCTGCGGCTTTTCTACGAAGTCCTCGAAGGCGGACATCCGCTCGATCCCTACAGCCAGGCCGCGCGGCCACCCTCTCGAAAGTGTCAAAGCCTGGAAGGGGTCAGGGTGGCATGGCTGCCGAAGTGCGGCAACAAAGAGCTGGATGCCGAGGTGCTGCGACTGTGTTCCGCGGCAGTGCGTGAAATGGAAGCGCTGGGAGCCCGCGTGGAAGAAGTGGCGCTGGATTTCGCGCGGCTGGAGCGGCATTTTCTCGTCTTGATGGAAAGCCGAGTAGTCCGAAGCCTGCGCGGCGTCGACCCGGCGCGGATGCGAGAAATCGATCCATCCCTGCTGACCCATTTTGAGCGCGGATTGGAACATAAGGGTGAGCAGTACCTGGACGCCTTGGCCGAGCGATCCCTCGCCTTCCAGCGCGTGCAGGCGATTTTCGAGAAATTCGATCTCATTGTTTCGCCCACCATGTCGGCGCCCCCCTTGCCTCACACACAGCATCCGCATGAACCAGTCACTATCAATCAGCGGCCGACGGGAACCGTGCGCGCCGAATGGTATCCCTATACGCTGGGCTTCAATATGACGGGGCATCCCGCCATATCCATTCCTTGCGGGTATGCGAATTCGGGATTGCCGGTCGGGCTGCAATTGGCGGCGCGGTGGTTCGATGAAGCCTACCTGCTGGATGCGGCGGAAATCGTGGAATCGGCTCTTGATGTGCCGACCTTGGCCGACCTCGGCTTTCAGCCGCCCGCCGCGGCGCGGTGAACGGGATATTTCAGGGATGATGTACTAGCCACGATGGACAAAAGGCTGCGCTCGGCGGCCGACCTGATGGCCTGCGCGTTTACAGTGTGCTTGATCGCCATTCCCCACCGGAGCCCGCCTTGACCGTCGACACCAGCCTGCCCAGCCACGAACGCCCGCGCGAGCGCCTGCTTGCGCATGGCGCCCATGTCCTGACTTCACCCGAACTGTTGGCCATCATCCTGCGCACCGGGTTCAAAGGCTGCGACGCGGTCAGCCTGGCGCGCAGGCTGATCGAACAATTCGACGGACTGCGCGGCCTGCTGTCGGCGGACGCCCAGGCCTTGCTGGCCATACCCGGCCTGGGCGCCGCAAAAGCCTGCGAACTGATGGCCATCAACGAGCTGAACCGCCGCTCGCTCGAGGAAGGGCTGAAGGCCGGCCAGGCGCTGGACCAGCCTTTGCGGGTGAAGCATTATTGCACCGCCAAGCTGGGCCATCTTTCGGTGGAGCACTGCATGGCCCTGTACCTGGACAGCCAGTTCCGCCTGATCACCACTGAAGAAATTTCCCGCGGTACGTTGACGCAAGCATCCGTATATCCCCGCGAAGTCATCAAGTCCGGCCTGAAGCACCATGCCGCCGCGCTGATCCTGGCCCATAACCACCCTTCGGGTATCGCCGAACCCAGCGAAGCGGACCTGGCCCTCACCCGCCATCTGAAACAGGCGCTCGCCCTGGTCGACATCCGCCTGCTGGACCACCTGATCGTCACCGGCTCCGGGGCCGTATCGCTGGCCGAACGCGGGCTGCTGTGAAGAATGCAGCCCAAGCCTGCCTTCTTTGACCGGGCGCCCTTGCGAGGCCTTGCGCCAATATCGCAGGCATTGCCTGCCGGAATTATTTGCGCGTGATGCCGATATCAGCTAGAATGCTTGGCTAAGCTTGGATACGTGGCTAGGGCTATCCATATTGAAATCGCAATATGGAACCACAACGCTTTGCTAGCTGGCGACCCGATTTTTCGGAAATACACAGGAACCCCAGATCATGAAAGAAGGCATCCACCCCGAATACCGCGAAGTGGTGTTTCTGGATCAGCAGACCGGCGCCAAGTTCATTTCGCGCTCCACGCTTTCCAGCCGCGAAACCATCGAGCTCGACGGCAAGACCTACCCCTTGTTCAAGTGCGACGTGACTTCGGAATCGCATCCCTTCTACACCGGCGCCCAGACGCGCATCGTGGAAACCGGCCGCGTCGAGAAATTCCGCGCCCGTTTCGCCCGTACCGCCGGCACGACGCGCAAGGCATCGTAAACCCGCCAGGGTCCGCTTGTATCGCCACAGGCAGCCTTCGGGCTGCCTTTTTAATTTAAGATACCCTGTCTTCCATTATTACCAGCGCACAGTGTCTTCCAGCGATCCCCTTTCCACACCGGCCCGGCTGACCGCCACCGCCACCGTCAAGCTGCCCCGGCTTTTCCTGCTCGTGGTCGGCGTCATCTATATATTGGCGGGCCTGTTCTTCAGGGATCCATGGAAGACGGACGATGTGGTGGGCCTGGCCGCCATGATGACCGCCCTGCAGGGCGGCGGCATGGCATGGCTGCTGCCGCAGATCGGCGTCCTGGCGCATGCCCAGGACGGACCCTTGCCCACCTGGATGGGCGCCGCCAGCATCTGGCTGTTCTCGCCCTTCTTCGAGCTTTTCACTTCCAGGCTGGATGCCGCCATCATCGCCTCGCGCCTGCCCAATTTCCTGTGGTTCGGCCTGCTGACCGCCTCGGTATGGTATGGCACCTACCTGCTGGGCCGGCGGCCTGAACCCCAGCCCCTTGCCCTGCCCTTCGGCGGCGAACCCACCGTGCAGGATTATGGGCGCATGATCGCGGACGCCGCCCTGCTGCTCATCGTCGCCACGGTGGGCATCGTCTGGCGCATGCACGAAACCTCCGAAGTCCCGGCCTTGATCGCTTTCCAGGCCCTGGCCTTTTATTCCGTGGCGCGCATGCTGGACCACCCCGTCTCCGGCTCCATTACCCTGGGCCTGGCCATCGCCGCCGCCTTCCTGACCCGCGGCTGGATCGGCTCCCTGCCCATCATGCTGGCCGTGGCCTGCGCCTTTGCACCCAGGACGGCGCTATGGCGCGAGAAGCAGTGGCTGCTGCTGAGCGCCGCCATCAGCGCCGTCCTCATCCTGTTGTGGTGGATACCGGCCCGCAATCTGGGCGAATTCTGGACCCGCAACTGGCTGATATGGAACTTCAGTTCCTTCGGCTGGCCGCGCTACCGGGAAGTGCTGAGCATATTGCGCGACTTGCCGTGGTTCCTGTGGCCCACCTGGCCATTCGCCCTGCTGGCCATCTGGCGCTGGCGTTCGTGGCTGGCCGCGCCGCACATCTGGATACCCCTGATGTTCGCCTTCTGGCCGCTGGCGGTCATGTTTTGCCTGGTGGACGCCTTCGAGCCCGAATACAGCCTGATGGCGGTGCCGGCCGCCGTGCTGGCGGCCTTCGCCCTGCCCACCCTGCGCCGCGGCGTGGTCAATTCATTGGACTGGTTCGCCGTCATGTGCTTTTCGCTGACCACCGCCACGGTGTGGCTGGGCTGGATAGCGCTGAATACCGGCTGGCCCAGGCAGATCGCCCATAATATCGCCCGGCAGACACGCGGCTACGATGTCTCCATTTCCTGGCTGGCGGTGCTGGTGGCGGTACTGGGCACCCTGGCCTGGATCGCACTGGTACGCTGGCGCCTGCATACCAAGCCCGCGGGCCTGTGGCGCGGCACCGTGCTGTCGGCGGGGGGGCTGATCGTCACCTGGCTGCTGCTGGTGACCCTGTGGATGCCGGCGCTGGACTACGTGCGCAGCTACCGCAGCGTGTCCGCGCAACTGGCCGGCGCGCTGGAAAACCACCGCAGGCCGGGCGAATGCGTGCGCGCGCTCGGCGTGGGGACCGGCCAGCGGGCGTCCTTCCTGGTCTTCAACGGCATTGATTTCAGCTATAACTCCAACTGCACGCTGATCCTGCAGCAGACTTCGCCGGAAGACGTGGAAAACGGCACGGCCGCTTATTCGGACGCCGAACGCGTCCTGTGGGTCGGCAAGCGCGGCGCCGACCGCCATGAAATGTTCCGCCTGCTGCGCGTCGGGAATTCGTGACCACACCCACCGGGCGCCCCATGGGTTTCGCTGCACGCATCAAAGACATCCTGCATCAGGCATGGCCGGTTCTGGTCAGCTCCTGGGCGGGCATCGTATTCGGCGTGATGGACACCGCCATGGCCGGCCACGCCAGCGCCGCCGACCTGCAGGCAATGGCGCTGGCCGTCTCCATTTACCTTACCGTCTTCATAGGCCTGATGGGCATCGTGCACGCGCTGATTCCCATCATCGCCCAGCATTTCGGCGGCGAACGCTATCTGGAAGTGGGACGGGCATGGGGGCAAGGAGTTTGGCTGGCGCTGGGCCTGTCCTTGTTCGGCATCATCGCCATGCTTTTTCCCGACGTCTGGCTGTCCTTGTCCGGCGAGGTCGAGCCGTCCGTACGCCGGGGCGTTACCTGGTATCTGCGCGCCCTGGCTCTGGCGCTGCCGGCCACGCTGGTCTTCCGCAGCATTTACGCGCTATGCACCGCGGTATCCAAGCCCAAGACCGTCATGGTCATCAACCTGGCCAGCATCGCCTTCAAGCTGCTGTTCAACTGGCTGTTCATTTTCGGCAAGCTGGGCATGCCCGCGCTGGGCGCCCCGGGCGCGGGGCTGTCAACCGCCCTGGTGGGCTGGCTGACACTGGCGGCCGGACTTTGGACCATCTACCACGACCCCCACTATCTGCGCTTCAAGCCCACCCTGGGCCGGCCCGACTGGCGCAGTCAAAAAGAATTGCTGCGCCTGGGCCTGCCCATGGGCGGCTCCTACCTGATCGAGATCTGCGCCTTCAGCTTCATGGCGCTGCTGGTGGCGCGCGAGGGGATGTATGTAACCGGCGGCCATCAAATCATGGCCAATCTGGCCGCCTTGTGCTACATGATGCCGATGGCGGTCGGCATCGCTTCCGCATCGCTGACCGCCCAGGCCATAGGCGCCCGCGACCTGCGCAGAGCACGCCAGACCGGCTCGGCGGGCATCGCCATCGTCGCCGTCGGCGCCGCGGTAACCGCTACCGTATTGATTCTCGCCAAAGAACAGATACTCTCGCTTTACACGGACCAGGCGCGAGTGGCCGCGGTGGCGCTAGCCTTGCTGCAGCTGCTGCCCTGGTTCCATCTCTGCGATTCAATGCAGTGCATAGGCTCGTATTTGCTGCGCGCCTACAAGGTGGCGGTGGTGCCGCTGGTCCTGCAAGTCTTCGCCCTGACCGGGCTGGGCCTGATCGGCGGCTGGTGGCTGGGCTTTGGGCCGGCGGCGGGTGCGCTCGGGGCCGTCGTGCAGGCCGTAGCACCCGGCGCCCCCACGGGGGCGGGTACGATGTGGCTGATGGCCCTGCTGGGGCTAGGACTGTCGGCCGCCCTGCTGTTCTTCTGGTATGGGCGCATAGTGCGCCTGCACGCCCGTCTCGCCTCAGGACCGAGGGCGTGACCTTCGCGTTTGCGCGGGCCGACTGCCCCGCGGGCCTCGCAGCCTGATTCCGGCCGGCGGCCAAGGCGCAGGCGGGGCGCCCGGACGGCGCTGCGCCTCAGGCGGCGCTGCGCTTGGCCAGAGGCAGGTCCGCCGTCCCGCCGCCCTCGGCGTTCCCGGCATCCTGGTCGCACCCGTCGTCCCCGCCCTCCGCCGACGATGCACCGCCCTCCAGGGCCGGCGTGACCAGCTCCACGACCTTGCTGCGCGACAGCAGGCCGAGAAACTCATCGTTCTCGCCGGTGACGGCCAGCGGCTCGGTGCTGCGCAGCATCCTGCACAGCACTTCGTCCAGGCCCGCGGTGGCCGGCACCGAAGCCATATCTTCCACATAGGCGGATATGTCGCGCGCGCCGGCGCGCGCCGCGCGTTCGACCGCCTCTTTGGTCAGTATGCCCGCCAGGCGCTTGCCATCGAGCACCGCGGTGTACCCATAGTTGCGGGCGGCCATGCGTTCGGCGGCATGGGCCGGCCGGGTGCGCATGGTGAATGTGAGCGCGGGTTCGCTGCAGGCGTGCGTGGCATTGAGCACCTTGCCGCGATTGACGTCCTGCAGGAAGGACTGGACGTAATCGTTGGCGGGCGCAAGCAGGATATCCTCCGGCGTGCCCTCCTGAACCAGTTCGCCCCCTTTGAGGATGGCGATGCGGTTGCCCAGGCGCAGGGCCTCGTCCAGGTCGTGGGTGATGAAGACGATGGTCTTGTTCAACTGCGCCTGCAGCTGCAGCAATTGATCCTGCATTTCGCGGCGTATCAAAGGATCCAGCGCCGAGAAAGCCTCGTCCATCAACAGGATCTCGGCGTCCGTCGCCAGGGCGCGCGCCAGGCCCACGCGCTGCTGCATGCCGCCGGACAATTGATGCGGGTATTGGTTCTCGAACCCCGCCAGGCCGACCTGTTCCAGCCAGTGCTGCGCGCGCTCGCGCCGCTGCGGCCTGGCCATGCCCTGCACCTTCAGGCCATAGGCGACATTCTCGATGACCGTGCGATGCGGAAACAGGCCGAAGCGCTGGAACACCATGCTCATTTTCTGCTGGCGGAATTTTTCCAGCGCCGACTTGCCCAGCGTGACGACGTCCACGCCGTCCACCAGTATCTGGCCGGCGCTGGGCTCGATCAGGCGGTTGAAATGCCGTATCAGAGTCGACTTGCCGGACCCGGACAGGCCCATGATGACGTAAATGCTGCCTTCTTCGATGGACAGGCTGATATCGCGCAAGCCCAGCGTGTGGCCGCTCTTGGCCAGCAGTTCTTCTTTGCTCATGCCCCGGCGCGCCGCATCCAGCCAGCGCGCGGGATTGGGGCCGAACACTTTGTAAATATTGCGTACTTCGATTTTGCTCATGTGTGCCTCGCCTCCGGGGTCTTAAGCGCCTTTCTGCTGGCGGCGGCCGAATTCCTGGGTGATCCGGTCGAAGATGATGGCAATGACCACTATGCCCAGCCCGGCCAGTACGCCGCGCCCGACCTGCAGCCGGTTGATGCCTTGCAGCACTTCGTAGCCCAGTCCGCGCACGCCTATCATGGAGGCGATGACCACCATGGCCAGCGCCATCATGGTCGTCTGGTTGATGCCGGCCATGATGTTGGGCATGGCCAGCGGCAGTTGCACGCCGAAGAGCTGCTTGATGCGATTGGCGCCAAAAGCCCGCGACGCTTCCAGCACTTCGCTGTCCACCAGGCGTATGCCCAGGTCGGTCAAGCGTATGACGGGGGGCACCGCATAGATGATGGTGGCGATGATGGCGGCGATCTTGCCCAGGTTGAAGAGCATCACCACGGGAATCAGGTACACGAAGCTGGGCATGGTCTGCATCACGTCCAGCACGGGCAGCATGGCGGTGCGCAGCCACTTGAAACTTGCCATCAGTATGCCCAGGGGTATGCCTATGGCGACCGATATGAAAACGGCGACGATCATCAGCGACAGGGTCTGCATGGCGGCGTCCCATAGGCCGATGAAGCCGATGAGGCACAGCATGGCGCCGATGATCAAGGAAAAGCCGACGCGCCGGCTGGCCGCCCAGGCCAGCAGCATGATGACGGCCAAGACGGCCCACCATGGGGACTGGCGCAGGACCTGGTCCATCCATACCAGCACATCCAGCAGCGGCTGGGTGACGGCGCGCAGGAAATCTGAATAATTGGCCACTATGCCGCCCACGAAATCGTCGATGGGCGCGCGCAATGCGCGTGGCGCTATGAATTCTGGAAACATAAAATCAACTCCGTAAAACTCGCGGGACGCGAGGCTTCAGGGGCCCTGCCCCATGGCTCGGGGGCTATTGACGGCATGGGCGTGCGCGCTGGCCGGCCGTGGACAGGCATGCGCTGTCGCAAGCGCCCGGCGCGGGCCGGCCACGCCCCGCTTGCGCCGGGCGTCGTTGGCCTATTCCGTGTTCGCCTATTGCATGCAAGAGCCAAACGGGGCGTCAACGGCCCGGGAAACTCCCGCGAATGCTAAAGAGCTGCTTTTACGCGGCCGGCTGCGTCTTCGGGCAGCCATTTGCTCCAGACTTCGCCCTGGTTCTTCAGGAACCACTGCGCGACATCGGCGGGTTCGGCTTCGTTTTCTTCCATATAGGCCATGGCCTCGTCCATGACAGGCAGCGGCACCGATACCTTGGAGAAGAAGGCCGTCAGTTCGGGCGCTTCTTGGGTGAATTTCGTGGACAGTGCCGTAAAGACGGGATTCTCGGGATAGGCGCTAGGCTGGGGATCGGCGCAATTCGGGTCGGTCAGGCAAGCGTGTTTTTCCTTGTCGTAAGCCGGCAGTTCCAGCTTGACCAGATCCATGGAGCCCACCAGCGGCGTGGGGTACCAATAGTAGAAGACCACGTTTTCCTTGCGTTGGTAGGCCGCGGTCAGCGCCGCTTTTTGCGTCGCGCCGGTGCCTGGCGAGAACAAGGTGAAACTATCTTCCAGGCCCAGGGCCTTATACAGATTGCCGCTGACCACCTCGCAGCCCCAGCCCGCCGGGCAGCCATAGAAGCGGCCTTTGGAAGGCTCTTCGGGATCCTTGAATTCATCCTTGAACTTGGGCAAGTCAGACGCCTTTTTCAGCTCCGGCAGCCGCTCCGCGGTATAGCGCGGGATGAACCAGGCCTCGCCGCCCATATAGATGTCGCCCACGCGCTTGACCTTGCCGGTCGCCTGCGCCTTTTCCCAGGGCTCGGCCACGCTGTTCAGCCACACTTCGGTGTTGATGTCCAGGTCGCCGCGTTCCAGCGCCGCCAGCGCGGGCAGCGTTTCGGTGGGAAGGACTTCGGATTTGCAGGCATAGCCTTTATCGAGAATGAAGCGCTGGACTTCGACCAGCACCAGATTGGATTCCCAGTTCATGCCGCCGAATTTGACGGGACGATCGACTTCGCATTTGGGAGCCTGGGCGGCATGGGCGACGGAAGCCGCGGTGGAACAACCCAGGCCAAGCGCCGCCGCGCTCAAACCCAGGGCAAGACGCCGGAACGTCGAGGAAGCGCTCGAGAAGCGCGTGTAATGTGCAGACGACACATTGAAAGACATGGCTGTAGCCTCCTTAAGTTTGCGGACACAGCAAAACAGCTCGCTGCGCCATTAGCTAAGGGGGTGTGCGGAAGACGGAAGGACCGCCGATACATACCGACACTAGCGTGCGGAGTACGAAGTACTCGTTGACAGGTAATGGGGCCGTACAGGCCCACCATACGCCAGAATTGACAAAACCGTGAAGTTTGGCGGCATTTTACGCGCAATTGGCCGAAATTGAAAACTGGTGATAACCCGCTTGCCAATTCACGACTTTTCGTAACCGCTCATTTCGGGACGAAGGTGGGTAGATCCGCCGCAGCTTGCGGACGTATCGCCTTTAGATTTCCAAACCGGTGCAGCCCCTGAAAATGTATGGCCCTTGGGTTACTAAACCGGCGCAGGTCTACGGCCTTTGGGTTGTTAAACCGGCGCGCCTTGAGTTGGCCGAATGTCCCGGCCCGCGCGGCAGGCGCGCGAGGCGGGGACGGCGCAAGAGCTCTTCCAGCAGCATCAACAACCTCGGAAAAAGGCCAAGCACCCAAACCGCCCCAGCGGCGCTACAAACACGAACCAACGCAGCGGGACGGGTGGCGGAGGCCGGACGCGCCGACGTTCGGGGCCGAGCGAGCGGAAGCGAAGGTAGCCCGAATGGGCGGACGAGCGAGCGACGCGGCGTTCGGCGCGCAGGGCGCCGAACCAGTCCCGAGGAGCAAGTCCGGCCTCCGCCGCCCGGCGCGCGTCATAAGGACAAAACACCGTTCCGCCACCCCGCACGCGTCAAGCGAACCAAGCAGCGCCGCAAACTACCAGCGCGCGTCAGAAGAACAAGACAGCGCCGCAAGCCAGCGCTACAAGCACCCAGCCTCTACTGATAGATATAATCCCGCCGCCACGGATAAGCCAAATCCGCGGGATGATCGAGCTCGTCCGGGCGGCCGTGGGGCCGGGGTTGGGCCAGGATCTGGTGCAAAGCGATCCAGCCATGCTCGAAACCCATCGCGCAACCCGCCAGATACATCCGATACGCCCGCAACGACCGCTCGCCCTGCTCACCCTGCAGCGTCTTGCGCGCTTCCGGCAGGCGCGCCTCCAGCGCGTCGCTCCAGGCCCATAGCGTACGGGCATAGTGCGGCCTCAGGTTCTCGATATCCAGGTCTTCCAGCCCGCCCGCCGCAAGATGCTCCAGCACATGGCTGATATGAGTCAGCTCGCCTCCCGGAAAAATGTACTTCTCGATGAATTCACCCATGCCCGCACCCAATTCCGCATTGTCCACCCCCCCGGCGGTGATCCCGTGGTTCATGATCAGACCGCCCGGACGCACCAGCCGGTGCAGCTTGCCGAAATAGCCATCGAGCTGGGCCCGGCCCACATGCTCGAACATCCCCACCGACGCGATCTTGTCGTAGGGCCGGCTTTCGTCCAGCTTGCGGTAATCCAGCAGCTCCATGCGCACCCGCCCGCCCAGGCCTTTTTTCTCGATGAGGCCATTGACGTAAGCATGCTGGTTCTGGGACAAGGTAATGCCCGTGGCGTCCACCCCGTAATTTTCCGCCGCCCACAGCAGCAGACCGCCCCAGCCCGCGCCCACGTCCAGGAAGCGTTCGCCAGCGCTCAGGCGCAGCTTGCGGCAAATGTGATCCAGCTTGGCCTCTTGCGCCTGAGCCAGCGTGGCATCGGGCGTCTTGAAATAGGCGCAGGAATACACCCTGCGCGGATCCAGCCACAGAGCGTAGAAATCATCGGACAGATCGTAATGGAATTGAATCTGGCGCGCGTCGCGGTCGATGGAATGGCGCCATACCGACACCAGCCGCCTGATCAGCTCCGTCAGCCGGCCCACCCGCGCCGCATCGATGGGCGAACCGGGCAGTATCGCCGCCGCCAGACGCATGAGGTCGCGCATCGAGCCCTCGACATCGAACTTGCCCTCGACATAGTCCTCGCCCAGCACACCCACCTGGCCGGCCGCGAGATGGGCCAGCGTGGAGCGGTCCTTGATGACGAGCTTGACCGCCGCGTCGGCGGCCCCTGCTTTCTGGCCGTCCGGCAATACCAACTGCACGGATACTGGCAAAGATTCCAACTTACTTTCGACGACAGACAAGACCGAACTCAAGGCCGACTCCCCATTGTGAAATGCAGTAAATAAATAGTGCCATACATTCTGGAAGAAAGGAAAGAGCCCCCGTCCAGCCATGCTAAGATGCCTCTAGATTGTATAGTGACGAACCGGCCGCCTCTCGCAGCGCGGCCGCGCCGTTTTCCCTCCGCCGTTTCCCCGCTGTCGATGCCTCATCCCGAACACCGTTCCCTGACCGTCATTCCACGCTGGCTCATATTGATGGGCCTGCTGACGGCCCTGGGTCCGCTGGCCATCGACATGTACCTGCCCGCCTTTCCCTCCATTGCCGCGACCCTGGGCGTGACGCATGGGGACATAGAGCGCACCCTGGCCAGCTACCTGTTCGGCCTGGCGCTCGCCCAAATGTTCTACGGGCCTTTCGCCGACCGCTACGGCCGCAAGAAGCCCTTGCTGCTGGGGCTGGCCATCTTCACCGTTTCAGCCATAGGCTGCGGCTACACCAACGATATCGAACACCTGACCTTGTGGCGCATCGCCCAGGCCTTCGGCGGCGCCGCCGGCATCGTCATACCGCGCGCCGTCATCCGCGACAACTTCGATACCCGCGACGCATCCAAGGCGCTCTCGCTGCTGATGCTGGTGATGGGCG
>Ga0182735_1001426_pt1 | contig 15943 bp, 11 predicted proteins | sample eDN5th30CKraftMG_FD_128524 | JGI IMG/M metagenome (GOLD analysis project Ga0182735, IMG submission 128524) | Enriched Miracle-Growth compost microbial communities from Emeryville, California, USA - eDNA 5th pass 30_C Kraft MG (version 2) (version 2) ... | reverse complement strand
GGTTCCGCTGTCATTCCGGATTTCTGGCCGGATGGCGGAAAGGACGGTCAACGTCGGCGACAGAGTGCGTGAGGGCCAAGTGGTTACGCGCCTCGAGCCAGATAACGAGCTCAACGAGCTCCGCGCTGCTCAGGCGGCCCTCAGCATAGCGGAAAGCCAGCTTCGCCAGGCCGAGAACCATTATCGGAGACAATCCCGGCTCCACGAGCTCGGGCACTCGCCGCGTTACAACTTCGAGCTGGCGGAGCAGGCAACGGTTGCCGCGCGAGCCCAGGCGGACAGCGCCAGGGCCCATGTCAGAATCGCCGAGGAAGTCGTCGGCTTCACGACGCTCGAGGCGGATGCGCCGGGGATTGTCACAGCGGTCGGCGCCGAGCCCGGGGAGGTCGTCGCTGCCGGCCGCATGATCGTCAATCTCGCGAGGCGCGGCGGCAGCGACGGTGTGTTCGACGTCCCGGAAAACGTCGTGCGGAGCATCTCCGTGGATACGCCCGTCGTGGTCAGCCTGAGTTCGAGTCCGGAGACGACGGTTCACGGCCGTGTCCGGGAGATCGCACCGAAGGCGGATCGGATTACCCGTACGTTTCGTGTCCGTATCGGATTGACGAATCCACCCGAAAGCTTCCGGCTTGGTGCAGCGGTTACGGCACGTGTCAGCAGTGGATCCGGCAAGGTGCTTTCGGTGCCCTCATCCGCCGTCACCCGGATCGGGCAAGACTCCATTGTCTGGGTCGTGGACGCAAAGACGCAAAAGGTTTCTCCTCGGAGACTGGAAGTGGCCAACGCCACCCCGGCCACCACGCACGTAACCAGCGGTCTCGTCGCCGGGGATATCGTCGTCTCCGCCGGTGCAAACACGCTGCGGGAAGGACAACTCGTGCGCCTCACCGGGATCGATCCGCGATGACCTTCAATCTTTCCGAGTGGGCGATCAAGAACCGGTCCATCGTCATCTACATGATGATCGTAGCGGTCGCCGCCGGCGTGCTCGCGTTCAATCGTCTGGGGCGCAACGAGGATCCCGCCTTCGTCATCAAGACCATGGTTGTCGTCGCCCTATGGCCCGGGGCCACCATGGAAGAGACGCTGGCACAGGTGACCGAGCGGATCGAGCGTCAGCTCCAGGAGACGCCGAATCTTGATTTCGTCAGGAGCTTCACCACTCCCGGACGGACGACAATTTTCGTCAACCTGAAGGATTCCGTCCCCGCGAGATCAGTGCAGGACACGTGGTATCAAGTTCGCAATCTGGTCAACGACATTCGGCACACGTTGCCATTGGGTACAGTCGGTCCGTTCTTCAACGATCGGTTCGGCGATACCTTCGGCATAATCTATGGGTTCACGGCCGATGGGTTCACGGGGCGCGAGCTGCGCGACCGGGTCGAGAGCATCCGCTCCCGGCTACTGCTTGTGCCCGATGTGTCGAAGATCGAGATTATCGGCGCGCAGGACGAGCGGATCTTTATCGAGTTTTCGGTGAGGGAGCTCGCCAATCTGGGGATCAGCAGAGAGGCGCTGCTTGCAGCTCTGCAAAGCCAGAACATCGTTCGCCCGGCGGGCACGGTTCAAACCGGCGAGGAGAAGATTGCTCTTCGCGTGTCAGGTGCGTTCCAATCGGAAGCCGATCTGCATAAAGTGAACTTCGCGGTTGGAGATCGCATGGTCCGGCTGGCGGATATCGCAACGATCCGTCGCGGATACGTCGACCCACCCGAACCGGTCTTCCGCGTGAACGGCAGGGAGGCTATCGGGCTCGGCATCGCCATGCGGGACGGCGGCGATATCCTGGCTCTGGGGCGAAATATCAAGAAGGCGATGACGTCGATTACCGCGAACCTGCCTTTGGGCATCGAGCCGACGCTTGTCGCCGATCAGGCGGTGACGGTCGATCATGCGATCGCCGATTTCATGTCGTCGCTTTGGCAGGCCGTGGCCATCATACTGGTCGTCAGCTTCATCAGCCTGGGCGTGAGGGCCGGTATCGTTGTCGCCCTTTCCATTCCGCTGACGCTCGCGATCGTTTTTGCCGTCATGCTTATGACGGGCATCGATATGCAGCGCATTTCTCTCGGCGCCTTGATCATTGCGCTTGCGCTGCTCGTCGATGACGCGATGACCACGACGGATGCCATGGTCACGCGCCTTGCGGCCGGCGACGAGATGCACAGCGCGGCCACGTTCGCGTATCGCCATTATGCCATGCCGATGCTCGCCGGCACGCTGGTGACCATCGCCGGGTTCGTACCCATCGGATTTGCGGCGAGTTCGGCCGGCGAATACACGTTCTCGCTTTTCGCGGTCGTGACCATCGCTCTCGTCGTCTCGTGGTTCGTTGCGGTGATCTTCGCTCCTACCCTCGGTGTCGCGATGCTCGTGCCGCCGGCGTCGCCGGCCGGGAGCGGCGACCGCGGCAAGACCGTAGAGTTGTTCCGAAAGACGCTATCGAGGGCGATAAGCAGGCGCTGGGTCACGATCGGAACGACGCTTGCCCTTTTTGCAGTCTCGATACTTGCACTTCCGCTGGTACCGAGGCAGTTCTTCCCGGCGTCCGATCGGCCGGAGCTGCTCGTCGATCTCACGCTCCGCCAGAATGCGTCGATCTACGCCAGCGAGGATACCACCGCACGCTTCGAGGCCGCTCTCAAAGGCGATCCGGATATCGAGCGCTGGAGCACATACGTCGGGCGAGGCGCCATTCGCTTCTATCTGCCCCTGAATGCGCAACTTCCCAACGATTTCTTCAGCCAGATCGTGATCGTCGCCAAGGACGTCAAGGCCAGAGCGCGGCTCCAGGAAAAGCTCGAGGCCCTGCTCGCCAAGAGTTTCCCGCAGGTTGTCGCGCGCGTTTATCCGCTGGAGCTGGGACCGCCGGTCGGTTGGCCGGTTCAATATCGCGTGAGCGGCCCCGATCTTGCCGAGGTGCGCTCGATTGCGATGAAAGTGGCGCAGGTCGTCGCCGGAAGCGCCAATACGGAGCACGTCAATTTCGATTGGATGGAGCCGTCGCGTGAGTTCGAGGCGCACGTCGATCAGGACGAGGCGCGACGGCTCGGTTTGAGCTCGCAAGCGCTGGCTAGTGTATTGCATACGGTGCTGTCGGGCTCGGTCGTGACCCAGGTACGCGACGACATCTATTTGATCGATGTCATGGTCAGAGCTCGCGACGACGAGCGCGTGTCGTTTCAGACGCTGCGCACGATGCAGGTCAGCTTGCCGAACGGACAATCCGTTCCGTTATCGCAGTTCGTCAGGTTCAGCTACGCGCAAAGTCCACCGCTGGTCTGGCGCCGGGATAGGGTTCCGACACTGACGGTCGCGTCCGATGTGCGCGAGGGAATCCTGCCTGAGACCGTCGTGTCGGATCTCGCGCCGGCGATCGACGAGCTGCGCAGATCGCTGCCGCCCGACTACAGCATCGATAACGGCGGAACGGTTGAAGAGAGCGCGAAATCGCAGGCATCGGTCATGGTCGTCGTGCCGGTGATGCTGTTCATCATGCTCACTGTTCTCATGTGGGAGCTGAAAACCTTCAAATTGCTGGGTCTCGTCATCGCCATCGCACCGCTGGGATTGATCGGCGTCGTGGGAGCGCTGCTGTTGTCCAGGATGCCGCTCGGCTTCGTTGCACTGCTCGGCGTGCTGGCGTTGATCGGCATCATCACGAAGAATGCCGTCATTCTGGTTAGCCAGATTGAAGCCGAGCGGGCTTCAGGAAAGAGCGTTGCAGAAGCAGCTCTCGATGCCAGCACGACACGCTTCAGGCCGATTGCGCTGACAGCGATCTCAACCGTGCTGGGTATGATCCCCATTGCGCCGACCGTGTTCTGGGGACCCATGGCATTCGCCATCATGGGTGGCCTGCTGGTCGCCACCATGCTGACCCTGATCTTGCTGCCGACCCTTTACGTCACCGTTTTCGAAGCTGTCGATGCCACGCCAAAAGAGACTGCGAAGACGGGGGAAGCCGTTGCCGTTGCGGGAGGTGTTTCCCAATGATCCACTTCAGCGGAGTGCGCGGTCGAATTGATCGTATCGTCACGTCTGGCGCATCGACCTTGATCGCCCTTCTTCTGCTTTCGGCCTGCGGCGAAACGGAGCCCACGGCAACCGGCCGCCCCGTCGGCGTTTTCGTAGCGCAGGAAACCAAGTTCACGAACGACATCGTCCTGAGCGGAGAAATCATGGCCGAGCAGACGGTCGCGGTTGCCTTCCGCATCGGCGGGCGCGTGACCGAACGTCCGGTCAACGTGGGTGATCACATCAAGCTCGGCCAGCTCATCGCGCGTCTTGATGCCACCACCGAGCGGAATGAGCTCAAGGCCGCGCAGGCCGCTCTTGTGGCTGCCCGCGGAGAAATGACCACGACGCGGACCGCATTCGAGAGAGCCGATCGGCTCATGTCGCAAGGCTTCACCACCCGCTCGCGGTTCGACCAGGCGGTCAAGGATCTGGAGTCGGCGGAGGCTCGAGTCGAAAGTGCCGAGGCGCGCGTGAGGCTGGCTCAGGATCGCGTCGGCTTTACCGAGTTGCGCGCGGACATCGAAGGCGTCGTGACCGCGCGCAACGCCGAGGTCGGGCAAACTGTACAGCCAGGCCAATCGATCGTGCAGGTTGCCCGCCAGGACGGGCGGGATGCCGTTTTCAACGTTTCCGCGCAGGTTTTGAAAGCCGCGGCCGATGGCGACGCGCGAATCCGGGTGTCTCTCGTGAATGATCCGCGCATTACAGCTCACGGCAAGGTACGTGAGGTATCGCCGGAAGCGGATCCCGTCACGCGAACGTTCAAGGTGCGCATCGCGCTTGTCGATCCGGCAGCGGAAATGCGGCTCGGGTCGACCGTGAATGGCAGGCTGGAGCTTGCTTCGAAGGAGATTATCGCGATCCCGGCGAGCGCGCTCGTTCAATCAGGTCCTTTTCCAGCCGTGTGGGTCATCGATCCCGCCACCTCGACCGTCTCGCCGCGCATCATCGAGATTCTCCGTTTCGATGCCGGCTGCGTAAGCGTCTCCGATGGTCTGGAGCCGAAAGATGTTGTCGTATCAGGCGGTGTTCAGGCCCTTCATCCCGGCCAGCGGGTCGAGCAGCTTCCCCCCGCTGACGCCCCGAACGTGCACCTCGGTGCTGCGGCACGCGTGGCCTCGTGCGTTGCTCCACAGTCGTGACGTGTCCATCTCATGTAAATGTATTCTCATTGAGCCGACCGCGATCAAAGCTGGTTGATCGCCCGGGACAACGCTCCATCGGTCGTCCTATGTTGTCGGGTGTGTGCGTCGATGGAGAAAGAAAAATGCAGCGCAAGTCGGCGAGTGATTTTGATCCCCGCATTCTCGAAATCTTCGATGGGTACGTCCACGGGAAATTCACGAAACGAGAGGTGCTTGCGCAGTTCTCCGCCTTTGCGGTTGGCGGGACCACGGCGACGGCCATCCTCGAAAGCCTGCAACCGAACTACGCGCTCGCACAGCAGGTGAAGCCCGACGATCCAGAGATCAAGACCGAGACGATCTCATACGCATCGCCGAAGGGTCACGGGGAAATTAAGGGGCTGCTTGCGCGTCCGTCCGCCGCCACGGGCAGGCTGCCGGCCGTTCTTGTTGTCCACGAGAACCGGGGGCTCAATCCCTATATCGAGGACGTCGTTCGGCGGGTCGCAAAGGCGGGCTACCTCGCGCTCGGTCCGGACGGGTTGACGCCGGCGGGCGGCTATCCCGGCAACGATGATGCCGGTCGCGCCATGCAATCGAAGCTCGATCCCGTCAAGCTGATGGAAGATTTCTTCGCCGGCTTCGAGCACCTCGTGCAACGTTCCGATGTCAGCGGTAAGGTCGGCACTGTTGGCTTCTGCTACGGCGGCGGCGTCTGCAATGCGTTGGCCGTCGCGTATCCCAATCTGGCGGCATCGGTGCCGTTCTACGGACGCCAGCCGGCTGCAAAGGATGTTCCCGCGATCAAGGCTCCGTTGCTGCTCCACTACGCCGGCCTGGACGAACGCATCAATGCCGGATGGCCGGCCTACGAGGCAGCACTGAAAGCGAACAACAAATCGTACAAGGCCTTCATTTATCCCGGCGTGAACCACGGTTTTCATAACGACACGACGCCGCGATACGACAAAGCCGCCGCAGAGCTGGCGTGGTCACGCACATTGGAGCACTTCAAGACGCATCTCGCATGAAGGTGTGCGTTGGGGTGAACTAATCTTATGTCTTCCGATTGCAGCGCTCAGACGCCTTCGAGCAGTGCATCGAGATCGAGGGTGCTCATTTTGCCGATGTCATCGGAATGGGCAGCCAGGAAACTCTCCGCCGCTCGGCGGCCTTCGTTTCTGAGCATGACGAGAAAGTCCCATTCGGCGTTCAGCTTGGACGAGTAGCCGAGGTCGACCATCACATCGCTGGCGATCCGGTGGATACGCATGCGCGCCCAGTTGGCACCTTCGCCGTCCTCCGGCTGTGCCATCTTGCGTACCAGCGCGATCATGCGCAGTTCCTTCAGCAACACGGCGTTGAATGATACCTCGTTGAGCCGGTCCAGGATGTCCCGCGCTGAGCGGGGCGTACCCGGGCGCTCGATGGGATTGATCTGGACGAGGATCGTGTCGTGCGACCGGCACTCGCGAACGAGCGGCGTAATGGTGGGATTGCCGGCGTAGCCGCCGTCCCAGTACGCCTCGCCATCGATCTCGATGGCTTGGAATAGCGTCGGCAGGCAGGCCGAGGCGAGCAGGACGTCGGGACTGAGGTCGCCGTTGCGAAAGACCCGGCCGCGCCCCGTTCGGACATTCGTGGCGGTGACGAAGAGCTTGATCGATGTATCGGAAAGATGGGCGAAGTCGATCGTTTCCTCGAGAATGTCGCGCAGCGGATTGGCGCCGCCCGGGTTCAGATCGTACGGGGAGAACACGCGGGCCATCATATCGGCCGCGATGAACATGGGAGAGTTGTCGAGTGTCCAGCGCCCGAGCAGCACATCCAGCGGCGTGCGGCGGAACGGACTGAGGAGCGCGGCGTGCGAGACCTTGCGCCAGAAGCTTTCGAGCGCCGCGCGCGCCTGATTTGCACCACCGCGGGCAAATCCGTGAACCAGGACGGCCGCGTTCATCGCGCCGGCCGATGTTCCGGAAACGCCATCGATCTGGAGCCACGGCTCCTCGAGCAGTCGGTCCAGCACGCCCCAGGTGAACGCTCCATGCGCGCCGCCCCCCTGCAGCGCGAGGTCGATCAGAATAGGCTCGCGATCGCTGGTCCGGCGATTATCGGAACGCGACGCCGACATGGTCGAACTCCGTCTCCGAGATCATAAGTACGTCTTGGCAATCGGCTCGTATCATAACGCAATTCCGGAACCGCAAGGCCGGAAAAGCGACTCGGAAGGTTCGAGTCGGTGTCTTGGAGATGCCTCGATCCAAGCGCGAAGCTCGGAAGCACGCAGCCGGAAACTTCGCCGCCGACCGCCGACCTGAGGACGCGCTGAATTCCCGGCGAGGCTCTGGAAAGCCTCCCTGAGGTCCAGCATCAGCAGGAGCTCGCAGCTTTGCTGGGGTGGCAGCAGAGGTTTGACCTATCGGACGGCCCACCGAGGAACTTCCGCTCGTGAGCAATCCCGCACGCGTAGAGATCGCGAAAATCCAATAAAATCATATACTTATTGTGGCGGATGGGGAGGGATTCGAACCCCCGGTGCCGTTGCCGGCACGCCGGTTTTCAAGACCGGTGCCTTAAACCACTCGGCCACCCATCCTTATCGCAAGATTCTTCTTAGACCCGTATCGGTTCGTGTCCGGATCTGCCTGTGGGCGGATCAAGGCCGGTGAGTCCCGGGCATTCTTAGCTGCGCGCGAGGTGGGCGACAAGACGCTCCATTTCATCGGCGGCGTTCTGCTGCACATGGGGTGGCGCATACCCGCGGAGATGGAGGGTGAAGTCCATGATCGAGCGGGTTGCCGTTACCGTCTGTTTACCACCGCCTGCCTCTTTGACACCCCGGGAGAGAGGTGCGGATGACGTGGCGCTGGCTGGACACCGGTGGCCCAGAATGGAGCCAACCTAGGCTTGGACAGCATGTCGGTCTGCCGGCAGGCTCAGCGATCCGCGATCTCGCCGCCGACGCGTTGAACGGCAATATCGTCATACCAGATTGTTCCCTCTACAAACCGCTCGGATGATGATCGCGCATCCAATACGAGACTGAGTTGTTGCGCTGGGCAGTCTTCCTCGGGCACCACGAAAGTGATCTCGAATGACTGCCATGTCGGGATTAAGCCGGTATGCATTGGCGTTTCGGCAAGCTTTGCATTTTCGATGCAAGAGATGCGCCATCGAAGCCCCCGCCTGCCGACCATGTTTCCTCTAACACGTCCCGTCAAAGTGTAAGTGCCTTGCGAAAGCATCAGAATTTGCTTCACTCCGCCGAAGTCGACCCTGCCATCCGAAAAATTGACGGTTAGTGCCTGGTTGGTTTCGTCGGGAAAGGGCTGGAAATCAACAATAGCGCCGCTGCCGCTGCGCACGGTCCAATCGAATGGGGAATCGGAAGGCCGGCGATCGAACCCTCCGTTGAAAACGAGCCCTGCCGCTGCCAGCTCGGCCGGCGGTACGAACTGCAGCCATGTGTAATAGGCGAGATCGTACAGCTTATGCGACATCAAAAACGTGAGGTAGGCTTTTAATTGGATATCGGTCGGCGGATACCCCGCCTCCTTGAGCGCCGACATCAATAAGAGCGGCGTGCGTGCGTCGGTGATAAATTGCGGGAGCGCCGCAAAGAAGCGGTCCTTCCAAGGAGGATCCGAGCGCAGTAAACGCAGAACGTGTTCGTCGGCATTCGGTTTCTCGGCAAGGTTTGCGAGCACAGCCACAGCAGCGTTCGTGGCGCGGGACACGGTTCGAAGGAGGATGTCGGCTCGATTGGCGGCACTGGCGTCGGCGCCGTTTTGGAGGTCCTGCATCATCAACCAATAAACGGCCTCGGTGGCCCGAATAGAGAGGCGCTCGGCTTTTTCATAGTATTGGCGTGGGGCATCCGGCTCTTCCGGATGCCCGAGTTCGATGACCTTGCCGAGGACGATCTGTGCTCGAAAGGACATTGGCTCGACTTCCGCGGCGCGAGTAGCGAGCTCGCGGATGCGAGTGAGTGCGCCGACGTAGTCGAAAGTATCGGTGTCTTCCGGGGAGAAGGCGAAACGCCCCACTCCATCTGCGACGTCCGGTTGTGAAGGATCGATCTGACTATATCTCGCGGCGCGCTCCCGTGCAGCCTCTTGCAGATCCGCAAGCCCCTTTTCCGCTAGCGACAGTAGGGCTGTGGGATTGTGAGGGTTGAGCATTATCGCCAAGCTTGGCCTCACGGAGGCGAGATACTCTGCCAGTGAAAAGCGCGCGATAAGCCCAAAGAGCGCGATGCCCATGACTGCAAGCAATAGCGGAAGCGGCATGATTGCACGCGAAGCGCTGAGCGACATGTCATGATCCTCTCCGAACGCACGATATATATGACTATTTCGCGCGCCCAATGATGCGGGAAAACAAGCGAAGGAACGAGGGCTTTGCTGCTGCAGCGGGAAGCAGAAAATGCGCTGATTTTCGACGCTGACGGATTCCCGATTTGGATTGAGGATCGACCGTCTGATCGCGCCCGTACGAAGCTCTTCGGTCGGGCGTTTTCAAGTTCTCCCATGCTGCCGTGACGCGGCCCGCGAACACCGCGCGTTGGTCGTCCCGAGCGATGTCGGGATGCAACCAACGCAGAAGAAGTGCCATATTGCGGCGCAGATCAGCATGCGACGACTGCGGCGTGCAGCCGAGAACCCGAAAACTGTCGGATGTCGGTGCCAGAAGAACCTGCTCGATGAAGAATGACGCTGCTTCTCGGAGAAACTCTGGGGTCCGGGAAGTGATTTGCGCGGCAGACTGCATTGCATCCGCGTCTCCTGCAGCGATACGCAAGAGAAAGGGCATCCCGGGTGGTAAAGGTGCTTTTCGCAAAAGTCGCACGCGCGATGGCACTTTTACGAGATCGATGGCCATCCGCACTGCGGCAAGTTTGTCCATCACGCACTCTTATAATGGTCGGCGATAGCGGGTTGCGGATTGTCGTTATCGTCCGCCGGACGGCCATACTGATAGTCAGAGCCGTATCCGTAGCCATAACCGTATCCGTAACCGCTATTCTTGGCGTCGTACTTGGTGAGAAGCGTCCCAATTAACGGCGCGCGGGAGAGTTCGAGGCGCCGGAGCGCCCCGCTTACCGCACGTGACTTCACTTGCCCCGCGCCGACGACGAATACGGTCGCAGAGGCCGCATTGGACAGGATCTGCGCATCCGCCAATCCCATCACCGGAGGGCCGTCCACCACAATCAGATCGAAAACCTCGAGACCGATCGAGAGAAGCGAATGGAGGCGAGCGCTGGAAAGAAGGTCGGCTGCGTTGGGCGGCAAGGGCCCCGTCGCCATGAATATAAGGTTTGCAACATCGGTTGATTGCATCACCTCCGGTGGAGTTTTGGCTCCGGTGAGGTAATTGCTAAGGCCGGTGCCGTTCGCAAGCCGAAGCTTGGTGTGCAGCGAAGGATTGCGCAAATCAGCGTCAATCAACAGCACCTTCAGACCCATCGTGGCGAAGTGCCGGGCAACTGCTACCGACGTTATGGATTTTCCCTCGGTCGGACCGGAACTGGTAAGCAAGAGGGTCTTGGGAAGCCCCTGTTCCGTGGAAAACTGGAGCGACGTGCAGAAGGAGCGATATGCTTCCGAAAGGACAGAGCGTGGATCGCAAACTTCGGATTCGACAAGATTCTCAGAGACGACCTTGGGAATGATGCCAAGCGTCGCCAAACCAGATATCCGCTCCAGCTCTTCTTGCGATCGTATCGTGTCATCCAGCGCCTCGAGGACGTATGCGGCGCCGAAACCCGCACCAAGACCCAACGCGAGCCATATGACCAAAGCCCGGAAAAGCCGAGGCGACGAAGGCGTTGACGGCGCCTGCGCTCGGTCGACAATAAAGACATTGTTGGTGCCGACGCCACCGGCAACTTCAACTTCTTTCAGGCGCTGCAGCAGGCCATTGTAGAGCGAGCGGTTGGTATCGACCTCCCGTTTCAGGATATTGTACTGAATAAGCTTCTTCTGAAGCTCGAGGACTTCCGTGCGAAGAGTCTCTATTTGAGCATTGGTCTCACGCTCTTGCTGCACGGATGCTTCATAGGCCCCTTTGAGAGCGGTCTTGATCGTGCGTAGCTCAGTGGCGAGTTGACGGTCGGTCTCTTTGATCTTGTTGGAAATTTCGATCATCGCAGGATATGATGGCTTGAATGTCTGCAACTTCTCCTGATACTCTGTCTCAAGCGCTTTCCGATTGGCGCGCAATTGTTGGACGGCGGAATTGGTGAGAAATTGCGGGAGCTCGATACCTTTTGCCTCATCGACTTGTCGCCAGATTTGCTCATTGCGAATACGCTCTGCGACAACTACGCTAAGGGCGGCATTGGCTGCTGATAGATTATTTTCGGCGATTGTCGATTTTTCACTCAGAATGATGATTTGCTTTTCCTCGGAAAATTTCAGCAGTGCCTGCTCGGACTCTTCCAGCCGTATCTGCAGCTGTTTCGACTGGTCCTCCAGGAACGTCTTGGCGTAGGCGTTCGATTGGAAACGCTTATCTATTGTTTGATCAATATAGGCAGTGGCGAAAGCGTTAGCAATTTTTGCGGCCCGTGCCGGTGATGGATCAACGTATGATATATCGACAAGGCGCGAGCCAGGGACGGGGCGGACGCTGACATTCTGGCTGACGATGCCGGCAGCCATGCGTGTGCGCGTCGCGGCGTCCAGCTCCTCGACGTTGATGGAGCTCGAGCCCGTCACCAATGATCTCAACGCGCCGATAATCGAAAACGACGTGGGCTTCAGAAGATCGAGATCTTCTCCTGCTTTGGCTGCGGATGCGACGCGCTCGGCGATGCCTCGGCTCTTCAGAATCTCGAATTGTGTACGGAGGCTCTCCGTATCACCGACCTCGGCCGGCGCGACACCAGCCGTATCCATAATTTTGGCCGCGGCGCGATCGATCTGGATCCGGACCGCTGCGGTATAAAGCGGTGTCTGCATCAGCGTGCTCGTGACGCCGATCGCCAGCGCTCCGACAACGATGCCGAGGATCAACCATTTCCGCCTGAGAATGATACCTACGAAATATAGAACCGAAGCGCGCAGATCGTGCTGCGGCTCGTCGACGAAAGCACCATAGGGATTGGAGCGCAGCATAGCCGAGGCCGGAACGGGCACCCGACTGCCATAAGACAATGAGGGTAGACCAGAGTTCTCGGCGCTATCGTTCATGAGCGAAATCCAATCGAATTGTTCGAAGCGGCTACAGGAGCACGAACGCGTTGGCGACGGGGATCGCTTTCACGAAGTAGCCGAATGCCTCTTTGATGGCGTTCGTCGAGATTACGACCACATCACCTGAATGAAGGGCGGGGTCGGCGACGCTTCCGGCACGTATCTCCGAGATGGCGAACTTGGCAGCAGAACGCTTTCCGTTCGTGGTGCGAAATATGACGATCGTGTCGTCGTACGTCGTCTCCAGTCCGCCGGCCTGGGCGATCGCCTGCAGAAGTGTGGAGGGTCCGCGATACGGGAACACGCCAGGCTTTTTGACTGCGCCCTCAACTGTTATGCGCTGGCTATTGTATTCTCTGACGAATACTGAGACTTGGGGGTTTTGGAGATACTTTGCACCAAGCCGCTTCGCGAGATCGTGCTCGATCTCCTGAGGTGTTCGCCCCGCGGCCTGCACGTCTCCAATCAGCGGAAGACCTACGGTGCCGGTCTCGCCGACCTGGGCGATTTTGGAGAGTTCGGGAACCTTGAAAACGGAAATTTCGAGCACGTCCTGCGGCCCGATCTTGTAACCGGATGATCCTGGAGTGGCAGCAGCTGTGAGCGCAGCAGCTGTTTTCTTCGCTTCCGGCCCGAGCTTGCTGGGGGGCGCCTGCGCGCCAGTGCCTGCCGGTGTCGCAACACGACCTTCGGTGCTCGACAATGCTACCCGCGCTGCCTCATCTGAAGCGCTCGAGCAGCCTCCGACCAAAACCCCGAATGCCAGAAGGCACGTTAGAAGCCCCATAAGCGCCATCGCCATCCCCCACCACAGCTCCAGTCGCCCGGTGCTCATCGATCCCACCAGAAATTGCCGATTGCCTCGCCGTCAGCAATTCTTCCGGTGGGGCGTTCTCCAAAATACCTCTCGGCCTGACGCTCACGAGATGGCGGACTTCCCCATCACCAACTCGTTTCGTTGCGAGGGCCGCGCCTTCGGCCAGATCAGGCCGACGGGCCTTAAGATCGTGCGCGTCGGACGCGATAATGTGTACGAGCCCCTCATCCAACATGCGCTCAGCCAAGTATAGGGGGGTCCGGCCGAACTTGCCAGTCAAAGACCCAGCCGTAATTTGCATCCACACGCCTTGGTTCGCCAAGCGTTGCAAAACGGCATAATTCGCGCGAGCCCAAGATAAGCGTTCAGGATGTGTGATTATTGGTACGTATCCCGCAATCATGAGTTCGAAGAGAGTTTCTTCGAAACGCGCGGGAAGAATGTGATGCGGCGGTTCGATCAGGATGTAGCGCGAGTCGGCGAGCGATAATATTGCACCGCTGCGCAGGCCTTCCACGAGTCCAGGTGCGAGATGGACATCGGCCCCTGTAGTGAGTCTCAGGGGCATTTGGGCCTTTTCGATTGCGGCCTGCAGTTCTGCCACGGCGGCCCTGATCTGGGGGCCGGTATTCGGATAGACGCCGGGCAGGATGTGCGGCGTGCACGCGACGATCTCGACGCCGTCGGCAACGAACATCTCTGCCATGGCGAGCGAAGTGGCCAGATCGCGGGCGCCATCGTCGATGGCCGGCACAAGATGGCAATGCAGATCAATCATTCGAGTCGTCTCGCGATGCCGAACCTGTTGGACTAGCTGTGCTCTGGCCGAGTGGTGCTTCATCAGCATGTCGAGAATGTGGGCAAAATCAGCCAGAGACTCATCGAACCACAGGTTTCGTCAGAAAACTCGCTCCGGCTGTGCGGCTGGTTCCATCTTCAGGCGCGATCTGCGTTTCATTTCGTATGTTTGAGAATAAGACCGGTTCCGGATGTTTTCGAAGTGTGGGGCGCCGAGGTCCAACTGAGACCTAAGTCCACCATCGCTCGATCATGCGCTAGCTGGCATCGCAGTTGTGGAAAAGTTGCCCACTGGCAGCGATGAATATCTGTCAGGCCGAAGCAGCGTGATTTTCATATTTCGAGAATAAGATGGGGTGGCAATTGCTCAGAAGCGCACAAATGCACCTGCTGCCGGAATGGCAGCAAAGATCCACCAATTTCTGATGAATTATGACTCAAACGTTCTTTTCTCCGGGGCGTCCATGGGACGGAGACTGCGTTGTGTATTCTTCGCACTGGGATGGCGAAAAAATCTGTTGTGGGCCGAGGTGCCCATTGCGATTGCTGTTCGTAGCGTGATACTTATCCGATCGGCGGGTGGGAGTACAAAAAGCTTGGGGGTGACCCATGTGGTCTTTTCGGTCTGCATCTCGGGGTGCTTGGCTGCTTGCAATCAGCCTTGGCGCGACGCCCGCGTTGTCGGCGACACTGCAGGAAGTCCAAGGGCCCGTGCTCGTGAGTTCAGGAGGCGGGTTCCAGCGTGTAGGCTCCGGTACACCTGTCGGTGTTGGGACACGGGTGATGGTCAGGCCTGGCGGTTCCGCGGTCGTCGTTCACAGCGATGGCTGCCGCGAGGTTGTGGGGCCGGGCGAAGTGGTTTCGGTCGGCTCATTGTGCCAAACAAATCAGTTCGGCGACTCTTCTCTCGCGACGTTTGCGGTTGGAGCGGCCGTAATTGGCGGTGGGATCGCGCTGTTTGCTTCTCAAACTGGCGATAATGGGCGTCCCGCAAGCCCCTAGAGCAGTCGGCTGTGTTGTTTTGCGCAAACCCCAGAAATTTAGGGTTGTTGGCTTCGGGCTTCCTCGTCGCTGCTCTCTTTCTGGGTGGTGGCACAAGAGCGGGTTTCTTCGGCGATGTTGTGCTTCAAGTCGTCGCGGTAGCTCTGCTCTTGGTTGCATTTTGGGCTTTGGCGAACCGACGGGAGCCCCCGTTGGGCCCGCAGGTAAAGCGGCAAATCGTAGTCGTGTTGGCCGTAGTGCCAACTATATGTCTGCTGCAGTTGTTTCCTTGGACCTGGCTGCATGATGGGTCGCTTGGGGGCGGTGTCCCCCTAAGCGTCTCGACGAATTCGACTTCCCTTGCTGCTTTGTCAGCGCTTCCCGGGATTGCGATATTTGTTTCGGTGGTACAACTTCCACAATCCGAGCGTCGGCGGATTATAATTGCTGCGCTTGTCGCGGGGATTGTCTCAGTCTTTGTGGGGCTTCTGCAGGTCGCTCAGGGCCCCCAAAGTGCACTGCGATTCTACACCTTTACGAACGTGACTGAAGCAGTTGGCTTTTTCGCCAATCGGAATCATTTCTCGGCGCTCCTGTATGTGCTCTTTATGTTTGCAACAGCCTTAGCCGTGCATGCCGCTGGCATTTTTGGCGTCACGCCCTGGCGTCACAAGTTTGACAGATCCGTGATCCTTCCGTTGGTTCTGAGTGTCGTGATGGTTGTCGTCCTTTTGGCGGCGCAGAGTTATGCGCGATCACGGGCCGGGCTGGGACTTACGATCGTAGCTCTTATCGGCGGGGCGCTACTTTCTGTCGGCGCATCGCGGCAGTCGATGCACGGCTCCCGAAAGGTCTTGTTTGGTGCGATATTGCTCGGTGTGATGATAGGAGCGCAATTCTCTCTTTATCGGGTGCTTCAACGCTTTGATACGGATCCTTTGGAGGACGCGCGCCTTCCGTTTGCCAGAAACACCTTCGAGGCTGCGAAAGAATATCTGCCT
>Ga0182735_1001424_pt1 | contig 15953 bp, 12 predicted proteins | sample eDN5th30CKraftMG_FD_128524 | JGI IMG/M metagenome (GOLD analysis project Ga0182735, IMG submission 128524) | Enriched Miracle-Growth compost microbial communities from Emeryville, California, USA - eDNA 5th pass 30_C Kraft MG (version 2) (version 2) ... | reverse complement strand
GTAGTCGGCCGCGGCTTCCGCGCGCCGTCCGGCGCTCTCCTGAAGGCGGGCGCGCTCAACCAGATATTGCAGCGCATGGGCCTGGTCGATCCGCATGGCGAGCGACAGGTCGCCGATGGCGCTGTCGATGCTCTTCCGCCGCAGGTGCGCGCTCGACCGCTGCTTGTAGAGCGCGGCAACCAGCGCCAGGGTACCCTCATCGCCATAGGCGGCTTTCAGCGTCGCGGCGAGTTCCGGGTTCTTCCAGTAGCCGTCGATCATCGCAGTGAGATCGAGAATCTCGCGATCGTAGAGCTGCTTGCGATCGTAAAGCGTGGCGCGGCTGCGGCGGGCATAGAAGAGTTCGATGGCGGGAACTCCGGCCGGCTCCAGCATCGCAAACTGGATGGCGCGAGTGAGGTCGATCAGCGCGTCGTCCGTCTGGTTCTTGTAGAAGAACGCCATGCCGCGTGCCTTGTAAGCGGCGAAGCTGCGAGGGTCGAGTTCAAGCGCCTGCGTGAAGTCGGCGATCGCCCGTTCGACATTGCCGATCCTGAACGAGGCCTGTCCGCGCTGGAGGAAGGCGTCATCGAATCGCGGGTCGAGGCGGATCGCCTCGCTGAAATCGGCGATGGCGCCTTCGACGTCGTCGGCCGCCAGCCGTGCCTTGCCGGACTCGAACCGCTCGCGCGCCGGCCCGCTGACGATCCTGCCGGAGGTCGCGCTCGTCGCCAGCGCCATGCCGCCCGGCGCGAGCGGGGAAGGTCCCGCGGCCGAGGGCCATTGCGTCACCGTTTTCGGCGGCCGCAGGTCGATAAGGCCGGCATTGGAAGCGACCCAGGATGGCATCGCTCCCGGCACCGAGAGGTCGGGCGGCGCGGGATGAAGGTTGCCGCAGGGGGCGCCGCTTTCCGGGGCCGGCGCGCAGACTGCGAGGCGCGTCGTCAGTTCGCGGGCGTAGCGGTCGGCGGGGGCGTCGGGCGCCGGCTGCGCGGCTGAACCATCCTCGGCCGGCGCATCCCCGGTAGCCGGCGTTTCCGCCGTGACGTCGGGTGCCTCCGCATCGGGAACGTCGGCCACCTGGGAGGGCGCGCCGTTATTTTCCATCATGCCGAGACGGCCGCTCGCGAACCAGTAGGCGAACAGGCCGGCGGCGACCACCGCCATCAGGAGCAGGGCCCGCAGGGCACTGCCGTAAAGCTGCGATGCTTTCGGCGCGCGTGGCAGCGTCGGCTTGGCCGGAGGCACGCGCTGCACGGGCGGCGGAGCCGGCGAGGGCGCGGGCGCCGCCACCGGGGGCTGGGCGTCGGCGACAGCCTTCAGCGCCGCCGCGATCTGCTCGGCCTCGATCCGCTTGATCGCGCGCTCCAGCGCCGCCTTTTCGGTCACGATGACATGGCTTGGAGGCGCCGGCTCGATCCGGCCAAGGCGCGCCTCCACGACCTTCCGCGCGTGGTCGTAGAATTCGCGGCGCGCCGGTGCGGTGTTGTCCGCCAGTCCAGCCACGGCGCCTGCGATGATCGCGTAATAGTCCGGCGACGTGAAGGCGGAGGATCGCGGTTCTGCCGCACCGGCCGGCGTCGCGTCCGGGGCGGCCGTTGCCGTCGGCGTGGCGGCTGGCGGCAGGGCGGCCGGCGGACTCGCGGCCTGATCGGCAGTCGGTTCTGCGGGCAAGCTTGCGGCTTCATCTCCGGCGGCGGCCTCCACGAGGGGCGGGCGGTGCGCCGGCGTCCCGGCATCCTTCGGTTCCGCGGCGGGAGCGGGCGTGGGGGCGCTGTCCGGGTCCTTGTCCTGGGAATTATCGTGGGACACGTCGGCCTGCGAAGTCGGGACGCGGATATCCGGATGGTGCCAGATCGTGGCGGCGGATGGCAGCAGACCCGGCGTTTTCACGCGGACGTAGCGGACTGCCATGATACCCTTCGAACGCACCGGCACGCGGGCCGGCGACATCCGGCCCCGGCGCCAGTTTATCATATCTCGACCGGCGGCAGCGCACGCACCCCTCCGTCAAATTGTCGGACCAAACGAAGCGCGTCACCGTAGAACACGCGAGCGCGGCAGATAACGCGGCAAATTCGAGATAAAAATGGCATCGGGCATCCGGGCGGCCGCCCGGCGGCGCTGCAATCGGTGATTTTCGCACGCTTGCGCCGTTAACCTTCTTTTCGGCTTGTGTTAGCAAGACTCGCGCGCGGCCGCCCCATGGCGCTGCGTCCTCCTTCAACGCTTCAGGTGGCGATGTCCGTTTTTCCCTTGCACTGGCGGCTGTTTCTCGGCCTCGCCGTCGCCATTCTGCTCGATACCGGCGTTCAGATCTTCTGGAAGATGGGCGTCATCGACATTCCCGATTCGGTCCTGCCGTGGGAACTGCTCGGCGCGGTGAGCGAGCGGCCGATCTTTCTGCTCGTGCTGGCGCTCATGCTGGCGCAGCTTTTCAACTGGCTGTTCGTGCTGTCGATGGCCGACCTGAGCTTCGCTAAGCCGTTCACCTCGATCAGCTACATCACCGTCAGCCTGGCTTCCTTCCTCGTGCTCGGCGAGCGGCCGCACCCGATCCAGATCGTCGGAATTTGCGTGATCGTCGTCGGCGTGTGGTGCGTCAGCCGCAGTGAGCCGGTCGCCGAATGAATCCGGTTCTGTCTGGAGTCCTGCTGGTGGCGCTGAGCACGCTGTTCGACGGCGGCTCGCAGATCTGCATGAAGAAAGGGGCGGCCAGGGTCCGCACCTCGGCGCTGTGGGTCGCGGGAGCGGTAGCGTTCTCGATCGTCGAGGCGGTGATCTACACCTTCGCCCTGCGTCATCTTTCGGTCGGCATCGCCTTTGCGATCAGCGGTCTCAGCTTCGTCGTGGTGACGATCCTCGCACGGTGGATTCTGGGCGAGCGTGTCTCGCTCGCCCGCTGGGTCGGCGTGGTGCTGATCGTCACCGGCGCCAGCATGGTCGCCGCCTATGCCTGACCCGGCTCCGTATTCGGTCGCCTTCGTCGCATCCGAAAGCGAGATACCGGAGAGCCTCTGGACTGCGTGCTTCACGCCGCAGCAGGAGGGGCGCTGGTGGTGTCGCCTCATCGAGCATGCCGGCGTCGAGCGCCAGTTTCACATCTTCTACGCGGTGCTGCGCGAAGGCGACCGGCCCGTCGGCATCGCGCCGCTGTTCACGATGGATCTACCGCTCGAGTTCCTCGTTCCCGACTGGCTGGTGCCCAGGCTCGCGTTCCTCGGCCGGATGCTTCCCGCGCTGTCGCAGCCGCGCATCCTGTTCGTCGGTTCGCCGTGTGCCGACGAAGGCGCGATCGGTCTCCTGCCCGAGGTGGACCGCCGCGCCGCGATGCTCGCCCTTCAGCAGGCGCTGGAAGCCGAACTGCTGCGCCACGGAGCGATGATGGTGCTGTGGAAGGATTTCCCACCCTCCTACGAAGCCGATTTCGCGTGGCTCGCCGGCCGCGTCGGGCTGTTCCGCATGACGAGCTTCCCGGGCGCGGTGATCGACCTGCCGACCGGCAGGCACGAGGACTATCTCGCGGCCATGAAAAGGTCGCGGCGCCACAACCTGCGGCGCAAGCTCAAGGAGAGCGCGAAGCATTTCGATGCCGTGGTCGAAGTCGTACAGCGGCCGGATGCCGCCACGCTCGATGAAATCTACGCCTTGTTCGCCGCCACGCGCGCCAGGGCGGAAACGAGCTTCGAGGAGCTCGACCGCCGCTTCTTCGAGCGCTGCTGCGACGAGCCGCGGGCGCACTTCCTGCTGCTGCGCGAGCGGGCGAGCGGAAGCCTCGCCGCCTTCATGCTCTGTTTCGATCTCGGCGGCACGGTCATCAACAAGTATATCGGCCTCGACTATGCGCGGCCGCGCGAGTGGTTCCTGCTGTTCCGGCTGATCGATGCCGCCGTAATCTGGTCGCTCGGCCGCGGCGCCCGCGTGTTCCAGAGCGGCCAGACCGGCTATTCCGCGAAGCTCGAGCAGGGGCACCGCCTGGTGGCGCTGACGAGCTACGGCAAGAACCGCAACCGGCTGTTCCACATGATCGCACGGGCGGTCGCCGCGCGGGTAAGCTGGTCGACGCTCGACAAAGATCTTGCCGAATACGTCAAGGCGCATCCCGGCGCGGGCTGAGCGGCTCCGTACTCCGCCGTCCTTCCGGGCGGTTCCTTCCCGCCACGAAGGCGCGTACGTCGGGAAGTATCTGCGGCAGCAACTTGCCCGCTTCTTCCTTGGTCATGCCAGGCTTGATGCGGGGATCGTAAAGCAGGTTGAGCAGGATCTGATCGTAGACGTCGAAGAAACCCATCGACACGTCGTCGTTGAACATGCTCCACGGCACGGTGCGGTCGTCGTTGATCGGGCCAAGCGCCTGCAGGATTTCCTCGTAGCCGCAATCGTAGAACACGAAGTCGCCGACATCGACGACCAGCAGCACCTCCGATCGCAGGATGCGGTAGTCCTCATCCTTGGCGAAGCCGGCGAGACATTGCGGCCGCAGCGAGCGCTCGATGTTGCGCGCCCGCTCCGGCCCGTAGATCGTGCGGATCGCCTGCTCCAGGTCGCGGTCGAGCAGCAGCGTCACGATCACGTTGGCGTCCACGCGCGTCGGCGTGATCGCGATGTCGAGGTTGCGAATGCGGCTGCGGATGTCGGCGACGATGGCGGCGATCTGCGGCCCGCGGTCGGGCTGGGCGCGGTTGTCCACGAAGATGCGGATCGGGACGTCGAACTTGCGGATACGGTCGACGCGCTGGTCGGCGCGGAACTCCGCGCCGAAGGCGATCTTGAGGAACCCGTCGACGATCTCGCTGTCGGTGAACGATTTGCGCTGGCTGTCGCGGTGGCGTGCGGCGTCGTCGGCCGCGGATGAACTCGTACCATGCGCGCCGCTCGCCGCCGCCGGGAACGGCGCGAGCGTCAGAACGGCGAGGAGGATGGCGATCGTGTTTCGCAACAGGGCGCTCCGCGGCAGGCCATCATGGCTGCCCGGCAGCGCCGCTTCAACCGTGCCGTGAGGTAGCTGGGCGCGCTGTCCCGGATCAGGGCGTGGTCGCCGGCGCCACGCGGGAAGCGCGCGCCTGCAGGGCGCGGATGCGGTCGGCGAGGTTGCCGCCTTCCGGGTTCGCGGCCTCGTCGGTGCGCGCTTCGTCGAGCACGCTGGTGTCCACGTCGTTGGCCTGGGCCCCGCCGAGCAGGGTCTCGATCTTGGAGCCGGGACCTTCGAGCACCATCGTCAGGCGCGCCACCTCGGTCGCGATGTCGTTGATCCGCTCGCGCAGCAGGGCGTTCTCGACCCGCTCCGCCGCCCAGGTCGATTCCGCATCGCGCTTCATCGCGTTGAGGTCGCTCAGGAGCTTGGCGCGTTCCTCGCGGGTGTGCTCGAGCTCCTTTTCGAGCACGGCCTTTTCGGCCCGCAGCGAGGACGACATGCCGTTGTGGCGCTGCTCGACGTTCGCCAGCTCGGAGCGCAGGTCGTTCTCGATCCGCTTGGCGTTCTCGGCGGCGGCGCGCAACTGCGCGGTTTCGTAGTCGCGCTCGGCCAGCACCTTGCTCTGCTCGTTGAGGCGCGCCTCGAGGTCGTGAACGCGCCGGTTCAGTACCTCGGCTTCGGTGGTCTGGACCGCGAGCTGGCGCTCGAGCTCGCCGACGCGGCCGGTGAGGCTTGCCGCCTTGGCGCGCTCGTCCTCGAGCTCGCGGGCGAGGTCGGTGGCGTCCTGGCGCTCGCGGGTCAGGCGATCCTGCGCGTCGGTGACGTCCCGTTCCGCACGCTCGACCTGCGCCTTGAGCGCTTCGGTCTGCGTGCGCAGCGCGACGATCTCGACGCGCTGGCTGTCGGTCAGGTGCTCGCGCTCGCCGAGTTCCGCCGAGAGCTTGGCGAGCTCGGCTTCCTTGTCGGACAGCGCGCGCGCAGTCTCGTGCATCGTGGTGGTCTTGTGGGCGAGTTCTTCCTCCGTGGCGCGGACCTGCTCGCGCAGCGCGGCTTCGCGCGCTTCCATGGCGATCAGCGCGGCCGACTTCTCGCCGAGGTCGTTCTTGAGGCGATTGATGGCGTCGGTCTTCTTGCCGAGCTCGGAAAGCTGTCCGGTAGTGCGCGCCTTGAGCTGCTCGACGCTCATCTCGAGCCGCCGCGTCGACATCGCGAACTCGGCGCGAAGCTGATCCTTGTCGGCCTGGATCTCGACCATCGAGACCGGCGTCGCCGCTTCGAGCCGCTTGGTCGTCAGCCGCACCGCGCGATTGTGAACCAGCGGGACGACGACGAGCATCAGCAGGCTCGCCGCCAGAAATCCGATTCCGAGATACATGACCGGTTCGATCATGAGGCAGCGCCTCCGCTCGACTAAACGATGCCCGGACGAAAACGGGTCCGGCCTTCAGAAAAGCAGGGAAGGCGATGCGTCCGAAAGCGCGCGGGAAAATCCGAGCTTTGCGTTCCTTCGGGGCGGGGTGGCCTTCGCCCATTCAATTCCAATGTGTCTAAAAACCATGACACGCCGACGGTTTTTCCGCCAGCGTGTTCGATGGGTTAACGTAAACCGGAATGGTTAGGCGAGCGTGTCCGGCTACCTTGAAGGCGGACGCGCGGAACCTAGAACGGATTCCATGTCGGCTGCGAGGTGAACTTCAGGTAGCCGATGTTGGCGCCGAGCCGCAGGCCGAGGCCGGAGCGGATCGGCACCACCACGATGTCGTTCGCCGTCAGCGCGGTCATGCCGAGGCCGCCGATGAAATAGGCCGAGCCGTCGACGCCGGCGAAGCGCTGATAGATCGCGTTGGTGGCGGGCAGCTTGTAGATCAGCATCATCGTGCGCGCGCCGTCGCCGCCGACGTCCCAGCCGATCGAGGGACCCTGCCAGTACACCCGGAGGTCGCCGGCGTTCTTGGTGTAGAGCGTGCCTTCACCGTAGCGCAGGCCGCCGATGAAGGCGCCGCCGCCTTCCTCGCCGAGGACATAGCCGTTCGGCAGGCCCCAGTTGCTGACCGCCTTCTCGACGATCTGGGCGAGGCCGCGCGAAACGCCGCCGAAGAAGCGATGGCCTGCGTCGACGATCTCGTTGGAGGAATATTCGTTCGCCGCCGGCTGGCGCGCCTGCGCGAACGACCGCTCCATCCCGGTACCCAGGAAGAAGCCCAGCACCAGGGCCGGGATCGCGACGAGACGGAAGATGCGTAGCATGAGTGCCCCTCAGGTTGCGGCTTGCGCCGGCGGTCCGGCCGGTTCTGCCGTTGAGCCCGTTTACCCGTTGCTCACTTAAAATCCGTAAGCCCGATAGCCTGGCCATCGCGCCGGAAACCCCGCGCTCCCCGCGCGAATCGACATGCTAGGTGACAATATGGCCTTGCCACGGCGGTCGCGAAAGTTCTCCGCCGCTTTCGGCGCGCTATTTTTGGCATTGCTCGCGGCTTTGGCGGGGTTCGGCGCACTCGCGCCGGCCCGCGCGGTGACCGAGCGGGTGGTCAACGGCTTCTATACCGGGCTTGCGATTTCCGGCTACGATCCGGTCGCCTATTTCGTCGAGGCGGCCCCGGTCGAGGGCAGCGCGCTCTACGAGCTGACCTTCGAGAAGGTGGTCTGGCGGTTCCGCAACGACGGCAACCGTGCCGCGTTCGAGAGCCACCCGGAAATCTATCAGCCGCGCTACGGCGGCTATGATCCGATCGGGGTGGGACGCGGGATCGCGCTTGCCGGGAACCCGCTGGTGTGGGCCATCGTGGGGGACCGGCTCTACCTGTTCTACAGCGAGGCGGCGCGCGCGACCTTCCTCGTCGATCCGCAAGCCGCCATCGCCGCCGCCGACAGCCGGTGGCCGCAGGTCCAGCGGGACCTCCCCGACTGATCGCGCGGCCCTCGCCGGCACCGTCTATTGGCCGAATCGCACCGCTCGCGTAAGCCTCGGCGCCGTCGCCTCGCGCGCATCGGCCCATGTCCTGGAGAGAATATTCCCGATGTCCGGCATCACGCTTTCAAGTCTCGATCTCGCGGCGCTGCTGTGTTCGCGGGTGTGTCACGATCTCATCAGTCCGGCCGGAGCCATCGTGAACGGGCTTGAGGTTCTGGAGGAAGCGAAGGACGAGGAAACCCGCCAGTTCGCGCTCGACCTCATCAAGAAGAGCGCGCGCACCGGCTCGGCGCGGCTCCAGTTCTGCCGCATCGCGTTCGGCGCGGCGGGCTCGGCGGGCGCCCAGATCGACGTCGGCGATGCCGAAAGCGTGGCGCGCGGCTTCATCGAGGACGACAAGGTCAAGCTCGACTGGACCCTGCCGCGCATGTTCCTGCCCAAGAACCGGGTCAAGCTCCTGCTCAACCTGCTGCTCCTGGGCGGCCAGGCGATCCCGCGCGGCGGCACGCTGAAGGTGGAGAGCATCGGCGACGGGGAGGCGATGGGCTTTCGCATCACCGCGGCCGGCCTGAACTCCCGCGTGCCGGCGGTCCAGCACCTGCTCGACGGCGGCAACGAGGGCGAAACGGTCGATGCCCACGCGATCCAGCCCTATTACACCGGGCTGCTCGCGCGCGAATGCGGCATCAAGGTTGCCGTCGCCGCCGAGAATGATTCGATTGTCGTGACGGCGCAATAAGTTAGGCGGATTTCCCCCGACGGCGCGGCGTGAACCGAATCTAAACGCTTCGCTAACAGACTGGCTCCGATCCACGTTTCCCGACCGGGTGCCCGGAGCCGCGCCGCATGAAAACCTGTCTCGTCGTCGACGACTCCAGCGTCATCCGCAAGGTCGCGCGCCGCATCCTCGAGCGGCTGGAGTTCGATATTTCCGAGGCCGAGGACGGCCTGCAGGCGATTGCCCGGTGTGAGCGCGGTCTGCCCGACGTCGTATTGCTCGATGCCGCGATGCCCAACATGGACGGCTACGAGTTCCTGCGCGCGCTGCGGCGCATGCCGGGCGGGGACAGGCCGAAGGTGATCCTCTGCCAGGTCGAGAACGATCTTGCGCAGACCGCGCGGGCCCGGCACGCCGGCGCCGACGACATCCTGCTCAAGCCGTTCGGCAAGGAGCACGTCGAGGCCAGGTTCGCCGCGGCGGGCTTGCTCTAGGCTGGCCGGCTGGCCGCTCTCGGCGCCTGACCGAAAACGCGATTTGTAAGACCGCGCCGTTGACTTCGCGCGTCATGGCCGGGCCTGTCGCGGCCATCTCGATTGGGCGGGTCCGATGCGGCGCCTTCCGTCGGGAGGGTGTGGATTCCGCGATGTGAATGCTAGTGGCTGGCGGATCGGCGGGCGGCGCGCAGGGCTTCCCGGTCCGGCTTGGCGCCGGAACGGCGGATGGTCTTGATCGCCGGCGCGGGAATGCCGGACCGCTGTGCGATTTCGCGGTCCTGCGCCTCGATGACCTCCTTCGCGGGGGCATCGCCCTCCAGCCCGCCGAGGACGTCGGCCGGCACGCGGCGGTTCGATCGCTGGGAACCGTCCTCGTAGATCACGTCGAACAGGACGAATTCGGTTCGCGTCGCGGGCTTGCGCGCCATGGCAGGTCTCCTGTTCTGTTTTGTCGGGCGGTATTGCGGGCCGGCTGGGGCGGGCGTCGCCGAGGCTGCCCGTCTATGTAGAACTTTCGCCGCCGGGATCAACTTAATTGCCGTTCAGATTGGCGGACCGGAATAAACCGCAATCCGGCGCCACGGAAATAGCGCGAGCGCGGGCGCGAAAGAGCTATTTTTTTAGCGGTTTTGCGTATAAATGCCCGGGGCTTTCAACAACGGTCAGAGACGGCAGGCGTGGTGACGACGGCCTCACTCAACCTTCGGCGCGGGCTGGCACTCGCCATCGTGGCCGCGGTTGCGGCTGGCGCCGGGCTCTACTGGAGGCGCCGGGCGCCCGCGCCCATGCCGGCAGCTTCCGACGTTTCCAGCCAGGCCCGCCAGCCCGGCATTTTCAAGCCGAGCGCCTCGGAATGGGCAACGCTCGGCACCGCGCGCGTCGAGCCACGCGAGTTCCGCGCCGAGCACATCACCGAAGGCAAGATCACCATCGACGAGGATCGTTCGACGCCGATCTTCTCGCCGTACGCCGGGCGCGTCACGCGGCTCCTGGCCAAGCCGGGCGACCGGGTCGAGCGGGGCCAGCCGCTGATGGTCGTCGAAACCGCCGACGCGGTGTCGGGCCTCAACGATTTCATGGCCGCGGTCGGTACGCTCAACAAGGCGCGCTCCGCGCTTGCGCTCGCGGAGACCGCGGAGAAGCGCAACGCAGATCTCTATGCCGGCAAGGCGACCCCGCTGAAGGAATGGCAGCAGGCGCAGGCCGATCTCGTGACCGCGCAGAACGACATGCGCAGCGCCACGACCGCGCTCGATGCCGCGCGCAACCGCCTGCGCCTGCTCGGCCGCAGCGACGAGGAGATCTCCCGCTTCGAGCAGACCGGCAAGATTTCCTCCGAAACGCCCATCGTCGCGCCGATCGACGGCGCGGTCGTCCAGCGCAAGGTCGGTCCCGGCCAGTTCATCTCCGGCGGGGCGGGCGATCCGGTCTTCGTGCTCGGCGACCTCTCCACGGTCTGGCTCGTCGCCTACGTGCGCGAGACCGACGCCTTGAAGGTCGCCGTCGGACAGGACGTCGAGTTCGCCGTGCTCGGATTCCCGGGCCGTGCGTTCAAGGCGAAGCTCGACTATGTCGCCGCCGCGCTCGATCCGGCGACGCACCGTCTGCTGGTGCGCGCGACCGTCGAGAACGCCGACGGCGCGCTCAAGCCCGAGATGTTCGCGACCGTCACGATCTTCACCTCGCAGGACCGCAGCGGCGTTGCGGTGCCGCGCGAGGCGCTGATCTACGACGGCAGCAACGTCAGCGTCTGGAGGGTGCTGGCGGACCGGTCGATCGAGAAGCGCGCCGTGAAGACCGGCGAGATCGACGGCGGCCTGATCCAGGTGATCGAGGGCCTTGCACCGGGCGATACGATCGTTACGCGCGGCACCCTGTTTATCGACCGCGCCGCGAGCGGAACATGACTTTGCTTATGCGCGGGCCGCGGCAGGCCGGGACCGAACCATGAAGACCTTGACCGCGTTCGCGCTTCGGCACCGCATCCTGATGGTCGTCGGCCTTGTGCTCATGCTGGTCGCCGGCGTGATCGCCTTCAACCAGCTCAATATCGAAGCCTATCCCGATCCGACGCCGCCGATGGTCGACATCGTCACGCAGTCGAGCGGCCTTTCGGCGGAGGAACTCGAGCGCTACGTCACGATCCCGATCGAGACGCAGATGTCCGGGCTTCCCAACCTGCGCACCATCCGCTCGATCTCGCTCTACGGCCTTTCCGACGTCAAGCTCCAGTTCACCTTCGACTACAGCTACGAGCAAGCGCTCCAGCAGGTGCTCAACCGCCTGAGCACGCTGCCGCCGTTGCCGAACGGCGCGCAGCCGACGATCTCGCCGCTCAGCCCGATCGGGGAAATCTACCGCTACAAGCTCGTCGGCCCGCCGAACTACAGCCTGACCGACCTCAAGACGCTGCAGGACTGGGTGCTGCAGCGCCGCTTCCGCTCCGTGCCCGGCGTGATCGACGTCACCGGCTGGGGCGGGAAGACCAAGACCTACGAGCTCCAGGTCGATTTCAACAAGCTGATGGCTTACGGACTCACGCTGCCGCAGCTCCTGCAGACCATCGGCAACAGCAACCTCAACGTCGGCGGCAATACCGTCAACATCGGCGCGCAGTCCGCCGTGGTGCGCGGCGTCGGCCTGATCCGCTCCATCGAGGATATCGGCGACACCATGCTGACCTCGAGCAACGGCAATCCGGTGCTGGTGCGCGACGTCGCGACGGTGACGGTCTCGCCGAAGCCGCGCCTCGGCATCGCCGGCAAGGACGACGACGACGACATCGTGCAGGGCATCGTGCTGATGCGCCGCGGCGAGCAGAGCATGCCGACGATCCTTCGCGTCGAGGCCGAGGTCGAGCGCATCAACGCCTCGGGCATCCTGCCGCCCGGTGTGAAGATCGAGCGCATCTACGACCGCAAGGAGCTCATCAGCGTCACCACGCATACCGTGCTGCACAACATGGCGGTCGGCATCGCCCTCATCTTCTTCCTGCAATGGGCCTTCATCGGCAACCTGCGCAGCGCGGTGATCGTCGGCGCCACCATTCCGTTCGCGCTGTTCTTCGCCGTCTGCATCATGGTCCTCCGCGGCGAGTCCGCGAACCTGCTTTCCGTCGGCGCCATCGACTTCGGCCTGATCGTCGATGCCACGGTCGTCATGGTCGAAAGCATCTTCAGGAGGCTCGGCGAGACCGGCGAGTATCCGGCGCCGCTGACGGCCGAGGACGAGTCGCTCGCGCGCGGCATGTCGCGCAAGCTGCAGGCGATCTATCGGGGTGGCGTCGATGTCAGCCGGCCGATCCTGTTCGCCGCCTGCATCATCATCGCCGCGTTCATTCCGCTCTTCTCGCTCTCCGGCGTCGAGGGCCACATCTTCGGGCCGATGGCCAAGACCTATGCCTACGCGCTCGCCGGCGGCCTCATCGCGACGTTCACGGTGACGCCGGCGCTCTCGGCGTTCCTGCTGCCGGAGCATGTGCAGGAGACCGAGACCTGGATCGTGCGTCTGCTGCACCGGCTCTACATGCCGGTGCTCGATTTCGCCGTGCGCCGCCGCGCGACGATCATCGGCGCGGCGCTGGCGCTGCTCGTCGTCGCGGGCGTCGGCGTGCGGCTGCTGGGTCTCGAATTCCTGCCCAAGCTCGAGGAAGGCAACCTGTGGATCCGCGCGACCATGCCGTCCACCATCTCGCTCGAGGAAGGCAACGGCTACGTCAACGGGATGCGGCGGGTCATCGGCAGCTTCCGGGAGGTCGAGTCGGTCGTGTCGCAGCACGGCCGTCCCGACGACGGCACCGATGCCGCCGGCTTCTTCAATGCCGAGTTCTTCGCGCCGCTCAAGCCGGCGAGCGAATGGCGCAAGGGCGTCGACAAGGACGCGCTCACCGCGGAAATCCTGGCGCAGTTGCAGGAAAAGTTCCCCGGCGTCGAGTTCAACTTCTCGCAGTATCTCCAGGACAACGTCGCCGAGGCGGTGTCCGGCGTGAAGGGCGAGAACTCGATCAAGCTGTTCGGCAACGATCTCGTCGCGCTCACCGAGACGGCCAACCGCATCAAGGCGGTGCTGTCGCGGGTCCAGGGAGTCACCGACCTGGCGGTATTCACCTCGCTCGGCCAGCCGACCGTCCAGATCGACGTCGATCGCGCCCGCGCGGCGCGCTACGGGCTGTCGCCGGGCGACATCAACTCGACCATCAAGGTCGCGATCGGCGGCGATACGGCGGGCGATCTCTATGAGCCCAGCAGCGACCGCCACTTCCCCATCGTCGTCCGGCTCGCGCCGCAGTTCCGCCAGTCGCCGGAGGCGATCCAGAACTTGCGGATCGGCGTGCAGGGACCGAACGGCGTCACGCAGATCCCGCTCAGCGAGGTGGCGACCGTCCGCCTCATTTCCGGAGCGGCCTACATCTACCGCGAGGGTCAGGAACGCTACCTGCCGATCAAGTTCAGCGTGCGCGAGCGCGATCTCGGCAGCGCGATCCTCGAGGCGCAGACCCGGGTGGCCGAGGAGGTCAAGCTGCCGCCCGGTTCGCACATGGAATGGGTCGGCGAGTTCGGCAACCTGCGGGACGCGATCGGCCGGCTCCAGGTCGTCGTGCCGATCTCGCTCGTCCTGATCGCGGCGCTGCTCTGGATGAATTTCGGCTCGTTCGCCGACACCATGCTGGCGATGAGCGTCATTCCGATGGCCGTGGTCGGCGGCATCTTCGGACTGTTCATTACCGGCATCCCGTTCAGCGTTTCCGCGGCGATCGGTTTCATCGCGCTGTTCGGCATCTCGGTGATGGACGGCATCATTGTGCTGACGCAGTACAATGTCTTGATCGAGGAGGGCTATGAGCGCGCCCGGGCGATCAGGCGGGCCTGCGAGCTCCAGATCCGTCCCGTGGTCATGACCTGCGTCATCGCCGGCGTCGGCCTGTTGCCCGCCGCCCTGTCCTCGGGCATCGGCTCGCAGGTGCAGAAGCCGCTTGCCGTCGTGGTGGTCGCCGGCATGGCGCTGGCGCCGGTGCTGATCCTGGTGATCCTGCCGGTGCTCATTTCGCTGTTCTCGCGCCGCGCGGCGCGCGTGACGGATACGACACCGGCCTTCGAGCCGGCCGAATAGCTTCTCGCGCGATCGGGCCGCATAAACAGGAACCCCGCCTTGCAGCGGGGTTTCTGCTTTGATCCCTCTTCAGCGCCGGCTGCCCTCCGGCGCGAGGCCTGCCACGTCGATCTTTCCGGCCGGCAGGCCGAGTTGCGCGGTCGCCGGATTGTAGCTGTCGAAATCCTTCTTTGGGTTCCAGCCGTCCTCATACGATCCGCAATCGTCGCGATTGCCCAGCAGCCGCGTCACCGTCTCCAGATCGGCCAGCGAGAACTCCAGCCGCTCGATTTTCGCCTCGCTGTCGGCCTTTCCGACCTGCACCAGCGCCAGCAGCTTGCGCTTGGGAAGCAGCACGAGCCCTTCGCCGGTGATCTTGCGGCCGATGGCGAGGGTGGACTTCGGCTTCGAATAGCAGCCGAAATGGGTGACGGGTCCCCATTCCTTGATCGCGTCGATCAGTTCGGTGCGGGGCAGTCCTTCGACGCGCGGCAGCAGCTTGACGCCCTTGCCGTCGCCGGCGACGGCGATCTCGTCCGCGAACAGGCGGGTGAGGCCGGCCGTTGCCTCCTTGTCCTGTGGCGTGCCGGCGGCGTCGGGATAGGCGGGGAGGCTCTTGAGCCGCGAGGCCAGCCGGTCCATCAATTCCTTGGTGGCGTTGAACGCGGCGTCGCTGACACCCTGGCCGCCGCCGTCCTTCGACTGCGGCTTGGAAGCCCAGTCCGGATCGAACATGCCCGGATACTCGTTCGGGAACGCGCCGATCTTCGCCAGCAATTGAATGTCGGCCGTGCGCAGGCAGGTCGCTTTCAACTGCTTGAGCAGGTCCTGGTATCGGTGGACGTAGTAATAGATCGCCATCGCGACCGCGCCCGGATCGCCGCTGTAGGCTCCCTCGGTCTCCGTCCTCAGGCGGCTGCAGAGCGAATTGAAGGTCTGCGCGCTCGGTGTGGCAAAAGCCACGCCATAGGCATCTGCGAACTTGGCGAAGATCGTCGGCAGCGTCTTGTCCGGTTTGTTGGTGGTTGGGTCGGGCGCATATTCCTGCGCGAACGCCTGCGCGATGGTTTCCGGGTTGGACGCCGAAATGTTCTTCAGCTTGGTATCGCCGAGTTCTTTCCGGATCACGAGGAACGGCTTGTTCTTCGGCCCGTAGCTGAATCGCGTGATTTCTGTGCCGACCAGGTATTGCGGCTTGAAATGCGTCTCGCCCGGCTTGATGAGTTCGAGAAAGCGGATCGTCGCTTGCGAGACGGCATCGATCCCCTTGGCGAAAGTCAGCACGGTCATGCCGCCGGTCGCCGTGTGTGGACCGAGATAGGAGACGCCGATCAGCGCGTTGCCGATCTCGGCGAGGATCGCCCCCGCGTTGCCCGCTGCGCGCTTGTTGGTCCACACCAGGTCGGCGCCCACGTTCAGCGCATAGTTGCGCGGAACGCCGGGGATCACGATCGGCCGGCAATTGATATCGGTCTTCGGATCGGCCTTGGGATCGACGTCGTCGCTTAGCGCGACGACCGGAAATACGACTTTCTTCGGGTTGTCGGTTCCCGCAAAGCTGATCGTCAGCGTCAGCGCGGCCGCTCGCGATTCATTGACGAACAGGCCCCTGGACCGGCTGGCGACGTAGGTCTTGAGTGCTTCGACGATGCCGCCGGTGTCGCAGAGATTGTCGATCACCAGGTCGTAGAACAGCTTGTCATCGGCCTTGCCACTGGACGTCGGCTTCCTGGCCAGCGCAGTCTGGAATTGCTTGAGCTGAGTTTCGAGGGCGGAGGCATTGCCCTGGCCTGCGTTCGTGTTGCACGACAGGTCGGCCGGACTGCAGCCTTGCGCGTGGGAATT
>Ga0182735_1001422_pt1 | contig 15966 bp, 17 predicted proteins | sample eDN5th30CKraftMG_FD_128524 | JGI IMG/M metagenome (GOLD analysis project Ga0182735, IMG submission 128524) | Enriched Miracle-Growth compost microbial communities from Emeryville, California, USA - eDNA 5th pass 30_C Kraft MG (version 2) (version 2) ... | reverse complement strand
CCCCGCACCGCTCACCACACCCGAGGAGCCCCGATGACCGACCCCGAGCTCAGCCCGGGCAGCGCCGCCGCCCGTCCGAGGATGACGCCGGAGGGTGCGCACGAGCTCTTCCGCTCGGCGCTGCGCTGGGTCCTGCTCTTCCTCGGCGCGCTGGCCGTCGTCTCGGTCGTCGTCGGGGCGCTCGTCGGGCAGGGACCCGGCGTGTGGGGCGCGCTCCTGGGCACCGCGCTCGCGGCGATCTTCTCAGGCACGACCGTGTGGTCGATGTGGTGGACCTCGCGCCGGTCGCCGGCCACCATGCTCGGCGTCGTCGCCGGGTCCTGGCTGGTCAAGATCATCGTGCTGTTCGTGGTCGTCGCGGCGCTGCGCGACCTCGACTTCTACCACCCGAAGGTGTTCGGGATCACCCTCCTGGTCGGGGTGCTGGGGTCGCTGGGCATCGACCTGCTCGCGTTCCAGCGCGCCCGGGTCCCGTACGTCGACCCGACCTGACCGACGAGGCGCCGGGCCGTCGCCGGGCTCTCGTCGACGCGCCCCGGAACGGTTGCGGGACGGGGCCTCGCGAGCCCCGGATCGGGCCGGGAGAAGGCGCCCGATGTGCTATCGTTTGAGCCGTAACCAAGACCAGAAGGTCCTTGGGCGCGCCATCCTCTTGACGACCTGAGGCCAGCGGTGTGCGCCAGGACCGCACCACCGACGGGAGCGATTCGTGTCCCTGCTTGCGACGGCGCAGGTTCTCTCCGCTGAAGGCGGCGGCTTCCACGCCCCGAGCATCGACGACTTCTTCCCGGCCTCGGTCCTCTTCGACGGTTCGGCGTTCGAGCTCAACCGCATCATGCTCATCCGCCTGCTGGTGACCGTGGTGCTGATCGCGGTGTTCGTCACCGCGGCCGCCCGCGCCCGGCTCGTGCCGGGCCGGTTCCAGAACGTGATCGAGATGATCCTCGACTTCTGCCGCGTCTCCATCGCCGACGAGGTCCTCGGCGAGAAGAACGGCAGGAAGTACGCGCCGATCATCACCACGATCTTCTGCGCGATCCTCTTCTTCAACCTCACGGGCGTCGTCCCCGGCCTGAACATCGCCGGCACCGGCGTGATCGGCCTGCCGCTCGTGTTCGCGCTCTGGGTCTGGATCATGTACCTCGGGGCCGGTGTGAAGCAGCACGGGGTGGCGGGCTACCTCAAGGTGAGCCTCTTCCCCCCGGGCGTGCCGTGGCCGCTGTACGTCCTGCTGACGCCGATCGAGCTGCTGCAGAACCTCATCCTGAAGCCGGCGACCCTCACCATCCGGTTGCTCGCCAACATGATCGCCGGGCACCTGCTGCTCGCGCTCTGCTTCGCCGGTACCCAGTACCTGCTCTTCTCCGCCTCCGGCGGGCTCAAGGTCTTCGGGCTCGTGACCTTCACCGGCGGATTCGCGTTCTTCCTGCTCGAGATCTTCGTCGCCGCGCTTCAGGCCTACGTGTTCGCCATCCTGACGGCCACGTACCTCAACATGGCAGTCTCGGACGAGCACTGAGAACAGCTCCACCCCCGCCGGGCCGTCCAGTGCCCGGTGGCGACGACCGCACGACGCGCCGTCCGGCGCGCTGATGAAAGGAAGCAGTACCTGTGGACACGACGACTATCGCTGAGGTCACCGGCTCCCTCTCGACCGTGGGCTACGGCCTCGCAGCCATCGGCCCGGGCATCGGCCTGGGCATCCTGTTCGGCAAGACGATCGAGGGCATCGCTCGCCAGCCTGAGCTCTCCGGACAGCTCCGTTCCACCATGTTCATCGGTCTGGCGTTCATCGAGGTGCTCGCGCTCCTCGGTATCGTCACCCCGTTCTTCTTGAAGTGACCGTGGCAGGCACCGCAGCGCTCGTCGGGGCGCTCAACGCCGCAGCGGAGACGGAGGACTCTCCGAACCCGCTGCTGCCGGAGATGTATGACATCGTCTGGTCGCTCGTCATCGTCGTGATCATCGCGTTCGTCTTCCTGAAGTACGTGCTCCCGAAGTTCCAGGCGGTGCTCGACGCGCGCACCAAGAAGATCGAGGGCGGCATCAAGAAGGCGGACGAGGCGCAGGCCGAGGCCGACGCGCTGCTCGCGGAGAACCAGGCACTGCTGCGCGAGGCGCGCGGCGAGGCCGCTCGTATCCGCGAGGAGGCTCGTTCGGAGGGTGCCCAGATCATCGCTGAGCACCGTGAGCGGGCGAACGTCGAGGCCGCGCGCATCGTCGAGACCGCTCAGCGCCAGATCGACGCCGAGCGTCAGCAGGCCTCGGTCTCGCTGCGTGGCGAGGTCGGCACGCTCGCGACGGAGCTCGCATCGAAGATCGTCGGAGAGTCCCTCGAGGACGCTGCCCGGCAGTCGCGGGTCGTCGACCGCTTCCTCGAGGAGCTCGAAGCGTCCACGACAGCCGCGAAGGGGAAGTGATGCGCGGGTCGAGCCTGGCCTCGCTGGAGGCAGTCCGCAACCGCTTCGAGCCTGTGCTCGTCGCCGCCGGCAAGGAGGCCGCGACGCTCGGTGGCGAGCTGTTCGCCGTCGTCGACGCGCTCGACAGCACCGGGTCGCTGCGCCGGGCCCTGACGGACCCGGCGCGCGATGCCGCAGACAAGGCTCGACTCGTCACCGACCTCCTCGGTGGCAAGGTGGACGAGCGTACGGTCGCGGTCGTGGCCGACGCCGCCGGCTCGCGCTGGTCGGCGGCGGGCGACCTCGCCGACGCGCTCGAGAAGCTCGGCGTCGAGGCGGTCCTCGCGGACGCGGAGAACGACGGCGCGCTGCCTCAGGTGGCCGACGAGCTCTTCGCCGCCAGCCGGGTGCTCATCGGGCAGCCGCAGGTCCGCGAGGCGCTGGCCGAGCACCGCAGCACGCCGCAGGCGCGCGAGCAGCTCGTGGCGGCCGTCTTCGGTCAGTCGCTCCACCCGGACACCCTGCTCCTCGTCCAGCGGGCCGCCGGCCACCAGCGCGGGGGCAACCTCGTGCCGGTGATCCAGCGCTACAGCGACGCCGCCGCGGAGCGTCGCAACCGCACGGTCGCGCACGTGGTGACGAGCCACGAGCTCTCGGCCGAGCAGGTCGAACGCCTCTCGGCGACGCTGGCGCGGGCCTACGGGCGCGAGATCCAGGTCGACGTCGCCCTCGAACCCGGCATCGTCGGCGGACTGCGGATCCAGGTGGGTCCCGACGTCGTCGACGCCACGGTGCTCTCTCGCCTGGCTGACGTCCGGCGCAAGATCGCGAGCTAGAACCCAGTCAGATGCGAGGCCGCACGGCCGCGCAGCCGACGAGAGTCGGCACCACGACAGATTTCGACCGTCACCACGGTCACGACAGGAGAAGATCAATGGCTGAGCTGACGATCCGGCCGGACGAGATCCGTGCCGCGCTGGACAGCTTCGTGAAGTCCTACGAGCCCAGCGGGACCGTGACGGAAGAGGTCGGTCGCGTCACGCTCGCGGCTGACGGCATCGCACAGGTCGAGGGTCTCCCCGGCGCGATGGCGAACGAGCTGCTGCGCTTCGAGGACGGCACCCTGGGCCTCGCGCTGAACCTCGACGTCCGCGAGATCGGCGTCGTCGTCCTCGGTGAGTTCACCGGGATCGAGGAGGGCCAGGAGGTCCGCCGCACCGGTGAGGTGCTCTCCGTCGCCGTGGGTGACGGTTACCTCGGTCGCGTCGTGGACCCGCTGGGCAACCCGATCGACGGCCTGGGCGAGATCGCGACCGAGGGCCGTCGCGCCCTCGAGCTCCAGGCGCCCGGCGTCATGGACCGCAAGTCGGTCCACGAGCCGCTGCAGACCGGGCTCAAGGCCATCGACGCGATGATCCCGATCGGCCGCGGCCAGCGCCAGCTCATCATCGGCGACCGCCAGACCGGCAAGACGGCCATCGCGATCGACACGATCATCAACCAGAAGGCCAACTGGGAGTCCGGCGACCCGAGCAAGCAGGTGCGCTGCATCTACGTCGCCATCGGTCAGAAGGGCTCGACGATCGCGTCGGTCCGCTCCGCCCTGGAGGAGGCCGGTGCTCTCGAGTACACGACCATCGTCGCCTCCCCGGCCTCCGACCCGGCCGGCTTCAAGTACATCGCCCCCTACACGGGTTCCGCGATCGGCCAGCACTGGATGTACGGCGGCAAGCACGTCCTCATCATCTTCGACGACCTGTCGAAGCAGGCCGAGGCCTACCGCGCCGTGTCGCTGCTGCTGCGCCGTCCGCCGGGCCGCGAGGCCTACCCGGGTGACGTCTTCTACCTGCACTCCCGTCTGCTCGAGCGTTGCGCGAAGCTGTCGGACGAGCTGGGCGCGGGCTCGATGACCGGTCTGCCGATCATCGAGACGAAGGCGAACGACGTGTCGGCGTACATCCCGACCAACGTCATCTCTATCACCGACGGCCAGATCTTCCTGCAGTCGGACCTCTTCAACGCCGACCAGCGCCCCGCCGTCGACGTCGGCATCTCGGTGTCGCGAGTCGGTGGTTCCGCGCAGATCAAGGCCATGAAGAAGGTCTCCGGGACGCTCAAGCTCGACCTCGCGCAGTTCCGCTCGCTCGAGGCCTTCGCCATGTTCGCCTCCGACCTCGACCCGGCGTCGCGTGCCCAGCTCAACCGTGGCGCGCGCCTGCTCGAGCTGCTCAAGCAGGGCCAGTACTCGCCGTACCCCGTCGAGGACCAGGTCGTCTCCGTGTGGGCCGGCACGAAGGGCAAGCTGGACGACGTCCCGCTGCAGGACGTGCGCCGGTTCGAGACCGAGCTGCTCGACCACCTGCGCCGCAACTCCGACGTGCTGACCACGATCGCCACGACCGGCAAGCTCGAGAGCGACACCGAGACAGCGCTCGACGCCGCCGTGGAGGAGTTCCGTGCGGGCTTCCTGACCTTCGAGGGCACCGCGCTCCTCGAGGTTCCGGAGCACGAGGCCGTGGAGCCCGAGCAGGAGCAGATCGTCAAGCAGAAGAAGGCCTGACCCGTGGCCGGTGCTCAGCGCGTCTACAAGGCGCGCATCAAGTCGACGCAGGCGCTGAAGAAGGTGTTCCGCGCCCAGGAGCTGATCGCCGCGTCCCGCATCGGGAAGGCTCGCGCCGCCACCTCGGCGGCGCAGCCCTATGCCCGTGCGCTCACGCACGCGGTGTCGGCGGTGGCGACCCACGGCGGCCGGATCAACCACCCGCTGATCTCCGGGCGCAAGGGCGTCGACCGTGCCGCGGTGCTCGTCGTGACGGCCGACCGCGGCATGGCGGGGGCCTACTCGGCCAACGTCATCCGTGAGGCGGAGGCTCACATCCGTGACCTGCGGACGCAGGGCAAGGAGGTCGACCTCTACGTGTCGGGTCGCCGTGGCGAGGGGTACTACCAGTACCGTGCCCAGACGGTCGCCCGGTCGTGGACGGGCGGCTCGGACGCCCCGCAGCTCGACGTGGCCGACGAGATCGGCCGCACGCTGCTCGAGGCCTTCGCGGCCGAGGCGGACCAGGGCGGCGTGAGCGAGCTGTACGTCGTGTACACGGAGTTCGTGAACATGGTCACGCAGCGACCCCGCATCGTCCGGCTGCTCCCGCTGGAGATCGTGGAGGCCGACGCGACCCCCGCTGCCGCCGGCTCGGCCCACGCCGGTCCGGACGGCTCGGACGTCACGGTGCACCCGCTCTACGAGTTCGAGCCGTCGGCGGAGGGCGTCCTCGACGCGCTCCTGCCCCGGTACGTCCGTAGCCGGATCTACAGCATGCTGCTCCAGGCCGCGGCCTCCGAGCTGGCCTCGCGCCAGCGGGCGATGCACACGGCCACGGAGAACGCCGAAGAGCTCATCCGCACGTACTCGCGACTGGCGAACCAGGCTCGCCAGGGCGAGATCACCCAGGAGATCTCGGAGATCGTCTCGGGTGCCGACGCTCTGAAGGCGTCATGAGCACCCAGTCGCGCCTGCGCGCGAGCGGGCTGCTCCTTCGAACCATTCACCAGACCGACACCGCCGGCCGTCGCGCCGGCCAGGCAGAGCGAGGCCAGTCATGACCGCCACTTCCGTCGAAACCCCGGTCGAGCACGCAACCGAGCCCTCCGTGGGTCGTGTGGCGCGCGTCATCGGCCCGGTCGTCGACATCGAGTTCCCCGCGGGGAACATCCCGGACATCTACAACGCACTCACCGTGCCGATCGACCTGTCGGGCCAGGGTGAGGACGAGAGCTCCTTCATCCTGACGCTCGAGGTCGCCCAGCACCTCGGCGACTCGCTCGTCCGTGCGATCGCGCTCAAGCCGACCGACGGCCTCGTCCGCGGCGCCGTCGTCTCGGACACGGGCGCCCCGATCAGCGTCCCCGTCGGCGACATCACCAAGGGGCACGTGTTCAACGTGACCGGTGACGTGCTCAACGCCAAGCCGGGCGAGAAGATCGAGATCACCGAGCGCTGGCCGATCCACCGCAAGCCGCCGGCCTTCGACCAGCTCGAGTCGAAGACCACCATGTTCGAGACGGGCATCAAGGTCATCGACCTGCTCACCCCGTACGTGCAGGGTGGGAAGATCGGTCTGTTCGGTGGTGCCGGCGTCGGCAAGACGGTCCTCATCCAGGAGATGATCTACCGCGTCGCCAACAACCACAACGGTGTCTCGGTGTTCGCCGGTGTCGGTGAGCGCACCCGTGAGGGCAACGACCTCATCGACGAGATGACCGACTCGGGCGTCATCAAGCAGACGGCCCTCGTGTTCGGCCAGATGGACGAGCCGCCGGGCACGCGTCTTCGCGTCGCGCTCTCCGCGCTCACCATGGCGGAGTACTTCCGCGACGTGCAGAAGCAGGACGTGCTGCTCTTCATCGACAACATCTTCCGCTTCACGCAGGCGGGTTCCGAGGTCTCCACGCTGCTCGGCCGCATGCCGTCCGCGGTGGGCTACCAGCCGAACCTCGCCGACGAGATGGGCGTGCTCCAGGAGCGCATCACCTCGACGCGCGGTCACTCCATCACGTCGCTGCAGGCCATCTACGTGCCGGCCGACGACTACACGGACCCGGCCCCGGCCACCACGTTCGCGCACCTCGACGCGACCACGGAGCTCAGCCGAGAGATCGCCTCGCGCGGTCTCTACCCGGCCGTCGACCCGCTCGCCTCGACGTCGCGGATCCTCGACCCCCGCTACGTGGGCAAGGACCACTACGACGCCGCGACGCGCGTGAAGCAGATCCTGCAGCGCAACAAGGAGCTCCAGGACATCATCGCCATCCTCGGTGTCGACGAGCTCTCCGAGGAGGACAAGACGGTCGTGGCGCGTGCGCGTCGGATCCAGCAGTTCCTCTCGCAGAACACGTACATGGCCGAGCAGTTCACCAACGTGCCGGGTTCCACGGTGCCGCTGACGGAGACCATCGAGGCCTTCACGAAGATCGCGGACGGCGAGTTCGACCACATCGCCGAGCAGGCCTTCTTCAACATCGGTGGCCTCGAGGACCTCGAGCGCAACTGGGCCCGCATCCAGAAGGACTACGGCGTCTGACCGGTTCGCCCCCGCGAACCTCTCACCACGTCAAAGGAGCGTCGTCATGGCTCAGCTCGAAGTGAATCTGGTCTCCGCGAAGGAGGCCGTCTGGTCCGGCGCAGCCACCATGGTGGTCGCTCCCGCAGCGGACGGCGAGATCGGCGTGCTCGCCGGTCACGTCCCGGTGCTGAGCGTGCTGCGCCCCGGTGAGATCCGGATCGGCACGCTGGACGGCGACGTCCTGCGTGCCGAGGTCGACGGTGGCTTCCTGTCGGTGGACTCCGACGTCGTGACGATCGTGGTCGACTCGGCCGCCATCGCCACCGGCGCGGCCACCCGCTGACCGAGCGGCACCGACAGTGACGGCGGACGCCTGGATCCTCGTGATCCTGGGGTCCGCCGTCATCGTCGTCGCAGGGGTCGGCGTGCTCGCGCTGATCCGGTTCCGGCAGCTGTGCTCCGTCGTCGGCTCCTTCGTGTGCGGCATGCGCGCGCGCCCGGAGGACCGGTGGCACACCGGCGTCGCGCACTACGGGGTCTGGGAGTTCTCCTGGTGGCGAGGCCAGTCCTTGTCCTTCCGGCCCGCCCGGCAGTGGTCCCGTCGTGGGCTGCAGGTCACCGGGCACGTGACCCTCGAGGCGTCCGGCCGCCCCGACCTCTACCTCGTGCGCTGTCGGCACGAGGACGAGACCTTCGAGCTCACGCTCTCGGAGTCCGCGTACGCCGGCTTCGCCTCGTGGCTGGAGTCGTCCCCGCCCGAGAGCCGTGGGAACGTGGTCTGACCACCTCCCGCGACCGCCCGCACGCCGGTCTCCGGCCGCGTCGTCTCCCGCGCACGGCGGGGCCTCACCGACCGTTCTCCCGCAGCCCGCGGGCGTCCGGCCCGCGAAAGGAAGGTCAGCCCATGCGACTCGTCGTCGCCCGCTGCAGCGCCCGGTACACCGGCCGCCTCACCGCGCACCTGCCCGAGGCCACGCGGCTGCTCGTCGTCAAGGCTGACGGCAGCGTGCTCCTCCACTCGGACGGCGGGTCCTACAAGCCGTTGAACTGGATGAGCCCGCCGTGCACGATGGCGGAGCGCCAGCCCGACGCCGAGGCGGCGGCGCGCGGGGTCACCGGGGTGTGGACGGTCCAGCACGCCAAGTCCGACGACCGCCTCGAGATCGAGCTGTTCGAGGTCGTCCACGACTCCAAGCACGATCTCGGTGTGGACCCCGGCCTGATCAAGGACGGCGTGGAGGCGCACCTGCAGGAGATGCTCGCCGCGCAGATCGGCCTGCTGGGGGAGGGGCACACCCTGGTGCGGCGCGAGCACATGACGGCCATCGGTCCGGTCGACATCCTGGCGAAGGACGCCGACGGCGGCTCGGTGGCGGTCGAGATCAAGCGGCGAGGCGACATCGACGGTGTCGAGCAGCTCACGCGCTACCTCGACCTGATGAACCGCGACCCGCTGCTGGCCCCCGTGCGCGGCGTCTACGCGGCGCAGGAGGTCAAGCCGCAGGCACGGGTCCTGGCCCAGGACCGCGGCATCCGCGTCCTCATCCTCGACTACGACGCCATGCGTGGCGTCGACGACGTCGACTCCCGGCTCTTCTAGCCCGGCTCGGCCGCGCTCCCCGGCGCCCGGCGCCTGGCACCGCTGTGCCCCCGCTCGGGCACCAGCAGAGATCTGCCCGCGACACGCGGACTGTTCTCGACACGCCGGACGTTGAAGAAGGTGCGGGCGAGTTTTCCACCCCTGTTGGTGGTCGTCCTGCACAGCCGGTGGACGGCTCCGACCTGCCCAGGACGCACCCGCAGCGGCAGGTTGTCGCGGTTCGTGAGCCGTCGGGCGAGGGCCTCTCCGAGGGGTGGCCGGCCGTCTTCCACAGGGTGGTCGGGGCGGGTGTGAACGTCGCCCCGAGGCGACACGCGACACAACCACTAGTGGTGGGTGCGTCTGTCGGCCCCTAGGTATAGTGTTGACTCCAGCACGGCAGCCCACAGCGACGGCGCTCTGACAGCAGTCCTCGACAGCAGTCCTCGACGGCACAGAGCGCTCCCGCGGGGCGCACAGCACGCTCGGACCTCCTCCCGCCACCATGCGTGGCCGACGAGGAGGCGAGAGCGAATCACAGTCTTGTAGTTACAGGCCCCGAGCTCAAGGAGAAGCAAGATGAGCATCACCGTCTACAGCAAGCCGGCATGCGTCCAGTGCGACGCCACGTACCGGGCCCTGGACAAGCGTGGCCTCGACTACACGATCGTCGACATCAGCCAGGACGCCCAGGCTCTCGAGATGGTCCGTGGCCTCGGCTACCTGCAGGCACCGGTCGTCGTGGCCGGGGACACCCACTGGTCGGGCTTCCGTCCGGACCAGATCACGGCGCTCGCCGCCCAGGTGAGCGAGTCCGCCGCGGTCGCCTGACCCGTCAGCGCACGACGATGACGAACCTCGTGTACTTCTCCAGCGTCTCGGAGAACACCCACAGGTTCGTCCAGCGTCTCGGCGTGCCGGCGGCACGCATCCCGGTGCGAGCCTCGGACCCGCCGCTGCACGTGGACGAGCCCTACGTGCTCATCGTGCCGACGTACGGCGGCGGCAACGAGGGCGGTGCGGTACCGCGCCGGGTGGTCGAGTTCCTCAACGACCCGCACAACCGCAGCCTGATCCGCGGCGTGATCGCGGCGGGCAACACGAACTTCGGCAGTGCCTACTGCATCGCCGGAGACATCATCTCTGCGAAGTGCCAGGTCCCGTACCTGTATGCCTTCGAACTCATGGGAACGGCCGAGGACGTCACTCGGGTCCGGGAAGGTTTGGTGCAATTTTGGCTACGACAGTCACAGATACCGGCGTAGAGGCGGGGCTCGACTACCACGCGCTCAACGCGATGCTGAACCTGTACGGCCCGAGCGGCGAGATCCAGTTCGACAAGGACCGGCTCGCCGCCCGCGAGTACTTCCTGCAGCACGTCAACCAGAACACGGTCTTCTTCCACAGCCTCGACGAGAAGCTCGACTACCTGGTCGACAACCACTACTACGAGCGCGAGGTGCTCGAGAAGTACGACCGCGCCTTCGTGAAGTCCCTCGTCGACTTCGCGTACTCCAAGAAGTTCCGCTTCGAGACCTTCCTGGGCGCCTTCAAGTACTACACGTCGTACACGCTCAAGACCTTCGACGGGAAGCGCTACCTCGAGCGCTACGAGGACCGTGTCGTCATGGTCGCCCTGACCCTCGCCGACGGCGACGAGCAGCGCGCGACCGACTACGTCGAGGAGATCATCTCCGGACGGTTCCAGCCGGCGACGCCGACGTTCCTCAACTCCGGCAAGGCTCAGCGCGGCGAGGCCGTCAGCTGCTTCCTGCTGCGCATCGAGGACAACATGGAGTCGATCGCCCGCGGCATCAACTCCGCGCTGCAGCTGTCCAAGCGTGGCGGTGGCGTGGCCCTGCTGCTGAGCAACGTGCGCGAGCACGGCGCCCCCATCAAGAAGATCGAGAACCAGTCGTCCGGCGTCATCCCCGTGATGAAGCTGCTCGAGGACTCCTTCTCCTACGCCAACCAGCTCGGGGCCCGCCAGGGCGCCGGTGCGGTGTACCTGAACGCGCACCACCCGGACATCTACCGCTTCCTCGACACCAAGCGCGAGAACGCGGACGAGAAGATCCGGATCAAGACGCTCTCGCTGGGCGTCGTGATCCCGGACATCACGTTCGAGCTCGCCAAGCGCAACGAGGACATGTACCTGTTCAGCCCGTACGACGTCGAGCGCGTCTACGGCAAGCCGTTCGCGGAGATCAGCGTCACCGAGAAGTACTACGAGATGGTCGACGACGGCCGGATCCGCAAGACGAAGATCAACGCGCGCGAGTTCTTCCAGACCCTCGCCGAGATCCAGTTCGAGTCGGGCTATCCGTACATCATGTTCGAGGACACGGTGAACAGGGCCAACCCGATCGAGGGCCGGATCACGCACTCGAACCTGTGCTCGGAGATCCTCCAGGTCTCGACGGCGTCCACGTACAACGAGGACCTGTCGTACGACCACGTGGGTCGTGACATCTCCTGCAACCTGGGCTCGCTGAACATCGCCAAGACGATGGACTCGCCGGACTTCGGCAAGACGATCGAGACCGCCATCCGCGCCCTCACGGCCGTCTCGGACCAGACGAGCATCGAGTCGGTGCCGTCGATCAAGCGGGCGAACGACCAGGGGCACGCGATCGGCCTCGGCCAGATGAACCTGCACGGGTACCTCGCCCGTGAGCGGGTCCACTACGGCTCCGAGGAAGGCGTCGACTTCACCAACATCTACTTCTACACGGTGGCGTTCCACGCGATCGCGGCGAGCAACAAGCTGGCGATCGAGCGGGGCAAGGCCTTCGGCGGCTTCGAGCGCTCGAAGTATGCGACCGGTGAGTACTTCGACAAGTACACCGACCAGGTGTGGGAGCCGGCCACCGAGCGCGTGCGCGCGCTGTTCGCCGACGCCGGCGTGCACGTCCCCACGCAGGACGACTGGCGCGAGCTGAAGGCGTCCGTCCAGGCCCACGGCCTGTACAACCAGAACCTGCAGGCGGTCCCCCCGACGGGGTCGATCTCGTACATCAACAACTCGACGTCGTCGATCCACCCGGTCGCCGCGAAGATCGAGATCCGCAAGGAAGGCAAGATCGGCCGCGTCTACTACCCGGCGCCGTACCTCACCAACGACAACCTGGACTACTACCAGGACGCGTACGAGATCGGCTACGAGAAGATCATCGACACCTACGCCGCTGCCACGCAGCACGTGGACCAGGGCCTGAGCCTCACGTTGTTCTTCAAGGACACCGCCACCACGCGCGACCTCAACAAGGCGCAGATCTACGCGTGGCGCAAGGGCATCAAGACGCTGTACTACATCCGCCTTCGCCAGCTCGCGCTTGAGGGCACCGAGGTCGAGGGCTGCGTCAGCTGCATGCTCTGACCCTCGGGTCGTGCCAGACGGCCCCGCGCACGCCGCGGGGCCGTCTGGCGTCGTCGTAAGCACCATCTCGTCGGAAAAAGAGGAACGACATGTCGCCCACGGGCAAGCTCAAGCTGATCGACCGCGTCACCGCGATCAACTGGAACCGCGTCATCGACGAGAAGGACGCCGAGGTCTGGGACCGGCTCACGGGGAACTTCTGGCTGCCGGAGAAGGTGCCGGTCTCCAACGACATCCCGTCCTGGGGCACGCTCACGGCCGAGGAGAAGCAGCTGACGACGCGGGTGTTCACGGGTCTGACGCTGCTCGACACCATCCAGGGCACGGTGGGCGCCGTCTCGCTCATCCCGGACGCGATCACCCCGCACGAGGAGGCCGTCTACACGAACATCGCGTTCATGGAGTCGGTCCACGCGAAGAGCTACTCGTCGATCTTCTCGACGCTCATCTCCACGGCTGAGATCGACGACGCGTTCCGGTGGTCGGAGGAGAACCCGTACCTGCAGCGCAAGGCGGAGATCGTCCTCGACTACTACCGCGGCGACGACCCGCTCAAGCGCAAGGTCGCGAGCACGCTGCTCGAGTCGTTCCTGTTCTACTCGGGCTTCTACCTGCCCATGTACTGGTCGAGCCACGCCAAGCTCACCAACACGGCCGACCTGATCCGCCTCATCATCCGTGACGAGGCCGTGCACGGGTACTACATCGGGTACAAGTACCAGAAGGGCCTCGAGAAGCTCACCCCGGAGGGCCGCGAGGAGCTCAAGGGCTACACCTTCGACCTGCTCTTCGAGCTGTACGAGAACGAGGTGCAGTACACCGCGGACCTCTACGACCCGGTCGGCCTGACCGAGGACGTCAAGAAGTTCCTGCGCTACAACGCGAACAAGGCGCTGATGAACCTCGGCTACGAGGCGCTGTTCCCGCGCGACGAGACGAACGTGAACCCGGCGATCCTCTCGGCGCTGTCGCCGAACGCCGACGAGAACCACGACTTCTTCTCGGGCTCGGGCTCCTCGTACGTGATCGGCAAGGCCGTCAACACCGAGGACGACGACTGGGAGTTCTGACCCCGCACGCCGCGGGTTCGCGACGGATGTGACGGGACGCAGCCACGGCTGCGTCCCGTCACATCTCTGGTCGGGTGTGCGAACGGGTCAACTCGCGAAGCCGGTGGCGACCTGGTCGCAGTGCGTCCACCCCTCGGAGTGGAGGCGTGGATCTTCTCGGGTGCTCCCGCAGCCGATGAGGTGCTTCTGAGGACCGGCGTTCTTCGGTCCAAGAGCTGGTGGCGAGACCGGCGACGGGCACCTTCTTCAGGACGTACAAGGACGCCCTGCCCACGAGCGAGCGCTCGGGGCAGGGCGTCCACAGCATCCGGGAGGCACGCGGCTACGCCGCCCGGGGAGGGTCAGTACGTGGCGAGGATGTCCACCACGAAGACGAGCGTCGAGTTCGCCGGGATGGAGCCCTGCGCGGTGTCTCCGTAGCCGAGGCTCGGCGGGATGACCAGCAGCACCTGGGAACCGACCTTCTGGCCTGCGAGGCCGGTGGCCCATCCCTTGACGACGCTGCTCAGCGAGAAGCTCGTGGGGGCGCCACGGTCCCAGCTCGAGTCGAACTGGGTGCCGTCGAGCAGCCACCCCGTGTACTGCGCGACGACGGAGGCACCCTCGGCGACGGTCGCGCCGTCGCCCTGGATGAGCACCTGGCTGACCAGGTCCTTCGGCTCGGCGTAGTTCTTGGGGATCGAGACGCTCGGCGTGCCGTCGTCGGCCAGCGTGACGGTGGGCAGGCCCTTCTTCGGCGTGACGGCCTTGCCGGAGGCGCGCGTGGCGATCTTCTCGGCGCTCACGATGTCGAGGACGTAGACGTAGGTCTCGGTGGTGCCCGTCGTCGAGTCGGTGGACGGCGACGCGAACAGGACGCGGGCGCCGACCTTCTCGCCCTTGAGGGCCGCGGCGAGAGCCGGGTCGATGCCGTCCTCGGTGAAGTACAGGCCGGTGGGCGACGAGGAGTAGGTCTCCTGGACCTGCTCGCCGGTCGAGCCCTGGTAGATCGCGTTGTTGAACGTGACGAGCATCCCGTCGCCGATCTCGGCACCGGTGCCGGGCGTCTCGACGTAGGCGACGTTCGCGGCGACCGTGAAGCCGGCGTCGAAGGTCACCGTGGGGGCCTTGCCGGCGTCACCCTCGACCTTGACGGTCTTCAGCGCGGCCAGGTCGGCCGCGCTCGTGTCGGCAGACGCGGTGTCGGTCGCGGAGGCGCTCGCCGTCGAGGCCGGGGTGGTCGAGTCGCTGCCGCTGTCGGAGCAGCCGGACAGCACGAGAGCAGCGCCGACGCCGACCGCGGCGACGCGCCAAAGGGTGGACTTCATGAAAAAGGGGTCCTCACCGTGGTGGTTTCGCCCGTGCCTGGGCGACGATCGCGTCCCACAGTACCGGTTCTCCCTGTGCCGGGACACAAGGTCCTGTTCGGCGGTCCGCCCGCCAGGTGGCACGAGGTCGCGCCGCCGACCCGTGGCGCGGAAGAATGGCGGCATGCCGACATCGCGCCGGTCGCGTCGCCGACCGTACTCCGAGGAGCCGCCGCCGCTCGATCTCGAGCGAGCGACCGGCGGACGCTCCACGCAGTCGCGGGGCGGCGAGGAGTGGGTCGTGCAGCGCATCCGCGAGGGTGCCAAGGAGTACGTGTGCCCGGGGTGCCACCAGACCGTCGCCGTGGGCGCCGAGCACGTGGTCGCCTGGCGTACGGACGGGATCATGGGCGCGGCCGCCGCGCTCGCGGACCGCCGCCACTGGCACTCGTCCTGCTGGCAGCGCGCCAGATAGGGCGGCCGCCCGGTCGCCGCGGCGACCCGCCGTTACGCTGGACGGTGATGACCGAGCACCCTCGCACCGACGACGCACCGCCCACGGACTCCTCGCTGATCCGTTCCGGGACGGTGCTCCCAGCCCGCCGCAGCGACATCGAGCTGCTGACCGAGGACGGGCTCACCCTGGTGGGGGAGCTCGCCCAGCCGCTGACGCGACCTCCGCGCGCGACGCTCGTCACCTTCCACCCGCTGCCCACCCACGGCGGGTTCATGGACTCCCACCTCTACCGCAAGGCGGCGTGGCGCCTGCCCGCGCTCGCGGACGTCGCGGTGCTGCGCTTCAACACGCGTGGGACCTCCTCGCCGCGCGGCACGAGCGAGGGAAATTTCGAGGGGGGAGTCGGCGAACGGTACGACGTCGCGGCCGCGCTCGCCTTCGCCCGCGGGCAGGGCCTGCCCCGCAGGTGGCTCGTCGGATGGTCCTTCGGGACCGAGCTCGCGCTCATGCACGGCCGAGACCCGTCGATCGAGGGGGCGATCCTCCTGTCGCCGCCGCTGCACCGTGCCTCGGACGCCGACCTGGACCGTTGGGCCGACTTCGGCAAGCCGCTCCTCGTCCTCGTGCCCGAGCTCGACGACTACCTGCGGCCGGACGAGGCGCGCGAGCGGTTCGCCCGGGTGCCGCAGGCGGAGGTCGTCGGGGTCGACGGCGCCAAGCACCTGTGGGTGGG
>Ga0182735_1001421_pt1 | contig 15991 bp, 11 predicted proteins | sample eDN5th30CKraftMG_FD_128524 | JGI IMG/M metagenome (GOLD analysis project Ga0182735, IMG submission 128524) | Enriched Miracle-Growth compost microbial communities from Emeryville, California, USA - eDNA 5th pass 30_C Kraft MG (version 2) (version 2) ... | reverse complement strand
CTCATGCGGGCGTCGCGATCGGCAGCTATCCTTTCTTTCGCGAGGGGCGAACCGGCGCCAATTTCGTGATCCGCTCGACCGACGCCGATGCCGTCGCCGCCTGCGTTGCGGCGGTGACTGCGGGCATAGAGGCCGCCGGCTATACGGTGACCGACGGGGGCATCTGAGCCGGCATCTCTGAATCTTCGGCCCGCGCGGCGCGCGGCAGGCGGCGCAGCATTGCGGCCGCGAGCAGTCCGAAGAAGGCCGCCACCAGGAAGGCCGCGCCGGGGAAATGGACGGGCGCGCTTCGTCCCGTAAACCATGCCATCGTCCCGGTCAGGAGGAGGGGCGCGACGAGTTGGCCAAAGCCCATGACCATCGCCGAGATCCCCTGGACCTCGCCTTGCGTATCGGCCGATGCGCGGCGCGACATCATCGCCATCAGCGCGGGCTGCACCGGCGCTTGCAGCGCGGTCGGGACGAGCAGCAGGAAGGCGCCCCACGTCGTTCTGACGAAGGCGAAGCCGACAAAGATCGCGACCGCGACGAGCAGACCGAAGGTGGCCGCATCGCGCTCGCCGAAGCGTGCGACCGCGGGACCGACGACGAAGGTCTGGCCGATCGCGATCATCACCCCGACCGCGGCGAGGCTGGCGCCGATCATCCCCGGGGTCCAGCCGAGCTGCGCGATGCAGTAAAAGCTCCACGTCATCGGATATACGAGGCTCGCAATCTGCCAGAGCAGCAGGACCAGCGCGGCGCTCTCCATGCCGGCGAGCGCGCGCATCGCCCGCCAGGCGCCGAGCGGGTTGGCGCGCCGCCAGTCGAAGGCGCGGCGCCGCTCCGCCGGCAGCGTTTCGGGAAAGATGAAGAGGCCATAGAGCATGTTCGCCGCTGCAAGCACCGCTGCGGCCACGAACGGCGTGCGCGGCCCAATCTCCCCGAGGAAACCGCCGATGACCGGCCCAGCGACGAAGCCGATCCCGAAGGCCGCGCCCACGAACCCGAAGTTGCGCGCGCGTTCTTCAGGGCGCGTGACGTCGGCAATCGCGGCCTGCGCGGCCGCGTAGCTCCCTCCGAAGAAGCCCGACAAGGCGCGAGCGATGAACAGCCAGGGCAGGGTGTCGACGACCGTCAGCAGAATATAGTCCGCGGCGAGCCCGGCGAGCGCGAGCAGGAGCACGCGCCGCCGCCCGAAGCGGTCCGACAGATTGCCAAGCAGCGGCGAGCCGATAAAGGTCGCGACCGCCATGACGAGGCCGATCCACGCGCCGACCTCGATCGCGTCCGGCAGGTCGATGCGCCCGACCTCCATCACCAGCTGCGGCAGCACCGGCATGATGATGCCGAAACCTACCGCGTCCATGAAGATGGTGGCGACAATGAAGGGGATGGTGCGCGATGCAGTCATGCTGAACCTTTGGAGTCGACGGCGCTGGGCGCGCGGGCGCCCCCATATCGCCTCAAGGCGCTTTGCGCATCCTTGCATTTGCGTGTGGCCCGCCATATTCGCTGCGGCGCGCCACCGAATGGCCCTCCGTGCGTTATCTCTCGATGAAGTTCCAGATCTCCGTCCTCCTCGATTATCGTCTCTCCCAGCCCATCTATCTGATGCTTCAGGTCGAGGCCGCAGCGCTTCCGGGTGAGCAGCATGTCGCGCGCTCGCGTTTCGATGCGGGCACGCCTGAACATTTTGCCCGTATCGCCGCCCCCGACGGGATTGGCGAGCGGATCTGGGTTCGCTGCGGCGGGCGGCTGCAGGCGCGTTATTCTGCAATCGTCGAAGTCGAGCGCTGCGACCGGCCGCTCGAACCGCTCGCGCAGGTGCCGCTTCACCGCCTGCCTCCGGGCGTGGTGCAATATCTCAACGAATCGCGCTATTGCCCCTCGAACCAGCTCGTCCCCTTTGTCGAGGCCGAGTTCGGCCACATCGCGGGCGGCGCAAAGATCGCGGCGATGCGGGACTGGATCGCGCGGAGCTTCACTTATGCTGCGGGCACGAGCGATACGGGAACGACCGCCATCGACAGCTTCCTCGCGCGGCGCGGGGTGTGCCGGGATTATGCGCATGTCCTTGTCGCCCTCGCCCGTGCCGCCGATTTCCCAGCGCGCGTCGTCAGCGCCTATGCGCCCCGTGTTGAGCCGCAGGATTTCCATGCGGTCGCCGAGGTGTTTGTCGGCGGCAACTGGCATCTGATCGATGCGACCGGAATGGCAGGCGCGGGAGATCTCATCAAGGTCGCGGCCGGCCGCGATGCCGCCGACATCTCCTTTCTCACCGCCTATGGCGAGGCGCAGCTCGTCGACCAGCGGGTGAGCGTGAAGGCCGCCTAGGCGCAGCCGAAAGCGTCGGAAGCGGATGAACGGCTGGCCGGACCCGCTCCCCCCGCGCCTTTTTGTCCTCTTAATGCCGTCCAGCCCGTGCTCCCCCCGCGCGAAGGTCTACGCCGTCCGGTCCTAGCGCCAGGATTTGCCTCGCGGACGCGGGGCATGGGGAGAAGGAGTACAGCGATCCTTCCCTGGGAAAGGCGTCGGCAAACTGGTCTTGAGCGCGCTGTAAACCCTCGTTGGCTTTGGCGAGAACCGGTTTCATCAAATGCAACCCTACCCCGCTGCCAACAGCGTGCGCACGGCGCCGGAAATCTCCCGCAGCGTCCAAGGTGCGCTTTTTAAAAATGACACAATTTTAAAGATATATGGCCAAGAGCCGCGTTCCGCGCCCCTGCAAATTCATATATACTGGGCGGGGCGTCTCACCCTGAAACATGCAACTTTTGGGCTTAACTAAAATAATCTATCAAACTATCAAGGTTGCATGAAGGCGACTCGGGTCGCATCGAGCCTTCGTATGAGCGACCAAGCCCGCAGCGCGGGACACGAGTGGGAATTGCCGCCAGCTATGATACGGGCAACGGCGATGTGTGGACGGGGGGAAGTCGTACTCGGCGGTGCGACGCTGGTGAGCGGTCCGACCGAAACCGGCTCGCGCACGATCGATGAAAGCTCGATCGTGCTCATCGGTCCCTATGTTCCGGCAACGTCCGAGATTCGCGGCGATCCCTTCCGGATCGGCGGCAGCGTCAACCTGTTTGGCGACCAATGGTCGACGGCGGGCTACTGGCCCGATCATAGCTATAATTACACCGCCGATTTTGAATCGACCTTCCGCTACGACTTCAGCTGCAACATCAATTTCGAAAAATATTATCCGGCCGAGGTCATCCATCACCGCGCTGTCGGCGTCTACGTTTTCAACGATGACGGTACCGGCGGTGACGAAGAAGCCATCCGCAGAAACTGCGAACAGCAAACCGATAATGGCCAGCCGTGGTGGGGACAGCTCTACATCCCGAATGATAACAACCCGCGTTGCCGGTTCGAAGGTACACCCGCTTACGATGAAATCATCGATGAGCATTATGATCCGCCGGTCCTCTATGCAACGGTTGCCGGCACGCCTGTCGACCAGGCGCAGACCGACAATCTTCCAGGCTTCGAGGCGCATGGCGGCCGCATCGATGTGACGGGCGAATTCCATATCGGTCAGGTTGTCGTCTGCATTTCGCCGAGCACTGGCGGCGGAAACGGCAAGAAGGGCAATCCGGGCGAATGGCGCCAGCAGAACGGCTATACCGGCGACAAGTGCACGACCGACTGGTTCAAGGTTGCCCCGTGGGGCGCCGGAACGGAGAGCAGCAACGGCACCTATATTTCGGTGCCGAACTACTCGCTGTAAGGCAAACCAGATGGTCTGAGGAACGCCTCGCCGGTTCAGGCCGGCGAGGCGTTTCGTCTTCGAGGGGGAAAAATCGTGACATGCGCTTCGCGCCTTGGAGCGCGGACCTGGCTGGGTTGCGGCTGCTCGCTCGCTGTCCTGGCGTTCGCTTCGCCTGCCATGGCTCAGGATGCTTCTGCCGTCGCCGCGCCGGAGCCGCCGGCTGATCAGCAGGACAGCGATGTCCCTCAGCCGGACCGCAATATCATTATCGTCAACGGCCGGCGCGTCGCCGTGACCGCGATCGAGGACGAGCCCGCCGAGCAAAGCTACGACAGCGATGCAATCGCATCCTATGCTGCAAGCACGCTCGGTGAAGTCGTATCGCAGATACGCAGCGAGAATGGCGACACCGACCCGGTGCTCCTCGTCAATGGCCAGCCCCTTAGCGATCCCGACGACATCGCCGATATCCCCGTCGAAGCCGTTGCCCGGATCGAGACGCTTCCGCGCGGCTCGGCGCAGCGCGTGGGCGGCAATGCGGGGCAGCGCGCCTATAATATTGTCCTGCGCCCCTCGGTTCGCAGCCTTACCCTCACCGCAAGCCGCGAGACCGCGACCGAGGGCGGGTGGGGCAATTCGCGCGGCGAGGCGATCGTCACCTACATAAAGGGTCGTGATCGCATCAACCTGACGCTTCGTGGCGGCCAGTCGGGAACGCTCTATGAAACCGAGCGCGACTTCATTCCGCGATCGCTTGCCATTCCCTATTCGCCGCTTGGCAATCTCCTTCCGGCCTTCGGAGCCGAAATCGATCCCGCGCTCTCTGCGCTCGTCGGCGTTCCGGTGGGCAGCGTTGCCTTGCCGGCGGGAATTGATAATCCCTCGCTCGCCGATCTTGCTTCGGGCGCCAATCGCCTCAATCCCGTCGGTGACGGGGCCTATCGCAGTTTGCGGGGTTCCTACCGTCCCATCGAACTTTCGCTCTCGGGGAATAAGGAGCTGGCCTCCTGGCTTGCGCTCTCCTTCAACGGCAGGCTCAGCTGGAACGTCAACCGAAGCGCAAGCGGGCTTCCGACCGGACGCTTCCTCATCCCGGCGTTCCACCCGCTCACGCCGTTTGACAGCAGTGCAAGCCTGCTCCTCAGCGATGCGGCGCGTCCCTTGCGAAGCGAAAACAGGTCGAACTTTCGCTCGCTCTCCGCAACGCTCAACGCCAACAAGGGAAGCTGGCGCGCGACGCTGTCGGGTCGGTGGGATGAACGGCACTCCGCCTATATTTCCCGCTTCAGCGGACCGCTTGCCGGCGGGGCAAATCTCGTGCCTGCCGATGTCAATCCGTTCGATGGTTCTTCGCTCGCCGCGCTCATTCCGATCAGCGAGCGGCGAAGCAACAGCCGGGGACGAAATGGCGCCTTGCTCATCGATGCCGAGGGGCCGGTGGCAGAGCTTTGGGCCGGCCCGCTTCGCTTTCGCGCCGCAACGGGCGCTCTTTGGACACGCTACCGCGGCGAGGACACCTCGGGGCCAAGGTCGCTCGATCGCCACGAATATAGCGGCCGGCTCGGCGTCACCATTCCCTTGACGAGCCGCGCAACGCCCTTCCTCCCCGACCTTGGCGACAGCGAACTCGCTATCGACATCGGGCGGACCGACCTCGGCCGCTTCGGGTCGCTCAGGCGCCATTCTTTCGCTTTCAACTGGCAGCCCGCCGATTGGCTCCGCGTCGTGGCTCTCGATAGCCGCGAGGACCGGGCGATTGTGCCCGAGCTTCTCTCGGCGCCGGTAGTGATCACCCCCAATCTTCCCTATTTCGATCCGCTCACGGGGGATACGGTCGACGTGACCGCGATCTACGGTGGCGGCGGTGATCTGCAAAATGAGGAACAGCGGACCCGCAGCATCGCGCTTACGCTCACGCCTTATCGCAAATACGGCCTCCAGCTCGATACCGAGTACAGCCGAAACGACCTGCGTAACCAGATCGGCGCGCTCCCGCCGCCAAGCGCCGCTATTGTTGCAGCCTTTCCCGATCGCTTCCAGCGCGACGCAAATGGCACGCTTATCCTCGTCGACAGTCGCTCGGTGAACTTTGCGCGGCAGCGCGGCGAGCAGCTGCGCTTTGGCCTCCGGCTTGCCTTCCCCCTGTCGGGCGCCGTGCCCGGGGCAGGTAGAAGCACGCCGCAGCGATCGTCATCCGCGCCCCGGCCGATTCCGCTGCGCCTCCAGGTCAATGTGTCGCACACCTGGCTCCTGAGCAACCGCACGGTCATTCGCGAGGGGTTGCCCGAGATTGACCTTCTGAACGGCGGCGTGGTCGGGCTGTCGGGCGGTCAGCAGCGCCACTACACCACGGGTAGCATCGCTCTTACCCAGGGCGGGAGCGGGGTCCGGATCGAAGCGCAGCGCCGCGGTGCGAGCAATATCGTCATCGGATCCTTCGCCGATCCTGATCTCCTCGCATTCGGGGCGCTCACCACCATCGACCTGAAAGCGTTCGCCGACGTCGGCCGGGCCTTCCCCCGGAGTAAGGCGCTGAAGAATGTGCGCTTGACCGCCTCGTTCGACAATCTCCTGAACAATCGCCAGCGGGTGACCAACCTCGCGGGCGAAACCCCGCAGGCCTACCAGCCCATACGCCGCGATCCGATTGGCCGGACCTTCCTCGTCGAATTGCGCAAGGTGTTCTGATCTGACGGTGCAGGTGCGTCTGCTCGTGGCGACGGCTTCGAACATCTCAGTCGTCATTTCCGAAAGGATGCGGGGGGCTATGTCCTGAAAGGCGCGATTTTGCTCACCTACGGGCAGGAACATGCCAAGGCGTCGGATTTGCCTGAGGATAACTCTCGCAGAAATCCGGCGCTTCAGATCGATCATACGCCATTTCAACGATCTGTGTGCATTGTTGGGCGTCGTTGATCCGATCGCTGCCGACCCTGCGGGCGAATGGTTCACCTTCGAAAAGGGCGCGTCGAAAGCGAGCGGCGGCGAGGGATGGGCCGACGTCTGGCGCAAGTCCTGTTTTGCCTGGGAATATAAGGGTCCCAGAAAGGATCTGAAAAAAGCGTTCGACCAGTTGCTGCAATATAGCGTCGCACTGGAAAACCCGCCGCTGCTGATCGTTAGCGACATGAACCGCATCCGCACCCACACAAACTGGACCAACACGGTCCAGGAAATCCACGATTTCGAGCTGGACGATCTGATCGACGGCGACGTGCGTGAGCGGTTGAAGCGCGCCTTTACCGACCCTGAGCATTTTAAACCCAGCAAGACCCGGCAAGCGCTGACCGAGGAAACGGCGAAGGAGTTTGCAGGGCTGGCGCAGCGCCTGCGCGATCGCGGACATGACGCCGGCCAGGTGGCGCATTTCGTAAACCAGCTCGTATTCTGCATGTTCGCCGAGGATGTCGGCCTGCTGCCCGACAATCTGTTCACCAAAATGCTGGACCTCTGCCGCAGCGATCCAGCGAGCTTTGCCGAACATGCCGGGATGCTGTTCGGCGCGATGGCGAAGCAGGGCGGCAAGGTTGGCTTTACGCGGATCGACTGGTTCAACGGCGGGCTATTCGCGGACGACTATGCGCTGCCCGTTACCAGAGACGATGTCGAAGATCTGTACAAGGCAGCGCAGCGCGACTGGTCGCAGATCGACCCATCGATCTTAGGCACCCTGTTCGAGCGCGGACTGGACCCGGCGAAGCGCAGCCAGCTAGGCGCGCACTATACTGACCGCGACAAAATCATGATGATCGTTCGCCCGGTCGTCATCGAGCCGCTGGAGGCCGAGTGGGCCGCATCGCTGGCCAAGATGACGGCGCTGATCGACAGCGCGCCGAAGCGGACCAAGGACCGGCTGCTGACGCCTGTAGAAAAGCGCCGGGCCGATAAACAAATGACTGAAGCTGCGGCGATCCATCAGGCATTCATCGAGCGGCTGGTGAATTTCCGCGTCCTCGACCCGGCCTGCGGATCGGGCAATTTTCTATATGTCGCGCTGCGCGCACTGAAAGATATCGAGCATCGCGCCAATCTGGATGCAGAAGCGCTGGGGCTGCCGCGCGGGTTCCCGCGGGTCGGACCCGAGTGCGTACTAGGGATCGAGTTGAATCCCTATGCCGCCGAACTCGCGCGCGTGTCGGTATGGATCGGCGAAATCCAGTGGATGCGACGTAACGGTTTCGATGCGGCGAAGAATCCAATTTTGCGCAACTTTGATGCGATTGAATGCCGCGACGCTGTGTTGAATGACGATGGCACGCGAGCGGAATGGCCGGCAGCGGACGCTGTGGTAGGAAATCCACCCTTTTTGGGCGGTACAAAGAAGCTCAGCGAATTGGGAAGCGAGTATGTCGGCTGCTTGAAAGCCGCATGGCCGGAGGTTCCTGGGGGAGCGGATCTAGTCTGCTATTGGTTTGCCGGCGCGTGGGCGCAGATCAAGCAAGGGCAACTAGCAAATGTGGGATTAGTCTCCACGAATTCGATTCGTGGAGGCCTCAATCGCGAGGTGCTGACTGCCATTGTCGAGGGAGGCCGCATTTTTAATGCTTGGTCGGATGAGCCGTGGACGGTCGATGGGGCAGCCGTTCGGGTGTCGATGATCTCGTTTGCGAAAGAGGGTAAGGACGGACACGCAGTCCTGAATGGAAATGCGGTTGAGCACATCAACGCTGATCTGACCTCCACCGACTTCGACCTGACTCAATCGGCGCGCCTAGAGGAAAACCGGCGCATTTGCTTCGAAGGCGGTCAGAAGCATGGGCCGTTCGAAATAGACGGCAGCTCAGCGCGTGCATGGCTCCTCAGCAATGGCAATCCGCACGGGAAACCAAACTCTGATGTGCTTCGTAGATTTGTGAATGCGACAGACATCGTGCGGCGCATGTCGGATTCCTGGGTAGTCGATTTCGGCGCCGAGATGAGCGAATCGGAGGCCGCCCTTTATGAAGCCCCGTTTGAAAATATCCTCGTAAAGGTGAAGCCCATCAGGCTGGCGAGTTCGCTCGCCGCCCATCGCGATCAATGGTGGCGTCATCACCGTACGCGCCCTGAATTGCGCAAAGCTCTGACGGGCAAATCACGATTTATCGCAACCCCAGTGGTAGCTAAACACCGCGTGTTCGTGTGGCTCCCCATGACTTTCTGGCCGACGAACCTTTTGGACGCCATCGCCCGCGACGACGACACTAGCTTTGGCATCCTCCATTCGAAATTCCACGAACTCTGGTCGCTGCGCATGGGCACTTCGCTTGAAGATCGCCCGCGATATACGCCATCGACGACCTTCGAGACCTTCCCCTTCCCTGAAGGCCTGACTCCCGACATCGCCGCCGCCGATTACGCCGCTGATCGGCGCGCGATAGCAATTGCCGCGGCCGCGGCGCGGTTGAACGAGTTGCGCGATAATTGGCTGAATCCAGCGGAACTGGTGGTGCGGGTGCCCGAGGTGGTGGCGGGATATCCCGACCGCATATTGCCGAAAGACGAGGCGGCAGCGAAGGAACTGGCGAAGCGGACGCTGACCAATTTGTACAATACGCGCCCGGCGTGGCTAGACAATGCTCATCGCGCTTTAGACGAGGTGGTCGCCGATGCCTATGGCTGGGGCGACGACTGGCGCGGGGGAATGCTGTCCGACGAAGAAATCCTGTCACGGCTGTTCGTTTTGAATCAAGAGCGAGCATCGGGACAGAACTGAACGACAGAAGAAGCATTCTGTTCGCGAGCATGCGTGCTGGCCCAATTCTCAGGCCTTGAGCTAAGTCCGAGCGCGCTAGCGGAACGTGTTGCTCGCGTATTCGACGCTCCAAGGCAAGGACCGGTAAAATCCATCGACGGCAGCAAAACATTCATCGAAATCGGGCAATTCGCCGATTTCGATCGCGAGCATATCCCATTCCTTGCGCGCGCGTTCCTTGATTTCGGCCCTCGAAAGTGCCTCCGAATCGGGTTCGATCGCCCGCGCCTTGCTCTTCTCGCAGAGCGTGTCCAGCAAGGTCTGCTTCTCCTCATTGTCGAGCGTGAAACAGGCCAGTAGAGAAGCGATGTCATATATGTCCTGCCGGCGATTCCGATTGCGGACCTCCTGCTGGAGAAGCGCGCGCAGCTTTTCTGCGATCAGATCGATGAGCGAATAGGCGCGGAAAGTTTCGCCGGTCTCGCCAAGCCGGATGAGCTGGATCGCGTTCACCGGTTCGCGAAAACTGATATCGACGTCGAGGATTGTCGGCGAGCGCCCGACGCGAAACTTCGCCTCCTGCGGAGCGCCGCGCCGCGCCGCGCGTAACCGATCCGCAGGCTAAGCGCAGGTCCCTGCGCTTTCTCGAACATCTGTTCCGACGGCATAAAGCGCGAGCTTTGCACCGCGCACAGGATGTCAGGATAGCCGAGGCGCACGGCGGCGCGGGGGAGAGCTTCGCTCAGCGCGGCCTTGAGCGCGTCGACGGTTTCGCTCGTCGGAGCGCTGATCGCGGTGAGATCGACATCGCCCGTCTGGCGCGGGCTCTCATAGACGACTCCCATAAGGATGCCGCCCTTGAGAAAGATTTCGTGCGCGAAGGGCGTCGTCATCCCGAGCGCGGCGAGGAATATCTCAGTGACCTGCCGCTCGAGATAGGCTTCAGGGTCAGCTTTCGCCTTTTCGATCCATTGGTCGATGTCGACGGTACAGCTTTCGATTTCGACCGGATCAGACATTGAGCGACAGCATCCACTTCTCTGAAAACTCGCTGGCGAAGGGTTCGCCGGCGACGAGCACGCGGCTCGACCCGCGCTGCGCAAGCGCCGACCACGCCGCGATGCGGGAATCGGTAACGCCCAAACGTTCGTCGAGGATATAACCGGCGCGGACCTTGAGGATCGGCTTAGGCGCTCGGTCGATCGTTGTCAGGACATCGTCCAGATAGGTGCGGACATGTTCTGACCAGATCTCCAAAATATGCGCCATGCCCCCGCAGCGCGCAGGCTCGTCCAACATATCGAGGAAGGTCTGGCCGATCGTCGCGATCCGCGCGAGGGTGCCCTTGATCGCAACATGCTCCCCCACATGCTTGGTCGAAAGTATCTCGAGGCGACGGCCGCGAACGCTCGCCGGATGGCGCACCGCCGTGGGCCGCTCTGCGGGGCCATTGAACCGATCGAGATCATTGTCGAACCGGATATTTCCGCTTGGCGCCTCCGCCTTGACGAGCTGCCGCTTCAGCGCCGCGGTGGGCTCGGTCAGGAACAGGGCTTCGGGGCGACGATTGGTGAGACCGTAGCGCTGCATCGCCGAAATATGTGAGATATAGCAATAGGGATCGACCGAGCAGGCGATATCCTCGGCTGCGGCGTCGGACTTGCTCATCACGCGGTAGAGCGGATGATAGTCATTATCGCTTCGGATGATTCCCTCGGCCACGAGCAACGCGCGGGTACGGCGGAAAATATCGTGGTTTGGCTGGTCGCCCCGCAGATAACGCGCGTCGCCGTCCTTGTAAATTTGTGTCAGGATAGCGAAAATCTCGTAGTTCGAGAGGATCGGCTTATCCTGAGCGTCCAAACGACGCGCCAACGATTCGGCAAGATTGGTCATCCGCTTGCGTAATTGGAAGGGTCGAACCGCTTCTATTTTTACCTCCTACCCTATACCATATGTCCTAAGGACATATGGTATAGGGTAGGATATGAAAAGTCAAGCCTTCGTCAAGATTGACTTTTATGCAGTGGTGTTTATCCTATGTCCTAAGGACATAGGATAAACACCACTGAGGTAAACCTTTGCCCAAAAGCGAAGTGAGAAGATCGGCGAAGGGCTCTATTGAAACCCATCGCACCCACCTCTGTAGCCAAATTCGCAGCCGGCTTTGGCCGGCAGGATGCCGTCTGCTTCAGAATGTGAATCGGAGATAGCTTCCGTTGGCAGAGTGGCTGTTCGCTCCTAATCGCTTCAACCATCGGCGACTGCGCGCGGGCAGCAAGATGGAGCGGGTGAAGGGAATCGAACCCTCGTCGTAAGCTTGGGAAGCTTCTGCTCTACCATTGAGCTACACCCGCATTTCAACGACTTGCCTGATTTTCAACGCCATTTCGAAAATGGTTCTCGCAGGAGCCGATCGAAGACATCGCCTTTGCCGCCATCCGCTGTCTCGGTCAATGGGATTGATGCCGACAAGGGTTCGGCCGATAAATTCTTCGAAATTCTCGATGGTTTCGGCAACCCGCGGATTGGCCCTGGCCTCGGCCGCCGCCAGCAACGCCCAGTCTTCGGGGTCAACGAGATCCTCAAACAGGTCGATGGGCGGATATTTGTTTCGATCAGCCGGACTGCCGACGGTCAGCCAACTGGAGCCAGCGGTACATCGGGCATAGAAAATCACTAAGCGCCGCGATAGCTGTCGAGATAACGCCGGACGCGCATCAGATCGGTAAGCTGGCCACCTAGCATGACCTCGAGCGCCGAACGTCCGCCAAAGGCACGGTTGGGTGCCTTAATCCAGCGATAACCCCGCTTCCTCTCGGTGTAGAGCAGGCGAAGCGCCATGTGGATTCCGATCGGGTTCGACAGGCGCGCGGCCAGATCGACATTCCAACGGCCAAATACACCTTGCTTCCACCGCTGATAGGTGCGGATCGGCATGTCGCCGAGCAGGCAGGCAGCCTGGGCATCGGTGATGCCCCAATTATCGAAGAGACGGGTTACGACCCGCTGCATGGCCTGCACCTCCGCGTCCGAAAAGTTCGCCGCTGGTGGCGGCGGGGCAGGCTCAATCGGAACGAGTTCCATTAATGCCTCCCGCAAAAATTGTCGTGAATGGGTTTAGTTCACGGCAATTGTCAATGTGACGCCCAACGCTTGCGCGACGGTGCATGAATTTCGGCAGGCCGCCTCAATTTCCTGCGCTCGCAGTATCACAGATCGCGCCCACACTGGCTAGGGCATGACCGCGCGAGAACAAGTTCAGCCGCCGTAGCGTCGAACTGTTGCGCCTCGCGTATGCCAAGCGTTCAAGTATGCCGAGTAGACGTTGTCGTGCTCAAGACCGCCACGCTCGCCAAGCTCCAGCCGTATGATGTGAGGCGACTCGGCGGTTTCAACCGAAAGATCGGCGGCTGGTGTTTCTCGGCGGCTGTAGCCGGCGCCGCAGTGATTAGAGGTCCGCTTTCTGGCGGAGTCCGTCGAGCCATTCGCGTGACACTGTCTCGACTATGTCGCGCAAGCTTGTCACTGCTGCCTTGATCGCCTGCAGATCCTCGTTGTCGATGGCATATGCAGCCGAGTAACGAGCCTCGACATAGGCGCGTTTCGTTAACTCGAAGCGCCGGCGGTCGAGCTTCGTCGACCTCGGCCAGGCCTCTACAAGCCGTGGCTCCCGGTCCTCGGCCAGCGAACGCAAGAACTTCAAATTATGCGAACGCGGAACGTACTGGCTGCGAACCAGCAGATAGCAGGTGTAGGCTCGCTCGCCCGCTTGGTGGAGCAGGAAAGCGGCATCATTGCTTTCGTCCTCCTGGATAGCAAAGTTCGCCAGCTTGATCGCACTATCAACCTTTGCCAGCCAGTCCGCAAAATATCCGCTCGCCATTTCATAAGCGTCGGCCGCCGTCAGCGGCATCGGGGTGGCCAGCTCACTGCCGGGAAGATCGTACAGAACGACCCCGTCACGCGCGATGTCGACCCAAAAATATTCGCCGCGCTTCAGTCCGCGGTTCACCTCTTCAAGCGTGTGGACGATGATGTTCACCGGTCGCGCGATTGCGGTATCGCGCAGGATCTTGTCCTCCGCGACATACCAATAATCCGCGATCTCGGTGAGGTCTTCGTGGCTGACGATGATCAGCAGGTCATAGTCCGACTGATAGCCCTTCTCGGGCTCGTCGACCCAGTCGCCCCGCGCATAGCTGCCGAACAAAACGATCTTTCGGATCTTGCCGTTCTTCTTCCACGGCTGCGTAGAGCGCGAGGTCGCAACGGCAAATTCGTCCATCAAAATCCGCGTTGCCAGGGCGAGTTCCTCCTGATGCACCGCGGGCAGATGATCGACGTCAATCTTCATTCGAGGAGTCTCGCACATTCACGGCCCGTGGCAAGGCCTAACGCGTCAAAACCACATCGATGGGCCAAGATCGGAGGTCAAAACCATGCCGAGCCGATCACCGCAAAGTTAGAGGGAGCGGGGCCTGCCCAACGCCCACTCGGCATAGTTGAGCGCTCGGCATTATCGCCTCAATTCAAAATCAGTGACGAGGAGTTGAGTTGGATCGGCGAGCGCGTTGCTGCCCTTGAAGGCCTGGTCGAGACAATTTGCCGCGATCATCCCGCAGCACTGGGTAGCTCCGAGCGCGTCGCCGAGTGAGGCGAAATCCCTTTATCCTTACTTCTCTCGGCCGAAGGGGATTCGCTAGATGCGAACTCGCCTGGAAGAGGCAACTAGCGCGTGACCTCGCGCCATTCTCCTAGCGTGAGATCACCAATCTCCCATCCCCCTATACGCCACCGTACCAGCCGCAGTGTTGGAAATCCCACGGCGGCGGTCATGCGGCGTATCTGGCGGTTTCTGCCTTCGGTGATGGTGAGCTCGATCCATGAATCGGCTACGCTCTTGCGATATCGCACCGGCGGGTCGCGGTCCCAAAGCGGCGGCGGATCGATGCGCCGGACAGCCGCGGGACGGGTCGGACCGTCGTTGAGCATAATCCCTGCGCGAAGCGCAGCGAGCGCGGTATCATCGGGCTCGCCCTCGACCTGCGCAAGATAGGTCTTTGGCATCTTGTGCCGCGGAGACGAAATGCGGGCCTGGAGCGCGCCGTCGTCGGTCAGGATCAAGAGCCCCTCGCTGTCGCGATCGAGCCGCCCGGCGGGATAGACGCCCGCGACGTCAATATAGTCGGACAGCGTTGCGCGCGCAGTCTCGCTGCCGCGGTCCGTGAACTGGGACAGGACGCCGTAGGGCTTGTTGAAGAGGATGAGACGGCTCACGGGCGGCCCCTCTCGTTGCGGAAAGGCGAAAATACCGAAGGGCGAAGGGAGCGCGTCAAGAAAGAGCCCAAAAGAAAACCGGCGGCCGCTCGGCCGCCGGTCAGAACCTTATGCCGCTTCCTTCTTGCGGCTCGCTTTCTTGCGCTCGTGCGGATCGAGGATTGCTTTGCGCAAACGGATATTCGCCGGGGTCACCTCGACCATTTCATCCTCGTCGATATAGGCGATCGCCTGCTCGAGCGTCATCCGCCGCGGGGGCGTCAGACGGATCGCATCGTCCTTGCCCGTCGAGCGGAAGTTGGTGAGCTGCTTCGACTTCATCGGGTTGACCTCGAGGTCCTCGGGCTTTGCATTCTCGCCGATGATCATCCCTTCATAGAGCGCCTCGCCCGGCGAGACGAAGAGAATGCCTCGCTCCTCGAGGGGCCCGAGTGCGTAGGCGACCGCCTCGCCCGCGCCATTCGAGATGAGGACGCCGTTCTTGCGGCCCTCGATTGCGCCCTTGTAGGGGCCGTATTTCTCGAACAACCGGTTCATGATGCCGGTGCCGCGGGTGTCCGACAGAAACTCGCCGTGATAGCCGATGAGGCCGCGGCTCGGGCCGCTGAAGGTGATACGCGTCTTGCCGCCGCCCGAGGGGCGCATGTCGGTAAGCTCTGCCTTGCGGATCTGCATCTTCTCGACGACCGTGCCCGAATGCTCGTCGTCGACATCGATGACGACGGTTTCATAAGGCTCGGTGCGCTGGCCGTTCTCATCGGTCTGGTAGAGAACGCGCGGCCGGCTGATGCCGAGCTCAAAGCCTTCGCGGCGCATCGTTTCAATCAGAACGCCGAGCTGAAGCTCGCCGCGGCCCGCGACTTCGAAACTGTCCTTGTCGGCGCTCTCGGTGATGCGGATCGCGACGTTGGTTTCGGCTTCGCGGAGCAGGCGATCGCGGATCATGCGGCTCGTCACCTTGCTGCCCTCGCGGCCCGCCATCGGGCTGTCGTTGACCGCAAAGCGCATCGACAGCGTCGGGGGATCGATCGGCTGCGCGGCGATCGGCGTCGTCACGCTCGTGTCGGCGATGGTGTTCGCGACGGTCGCGTTGGTCAGCCCCGCGATCGCGACGATATCGCCCGCGCGCGCCTCTTCGACGGGAACGCGGTCGAGCCCGCGGAAGGCGAGGAGCTTCGACGCGCGGCCGGTTTCGATGACCTTGCCGTCGGCGTCCAAGGCATGGATCGGCTGGTTGACCTTGACCGTGCCCGACTGGACGCGCCCGGTGAGGATGCGCCCGATGAAATTGTCGCGGTCGAGCAATGTCGCGAGAAAGGTGAAGGGACCATCTTCAT
>Ga0182735_1001420_pt1 | contig 15996 bp, 8 predicted proteins | sample eDN5th30CKraftMG_FD_128524 | JGI IMG/M metagenome (GOLD analysis project Ga0182735, IMG submission 128524) | Enriched Miracle-Growth compost microbial communities from Emeryville, California, USA - eDNA 5th pass 30_C Kraft MG (version 2) (version 2) ... | reverse complement strand
TGGCGACGCGTGTCGTCCACACCATTCACGGGTCGATGCTGGATGAATTCTGACGCCGAAAAGGGTGGGAGCCGGGAACGGTTCCTGCCCTTTTATTTTGCTCGCCGTTGGTTCGATCGCGCTCGGGATCAGTTGCGACGAGCGGAGTGCGGGCATCGGCGCCCGCACGCGCTTTGGCTCCGCGCTATCGAGGCCATTCAATCCCTCCCGCATGTCCGGCGAAGTGACCGGATCACCCTCCCGCAGCTTGGTAGACTGAGCACACCGTACGCAGTGACACTGCCAGATTTAGTATAGGTATATCAGTGCGATACGCTGAGTTTTCGGGCTGGTGTCAAACCAATTTGAACGTGATGCATGCCTTGGATTCGCAATTTACGGGCAAATTGGGGCCGCCTAACTCTCTGAATTGGCTTCGGTTTATCGCGATTGACGTGCCAATGTTCCTGATTTATTCTCATCGCTGTCTTCCGCAAGATCGAACCAGGTTCGCAAGGGTCAATTGGACCCCAGAACATGGATCGGCATCTCAGTCTTCAGACATACGTACCCCGCCCACTTGCTGACTGGATCAAGGGCAAAGCCCGGGACCAGCAGGTCTCCGTCAGCATCGTCATTCGCGATCAGCTGGTCGATGCCTGGCAGCGTGAAAACGAAGCACGAAGGCGGCCTGGAGCCCTCGACCCGGTACGGCAAAACCTGTTCATCACGGTAGCCCTCGAAGCGCTCCTGGCCAGCCATACTGATGGCTCGTTGCGGCAGCGTACGCACGAGGCTTACAATCGCAGGCTCGCCCGGCTGGGGCTCAGCGCCTCCGCACCCGAGGGAGGCAGCGATGAAGCGTAATCTCCTCAACTTCACGCGCGGCAGCCAGCTCCTCGGCCACTTCGGCTTCATGTTTGCGGCCGGGCTTAAAGGGCCGCTCTTGGTGACTTTCATTGTCACCGCCTGGCTCTCCTATTGGGAGGTGACCTCGGCGCTTACCGATCACCAAATCTACCTGGCATGGATGCATCTCTATGCTTCGGGCTACGCCTTCATGGAGTTCGATCCCGGCAAGCTGGTGGAGCTGAAGCTGGCCGGTGGCGGCACCGTCCGCTTGCCATTCAATGTCGTTCGAGACTTTCCTCCAATGCGTGAGGCCGTAGCTGCGCTCGGCACCGCAATCCGGCGCGGCATGGGCCTTTCTGCGCTCATGCTCGTCCCGGCCTTCATCGCCTTTTGGTGGTTCGCCGAACGGTTTGGCGGCAAGTCCAAGGAGCGCAAGCACGAGCGCGGCGCGATGCTTGTCACCCTCGACGAGCTCGAGGCTGAAATCGGCCGGCACAACAGCACGGAACGTGCCCGCGAACTGCAAGCCGCGCTCGGCTGGAAATGGCGGCTGGCAAGCGCTGCCGCGACCGAAGAGGCAGGCTTTTACAGCCCGGCTCATCTCGCCGGCGTGTCCTGGCCGTGGCGCCTTGAGCAGAGCCATACGATGCTGATCGGCACAACCGGCACCGGCAAGACCGTCGCCCTGAGCCAGCTCCTCGCCGAGGCCCGGGCGCGTGGGCAACGCGCGGTGGTTTTCGATCTCACCGGGGCGTTCATCGAGGCCTTTTACGACCCCGAGCGCGACATCATCCTGAACCCGCTCGATGCCCGCTGCCCGACCTGGAGCGTGTTCCATGACTGCACCAGCGAGGGCGAATTCCACGCAGCGGCCGAAGCACTTGTTCCGCACGACGGTGGCGGCTCGGAGCAGTTCTGGGTGCTCGCCGCCCGCATGCTCTTCGTCGAGATGTGCCTCCATCTCCAGCGCACCGGGCAGGCTACCAACCACGCGCTTGCTACCCGGTTGATGACCGCCGATCTCGCGCAGGTCCACAAGCTCATGCGCGGCACCATGGCCGACCCGCTCACTGCTCCAGAAGCGGCGCGCATGGCAGAGTCGATCCGGGCCGTGTTCAACGCCAATGCCAAGGCGCTCAAGTTGCTGCCCAACAATAGCCCGCGTTTCTCGGTGCGGGACTGGACTCGAGGCATCTCCGCTCCGGGATCGATCCTGTTCCTCTCGGCGCGCTATGTCGACATGTCGTTCTGTTCGCAGCTGCTCACCTTGTGGCTCGACACCGCGATGAACACGCTGATGACCATGGAGCGCACCCCGGATCTCAGAATCTGGTTCCTGGTCGACGAACTGGGAGCATTGCACCGGCTGCCCGCGCTGGAAAAAGGGCTCCAGACCGCACGCAATTTCGGAGGAGCGATTGTCACTGGCGTCCATGCCTTCGCCAAGCTCAAGGAGGTCTACGGCGAGAACATGGCGATGACCCTGTCGTCGCTGGCTCGAAGCAAGCTTATCCTTGCAACCGCGGACCGGGAGACGGCGACCTGGTGCTCCGATTTCATCGGTCATCGCCAGGTGCGCGACATGGAGGAAGGGTACAGCTACGGCTACAACAATGCCCGCGACGCCGTCAGCCTGACCCCCCGGCGTCAGATCGAACCACTGCTCCTTCCCGACCAGTTCATGAACCTGCCACGGCTCTCCGGCTACCTCAAGTTCCCGGACGGCTTCCCGGCCGCTCCGGTCACCCTCGTGCCGCGCCGTTTGCCACGGTTGGCAGAAGGGTTCATTGCGCGAGCCTCCGAACCTGGCCCCCAGCGGACTGCCCCGGATGAGGGAGCCGCAGCGGGCACCTCTTCGCCTGCATCGCGATCCGAACCCGCCGAAGGTGCGCCGGCCGCGAATGACGATGGTGCGGGCAAGCCGGTCGTCCCCCGACAACTGAAGCTCGACCTGCAGGGCGTGAGGCCCACGCCCGACGAGGCAAGCCAGAAGGGCGACGAACAGCCCCGAGCCACGCCCTCCCATGAGCTGCGGGGAGCGCTTGATGAGAGCAAGGGTGAGGCAGCCACCGAAGCCACCGCGGCGGGCAGAACTGCCGCGACACTGCCGCCGGGACCACTTCTTTCCGGCAGGAGTGAAGCGACCGACGGCGCGCAGCCATCCCCTGATGAGAAGGCGCTCACACCAGGAGACAAAGCCGGTTCGAGTGACATCAAGTCGCAGCCGCTCGAGCGACCGCACGAGCGAGAACATCCTCGCGAACGGGCTGAGCGAGACTTGCTCGAAGGCGGCATCGAGAGCGGCGAACAGGACTTCTACGAACCCGATCTTTGAGAGCCGCAAAGCAAGGGGGCACCTTGCTTGAAGGAACAGGATCCATGCTTTCGGTTGCCAATGTCCGGTCAGCCTCCGGCGCGGCCAGCTACTTTGCTGCCGACAATTACTACGCGAGTGCGGATGCCGACCGATCAGGTCAATGGGTGGGATCAGGCGCCGCGGCGCTTGGTCTTTCCGGAGAAGTTGATGCCGCGGTCTTCGACAAGCTCCTCAAAGGTGAGCTCCCCGACGGAACCAGGGTCGGCCACGAAAACCAGCACCGTGCCGGGACCGATCTCACTTTCTCGCTGCCCAAGAGTTGGTCGGTTCTCGCCCTCGTCGGCGGCGACAAGCGGATCATCGAAGCCTATCGCGAAGCGGTCATCGAGACGCTGCGATGGGCCGAAAAGAACGCGGCCGAAACGCGCCTCGTTGAAAGCGGGAAAGTGCGCACGGTTCAGACCGGCAACCTCAGCGTGGCGCTGTTCCAGCACGATACGAACCGAAACCAGGAGCCCAATCTCCACTTCCACGCCGTAGTCGCCAACGCCACGAAAGGTGCCGACGGCAAATGGCGAACATTGAAGAACGACCGGCTCTGGTCGCTCAACACTCTCCTCAACAGCATGACGATGGCGCGCTTCCGCCTATCCGTTGAAAAGCTCGGCTATGCGGTAGGGCCCGTTGGCAAACACGGCAATTTCGAGGCGGCAGGCTTTACCCGCGAGCAGGTGATGGCCTTCTCCACGCGGCGCCAGGAAGTGCTCGACGCGCGGCGCGGCCCCGGGCTTGAAGCTGGCAAGATTGCTGCCCTCGACACCCGCAGCGCCAAGCAGGCAGTCGCAGATCGGGGCGCACTTTTGTCGAGCTGGCAAGGCCATGCCCAGGCCGCAGGCCTCGACCTGTCGGCCATGATTGAACGGGCGCAGGCCCTCGCAAATCCAGCATCTCGCACGCCCGCATCCGGCACCAGCCTGATCGAGCGTGGCAAGGCGTGGCTTCGGGACTTTGCCGAGCGGATCAAAGGCAATCCTGCCGATCCGCTGATCCCGGCTCATGTGCTCAAGCAGGACCGCGAGACCGTTGCCGCCGCCCAGGCAACAGCCTCTGCCATGCGCCACCTCTCGCAGCGCGAAGCGGCTTTTCCGCGTGAGGCGCTTTACAAAGCAGCACTGGATTTCGGTCTGCCCACAACGATCGCGGCCGTCGAAACGCGGGTCAATGCGCTGGTGCGTTCGGGCGATCTCGTTCCAGGGTCAGGAGAACATAAGGGCTGGCTAACCTCGCGCGATGCGCTTGCTAGTGAGCATCGCATTCTCGCTGCCGTCGAAGCCGGGAGGGATGCTGTCGCTCCCCTTCTCGACAGCAATGAAGCAGGTGCACGGGTCAAGGCTGTTGCTGCCATCAATCACGGTATCGACCTCAACGCGGGCCAGGAAACAGCTGCGCGCCTGATCCTGTCATCGACCCACCGGACGATCGCCATCCAGGGTGTAGCAGGTGCCGGTAAGAGCAGTGTCCTGAAGCCCGTGGCGCAAATCCTCGGTGAGGAAGGCAAGGAGATCATCGGGCTCGCAGTCCAGAACACCCTGGTGCAGATGCTAGAGCGCGATACCGGCATCACGTCGATGACCTTGGCTCGGCTGCTCAAGAGCTGGGCGCCGCTCTTGGAAGATCCCGGAAACGCCGGCCTTCAGGCTGAGGCGAAGGACGAGCTGGGCGACCGGGTCCTGGTCCTCGACGAAGCTTCGATGGTCTCGAACCACGACAAGGAACGCCTCTTGACGCTGGGCAACCTTGCCGGAATCCGGCGGCTCGTTCTTGTTGGCGACACGCGCCAGCTCGGTGCGGTCGATGCGGGCAAACCTTTCGATCTCGTTCAGAAGGCGGGCATCGCGCGCGCAGACATGACCACCAACCTGCGCGGCCGGGATCCGCAGCTGCGTCTCGCACAGGCCGCTGCTCAATCGGGCGATGTCCATACCGCCCTCGGTCATCTCGAAGGCTCGACGATTGAGACAAAGGGCGACAGCGCATTGGTCGCTGCCGAGCAATGGTTATCGCTGGCGCCACAGGACCGCGATAGGACCGCGATCTATGCCTCTGGCCGGCTCTTGCGCAGCGCGGTCAATGACGCTGTGCAACGCGGGCTCAAGGCCAATGGCGAGCTCGGCAAGACCCCGCTGGAATTGACCGTGCTGTCGCGGGTCAATGCGACCCGAGAGGAACTCCGGTACCTTTCGGCCTACCGCCCAGGCATGGTTCTCGACGTTCGCAGCCCTGACAAGCAGCAGCGTCTCCCGCGCGGCGAATACAAGGTCGAGAGCATCGACGACAAATCCCGCGAGGTCCGGCTCCGCGATGCCAAGGGCAGAATGCGAACGCTTCGCCCGAGCCGCATCCGCCCTGGCGAGAAGGACGATCGGCTCGCGCTGTTCGAGGAGAAGCGCCTTTCGGTCCATGACGGCGATCGGATTCGCTGGACCGAGAACGATCATCGACGAGGCCTGTTCAATGCCGACCAGGCGCGGATCGAAGCCGTCGAGGGCGCGCGGGTCACGCTGGTGACGTCATCCGGCCTGCGGCATGAACTCGAGCGTGGGGACCCGATGCTGAGGCGACTTGACCTCGCCTACGCGCTCAATGCCCATATGGCCCAGGGGCTGACGTCGGATCGAGGTATTGCTGTCATGGACAGCCGTGAACGCTATCTGGCCAACCAACAGACCTTCCTGGTCACCGTCACCCGCCTGCGGGATCACCTGACCCTCGTCGTCGACAGTACCGACAAACTCGGGAGAGCGGTCGCCCAGAACACCGGCGAGAAAACGTCAGCGCTGGAAGTGACCGAGCGCCTGCGCGAGGCTGCGGCGAAAGGTCTGGCTGCGGGAGCCTCGACCAAGGAAGATCAGAGCAAACAGCCGCCCGAACTGACCAAGGAGCGCACCAAGCCCTTCGAGATCGGTATCTGACTTCTTCGCTTTCGAGCCTGGACGGCAGAGCATTCTCCAGGCAACCTGGTGCTTATCGACTTGGGCTATGGGCGGGACTGTGAAGGGCGTCTTCGAGATCAGCGGCAATTCGCGGTACGACGACGCGATCACCGAGCGGTATCACTTTCCGAGCAATTACCTGTCGGTTGCGCGAGAGCTGACCAGCGACTGGATTGTTTACCGAGAAGCGCGGGTCTCTGGCGGGCGAATGGCCTATATCGCCGCGGCCTGCGTCGAACGCATCGATGCTGACCCGAGCGATCCCAGCCATTTCTATGCGCGTGTGCGCGACTACCTCGAGTTCGATCAGCCTGTCCCCTACCGCGACGGCGGTGGCCGGTTTGCCGAGCGGTTCCTGCGCGAGATGGCAAGGCCGGGCGATGCCGGACGGAGCCTGCGCGGCAAGTCGGTCCGCGGGCTGGAAGACGAGGATTTCGTGGCGATCGTTAATGCTGGCCTTGCAGAAACCCTCGATCCTGAAAACCGGATCCGTCTCGAGCTCGATGCCCCCCGCATCGATCCGGAGACCAATCTTCTTCTGCAAGATCACTTCGCGGAGCGCCGGGTCGAGCAGATGCTCGTCAACCGCAAGATCCGGGACGCAAACTTCCGCAATCACGTTCTCGACGCTTACGACAATACCTGTGCGGTCACCGGGCTCAGGATCGTCAATGGCGGCGGCAAGGCAGAAGCCCAAGCCGCCCACATCTGGTCGGTTGCGAGTGGCGGTCCTGACATCGTCCAGAACGGTGTGGCCTTGTCAGCGACGGCCCATTGGCTGTTCGACCGCCACCTCATCACCTTCGACGACAACCTCTGCCTGCTCGTGTCACACAACAAGGTGCCGTCCGAGCTTCTGCAGCTATTCCCGCCGGCCGGTCAGCAAATTCGGTTGCCGCGTGATCGATCGCTGCATCCAAGGGTAGACTTCGTGGCCCGCCACCGGGAGCGATTTGCAGGGATCTGATAGCTGCAGATCAGACCGAACGACCGAACCAGATAACCCGGCCGACCACATGGATCGATGCGCGCTCAACGTCGGTCCAGGTCGGGTAGGCGGCATTGTCGCTCGAGATAGTGATCTGCCGTCCGCCTGGCTGGATCGTCACACGTTTCACCACCAGCGCATCGTCGACGCGCAGCACGTAGATTCCGTCGCGCAGGCGCGAGCCCTGATCCGATGCGTCGACCAGGACCTCATCGCCGTCCCGCAGCGTCGGTTCCATCGACTCCCCATGGACGTGGATGATTGAAAGGCTGGGGCCTTTCGCCCGGGTCAGCTTGCCCAGCCACCGCTCATCGAAACCGAACCGGGTGTGGGCCGTCTCGCTTTCCGCGATCGCACCAAAGCCAGCCGAGGCATCGACATTTAGAATTGGCACTTCGACCAGGCCATCGCGCACCGGAAGCGCCGGCCCACCGAGCACCTGCTCATCGACCCCGAAAAACTGGGCAAGGATACGCCGGTCCTCGTCATCCAGCTTGCGCGGCGAACCACGCTTGATGAATTGCTGAATATAAGCGGGATTACGATTGAGCAGCCGCGACACCGCGGAATAACCCACGTTTCGCTGCCGGATCAGGCGATCCAGCTCTTCTCTGACATTCTCCATCGGCGGCGCCTTTCGAGGGGCGGTCCAGGTGAGATGTAGGAATTCATCCTAGACTCGATGGGGTTCTCCTAATAAGAACATAACAAGAACACAAGCTGAATCTGATTCGAGGTAAGCCATGAAGCTGCTGGAGCGCATCGAGCGTCATCTCAAGGATACCCATATGTCTGCCACCCGCTTCGGGCGACGGGCGGTAGGCGATCCGCGCTTCGTGCTGGACCTACGCATGGGGCGGAGGCCGCGACGACGGACATTGGAGAAAGTCGAGGCGTACTTGACGTTGGCCCGTTCGAAAGACGTTTAGTTAACTCTGACCTCTCGGCTCGGCATCATGGGTCAAACGTGCTTCAAAACCCCATCGACAGAGGTGGCTTTAATGAAGCGAGCCGGGTTCGGCTCGGCGGCAATGGCCTGGAAATGCTTCTCGCCGCATTTGATTTTCGCGCCCTCATGGTGGCGTAGATCATCCCACCATCCGCTACTCTTCGTCTCGACGACGAAGTAGAGCTTCTCCTCGCCGTCCTGGTCGATGAGCACGGCCCAGTCAGGGTTGTAGGTGCCGAGCGGGGTCGGAACTTTGAACCATGCGGGCAACTTGGCGTAGACCTTCACGGCCTCGTTGGCTTCGAGGTCTTCGGCGAAGGTTTTCTCGGTGCCTTCGGAATCATAGACCACGTACTCGAAGACGGACTTCTGCGCCGGGATGGCGTTCTTGAGGTAAGTTTTCAACTCTTCCTGCTCGAACAATTCCTGGCAGTAGTAGGCATCATCGCCAATGCTGCGGTATTTGATACCATCCACCAGGGCGAGCCGCTTGGTGCGGTTGATGGCTTCAGCGGCCTGGTCGATGAACTGCTGCGGATTGCGCTTGAAGTCTTCGATGCGGTCGCTCTTGAGCAAAATATCGACGATGCTGCCGCGCGTGAGCTGCGTCTTATCCTGGAGCTCGGTGATGATGTCAGGAAGCTCGATGTCGTCTTCGTTGATCGTTGTGTAGGCGCTCTTGGCCCCGTCTTCCTTGGTGGAAACGCCGCCCTTGCCGATTTCCAGCCCGGCTTTGCGGAAGCGCGCACGGGTCTTGGTGATGGGCTCGGAATTGCGGATATTCTCCGCGCAGTCCTCGATCAGCTTGGCGTTGTTGAATTCAACGCGGTAGGTGGTCTTGTGCTTGATGCGTTCCCATAGAGCCTTGAATTCCGGGCTTTGCAGGACCGCTTCGCGGGTCTTGATGACCTTGCGGTCGTCGGCGTTCTTGATGTCGAGGCGACCGGCGAGCTTCTTGAGGATGGCATTGATTTCGCCAGCTTGGGCGGCAAACTCTTCGGGCAGTGCCAGGGTGCCAGCCTTCAGCGCCGTGCGCAGGCTGTCCTGAACCCGTCCCTTCGCATCGATCAGCTCGGCGGCCTTGAGGTGCTCCCAAAGCTTTGTGGACGCGGTCGCGCCAAGTGGCTTGGCTTCGCCGTCTTCGGACTGGACCATGATCGCGGCAAACTGATGCGGCTCGACGATACCGAACTTGATGCCGGTGTCCTGCTCGATCTCGCTCTGGAGGTTCTTCGCGAAATCCTCGTAGCTTTCCGTCGCAATGACGGTGAGGGTGTTGACCTCGTGGCCGCGAATGCGCCGTCCTTTTTCAGGCCCGTCGCACACAACGGCCAGACGAAGCCCGCGACCGATGGTCTGCCGACGCTCGCGTTCGGTGCCCATGTCGCGCAGGGTGCAAATCTGGAAGACGTTGGGGTTGTCCCAGCCTTCGCGTAGCGCGGAGTGCGAGAAGATGAACTTCAGCCTCGTGTCGAAGCTGAGCAGCTTCTCCTTGTCCTTCATGATGAGATTGTAGGCCCGCTCGGCGTTGTCCCGGTTGGACTGGTTGTTTTCCGCCGTATCCGTCCAGCCACCCTTCTTGTCGATGGAGAAATAGCCGTTGTGGAGGTCTTCGACATCCTGGTCGGGGTCGATCTGGGAAAACAGCGTGTTGTAGGCCGGGCTCTTGGCGAGCTTCTTGTATTCCTCTTCGAACATCGTGGCGTACTTGCCCTTGTGGGCGTTCCCGGCATCGTCGTACTGGCGATAGTGCTCGACGCTATCGATGAAAAAGAGGCTGAGCACCTTGATCGGGCGGCCCGTCTCCTTGAAGCGCAACTCCTTGTCGAGGTGTTCCTTGATGGTTCGGCGGATCATTAGCCGCTTTTGTTCGTCGGGATCGACGCCGCCATGCGACACGCCGGGCTTGAGCACCTTGTCGAGGCTGGGCCCCTTGAGCTCGATGGTCTGGTCAGGGCCAACGGTGATCGTGCCGATTTGCATGTTTTCGTAGAGGGAGCGGTTGGTGAGCTGCTCCAGGTCGTCACCGTCCTCGACGGTCACGATCTTGCGCTTCACATCCTTGCCGCTGGCGATGTCGATCTCGACCTTGGCAGTGATGGAGCCCTTCTGGTTGTGCGTCGAAATCAGCTTCACGTAGGGCTTGTTGTGCCCACCCTCGATCTCCAGCGATGCGACCTCGATTTGCTTCACCAGGCCGCGCTCATAGGCGTCTACGGCATCGAGCCGGTAGACCATGTGATGCTTCACGACATGGGTTGCTGAATATCGCAGCGTGCAAAGCGGGTTCATGGCCTTCAGTGCCGTCTTACCAGCGCCCTGGAGGCCGCCATCGACGCTCTGCGGCTCATCGACAATGATGATCGGGTTGGTAGCCTTAATCAGGTCAATCGGCTTCTCGCCACCGGTCTTCTCATTCTCTTTGTAGAGGTTGTTCACGTCCTTCTTGTTGATCGCGCCAACGGTCGTGACCATGATCTGGATGGTCGGGCTTGTCGCAAAATTGCGAACCTCGCCCGGCTTCGAGGAATCATAGAGGAAATATTCGTACCCCTTGGCCTTGGGATAGAGGTTTTCGAAGTGGTCGCGGGTGATTTCGAGGGTCTTGTAGGTGCCCTCCTTGATGGCGACGGACGGCACTACGATGACAAATTTCGTGAAGCCGTATTCCCGGTTCAGCTCGAAAATCGTCCGAAGGTAGACGTAGGTTTTCCCGGTTCCCGTCTCCATCTCGACGGTGAAGTCGCCGGATTGCAGGATATTGTCCTGCGCCAGTCCATTGCGCAGTTGCACCTCGGCCAGGTTGTCCAGCAGCTCTTCGTCGATAAGTTGGAGCCGGTTGCCCACGCCAAGGTCGTTCTCGACAAGCCCAAGGGTGGCCTGCGGCCCGCTTTGCGGGCGGTAGGTCACGGTGAACTCTGACCTAGACACTTCCTGGCCTTTGAACAGCTCAACAACCGAGGCAATCGCCGCCTGTTGGTAATCGAGGTTGTCTTCGAAATGTAGTTTCATCGGAGGCATACTCGATCAGATTAAAGGCTGCGGACGTGGCTAATGCCATTCTGCTCAAGGATCGCGGCCATATTGGTCTTCGCGATGTCGTCGGCAAAGGCGCTGTCGCGGAAGAATACATGGGTGTCAGTCTCTGGCTCCAGCTCCTTGTGCCAGTTGAGAACTCCCTGGGCGATTGCCTCCACCTCGGCAGCCGCTATGTTTTGATCCAAGCAAGCGAATAGCACACCAAATCCGACGCTATGGATGGTTTTGCCTGCGACTTTCTTCACCTCAATGTTGACTGCCAAATCGATGCCGCGCTTCAATAAAAGCTCATGAAGAAGGTCATCTTGCGACCGTCCTTCTTCGAGATGCTCGGCATGCGCCAAAAGCGTGCCCTCGAGATCAGCCCGATCAGGGCTCCAGGCCTTAATGTTTGATGTTGCCAATCGGAATGCCCGGAAACCTGCATCAAGGCCATCTTCGTCTGCGTACCGCTCTGCGATGAGGCGCAAACGTTCCTTGCCGATCTCCGCAATGTTCTGTGGCCGACCCTTTTTCTTCAGATAGGCAATCGCATTCTTGGCGATCTTCTTGGCCGACCCCGTTGCCGACGCTTCCATGGCGTTCAAGTCTTCAGGAAGTTGGACTGCGATGTATCGGCAATTCGAACCAATCTCCCGGTTGAGCTCTATAACCGCATGAGCAGAACTGCACGACCCTGCAAAAAAGTCGAGGATAATGTCGTCATCCTTGAGGTCAAACGCCTTCATAAAATCCTTTAGGAGGTACTCATCCTTCGGGTTGTTAAATACCTTCGATCCAAAGAGGGTCTCCAATCTCTTGGATGCTGCACGCCCGTCCTTTATCTTTACGCTTGTAAGACTCTGGAATTCTGTGTCTTTCAGGTACGTTTTATTTTTTGGTACGGTTGTATGATCCGGACCGAATTGCACACGCCCTTCCTTCACGCGCTGAAGGAGCGTTTCCTCAGGGTAACGCCAGCCGCTCGCCGGCATCTTGCATGCCTTCTTGGTGGCTGGGTGCGGCAGATCAAAGACGTACTGCCCGTCGTTGGGGCCGGATAAGTCCGATGCAAAATAGACCCCGCGTTCGTCCATCCAGCTGTAATGCTTACTGTCTTTAATGGGATTTGAATCAGGAAACTGCCGATACCACTCTAGCGCAGCCTCATGGATCTTGTCCTCATCGCCTCCGAACCGGGCTTTGAACCCGTCAAAAGCTTTGTATATTTGGTCAAGGCCTTCCTTTTTTTCTAGCCATTCGCCTTTGTTTTCGTTCTTACTTTTTACAAAAATGACAATGTATTCATGCTGCATGGACACATAGTCTTGGTCATTCTTGCTGCTATTCTTCCAAATTATATCGCCAGCAAAATTCTCTGACCCGAAAACAAGCTCGCCTAATTTCACAAGATTGGCATGCTCGTTCTCATCTATTGAAATGGCGACAATCCCATCCTTAGCGAGAAGGTCGCGTGCAAGCCGGAGGCGAGAGTACATCATGTTTAGCCAGTTTGTATGCTTCCGGCCTGATGTCTCTTTATTTGTAGAGAACGCCATGCCACTAGCGTCTTTCTGGCCAGTATATTTTAGATATGTATCCAGGTCGTCATGATAATTGTCGGGATATACAAATTCTTTGCCAGTATTGTACGGTGGGTCGATATAAATGAGTTTTATTTTTCCAGCATAACTCTTCTGGAGGAGCTTGAGGACTTCTAAGTTGTCGCCTTCGATGAAGATGTTCTTCGAATTTGACCATTCCACCCCTTCGGCCTGACAGGGCAGGAGTGTCCCGAGACTCGGCGTCAATGCAATTTGAAGTGCGCGCTTTTTCCCGTGCCAGTTGAGCCCGTACTTCTCTTCGCTCTGGTCCAGCACCTGTGCATCGCCAAGCAACTGCCGGAGCGTGTCGAAGTCCACCCCGTTTTCCGTGCAAGCGTCAGGAAACAGCGCCTTTATCTGGGCGATGTTCTCGTTGATGATGTTGGCGCTCTGGCCATCTTCGGGGGTGATTTTTTGCATGTCCTACTTCTTGATTTAATGTGTAATTTTCAGGCGAGCTTCGAGCTTGAGTATAGCATCTTTCCGATCCCTGATCTTACCGTTCAGGGTGATTTTGCCTCCCATCTGATGCTCGCGCCTCAGCGCCGTCCGCAACTCTGCAATCTCGCGCTCCAGGCCGTCAATCTCCCCGAGAATGGAAGCATTCTCTTTCGATACTGTGATCGGAGCCGGAGCAAATGCGCCTGTCCGGTCGGCGGTCATCAGCGCGACGACTTGTGCTTGGAACGCCTCATAGAGCGCATAGAAGTTGGTCGCGGGTAGACGATGGAGCTGGATGGCCTCTAGAAAGCCCTTCTGCGTTGCTGACGGCGCGCGCGCGTCGATCCAATGAGTTTGCCAGCGCTCAACTATGACAAGCTTGGACTTGTCCGCCTGATTGATCCGCTTCTCAGCGACGCTGATAGCGATTTTGCCTTCGTGCTCGAAGACCAGGATCAGCGGATATGGGATGGCCCGATGCATGAACGCAGCGATGCGATTGAGGCGAGCAGGATTCGAAAGCTCAACCGAGAGGACGGCGATTTCCAAGTACTCCCGCTCGCTGTCCTGGAAGGGGGCGATGTTGATGGTGTCCGGCTTGAGCGTGTACTGCCAGCGGATACGGCCAACATCCTCGCTCAGTGCCTTCTTGTCGGTCTGGTCCAGCTCGGCGTGGTCCAAGAACATCTTCTTGTAGACCGGCTTGTCGAGCAAGCAGGCCTCAGGGATGCCCAGGCTGGAGAGGAAGGCGTCGATCATGCGGTGGCTTGGATAACGAGGAAGCTGACAACCTCAAAGTCATCCCCGCCCTTGAGGTGATCTTTGGTGAGGGCGGTTCCGCCACGGGCGAAGAGGCTTTCGACGCCCTTTTCCTCAGTCTTGCCGACAATGCTCTCGATGGCGCGGTCCATGAGGGCGCAATACGCGCTCATATCGCGACCGTTCTTCGTCTTGGCATTGAGCGCGGCGATGCTGGCAGGATCAATCGCGGTCGCGGCGGAGGCAAGCTTCTTGTAAACGTCCAGGCTCTTTTTGGCCTGGAGGTGGTTGAAGACGATGGCGCCTGCCTCGGAGACATAGACGAGGTAGAAAGGGGCCAGAGCGTAGCTATCTTCGTTCTGCACCTTCCCCTTGAGGTCGCGCAGGCAGAAAATGGCGCCTGGTACGGCCTCGTCGATGTTCGGCGCGACAACGGCGTGAAGGCCGGTCGGTGAGCCTTCCAAGCGCTTCAGATTCTCCTTCATGAAGCCTGACAAATCCATGCGGAAGTCATTCAGCGTCATGTCGGTGATGGAGACGCTGCCATCCATATCCTCAAGTTCGATGACGGCGTCCTGGAGCTGCTGCATCTGCTTGCGGCGGTATTCCAGGTCGTTCATCTGCTTGTTTTCGTCATACTCGATGACGTTCTCTTCGCCGGTTGCCGAAATGTCCAACAGCACCATGCGACCGCTCACGCGTGCTTCGAGATTGATGTATTCGTCCAGCTCCATGTTGGGCCAGAAATTGGTGAGCTGGATCGCGGCGTTCCTTGAGCCCAAGCGGTCAACACGCCCGAAGCGCTGGATGATGCGCACCGGGTTCCAGTGAATGTCGTAATTGACTAGCATGTCGCAGTCCTGGAGGTTTTGGCCTTCCGAGATGCAGTCCGTTGCAATCAGAATGTCGATGTCTGTCGTGGCATCCGGGTCGATCTTGTCGCGCTCTTTCGAGACTGGCGAGAAGTTGGTGAGGATGCTGTTGAGGTCGCGCGGCAAGCCGTCGATGGTGCAGCGATTGGTGCCGCTGCCCGTCACAAGGGCGCTGTGAAGCCCGTATTCCTTCAACGCCCAGGTATGGACGTGCTTGAAGAGGTATTCCGCCGTGTCGGAGAAGGCAGTGAAAACGATGACCTTCTTGTTGCCAGGGTTGATCGGCGTTTTGAGCTTGGCGGCAATGGTGTCCTTCAGCTTCTGAAGCTTGGCATCGTCCGCCGCCGCAATCTTCCGCGCCTCGTCGAGCAGGTAACCCAAAAGGATGTGGTCGGCTTCGAGGTCCTGGCGCATCCGGATGAGGTCCAGGTCCTGGATCAGCACTTTGACCTTGCGGCCAATCATTAGGTCTTCGAGTTCGGGAGAATCGGCCTCGATGTCCTCGATGAGCAATTCCTCGATTTCCGTCGTCTCATGGGCATCGATCTTTGCGAGGAAGTTGCCGACCTGGGCGTGAATCTTCTCGACGGTGAGCGCGAAGGAATGAATCGAGCTCTCCATGCGCTTGAGCATGTTGACCCGCATGAGGTGGATCAGGCTGCGTTCGCGGTCCACCTGCTTGAGGGTCGATTTGCCGCCTTTGACCTGTTGGTCGTACTTGCGGCTGTAATCGTCCTGCTTGTCGGCGCGGACGTAATCCAGGGGCGCATAGGCCGCCAGAGAGAGCTTCTTGATCGAGCGGTTGATGTCCTTGAGCGGCGGAAAATGGCCGTCCTTGTCGATGTCCGACTTCACATTATGCGGCTTCAGACGCTCGGGAAATTTCCCGATCTCCGCCGTGTCGTAATATTTCTCGATATGCCGCCGCGACCGCGCGATTGTGAGCAGGTCGAGCAACTTGAAATAGCCGAAATTCAGGCTTTCGAGCAGGCCTTCGGTAGTGCGGCTTTCAGCTGGGAGCTTCAGCCAGGTGTTGAACTGGGTCTGTGCGCGGCGGAGTGTCACCTCGATGCTTTGGATGCCCGCATCGGCAAGCGCCTTGTCCCGCCCTTCGGTAATGAAGGCGACCTGGTTCTTGAGGTCATTCAGCCGATTGTTCACCGGGGTTGCAGAGAGCATCAGGACTTTGGTTTTGACGCCTTTCCGGATGACCTCATCCATCAG